>OLQB01000724.1_pt1 | contig 25479 bp, 18 predicted proteins | sample 1672681 | NCBI WGS metagenome assembly OLQB01 (sample SAMEA3136713, study PRJEB25190) | human gut metagenome | reverse complement strand
TGAGCGCGTAGCGCCTGTCGACCTGCTTTTCCAGCTGGTGAACAGGCGCTACGCGCTCAAGCGGTCGACCATCGTCACGACCAACGTGCCGGTGGGCAGGTGGGGCGACGTGTTCGGCAGCAACGTCACGGCCTCGGCGGTGGCCGACAGGCTTTGCCACCATTGCGCGATGATCAAGATAACGGGACGGTCATACCGACTGAAGGACGTGTCCATCGGCGGCGAGGACGGGAAGGAGGAGGGCGCCTAGACGCCGAAAGCGGCGCATCCGCGTTGGCGAATCCGGCGCATCCACGTTGGCGCGATTGGCGAAAATACGTTGGTGAAAACGGTGAAAATTATATTGACGCTAACAGGGTCGTCCTGGTAGACCGCGGCGTGCACGAGGTCCCTGACGGCCGCCTTGGAGTCCTCGGGCCTGCCCGAGCAGGCGCTCTGGAGGTTGCGCTGCAGGTGCGTCACGCAGCGCTGCCAGGCGCAGCCCTGGAACAGGCGCGAGACGGCGGCCACGAGCCCGGCGTGGCTGTCGGAGACCACGAGGCGAACGCCGGCCAGCCCGCGCTCGCGCAGCCCGCCGAGGAATGCCGCCCAGGAGTCCTCGCTCTCGGTGTCGACCACGTCGCAGCCCAGGAAGTGCTTGCGCCCGTCGGCGCCCAGCCCGATCGCGGTCACGACGCCCTGCGAGACGACCGACGAGCCGACCCTGCAGCTCATGTAGGTGGCGTCGAGCCACAGGTAGCAGCACGGCGTGCCCGAAAGGTCGCGGCGGCGGAACTCCGCCACCTCGGCGTCGAGGTCGGAGCAGAGGCTCGAGACCTCCGAGCTCGACAGCGAGGATATGCCCAGCTTGGACGCCACGCGCTCGACCTTGCGGGTGGACACGCCGCACACGTACATCTCCTGCACGATGGCGGCCACCGATGTGTCGACGCGCGACCATCGCGCGAGCATGCCCTCGGGGTAGTAGGTGCCGTGCCTGAGCTTGGGTATCTCGAGCTCCACGTCGCCCACGGCGGTCTTGAGCGACCTGGGGCGGTAGCCGTTGCGGCTGTTCTCCCTGCCGTCGCTGCGCTCGTTGCGGCTCGCGCCGCACATCTGCTGGGCCTCGGAGTCCATCAGCGCGTTCATCACGCTGCCCAGCATCCTGCACGCGAACTCGCGCGCGTCGCCGCACTCCTGCCAAAGCCTCGCCGCCTCGAGGGCCTCGTCGCGGCCGAGGCGCAGTACACTCTCTTCTTGGGGCATCGCCTTTCCTTCCATTCGTCACCTTCATTACTCCAACGACGAATTCTAGGCGGTGTCCCCGTCCTTTCTTGAAAGGGCGGAGGCGGGGCATGCCCCGCCTCTTACACCACATCTCTGTGCGCTACCGGTCCCCCGGGGAGCACCGTGCATTTTTGGGAGTATTCAGCAGGCCAGGACGGCTGCATACGCGCCGGACACCCCTTATTGGCCCCAAAGACGCCTTCGACCGGCGATTTGGGTCGGCAGACAGACTTCGTCGAGACAAATAAACATGTCTCGCGTCGCACCGGACCCCAAAATGACGTTGATCTCCGCAATGTTATCCAACTGCAGCGGTACCGGAGGAACTTGCCGTGCAGAATACTCCGTTTTTTGCACGGCCCAGGCGGGGGTACATCAGGACCGGAAAGAACATCTCAGCTTTTTTATGCAATCTGCAACTGGAAGTATGCAAAACACCAAGAGAAAGCATTGCTGATATCCCAATTGAGCGCGCGGGGCAGCAGCGTCCCCACCCTGCGCTCAAATCCAGCAGAGTGGGGACGCTCCTAACGGACCCGATCGGCAAACAAACGCGGCTCGAGCGCCATCCCAAAATAGGCTGCCCGAGCCGCGTTTAACGGTACGGCATGAATATTAGCGCTCGTAGATTAAGTTGCCTGCCAGGTAGGTGGCCTGGACCTTGGTGGCTTGCAGCTCTTGGGGGTCGATGGTGAGCGGGTTTTGGTCCAGGACTACCAGGTCGGCGTATTTGCCGGGTTCCAGGCTGCCGAGGTTTCGCTCGTCGCCTGCCGCGTAGGCGCTGCCCAGGGTGTAGTTGCGCAGGGCAGTTGCCGCGTCGATGCGCTCGCTGGGAAGCCAGCCGCCCTCGGGCCAGTGGCTGCGGGGGTCTTGGCGCGTGATGGCCGTGTAGAGCACGTTCATGCTGGTAACGGCTGTGATGGGGCTATCGGTACCGAAAGCTTGGCGGATGCCGCGCTGCTTATAGGTCGCAAACGGCCACATGATGCGGCTGCGTTCCAGGCCCAGGTCGCGCTCCGGGCCACCCGGGTCGAGCGTGATGTGGCAAGGCTGGCTCGAGGCAATGACGTTGAGCTTGCGCAGACGATCGATGTCCTCAGGCAGCAGATTCTCCAGATGCTCGAGCGTGTTATGACCGTGCGGCGGCAGACCGTAGAGCCCTGCCGCCTCCTCAAAGATATCGAGCGCAGCATGGATGGCACCGTCGCCGATAACGTGAATACGCACGGTGTGGCCGCGCTCGGCTGCCGCCAGAACCAACTTGCGCATGCGCTCGACAGGAACCGTCAGGCGACCCTGGTCACCCGGGAAGCGCGGGTTAGTATAGGGCTCAGTGAGGTATGCGGTATGCTCGCTCGACACGCCGTCGAAGAACTGTTTAAAGCCTGGCGCCGAGAGCAGCGCGTTGTTCGCGTATCGGGTCTGGAGTTCTTCCAAGCGCGATTGGTCATCCAGCAGCGTGGGAAACAGATGGGCGCGGATGCCCAGTTTGCCGGCGGCTTGCAGCTTGTCGTAAACATCGTCGCGAATAAAGTCGCAGCCCGGCATGGGCATGAGCGACATATCGCAGATTGAGGTGATGCCTTGCTCGGCCATACGCTTCATCTGGTCGGCGTAAGCGCTCGCGATGCGGTCCTCACCCAGCCACTCCAGGCAGCGTGGTAGCAGCTGCATGGCAGCCGCCTCGTGAGCGATACCCGTAAGCTCACCGTTTGAGTCTTTGTCGTAACTGCCACCCGCCGGAGGCTCGCTGTCGCGCGTCACGCCGAGGGCTTCGAGTGCGCGGCTGTTGAGCCACAGGGTATGCCCATCGCCCGAATACATAACACAGGGGCGATCGGGAAATGCCGCATCGAGGGAGGCCTTGGTAGGGTGCTCGGGCGGATCCCAGCGGTAATCGCGCCAGCCCTGCGTCACGACCCAGGCGTCATTGGGCAGGCCCTGGGAAAACTCGAGCGCATGCTGCACCAGTGCCGCCTCTGACGTGCCCATATCCATAAGCATGTACGGCGAGGAACCGACCGAGGTATGGAAGAAGTGCAGGTGCGCGTCATGGAAACCGGGGCAGACAAACTGCTCGCCGTAATCGACCACCGGCGTGGCGGCAGGCGCGGCGGCAATCACGTCATCGGGCGCGCCGATTGCGACGATGCGATCACCAGCGATGGCGATCGCCAACTCGCGGGCGGCATCGATGCCGTCTTGGGCAGTAAAAACGTTCTTGGAGCGGATAATCCGATCGATATGCTGCATGGGCATCCCCATCTCTGGCAGGAAATTCAACACCCCCGAGTGTACTCCCCCGCCCTTGTAACAAAACCCCAAGCGGCAAACGGCAACTTTACCAGCCCTAGCGGCAGGTGGCATACTGGAGAGAGCCTGTACGATTTTGCGATCAACCCAGCAAGGAGCAAATCGACCATGACGAAGACCAAGGCACAGCAAATTATGGCGGCAACCGAGGTTCGCGCGGCAGACGACGTCACCGCGGCCATCCGAGATATCGCCGCCGAGTTTGAACCCTACATCATCAAGCAGCGCCGGCACTTCCATAAGCACCCGGAGCTGAGCCTTGCCGAGGAGCGTACGACCTCCGACATCGCCAACCAGCTCGACGCCATGAATATCCCCTACGAGCGCCCGCTCAAGACGGGCCTGGTGGCGACGCTCCGCGGTACCGCGCCCGATGCCTACCGCGAAGACGGCACGCCGCGCCGCCGTATCCTGCTGCGCGCCGATATCGACGCCCTGCCCGTCACCGAGCAGACCGGCGAGGAGTTCGCCAGCGTCAACGAGGGCTGCATGCACGCCTGCGGCCACGACTGCCATATCGCCATGATGCTCGGCACGCTGCAGATTCTGCGCCACATGACCGATGACATCCACGGCGAGATTCGCATCGTATTCCAGCCCAGCGAGGAAAACGGCCAGGGCGCCAAGCTCATGATCGGCACGGGCGTACTCGATGGTGTCGACGGCGCCTATGCCGCGCATATCTGGAGCGAGGTCGACGCCGGCACCGTGAGCTGCGAGCCCGGTCCGCGCATGGCAAACACCGACTGGTTCCGCATCGACGTCCGCGGCACCTCGTGCCATGGCGCCATGCCCCAGCGCGGCCACGACGCCGTTATGGTTGCCGCCGAAATCGTCAACGCCCTGCAGACCATCGTCTCGCGCGAGATTAGCCCCTACGAACCCGCCGTCATCACCGTCGGCGAGCTGCACGGCGGCACCGCGCGCAACGTTATCGCCGGCACGGCGTACCTCGCCGGCACGGTGCGCACCTATGGCGACAAAACGCATGAGGAGATGCCCGAGCTTATGCGCCGCATCGTGGAGCACACCGCAGCAGCGCTAGGCGCCGAGGCCGAACTCACCGACTACACCATCGCCAACTACAAGGTCGAAAACGATGCCGCCTCGAGCGAGCGCTGCCGCCAAGCTGTGCTCAAGTGCTTGGGCCCCGCGGGCGAGGGCCATTACCGCGGCACGCTTTCGGGCGAGGACTTCTCGGAGTATCTGCGCCGCGTACCGGGCGTGCTCGCCTTTGTTGGCACGCGCAACCCCCAGATTGGCGCCACCTATGCCCAGCACTCCTGCTTCTACAAGATCGACGAGAGCGTGCTCGCCAAGGGCTCCATGGTAGCCGCTCAGTATGCCATCGACTTTTTGGCCGAGCCCACGCAAGAAGAGCTCGACGGCCCCACGATCGCCGCGGTTGCCGAGACCAATCCCGACCTGGCAGCCAAGCTGCGCTCTGCCAAGGCAACGGCCGCCGAGGCCCGCGACGCCATGCACGACGCCCGCACCGCCCGCCATGCCGCCATCAAGGGCATCCACGATGCGCGGGCTGCCGCTCGCCACGAGGAGAAGCATGGTGAGTAGACTGCAAGATTCTTCAAACACCCATTCAAAATAAAGAGAGGGCGGATGTTGGAACGAACATCCGCCCTCTCTTTATTTGTCAAGCGCTATTTCTACCATTTCAACCCCGTCCCCAAATGGCAGGCGGCAGGGCTACTCGTCCTGAGGGTCCTCGTCGGAGCTTGACTCGGACGCCGGCTCAGGTGCAGGTGCAGGCGCCGGCTCGGGCGCAGGCTCCGGCTCGGGCGCGGGCTCAGGGTTCGACGTGGGCTCAGGCTTCGGCGTTGGCGAAGCATCCGGAGCACTGTAACCCGAAGCGGCGGACTTCTTTTCGAAGGGCAGTACAAAAGTCAGAACGTCGTCCTTGTCCTCGTCGGCCCACTCACTTGCATAACGTGCGGCCCAATAGCCAACGGCACGGTGCTTGAGCATCTTGCCAAAGACCGTTAGAAATACGGTGACGAAAGCGACCAGCACCAGGAACAGCACGAGCGTAATGCCGCCGCCGGTAACAATCGCCTCAATGCCCGTAGGACGATAGTAGTAGCTATACATACCAACAGAGGCAATGGCGCCAAAGACGACCGTCAAGATCCATGTGACAACGTTGGCGACCAAACCCGTCAAAAACTCGGGAAGGAACGAAGCGCAGAACAGCTTGGTCTTATTGTTCTTAAAGGCCGTCCAAACCTTATCGAGCGAAAACGCGCTCTCGACGCGACCGGTCACCGCAAAGTGCATCACGGCAATGTCGGCGAACATCTTAAAGAAGACCCCCAGGACCGCCGTGGCAATCATAGCCAGAACGAGCAGGCCAAGCGAGCCAAACAGCGCAGCCTCGAGCGCATAAGAGCCGTAATAAGAATACGAGCCCGCGGCGCCAATTACCACGCCCTCCACCAGCGAAAGCACTACACCGATTACGGGAATGGCAGCGATAACCTCGAGCACGACCGAAATAACGCTCGAAAAGACTCCGAGGCCAAACGACGTGGAACGCATCAACGGACGATCCATGCCGTCATCGATCTTAAGCGACAGATCGCGACCCCACTCGATGCCAAAGCCAGAACCGCACACGCTCGCCACGTAGGCAGCCAAAAAGCCGATGGCAGCTGCAATACCGCCGATAACGGGAATGAACAGCACGAGCACCGACACAACGCAAATCAACGCCGGCAAAAACGCGATTTGGCATACACGCTGAAGCACGCCCGGAGTCTTGGTCATATCTTGGAACGCCTGAGCCACACAGCCCTTTGACACATTCGCCACGGGCGGTTGCGGAACAAACTGCTGGGGCTGAGACTGTCCCTGGGGGGCGGGGCCGGCGGCCTTGGCTTCGGTATTAGGGGCACCGCACGCGCCGCAGAACTTGTCGTTATCGCCCATGGGGGCGCCACACTGCGAACAGAACATCGAAATCATCCCTTCGTATCTAGAGCGAATCACCTGGATCGCAAACGATGTCTTTGGCAACATTATCGCCCAATGTGGGGACAAATACCCCAAGATGACCGATTTGCAGCGTAGGCGGCCTTATTCAATGATTCGAAAGGTGCGTCCGCGCTAGTTCGTGCCGCGGAAGCCCTTGCCCACGATCTCGGAGCTGTCAACGATCGTGATAAACGCATTCGGATCGATATCGCGGGTATAGCGGCGCAGTTGTACTGCCTCGCGACGGCTCAGCACGCTCATAATCACCGTGACGCACCTGCCCGAGAAGGCGCCGTAACCACGGCTGATTGTTGCTGTGCGGTTGAGATGCTTGACGATAAACTCCTCGACTTTGCGCGGTTCGGCGCAAATAATCGTACAGACCTTACGAAGGTGAATGCTCTCGATGGCCTTATCGACCACGAGCGTCTTGGCAAACAGGCCAAGTACGCAGTACAGGCCGACGCGCGGGCCATACAGGAAAGCCGCGATGGTCACGATGCCGATATCGACCAGCAGCAAGGCGCGTCCGATCTCGAGCGTCGTACGACGCTTGAGGATCATGGCAAGGATGTCGGTGCCGCCCGTCGAGGCGCCAATGTCAAAGACAATGGCGCTGCCCAGCGCCGGCAAGATGACGGCAAAACACAGGTCGAGCCACATATCACCCGTCATCGAAACATCCGTCGGGATGAACAGCTCAAACAGCGAGACGTAGGCCGAAAGCGCAAACGAGGCAAAGACGCTCCAAAGGATTGCCTTGCGCTCCAAAAAGATAAAGCCCAGGATGACCAGGACCGCGTTGATAATCCACATAAAGACGCCGACGGGCAGAGTCGGGAACAGCGTGGAAAGAATGACCGACACACCCGAGGTACCGCCGAAGGCAAAGTGATTGGGCGTTTTGAAAGCCACGATGGCAAAGGCCGTGAGGATCAGGCCCAAATTGAGCTCGGCAAAAAAGCGCGGAAAGTCTGGCTCCTGGCTGCGCTTGCGGCCGGCGCGCTCGCCACGTTCGATATCCTCGCGACCGACAACGCGCTCCATCGGCACCACCGGAGGACGATGCACCTCCTCGGCGGCACGCGACGCCGCCTCTGCCGCAGCGGCTTCAATCGCCCATGCCTTGCTTTCGGTCTCATGTTCGTCGGCCATTACGGCAACCCTTCGTTAACAATTTGGAAACAATGCGCCCATTAGGGTAACGCGGAACGCGAAGATTGCAACCCTTAGTTAGACGAGCGGTATGACTAGATCGAGCTATATGGAAAACGGTCAACCGCACTTTTGCTTGCGCGGTCGACCGTTTGGCGTTTTCGCAGGTAAAACCTGTCAAAACAAACCTATCTTTTTTAGTAGGTTACTCGTGCTGGCTGGTGCGGTGCTCATACTCCTCGGGGGTGATGACATCCTCGATGCGCAGGTTGACGCCTGCCACCTCAAGGCCGGTCATCGCGGCCAGACGCTCGGTGACGCGCGCCTTAACGTCGTCAAAGATCGCAGGCGCATAGGCACCGTACTCGATGATGACCGAGATGTTGACGACCACGCGGTTGTCGTCGGTGACCTCGACCGTCACGCCCTTGGTCAGGTTCTCGGCACCAAACTGCTCCTGCACAAAGTGCATAAGGTTACCCTTCATGCCCAGAACATGCGGCACCTCGCGGGTGGCCATGGCGACGATCTTCTCGATCACGCCGTTGGAATAGGTCAGCGAGTCCTCGGACTCGTCCGTCTCCTCGTCGTCCTCGTCCGCCTCGTCTTCGGACTCTGCCTCGACGAGTGCCTCGTCCTCGAGCGTTACGTCCTCCGTCTCGGCGGCGACAGCCTCATTCGTCTCGAGCTCGGTATCGGCCACATCGACCTTCGTGTTAAAAGCCATGGTTCCTCCTTATGCCTGCCACGGATGCGACAGTCGAATACATATTAGCGGCCGCCAAACAGACGGCCGAAGAAGTTGACGATACCGTTCTCGCCGTCGCGAATCTGGCCGATCACGGCGCCGATCAACACAAAGAATGCGATGACGAGCGTGTCCCACAGGCCCAACGTAAGTACCAGCACGGCGAGGATAAAGCCCGCCACGGCGCCGAGCGTAGTGTTGGGGTGGCGCACGGCGTAGCTCCAGATAGCAGCGCCCGTACCTTTGATGAGACCCATGGCCTCGTCAAAGTCATTGGCGGCGCTGTCGTGCTGCTCGCCGGCCTCGGGCTTGGTGTCGGTGGTCTCGCCTGCCGGCGTAGCGTTCTGGTCGATCGTCAGGCGCGGCGTGCGGGCGGTCTTGTCTTGGTTGGTATCACTCACCGGAAACCTCCACGGTCTGGACGGTAGTCTTGGACGGCAAAAAACGGACGCGCGCGGTCGTGCCCGGCGTGCCGAGCATGGTGTCGCAGGCCTTCTCGATGCGCTGCTGCATCGAGGTGGCAAGAGCTGCAACGTCCTTATCATCGAGGGCGATGGCCTCGACCTTAAAACGAACGCGCGACTCGTCGGGGCCTTGAACGCGCGCCTCGATATGCTCAACCATCACGCGATCATCGCACTCCGCCGCGGCACGGGCGCACGAGGAAAGCGCTGCGAGCGTGACCTCGATATTGCGCTCCCCCGCCGGATGCACGCAGGACGGCTCGCGACGCGCGAACATCAGGCGGAAAAACCCGATAAGCACGCCAAGTGCCACAATGGCGGCACACACCGTAACGACGACGCGAGGCATGGTGTCACGCAACAGCAACATAAAGCGATACGTATACGGTCCCCAGAACTGGCAGACAAGCGTACCCAGCGCCACGATGGCGGCGGCAAGATACACGATCGCTAGGGCTCGTTTGAGTACGCGCACGCGTGCTCCCTTCAGGTTTCGATCCACAGAATGCAAAACGATTCGCATCATTATAAAAGAGCCGGGTCCGGTGCTGTACGCACGCGGATCCGGCTCATCTATTCCACGAGGCTTGCATGCTCGTTTCATTATGCCCAGATATGCACGGCTTAACCCGTGCAGGCGCTACTCCTCCTCGAGGGCAGCGATGACCTCGTCGGTCATATCCATGGTGCTGTAAACATCCTGGACGTCGTCGAGCTCCTCGAGACGGTCGATGAGGCGCTGGACCTTCTTGGCGTCTGTACCGGAGACCTCCGTCGGGGTGGTCGGGACCATGGTGGTCTCGGAGCCCTTGACCTGGATGCCCTGCTCCTCGAGTGCCTTGGAGACAGCCATGACGTCGTTAGCAGCGGTCCAGACAATCCACTCCTCGCCGGCGTCCTCGTAGTCCTCGCCACCGGCCTCGGCGATTGCCATCATGAACTCATCCTCGTCACCGGCAGCACCGTTGGCGATCATGGTCTCCTTCTTGGCGTTCTCGTCCAGGATCTCCTTGGCGACGACGATCTGGCCCTTACGCTCAAACTGGAAGGCGACGGAGCCGGAGGTGCCCAGGTTGCCGCCAGCGTGGGAGAAGGCGGAACGGACATCGGCGGCAGTGCGGTTGCGGTTATCGGTCAGGCAGTCGACGTAGACGGCGACACCGGCGGGACCATAGCCCTCGTACACGATGTTCTCGTAGACAGCGGCGTCGGCACCCGAACCAAAGGCCTTGTCGATAGCGGACTTGATCTTGTCCTTGGGCATGGACTGAGCCTTGGCCTTGGCAACGGCAGCGGCGAGGCTGGCGTTGTTCTCGGGCAGCGGGTCACCGCCGAGACGGGCAGCAACGGTGATGTTGCGGCTCAGCTTGGAGAAGAGGGCGGAACGCTTGGCGTCCTGCGCGCCCTTACGATGCTTGGTTGTGGCCCACTTAGAGTGTCCGGACATACGTGTCTCCTATCGGTTTCGACCTAAAGCCCAGCGCAGATGCTCGGGCAATATAAACAAACGTCGTTATGATATACCTACTGGCCTGCGAGATAAACCCCAAAATGAAGGCGACGTGATGATGCAACCCCTTGGTGCAAAGTAACCTACCCCCTTTGCACCAAACTTAGGACCAGAGGAGGTCGCTGCGGGTGATGGTGGCGCCGATGGCAAAGGGCATGCAGGCGATGACCGGGTACAGGTAGCGCATGTAGGTCGAGCCGTTGCAGGGACCGATCAGGCACACGGCGAGCACGCCCAAAAGCGGCACCCAAATGGCCAGCCCGCGCCACGAATGACGACGTAGCAGATAGGCCACCACGGCGATCATGATCCACACATAGGTGGCCGAGCTCATGGCGAGCGAGATAAACGGAATGCGCTGCACCGCCACGCGATACAGGTTGATCAGGTGGTCGCACCAGCGCACAACCTTGCTATCGACCGGATGGAAGTCGAAGTACTTGAGGTTATCGGGCTTCGCCATAATCTCGGCACTGCGCGCCGTGCTGTAGACCCATGCATCGCGGGCACTCGGATAAAAGTAGCCGTAGTAGTTATTGATGAGTGCCGAGATATAGCACTCGGGATCCTTTTTGAACATCTGGGCCCACACCTCAAAATAGGCCTTGATGTCCTCCTGCGAGGCGTACTCGTTAAAGCAATTTTTGACGGCGTCCGACTTATCCGGGTTGTAGCGGCGGCCCAGATTCTCGTACTTGAGCACACGGTCGATCACGGCACGCTCTTCGTCGGTCACCAAGCCGTCGCAAGGAGCCTCCACGATGGTGCCGTCCTCCTTAACCGTGGGGTTGACGCCCGAGTTGAGGCCGTCGTGCTTTTGGACGAAACGAGCCGTCTGCTGGAACGGAATCGAGAGGATTTCGCGCTTGGAACCAGGCGTGATGTCGTGCTCCGGCATAAAGACCTTGGTGAAGTACATATTAGAGGCAAGGCAGAGTGCAAGCACCGCAAGAACTCCCACCCAGCGGAAACGCGGGATGGCGCCCGAAGGCGCAGCGCCAGCCTGCTTGGCCGCACGGCGAGCCACATGTGCGTCCCATGCGCAAAACGCCGTCGCGATTACGCATGCCGCCAGGGGAAACACCAGGCCGCCGTTGCGCAGAAACGTGGAACCCATGGCGCCCAGAGCGAGCAGCAGCCAATCATGGCGCGCAAAGAGCACGGGCCTCTGTTCGCCCGCACGCTCGGCATTGGCATCGCGACGGGGCAGGCCGCAGGCCACGAGCTTCACGGTCTGCACCAACAGCACCAAAAACGCGTCGGCAAACAGCACATCTTTGGTAAGCAGCGCCGCGTAGTTGGAGAACATGGGCATAAACACAAAGAACAGCAAGATCACGCCGCGGACCGGCAGGCTCACGCCCAGTTTGCGCAGCGACGAGATGGAATAGGCCATGCAGGCGGCCGTAATGACGAACTGAGCGCAGGTGTAGATGGCAAGACCTGTGTTGGCGCTGTTGAACAGTGAAAGCCCCAGCTGGACGCACGAACCGATGATAGCCGTGTGCACCAGGGGGTGATGTCCGTTGAGCAACACATTGGGATTGAGCAGATGCAGGTAGTCACTCGTGCCGTTGGGGTAGTTGAACCACTGGCGAATCTGCGCACCCGTGTCTCCCATAAAAAGGCCGGGCAGCGAAGCGATGAGCGTGGGCGCCCAGGCGATCATAAGCACCAGGAAGGGCCCGGCAAAGGGATGGACCGAGAGCACGGCGTGAGCCACACGCCATACGCGGCCAAAGTGCGCTTCGGAAAACGGAATGCGCCGAGAGCTCAGCCAATCTAGACACTCAAAGGCAAGGTAGAAGGCAACGACCGCCAAGAGCATCCAGCCCGCGCCGCCAATCCAGGCGCAGATGATGCGGGCCTTGTCGCCGAGCACGATCTCGGCCGAATCGGTGAGGTCGTAGCTGCGGCCAAACACCATGCAGACGGCAAAGAACAGCGACGGAAGGATCACCGAGGGGCGCCAGGCGTCGCCGCGGCCAAAGAAAACGTAGCGAAACGGCAGCGTGAGCAGGCAGGCAAGCGCGAGCAGCATGACCGCGTCGGTATGGCCGGCAAACGAGAGGAGCACCTCGTAGCACACGTACAGCATGCCCGAGGCTTTGGGGTCAATCGCCAAGACCGCGTTGCTCGACACCGGGGCGGGATCGATGGAAAACGCCGTGGTCGCCAACAGCGCGAGCAAAAATGCGATGAGCGTCTGCTTGGCGGGGTAGCGCTTAAACCAGACGATGCGGGCAGCGTCGCGCGCAGCCGTTGTGGAGAGGTCGGAATCCTTCACAGTCCGAAAGCCTTTCTAGAAACCTATCAAACTCGGCAAGACCACCACAAAGGTGCCTGTCCCCTTTGTGGTGGCCTTGGTTAGGCGTCGAGGTAGATGCGCTGGGGGCGATTGCGGTGTCGGGCGAAGATGATGAGCGCCAGACCGGCGATCACGAGCGGCAAACTCAGCAGCTGGCCCATGGTGATGACGCCGCCCAACAGATAACCCAGCTGGGCATCGGGCACGCGCACGAACTCAACGAGAAAGCGGACGATGCCGTACCCCATCACGAACACGCCCATAAACGTACCCTGGGGCAGTAGCGGCTTTTTGCGGCTGAGCACCTGCAAAATACAGAAGAGCACGACGCCCTCAAGAAACGCCTCGTAGAGCTGGGAGGGATGGCGCGGCATATCGCCCGCAGTGCCGCCAAAGACCACGCCCCAGGGCAGATCGGTCGGCTTACCCCACAGCTCGCCGTTGACGAAATTGGCGCAACGTCCCAGGCACAGCGCCAGCGGAGCACCGATTACAGCAAGGTCGGCGATGGTCCAGGCGTCGAGCTTATACATGCGGCATACAATGATGCCGCCCAAGATGCCGCCCACCAGGCCGCCGTGGAAGCTCATGCCGCCCTCGTTGGTGGCAAAGATCTCGAGCGGATGGGTCCAATAGTAGCCATCGCCGTAAAAGACGACGTAAAACAGGCGAGCGCCGATAATGAGGCCAAAGACCGCGCCGACCACGACGCTCGTCAGGTCATCAATCGTAATGTCGAAGCCCCAACGACGTTGCGTGCGGTACATAACGACCGCCGTGAGCAGAGCGCCGACCACGTAGGCCAGACCGTACCAGTAGATGGTGATGGGGCCCGCCGAGATTGCGACGGGATCAAGCATGTGGTAGAGGTCGTTGAGCATATCGATCCCCTGCTCCCTACATACAAATGCGGCCGCGGGCCTTGCGCTCGCAGCCGCATATCTGGGCGTAACGTCTATGCGGAGCGTACCGTCCGCAGCTTTCGCATCTTAGAACGGCGCGTACTCGTCGTACAGGTCCTCGGCCTCGCCGGAAGCATTGACCTGCTCGACGCGGGTAACGCCGGGCACATGCTCCTTCAAGATGCGCTCGATACCCATGGAAAGGGTTAGCGAGCTCATAGGGCAGCCGGCGCAGGCGCCCTGCAGTTCCAGCTTGACAACACCCTCGTCGTCGACGCCCACATACTCCATATCGCCGCCATCGGCCTGCAGGTTGGGGCGGATCTCTTCAAGAACCTTCTTAAGCAGCTCTTCGTTAACAGCCACAGGGGCTCCTTTCTCACAATAACGCGGGCACGCCCGCGGACAGGGGCTATGTTACTACAGCCATGTACCCGCTTAGGCGCCAGCCATGCGTGCGGACACGACTTTCACGAGCAGTCAATTTGAGACGGGTCTCTTTTGGCTGTTTTGCCGCCAGCTGGCGTTGGCACGCGCTACTGCTGAGCTTGTCCCCCGGTACCAATCTGGACATCGACGATGACCTGGCGGTAGCTGATGCCGCAAGAGTCGAGAATGCGGCGGCTGATACGGCCGTCATCGGTGTCGGCATACTTATTGTCCAGGTAGACGACCTCGCCCACGCCCACCTGCGCCAGGATCTTGGCACAGTCGTGGCACGGGAACAGCGTGACGTAGACCGTGGAACCCTCAAGGTCTTTGAGCGAGCCGCGGTAGTTGAGCACGGCGTTGGCCTCGGCGTGCACCACGTAGTTGTGCTTGTCCTGCAACGGGTCGTCGCTTGTGCCCCACGGGAAAAAGTCGTCGTTGAGCGCCGAGGGCGTACCGTTGTAACCCACCGAAAGGATGCGGTGGTTGGTGCTGGCGATGCACGCGCCCACCTGCGTGTTGGGGTCCTTACTGCGGCGCTGCGCGGCGATGGCCACGCTCATAAAGAACTCATCCCAGCTAATAACGTCGCGGCGCTTGCCCGACGCGGTTTGATGAAGATCGTCCGACATGGCAGACACCTCCGAAATCGCAATAGTTTGACCCATTGTAGCAGGTGGAAGGTGGAGACGTTTTTGTCCCATCGCCCCCATCGCTACGCGCGGCGAGGCTTTTGGTTGATGTGGTAGAGCTCGGCGAGACCCCGCAGCGTCAGCGCATCGTCGACCGTCAGGCTATGGCCGACAAGGGCCGCAAGTGCCTCGGCATCGTCGCCGGTAATGACGATGGGCACATCGCCCTCCCCCGCGGCCTTCGTCGCGCGCATCTCGGCGAGCACCATGTCGAGCATGCCGTCGATGCGGGCAACCTCGCCCAAGACCACGCCCGAGCGCATGGCCTCACGCGTGTTGCGACCGATGACGTGTGTCGGCGCCGAGGGCTCAACCTGGGGTAGGCGCGCTGCTGCCGCCGAAAGCGAGCGGGCGCCGAGGGCCAGGCCTGGCGCGATAACGCCGCCGACAAAGGTGCCGTGTGCGTCGATGACCTCGATATTGGTCGTCGTGCCCAGGTCGATCACAATGCACGGCGAGCCGTAGACGGCGCGGGCAGCCACGGCGTCGGCGATGCGGTCGGGACCGATCTCGGCCGGGTCATCGTAGTGCACGGGCATGCCGGTCTTGAGGCCCGGCCCCACGGTGAGCACGCGCCCCGTGCAGGTACGGGAAAGCGCCGCCTTCCACGGGCGCTCGAGCGCCGGGACCACACAGCTCAGCACAGCAGCCGCGGGCACAAGCGCACCCGGCATGCCCGCATCGGCCGCCAGTGCGGCCATGACCTGCACGAGGCGCATGCGCGCCTCGTCTGCTGTGATGCTCGACGGCGTGGTGATCTCGCACGTCGCAAGCGGACATTCCTGCGCCGCGGCCGAATCCTCTGCAAACAGGCCAAAGCGAATGAACGTGTTGCCCACGTCGACCGTCAATATATATGCGCACCCATTAAGCATCGTCGGCGCTCCTTTCGTCTGCCCAGCAGTATATCGCCTACCTAAACCAGTCATCCCAAAATGACTAGCTTGCGGCTATACTGGTGCGCGGTCGTTTGCGAGCTCACGCGGCGGCCCTTGGTAACCCGACTTCCCGCGCCGTATCCGTAACGGCGCTCCCGGGGGAAGCGGATATACGCAAAGGAGTTTTATATGAGCAATCCCTCGAACCGCGCTTCGATGCGCGGGCAACTCACGCTGCGCGGCGTCGTCATCGGCGTCCTTGGCTGCGTGATCATCACGGCAAGCTCGGCCTACACCGCCCTCAAGATGGGCGCACTCCCCTGGCCGATCGTCTTCGCTGCCGTCATCTCGCTGTTCTTCCTGAAGCTCATGGGCAACGCCAGCCTCAACGAGGCAAACGTCACCCACACCATCATGTCCGCAGGCGCCATGGTCGCCGGCGGTCTGGCGTTTACCATCCCGGGCGCCTGGATGCTGGGCTATGCCGACCAGATCAGCTGGCTCGACATGTTTATCGTGGCACTCGCCGGCACTATCCTGGGCCTGCTGGCCACAGCACTCATCCACCGTCACTTTATCGTGGACGCCGCGCTTGAGTTCCCCACCGGCAACGCCGCAGCCCAGACCCTGCGCGCCACCGAGGCCGGCGGCAAGACCGGCAAGCAGCTCTTTGGCTCCATGGCCATCGCCGGCATCTACAGCGTGCTGCGCGACGCCCTGGGCGTGGTGCCCAGCATGCTGTGCACGCTCAATATCCCCGGCGTGACCTTTGCCATCTACAACTCGCCCATGTTGCTCTCCGTCGGCTTCCTCGTGGGCTTTGCCCCGGTCGCTTTCTGGTTTGCCGGCGCGCTGCTGGGCAATTTTGGCATCGTCGTTGGCGGCACCGCTGCCGGTCTGTTTGACGTTATGACCGCACAGGGCATCGTCAAGTCCCTGGGTATGGGCCTCATGATGGGCTTTGGCGTCGCCGTCGTCCTCAAGGACATCCTGCCGCAGGTCGCCGGTATCGTCCGCGGCCTCGCCGCCGACAGCTCCACCGACACCGACGAGCAGTCGCTCATCTCGGGCTCCCTTAAACTCGACGCCGGTATCATCGGCCTGGGCGCTGCCGCCATCGCCGTGATCATCGCCATCGTGCTCGGCCTTGGCCCCGTTCCGGCCGTCATCGTCACGCTGTTCACCTTTGTCACCACCATCATGAGCGCGCAGAGCTGCGGCCAGACGGGCATCGACCCCATGGAGATCTTCGGCCTCATCGTCATGCTCATCGTGGCGGCCTTCGCGCAGCTCGCGCAGGTCAAGCTGTTCTTTATCGCCGGCATCGTGGCTGTGGCGTGCGGCCTTGCGGGCGACGTCATGAACGACTTTAAGGCCGGCGCCGTGCTGGGCACCAACCCGCGCGCACAGTGGGTCGGCCAGGCCATCGGCGGCATCGTGGGCGCCCTGGTCGCCGCCGCTGTCATGGTCGCGCTCGTCACCGCCTATGGTCCGGACGCCTTTGGCCCCGACAAGAGCTTCGTTGCCGCGCAGGCAAGTGTGGTCGCCACCATGGTCTCGGGCATCCCGAGCGTGCCGTGGTTCGCAGGCGGCTTTATCGCCGGCATCGTCATGTACTGGCTCGGCATTCCGGCCATGATGATCGGCCTGGGCGTGTACCTGCCGTTCTATATGTCGCTCACGGCTTTCCTAGGCTCCTGCGTTAAGCTCGCCTACGACAAGTGGGCCGCTCACCGCGACGCCGAGGCCGGTCTTTCGGACGAGGAGAAGGCCGCCAAGGACGCCGCCTTCCAGGAGCAGGGCCTGGTTGTCGCCAGCGGCCTGCTCGGTGGCGAGTCTATCGTCGGCGTTATCCTGGCGTTTGTCTCCGTGGGCTTGAGCCTGCTGGGATAAACCCAACAACAACGTACCCGTACAGAGCGCGGGGTCGGAGACTATCCGGCCCCGCGCTTTTTTGTATCTGCCGAAACCCTCGGCAGTACTCGCATGTGGCGTGTCTTCCTTTGCCTGCTCGCCTAAGTTCCATGTCAAGATGACCGCCCCACCCGTCACGGTGTAGAGTACATGCTGCGAACGCACCCGCGTTCCTGCGGCAATACGAGGTGGACATGGAACTCGATAAACAACAGCTCAAGCGACTGCGCGAGCGCCATCATCGGCGCCATGGCATCCGCCCCGCCCACAGCGAGGCCATGAAGAACGCAAGCCGCTTTCTAAAGCAGGCATTCAACATTCGCGAGGGACGCGCGCCCTATCACGTGATTCGTAAGCGCTTTGTAAACGGGGCGCGCCTGACTGGCTCGCACTTATGCATCCTGATTATTGCCATGTTGATCGCGAGCATCGGCCTCGATATCGACTCGGATATCGCCATTGTAGGCGCCATGCTCATCTGCCCGCTCATGGGCTCGGTCCTTGCCATGGCATACGGCATCGCCACGCTCGACCGCGAGATTACCGTCGAGGCTGTCGCGGGCTTGGCTCTACAGATGGCCTTTTGCCTGGTCACGTCCACGTTGTACTTTAAGCTCTCGCCCCTTGGCACCACCACAGCTGCCATCATCGACAACTCGACACCCACCGTCTGGGACCTTACCGTCGCGCTCGCTGGCGGCTTTGCGGGTGGCCTGGGCAACTCGCGCGACCAGGAACCCGCCACGCTCATCGCCGGCGTGGCCGTGGCGACCGCGCTCATGCCGCCCCTGTGCGCGGCGGGCTATGGCATCGCCATCGCAAGCGGATCACTGTTTCTCTCGGCGCTTTATGAGTTTGGCATCAACGTGGTCTTTATCGCACTCGCGGCCGAAGCTGTGCTGCTTCTTTTGCGCGTACCGCTCAAGCGCGACCTGAACGGCGACGGCATTGTAACTGCTGAGGAAAATGCCGAGGTCGACGAGCTATCGCGCAAGGTGCGCCTCCGCATCATCGTGGGCACGGTGATCTTTGCCATCCCCTGCATCGTTATGACCGCGGGTTCCATTGGCTCGGCGCAGGCCGGCGTGCAGGACGGCTACGGCGTCACCGAGACCACGCGCGAGCTTGCGGCGGTGCTGCCAGGCTTTAAGGACTACACCGTCGCCGTCGAGACCTCGGCTACCGAAGGCGACGAGGAGGGCATCGTCGAGCGCGAGATTGTCGCCCATGTGACGACAAGCGAGGCGCTTGGGGCGCACGACCGCCGCGTTGCCCGCAAGCTCATCGACCTCAACGTGCCCGAGCTCGATCGCGTGGAGTTTGACGTGAAGTAATGCCGGCGCGGGATGAATGCTCGTACGGACGCAAGCTACGACGAGGCGCAGACGCGATACGGACACGAGCAAATAGTGGGGTGCAGTTCAACCCGCACCCCGCTCGCTGTTTTATTGCCGTGAATCAGACGTCCGCATCGACATCGCCAGACTCCACCGTAAACGCCGGACCGGTACTCACCAGATAAAAACGGGTCACCCTGGTATCTCTAAATAGGTAGAGCAAGCCCTGATCGCGTCGGCGCGAAATATACGCCACGTGGACCGTACCAAATATTTCGCCGTTTTCATTCTTTAATACCAGAATGTTGGGGTCGTCCATACGCTTAAACTGCCCGTCTGTGCAGATTCCGTCTTGGTCGACCAGCTGCCATCGACAGTTGTCCTCCTCAAGAAAAGCCAGGGTTTCCCGACTCGTTTTGTCATCCCGATAGAAACCATCAATGGCAAACCCTTCGGAAGCGCATTCCTGCATATAGGACGTTTCTCGGCTTATAGCAAACAGCCCTGTAGCGCCCAGTAGCACAGCCAGGCAGACCACTGCAAGGGCTATCGAAATAGCACGGCGACCCATGTTAGCCCAACCAATAGTTGTTTAACGGAGCGCGAAACATACCCGGAACCTCCGATATCAGGGGGGGACGTCGCCAGCGTATCGCCACCGTGTGGCGTGCGGAAAAGGCGGCGACTTTGGGCGTATCGTCGGTTTTTCCACGACGGCGTCGGCATCATGACGGTGCCGGTCTCGCCCACCGTCTGAAGCAGGGCCTCGATCACCGGCTGCGCGCCGCCGCACACATACCCCAGCGCGCTGAGCGAGCAATGGACCATAACCGTCTGCCCCACGCGCATACCAACGGCAGAAAGCGCGCCGAGGATATCCTGCTTCAGCACGATTTTCCGGTCCATTGCCGTCCCTTTCTATTTCTAAGCTCGTCTTCTCACTATTGACAGCCGAAAATGATCCGTTTTCCTCCGTTCCCGAGGGATCATTTTTTAGTACTTGAAGAAGCCCTCGCCCGAGCTTTCGCCCAGCTTACCTTCGTCGAGCATTTTCTTGAGGACGGAGGCCATGGCCTTAAAGTTGTAGGGCATCATCATCTTTTTGAGCAGCGGGCTCACCAGGCCCGGGACCTTCTGATACTGCATAACGATGTTGTAGGCCGTCTGGATACCCACGGTGTCGAATACGCGGAATGGGCCCTTGGGAGCGCCAGTGCCGCGCGTCCACGCGAGATCGATGCTCTTGGGGTCACTCACGCCCGAGACATACAGGTCAAGGCCCGAGAGTAGCCATGGCACCAACATGGAGTTGAGCAGGTAGCCGTTCTTTTCCTTGTTGACGGGAAGCGCCAGCATGCGAATGTCGTTGGCAAAGTCGACGAGCTCGTCGAAGTAGCGCTTGTCGGTCTGGTCCTGGGCCATGACCTCGGTCATGTTGTTCTTCCAGATGGAGTTGGCAAAGTGTAGCGATAGGTACTTCTCGGGGCGGCCGGTGTACTTGGCAAAGGTGCTCGGCAGCAGCGTGGAAGAGTTGGTGACGATGACGGTCTTTTGCGGCAGAACCGGGGCGAGCTTCTTGTAGAAGTCGATCTTTGCCTGGGTGTCCTCGGCCATAGATTCGATGACCAGGTCGGCGTCGGCCACTGCCTTGGCAAGATCGAGCTCCAGCTTGAGCGTGGAGTAAGCACGCTCAACGGCGGCGAGTGCCGCTTCCTTGTCGAAGGGCTGGCCGCTATCGGCGATACCGGCACACCACTCACCCGTGCCGTCCGCCATGCCTTCGATAGCCGCGATGTACTCCTCGCGCACATGATCGATCTTGGGCTGGGTGCGGCCGATGCTGCCCTCGCTGCGCAGCCAAATCGTTACATCGAAGCCGCAGTAGGCTGCCTGAAAGGCAATCTGGCTTCCCAACACGCCGCCGCCGGCAACACAAACAGTCTTGTAGCTCATAGGAACAGTCCTCTCTTACGTAATTCCATAGATGTGTATTTATTCAACCGTAAGAGGACTGCACGCCGGGCATAGGTTCTATAAACGGACGGTAATTTGCGGCGAACGGCTACATCTGTTCATTATCTCAGGGTTCCGAGGGCAATTATTGGTGTCACTGAGACGTCGTTTTCGGAAGTATGCGGCAAATTTTGAAACTCTCGAGCACACCCCCGTTTTCCGTAAATAAAACCGCAGGTACAGAGCTCAGACATATCCGGTGTGCTCGGCCTATTCAGATTTTGCCGCATACTTCCGAAATCTAAGTTCGCAAGGGGTGATAGCTGGGGAGATTGCGCAACATATGTCCAGCAAAAACGGGTGGTAGCCGGTACGGCTGCCACCCGTTTGCCTCATATCTAGCCCAAAGCAGGCCAGTTACTTCTTAATGCCGCGTCCCAGGCGCTCAGCGACCGACGCCACGGCACTCTCATCGACCGAGCCGCAGCTCACGCAGCCATCGTGGGCACGCATCTGGCCGGTGACCTCGTCCATCGCAAGCGGCGCCACCTTCTCGAGCTTAAAGCCCTTGCCGGCGCGCATGTTTTCCTTGGCCACGCTGATCATAAGCTTAATACGGTTGAGCTGGTTGACCTCGGACGCGCCGGGGTCGTAGTCCACAGCGACGATGTTGCTCTCGGGGTGCTGACGGCGCAGTTCCTTGATCACGGCCTTACCCACCACGTGGTTGGGCAGGCACGCGAAGGGCTGCGTGCAGATGATGTTGGGCGCACCGTGGTCAATCAGATCGAGCATCTCGGCCGTGAGCAGCCACCCCTCGCCCATGTTGTTGCACACCGAAAGCACCGTGCGGGCTTTGTCCGCCATGGTGCCGATGCGCTCGGGCGCCTCAAAGCGGCGGGACTTTTCGAGCATCTCCTCCACCGGCGTACGCATCCAGTCCACAATCTTAATGAGCGCCTGCATGCCAGCGCGCGCCGTGGCAGAGCTCCCCAGCTCGTCCTTCTGCAGCTCGGCGTTGCTCATGGAGTACAGGAAGAAGTCGAGCAGGCCCGGCACCACGGCCTCGCAGCCCTCGCGCTCGATAACGTCGACCACGTGGTTGTTGGCTGTGGGGTGGAACTTGACCAAGATCTCGCCAACCACGCCCACGCGTGGCTTGGTGCCCTCGCCCACGAGCGGCATGGTGTCGAACGCGTGGATGGCCTCACGCGCAAGCTTGGTGTAGTTGTGGCGGTTGAACTTAGGCGCCAGCTTGCGGGCACGCGCCATGTACTCCTCGTAGAGCACGTTGGCAGCACCGGGCGTGGCCTCGTACGGACGGCAACGATAGAGCATCTGCATCATCACGTCGCCAAAGAGCACCGCGTAGACTGCCTGCTTAAGCAGCGCCGGCGTAATCTTAAAGCCGGGGTTATCCTCGCCGAGTGCCACGGCCGAAAGCGAGATCACCGGAATCTCGGGGTGGCCGCTCTCGCGCAGTGCCTTGCGGATGAGTGCGATGTAGTTGGTGGCACGGCAGCCGCCGCCGGTCTGGCTGATGACCACGGCCGTCTTGGACAGGTCGTACCGACCGCTCTCGATGGCCTCCATGATCTGGCCCGTCACCAGGATCGACGGATAGCAGATGTCGTTGTTCACGTAGCGCAGGCCGGCCTCGACGGCGTCGTGATCGGTCGAGGGCAGCAGCTCCAAGTTATAGCCAGCACCGCGGAACACCTCTTTGACCAGGTCAAAGTGAATCGGTGCCATCTGCGGGCACAGGATGGTATAGCTCTCGTCACGCATCTGCTCGGTAAAGGGCACCTTGGGCCACGCGGTCGAAGCGCTCTCGCGCTGAGCCTCAAACGTGTACTTGCGGCTCGCGAATGCGGGGGCATCCGTGGAGGGAGCCACCGGCGCGGCATCGCCCTGCTCGTAGGCCTCGCCCGCGGCCGTGGCCTCGGCCAAGCGCTCGGCCTCCTGGTCCTTAAGCGCCGCCATGAGCGAGCGGATGCGGATGCGCGCGGCGCCCAGGTTGGACACCTCGTCGATCTTGAGCACGGTGTAGATCTTGCCGCTGGCCTCCAGGATCTCCTGCACCTGGTCGGTGGTCAGCGCGTCCAGGCCGCAGCCGAAAGAGTTGAGCTGGATCAGGTCCAGGTCGTTGCGCATCGTCACAAAACGGGCGACGGCGTACAGGCGGCTGTGGTACATCCACTGGTCGACGACGCGAATGGGGCGCTCGGGCTTCACCAGGTGCGCAAGCGAATCCTCGGTAAAGACCGCAAAGCCAAAGCTCGAGATAAGCTCGGGCAGGGCGTGGTTGATCTCGGGGTCGTTATGGTAGGGACGGCCGGCGAGCACAATGCCGTGGCCGCCGTGGTCCTCGACCCACTTAAGGGCCTCCTCGCCCATGGTCTGGATGTCCTCGTGGAAACGCGCATCGGCCTCAAAGGCAGCGTTGACGGCGGCATCGACCTCGGAGCGCGTGATTTTGGGACCGCGCACGCGGCCGCGACCGGCTTGCGCATCGGCCACACGGTCGACGGCGAGCACCTGGTACAGACGGCGCTTGAGCTCGGTCTTGTCGTGATAGGGCACAAACGGGTACAGGAACTCGATGTTCTGCTCGCGGATCTCGTCGATGTTGAGCGCCAGCGCCGTGGGATAGCTCATGACGATGGGGCAGTTGTAGCAGTTGCCGGCGGTCGGATCCTCCTTGCGCTCCCAGCGCACGCACGGCATCCAAATGAAATCGACATCGCGGTCGATAAGGTTCATCACATGGCCGTGGCTCATCTTTGCCGGGTAGCACACGCTCTCGGACGGCATGGACTCGATGCCCGCCTGATAGGTCTTCTTGCTCGACTGGTCGGACAGCTGCACGCTAAAGCCCAGGCGCGTAAAGAACGCGTGCCAGAAGGGATAGTTCTCGTACATGTTGAGTGCGCGCGGGATGCCGACGGTGCCGCGCGGGGCCTCGTCGGGACTCAGCACCTCGCGGTTAAAGAGCAGCTCATTTTTCTTTTTGAAGAGGTTGGGGGCCTCGGTCTTCTGCTTTTTGTGGCCAGCACCCTTCTCGCAGCGGTTACCGGTAATGAAGCGCCTGCCGCCGCCAAAGTCGTTGACGGTGAGCTGGCAGTTGTTGGAGCAACGGCCGCAGCGGACGTGCTTTTGCGTCACGGTGAGGTGCGCGATGTCCTCGGCCGAAAGGATGGTCGAGGTGCCGTCGGCGCCGGCGCGATCGCGGGCGAGCAGGGCCGCACCGTAGGCGCCCATGCAGCCGGCGATGTCGGGACGCACGGCATGAACGCCGGTGAGCTGCTCAAATGCGCGCAGCGTAGCATCGGACATAAAGGTGCCGCCCTGGACGATCACCTGGCTGCCGATCTCCTTGGGGTCGCGCAGCTTAATGACCTTGAACAGGGCGTTCTTGATGACGGAATAGGACAGGCCGGCCGCGATGTCGCCCACCGTGGCGCCTTCCTTTTGTGCCTGCTTGACGCGCGAGTTCATAAAGACCGTGCAGCGGCTGCCCAGGTCGACGGGGGCCTTGGCATGGATGGCGGCATCGGCGAACGCGCGCACGTCCATGTTCATAGACACGGCGAAGCTCTCGATAAAGCTGCCGCAACCCGACGAGCAGGCCTCGTTGAGCATGATGTGCTCGATAACGCCGTCCTTGACGCGCAGGCACTTCATGTCCTGGCCGCCAATGTCCAGAATGAACTCGACACCGGGCAGGAATGCCTTGGCGCCGCGCAGGTGCGCAACGGTCTCAATCTCGCCGGAGTCGGCCTTGAGGGCCTCGATGAGCAGCGCCTCGCCGTAGCCTGTGGTGGTCACGTGGCCGATGGTGCAGCCCGCGGGGATGTGGTTGTAGAAATCGGCCATGATGACCTTGGCCGTGCCTAGGATGTCGCCGTTGTTGTTGCCGTACCAGGTGTGCAGCAGCTGGCCGTCCTCACCCACGAGCGCGGCTTTCATGGTGGTGGAGCCGGCGTCGATACCGATGAACACGCGGCCGGTGTAGCCTTCGAGCTTGCCCTTGGGGACGACTTCCTGGTCGTGGCGGGTTTTGAACTCGGCAAAGTCCTCGTCGGTGGCAAAGAGCGGATCCAGGCGCTCGACCTCGGCACCCTGCGTGTCACCCAGGGCATCGATGGCCTCGATGAGCTGCGGGAAAGTGCTGAGCTTATTGGACTCGTGCGCCATGGCGGCGCCGCTCGCCACAAACAGGTGAGCGTTTTGGGGCACAATGCGGTGTTCCTCGTCCAGGTTGAGCGTGAGGTAGAAGCGGTGGCGCAGCTCGGAGAGGTACTGCAGCGGGCCGCCCAGGAAGGCGACGTTGCCGCGGATGGGACGGCCGCATGCCAGGCCCGAGATGGTCTGGGTCACGACAGCCTGGAAGATGGAGGCGGCCACGTCCTCGGGGCGGGCGCCCTCGTTGAGCAGCGGCTGCACGTCGGTCTTGGCAAAAACGCCGCAGCGGCTGGCGATGGGATAGATGGTGGTGGCGTTGGCCGCGAGCTCGTTGAGGCCGCTGGCATCGGTGTGCAGCAGGGTTGCCATCTGATCGATGAACGCGCCCGTGCCGCCGGCGCAGGTGCCGTTCATGCGCTGCTCGATGCCGTTGTCGA
>OLQB01000719.1_pt1 | contig 25563 bp, 23 predicted proteins | sample 1672681 | NCBI WGS metagenome assembly OLQB01 (sample SAMEA3136713, study PRJEB25190) | human gut metagenome | reverse complement strand
TTTAAGGTTGTGAACATTCTCAAAGGCGTAATATCCAATCTTTCTGCATTTTGCCGGAATTTTATAGTTTTTCCCCGGTCTGTTTGCCAGGTACATAACTAATTTCTTTCCATCTTTTGAAAAAATAACGTCATTCGACACCCTATAATACTTGTTATTTTTCGAAATGGAAACCTTCTTTAATTTAGGAAAACACTGATTTAATTTTTCTTCAATGCAATTGAAAATATAAATCTCTTTTCCATATCCAAAAAGTTCTATAAAAGGAGATAGTCTAAAATATTCATTTAAGCCAATAGAACCATAAATACTATTTGTCATAAAAGCACAAATATTTTTATGACAGTTCCAAGGTAAATAAGTATTTCCATCGCTTTTGTAATTTATACCTTTATAATAATCACCTTCTAGAGACATAACATGAATTATATCAATATCAGAATTAAGTGCAGGAACATTTGCAGACAAGACACTTTCATACAAAGATTGTATAGCAGTAATGGATGATTCTATAGAATCTTCAAAAGAATAACCATGACCAAGAAGTTCATTTCTTAAACTTGGGTATTTTTCAATTGCCTTATTTAGTTTGCCATCCTTGAAAAATTCTTTGTCCACATCAAGTTTTCTACATAAAGAAACAATTCCTCCTATTGTTGGTTTAATGATTCCCTGAAAAATATATTCTTTATCTTCCTCATCTATACGTCTCTGATTTTTATTCCATAAATAACCTAAAATGTAGATTAAGATATATTCAAATCTAGATTGATGATGGCTTATTAAACCTGTTTTATCTCCTATTGAGGATAAGAAATCTATACGCTGCTCTATTTGTTTTCTTATATAGTCCATAATACAAAACGTTTATACCACAAAATTACTAACAAAAAAGCACCCGGCAATAAAATACCGGGTGTTTATTAACATATTAATTTCAAAAGGGTTATTCCTTTTCGCTACCGTCATTGTTGAACGAGAACGAGACCTGCTGCATCTGCCCGAAGCTGTCAATGATATAAATGTCAATCGTCTGCTGGTCGGTCGATGCCGATGTGTAGTAAAGCCGGAAGGTCTCTTTCTCCAGCGGGTACAGGTCGTTGGGCAGGAATACCGTGCCGTTATCTATTTCCAGCTTTCCCTTTCCGTCAGGCTGGAAATAGCGTATCTGGTAGGTGGTCGGCTGGTAGTAACCGCTACGCACCAACTGGCAGCGTATTTCGGCGGTTTCACCGACTTTCAGTTTCTTGGGTACGGGCAGCGTCTCCACCGTGAACGGATAAGCCTGCTGAATGTCCAAACCGTCATTACAGGCGCAGACCAATACGAGGGCAGCCACGATGTAGCAGCCCATGAGGATTTTGTACGTTACATTCTTCATATACATTCTTATATATAGCGGTTAATTGATGATGAATTTCAGTCCCAGCCCCACTTGTGTATGGAACTTGCCGATGTCCGAGCCGAACAGCATCCGTTCTCTCGCATTCACAAGCAAGGCGACCCGGTCGGTCAGGTAGGCTTCCAGTTCCAGCGTCAAAGCCCCGCCGTAGATGAAGCAATCTTCATCCGAGAGCGTAGCCCCGTCCGGCAGCAGCTTGTCGCCCCGGTTGCTGGTCTCATACCCGGCGAGAGCCGAAAGCCCCAGCGAGAGGAAGAAGGTCTTGCGCCTGTCCGAAAGGAATTTCAGGTAATAGCCGCCTTCCGCCGTGAACTGTTCGACGGGTATTCTCATATCCTTGTAGTCATATTTCTCGTGCAGGTATTCCCCGCCAATCACCCAGCGGTTGGCGTTCTTGGTATAGACGCTGTACGCCGCCCCAATGTGGTAGGCGAAATCCGTGTTGTCATTCCAATGTACCCCGTCCGCCATGCCCGCCGTCACCTGCAAGCCCTTCATGCCCGGCAGGTATCTTTGCGCCCGTGCCTGGTTGAAATGCAGGCACAGCGCAAAGAGCATGATAATGAATAGTCCCCGCTTCATGCTCACTTGATTTTGAGTTCGTCTATCTCCTTGGCGTTCACGATGTCGGCGTTCTCCACCCGGATGCTTTGGTGGCGACCGCCGTTCTTCTCGTAAAGCTCCACCATCAGCAGCTTGTCGTCCGGGACGGTGAATTTCGGCAAGGCGTACACCGTGCGCACCGTGCTTTTCCCGGCTATCTCTATCACTTCATTATAACTGCGTACCGCATCCAGTACCGTTTCCTGAATGGCTGTCCGCTTCGGCACTTTCTTATCGACAATCTTAAACCGGATGAAATCCGTGTCGAAAGGCACGGCGGAACTGTTCTTCGTCTGCGTATGCACGTAGAGCATCCCGTTGTAGGTGTAAATGCCCTTTATCAAAAACTGGATGCCGAAACGCTTGCTGCCCAGATGCCGTATCTCCCGGTCGTTCTCCTTGTAGATGCTCTGCATGATGAGTTTCACCAAGAGCGGGCTTTCGTTGCCGAGTTCCCGGAAATAGATGTTCATTCGGGTGTGGGAAAAGTCCGAAGTGTCCTCGTTCTCCAAGAAGTCCTTCATTTCGATGTTGAGCATTTCCGGCTCACGGGCGTACTTAGCGTTGAAGGAATAAAAACTTCCGTCCTCGCAGATGACGGAAAAGTTCGTTTCTCCCGGAAAGCCCTCTGTCGTGGCTTTCACCCTGATTACGTTTTCCGCACCGTCAGCCTTGCCCGCTATGATATGGTTGCTCCCCAAATCGACATAGCGCACGGCGGAGGGGAAAATGATATGCACCGTCTTGGCGAAGGTGCTATCTATTTTTTCGCTATCTTCGCAAATAAAACACTTATCAATTATGAAAGACGAGATAATCCAATTCCTGCATGACCATATCATCGGCAAGATGTTACTGACTGATGACGTAGTGTACCAACTCGAAAACGGGACTTTGGAAGGCGTGTATAGCGACAGGATGATGTTTTCCGATTTGGTGGAAACAGGAAACGGCTTCAAATTCAATATGACCACCGTTACCCAAGAATTAGTTTACAACTTGGATGAGAAAGGAATGCGGACGACCATTGCTAAAGATTATACAGGGACAAGCGTTTTCTGTTATGAACTGGCTCTGCGGAAAAGCACGAAGCAACTGACCGGTTACATGCATTGTGTTTCAACGACGGTTCAGAATCAGACAATGGAAGCCGTAGTTTGTGGAATATCCGGTGTAACTTTTGACGGGAAAGAACTGAAATGGCAAGAATATCAGTTGTTATACAGAGACAGTCCTGCCGGAGAGGATACATATAAGCCTGTCGCTTTTGATTCTCAAGTCCGTTTTTATCTTGACAATGGAAAGACGGTGTTTGAGTATTTGCCCACGCTTTGGGATGTCAATGCCGACACATTGGAAAAAAGTTTATCTAAAGACGATTATCCTACTTACATATCGAAAGAAAAGTAAAACAAAAAGCCCCTGCAAACTCATCGTAGCTTGCAGGGGCTAATCCTAAATCTTACCCAACGAATCAAAGCTCGCCCGGCTTCTCATCCTCCTTCTTCGCCCGCGTAGTGCGTGCTTTTGAGATAGCTTTCTGACGCTCAATCATTGCGTTCACGTGGTCGATGAAAGTAGCATATTCCGCATCACCATTTATCATTGCCAACGCATTGACGGTATCAACCAATGAACGGTAAGCTGCTTCTGCGGCGGTGCGGGTTTCCTTCACGATACCCACCTGACGGGCGGCGTCAGCTTCCGTACGCTGGGCGGCTGCGGCGAGGAAGGCATCTTCTTTCGTCTTCAAATCGGTAATCCATACATCAAGATTCAACGCGGTGCGCTTGCTTGAATCAAGAGCTTCCAAGTCCTGCAACAGATTGTGTAATACACCGCTTTCCTCGGTCTGCGCCAGCTTCGTGGGGTCGCCATACTTGTCGAACAATGATTTCGCTTCGGCGGCATTGGCGGCTACTTCGGCGGTCGGATGGGCGCACATCGCCGTCACATAATTGTTCGCACCACGCCAAGATGCGTCACGGGCATCATCCGTCGCGGTCGCCGTGGCGGTGGCGGGATTCGTGGAGGATGCCTTCAACGCATCGTCGAAAGCATCGACAGCGGTGGTGAAATCGTTAACCTTTGCCTCCAACACGGGATTCGTAGCGGACAGCTGGCTTATCTCGCTTGGGGTTCCTGTCTCCTCGCCGATAGGCAGGTTCGCCGTTTCCGCCACGACCTGTTTCTGATAGCCGAACGACTCCTCGGTGCGAAGGCGGGCAATATTCAATATTGATAATTGTTTCATACGCTTCAATTTTAAGGATGATACGAAAATTTTCGTTGACAAATTTAGTATTTTCTCCTTGCAAATGCAAATGATTGCCGGAAAACCAGTCGACAAGGCTAATCCTGGCGGATTAAGGCTGCCGACTGAGTCGATAACGCTTATCCTGTAGGATTTGTGCTGTCGACTGAGTCGGCAAGGTTTCTCCGCACCGATTGGCGTTGTCGACTGAATCGACAGTGCTTTTCCTGTAGGATTCGTGCTGTCGACTGAGTCGGCGGCGGTTATCGGGGCGGATTGGAAGAATTTATAGAATCATCGCACTGTTTCCAAAAGTTTTTGACGCAAATCTTTCAGGTAAACGGATTGCTGTTTTCGAAGATATGTTTTGACGAATGGCTTCAGATACCATTTCTTGGCGAAAACGGTTTCAGTGAATATGATTTCGGTTTGACCATTTCGTTCGGAAAGCAAACCGCACCAATGTCCCTTTATGTTTTCATTTTCCAAATCAAATTCATATCGTTCAAAAGGTTGGGAAATAGTAATTGTAAATAGCGTGGCATAACCGGAGTGGGTATGTTCCATGAATTGTTTGTCAGACAATTTTTCGATTCGTGCTATGTCGCTGCGCCATCGATAATCGTCGGAAGAAGTAATGATGCGCCAAATGGTAGCCGCATCATATGGCAATCGGGCTTTGATGGTTGATATAGGCATAATTGATTTTTTCGGCGAAGGTAGGGAAATTCGGGGAGCGGGGCAAAAAGGAAAAAGGTTTTCTCGATACTGTATATCATTTCCGAGCTTCGTATTCCAGCCTGTTCTTTTGTTCCCGGTACTCGTTCATGCCGAAGGTTTGCGTTTCCATGAGCTGGTTGCAGTCTTTCCCACAGGCGACAGTACCGTGTTGATTGTCCCCTGCACGAACGTGGGGAAGAACAGGATGCACAGCTCCAGCGCGAAGGTACGGAGCAGCGGGTACACGTCTATGGCTTCCTCCCGTGCGAGCGACTGCCACACCTTGGCGGCTACGTAGAACAGCGCGCCCAGCCCGGCTATGCCTTTGGCGACACCCGTCATGTCGCCGCACAGGGGCATCATCTCGTCATACAGCACCCGCAGCACTTGGTGCAGGTTGTCAAATTCCACCGCTAATAACATAGGCATACCGATTGTTACATGTTACCAGTAGCGTTCATCCGCCGAGCCGTAGAGAGCCAGCACCCGGTCGGTGTCGTTCTTCTTCTTCGCCCGCAGGTAGGACACCGAGATGTTCTTGCGGGTGTAGTAGTTCACGAGATTACGGTAGTTCATCAGGCTGTTGTACGCCCGGTCGATGACCGCCAGCCGTTCGGCATCCGAGAGCGACATGCCCGTGACGTTCACCACGTTTTTCAAGTCCTGCAACACGTCCGAACTCTCATCCAGCAGCATGGCGTAGCCGGAGGATATGGCGGCAAGCTCGTCCGCCGTGAAATTCGGGTCAGCCAGCATGTTCTGGAAGTTACGCACGTAGATTTCGGATATTTCCGCCACCAGCGCGATGGACTTGCCTACCTTTACGCCGCCCTTCACCACGTCATGCACCGATTTGAGCGCATCGTAAAACTGCTTGCTCTGCTGGAATATCTTCTGCGTTTCCAGAAAGCCGTTCAGGGTGTTGGCTTTCGTCCCCGCCGTTTCCACCATTTCCTTGGCGGAGTTGATGATGCTCTGGGCGAGGTTGCCGGGGTCGGACACCACCCATTGGGCGTTTGCCCTGCCTGCAACACACAGGCATATAGATACGATTACTAACAGTTTTTTCATCTTGTCCCTTTTTTAATGTTCGTTTGAAACTCGCCTGTATTCTCCGCCGGGCGAAAGGATTATCCGGTCTCGTTCCTTGTCATAGGTCAGGAGGATGGCGAAGCCTGTCTCAATGAACAGCTTCCCGCCGTGTTCCGTTATCAGATAGGAGGTTTCCAGAACTTTCCCCCGGATATTCGCTTTCCGGGTAACATTGTATGTGCCGCCTTTTCCCGAAAGGGTGAAAGCCGGGCGACCTTTGACGTGTACCCATTCACCCTGCATCCGCTCCAGTTGCTTTTCCGGGTCATCCTTGCAGGATGCCAGCAACAGGACACAGAAAAAGAGTGCCAAAAACTTGCTTGTACGTTTCATATTCCTGATTTTAAGTTGTTGATGATTGTGGATTACGCTTGCTTTCCGCCAGCCGCTTGATAGCCAGTTCAAGGTTGCCGCCCAGCTTGTCGGCGAGGGCGAACAGCTCCATCTTCTCGCTTTCTTCGGTCGTGTACGTGTAGTATTCCTCCAATGATACCTCGGTGGCATATACCGCCGATTGTGTGCCGCCCAGCGAGAAGAACACCTCCTTGTACTTCCGTCCGGGATGGTTCGCCATGTTGATGGACAATATTTGCGAACGCTCCTTGTCGGTCAGCCCCAAGAGGTTCTGTATGCTGTCGAACTTGTTCAGGTATTTCCTTTGGTCTAACAGAATCTTGCAGTCCGAATTATTGATGATGCTCTCTTTCACGATGGGCGAGGAAATAATATCCTCCACTTCCTGCGTGACCACAATCGCTTCCCCGAAATACTTCCGGACGGTCTTGTAGAGGTACTTGATGTAATCCGCCATGTTCGCCGACGCAATCGCTTTCCACGCTTCTTCAATCAGTATCAGCTTCCTTATTCCCTTTAGCTTGCGCATCTTGTTTATAAAGGCTTCCATGATGATGATGGTCGTTATCGGAAACAGTATCTTGTGGTCTTTGATATTGTCCAACTCAAAGACAATGAAGCGTTTGTGCAGCAAGTCCAGTTCCTTGTCCGAGTTCAGCAGGTAGTCGTATTCGCCGCCACGATAGTACGGTTCAAGCACGTTCAGGAAGCCGTCAATGTCAAAATCCTTTTCCCGGACGTTCTTCCGTTCCAGTTGTCGGCGGTAATCGTCCCGCACAAACTCGTAGAACGTGTTGAAGCAGGGCGTTACCGATTTGTCCCCCGTGATGCGTTCGATGTAAGCACTTACCGCATTGGACAACGCCACTTCTTCCGACCGCTTCGGGGCTTCATCGTCCCGCTTCCACAGGGTGAGTATCAAGGTTTTTATACTTTCTTTCTTCTCGATGTCAAACACCCCGTCCTCGACATAGAACGGGTTGAACGCTATCGGGTTCTCGTTAGTGTACGTGAAATAAATCCCGTCCTCGCCGTGTGTGCGGTTGTGGATAAGCCGGGACAGTCCCAAGTAGCTGTTGCCCGTATCTACCAGCAGCACGTGCGCACCCTGCTCGTAATACTGGCGTACCATGTGGTTGGTGAAGAAAGACTTCCCCGAACCGCTCGGCCCAAGTATGAACTTGTTGCGGTTGGTTGTGATGCCTTTCTTCATGGGCAGGTTGGATATGTCGATGTGCAGCGGGCGACCGCTCACCCTGTCCGCCATCTTGATGCCGAACGGGGAAAGCGAACTCTTGTAGTTGGTTTCCTCCACGAACAGGCAGAGAGCCTGCCCCAAGAACGTGTAGAAACTTTCCTCCGCCGGGAAGTCCGCTTCATTGCCGGGTATGCCCGCCCAAAAGAGCGTGGGCACGTCCACCGTGTTGTGGCGTGGCTTGCACTCCATCAGGGCAAGCTGGCTTCCCACATCGTTGCGTATGCGCTTGATTTCCTCCCGGTCATCGCTCCATGCCATGACATTGCAGTGGCAGCGCACCGAGACAAGCCCCTTGCTGTGCGCTTCGTTCAGGTACTCGTCTATCCATTCCTTGTTCACTTGGTTGGCACGGGAGTAGCGGGAGAGCGACTGCATGTTCCGGGCGGTCTGCTCGAAGTTTTTCAGGTTCTCGGCGTGGTCGTCTATGAAGATGTACTGGTTATAGACGTGGTTGCACGAGAGCAGCACACCCACAGGAGCGGCGAAAGACAAACGGCAGTCGCTCCGGTCGGTGGAGAGCTTTTCAAACCGGAAGTCCGTGCCGAGCTTGCCGGGCAAGTCCTCCACGTCCGAAAGGGTGTGCAGGCACAGGATGTCATCGCCGATGCGCATTTCCTCCGGGTACAGCCCGATGTCCTTCAACGAGGTGGTGTCGGTCTGCGAAAGCGAGAAGTATTTCTCGATGATGCCCGCCCGTCCGTCCTCCCCGGTGATTTCCGGTGCGGTCAGCCGGGCAAGCGTGATGAAACCGCTGTCGTTCATGATGCGCTCGAACTGCCCGACCGCTTCGATGAATTTTGTTGCCGTTTCCTTGTCCGCTATCTCCTGCGGGACAATCCTGCCCCGGCAGAGCGTGGAGAAGTCGCTTTGTCGGCGGCTTCTCTCCTTGGTTGTCTTGGTCAAGAACAGATAACAATAATGATTCAGGAACGGGCGTTCGTTGAAATGCCGCTCATAACTCCGGGACAGGAAGCTAAGCCCGTCCTTTTCCGTGTCGGGCTGGTAGTTCTCCGTGATGAAGAAGTCCTGCTTGTGTACGATGGAGTAGCCGGGCAGCACCTTGACCGCCTTGTACCATGCCGAATGGATGGCTTCGTACTCGGCACGGGTGACGGTGAACAGTTCGGGCAGTTCCACCCGGAAAGCCACCGTGATGTCCGCATCCTTCGAGACGATGCAGCCGTTTTCCACTGCCAAAAGGGGAAATTTCCTTTCCAGCGTGGTTGCTTTTAACATATTCCTCATTGGTCGGTCTCCTTTCTTTTCTTATAGGTGAACAGCCGGGGTATCGCCTTGCGGTTGATGATGAACCGGGGATGCCGCTTGCGGGCGGCTATCTTCATCAGCCCGTATGTGCCGTACCGGGCATTGAGCCGGAACGTCTGCCACACGAGCAGCAGCGATGCCGACACGATGAAGCCGATGCAGACCCACTGGTTCACGCCCGCCATGAACAGGACGATGAACACCACGAACACGGCGAGCAAGCCGCCCGCGAAGATGAAAAGGTACTGGCTTTTCAGCCCCTTGAACTCCACGGGCTTGCCGATACCCCTGTTTACCGGATATTCTGCCATACGCCCGTGCATTAAAGGAAGAACGACCGGAGGATGGTGGCGGCGACAATCAGGAAGATGCAAGCCCCGAACCAGCTTGCGGCTGTCTTGCTGGTGTCAGGGTCGCCGCTTGAAAACTTGTTATATACCTTTACCCCTCCAATCAAGCCGCAGACCGCACCGATGGCGTACACGAGTTTCGTGCCGGGGTCGAAATACCCGGTGATGAGATTGGTGGCTTCGGTGATGCCCGCCTGCCCGTTGCCCTGTGCGTAGGCACTTACCACAGCGGCAAGGAGAGCCGCCGACAGAATGACTTTCTTTTTCGTTTCCATTGCGAATTGAGTTTGAGTTATACATTTTTATATTACAGATATTCGTTCATGTCAAACGCCCCGTATTCCTTGCCCGTGTCGGCAGTGGCGACAGGGACAGCCGCCGGAGCCAGTTCAGCTTCATTGCGTTTCAGCAGTTCCGCCACCCTTGCCAGCCCGCCGTTGATGTTCTCCACCACCGCATCGTAGAGGTTTGTCCCCTCAATCCTCGCCAGCGTCCCGGCGGCTTGCCGCTGTTCCGCTTCGGTGGAGGTGTCGGCGTTCGCCGTGCGCACCGCTTCGCCCAGTTCCTCGAAACTCACGCCCGCAGCACGACCCGTATCATCCCCAGCCATGTACCCGGCGATTTCCTCGTCCTCGTAGTCGGATTCATCATCCGTATTGTCGGGTATTTCGTCCGTTCCGGCGGCTTCCGGCGCAAAAATAGTATCATTTTCAGCCGCTTGTGGGAGGTGTCCGGCTTTGTCCGGCATTGGGTTGATTTGTCCGCCTTTGTAGCGGCTTTCACCTATCAGCGTATATCCGGCTGAATCTTCATTTTCAGGAGGCGTTCCATTGCCTGCGCTGTTTTCCGCCTTGTTATCCGCATGTCGGTACCAGCCCCATAGGGCAAGGTAGTACACGACCAGTGCGGCGATGATGCAATAAATTATCGTCATGTCTAAAACGGTTTTTGGTAGTTGCTTTCATACAGGGCGTTAATCTCGTCCTGATGCTGCTCGAAATGGTGTGTCAAGATGTTTTCCACATAGCTGCTGACCGTTACCTTGCGCCCGCCTATCACCGTCACGATGCGCATCAGCTTCTCGTGGGTCGTGCGGCTCACGTACAAGGGCTGGCGGTCGGTCAGTTCCACTTTCCGGAAGTAGGTTTCCCGGTAGTCGCCCGGACTGTTCCTGCGCTTGCGGGGTGTCGGTTTCTCCGCTTGCGCCGTTTCCGCCTGCGTTTCCTGCGGCATGTCATCCGGCTTCCCTACGTCCTGCTTGCCGGGTACGCCCTGCGAGATGAGTTCCCGCATGAAATCCTCGTCTATCTTCGGCATTGTGCCGTTCTGCTTTGCCATGTCATTGTGGTTTAATGTAATGCAACATTTCCGTTATCAGTTCCTCCAAGTTGCTGCCCCTCACCAGCGGGCGGCTGGCGGGAAAGAGCGTGGAGCGGAACACCGTTTTCTTGTCTGCCGCCAGTTCCTTCTTGTAGCGTTTGGTGTCGGGGATGAAGGTTTTCATCAGCGGCAGTTCCAGTTCCCTGATGGTCTTGTCATAGGCGGTGTAGAGGTTTGTTTTCTCCCGACCGTCCACCATGTTCCAAAAGAGGTACAGCCCGGCAAGTCGGCAGGCTTCGTTCTTCACCAGCAGCTTATGGATAGCCGCCGCAAAGGACAGGCTGCTTTCCAGCACCACCTTGTCGGCGGAAATCGGGGTGAAGATGTAGTCCACCCCGGCAAGGGAGCTTATCACGCCCTCGCTGTTTACCGTGCCGGGAAGGTCGAAGAACACGATGTCGGGCTTGTTGTCCGTTCCGGCTACGTATTCATCGGCGGTAGCTATCGCCTTTTCGGGCGGGCTGCACAATACCGGGTAGGCTTTCTTGCCCAGCCGGGTGAACTGCTCATACGCCATGCGCTTGTATTCCTCATCGGAGGACACCGTTTCGGCATCCCGCTTGCGCATCCCGGCGATGGAATGCTGCGGGTAGTCGCAATCCACCACCGCCACATCGTAGCCTTTGAGGTAGTGGAGGCAGCTTGCCGCCAGCACGGTGAAGGTGGTCTTGCCGACCCCGCCCTTCTGGGTGGAGAAGGCGACATAAAGGGGTGTTTTCCCGTTTTCCATATTGCTTCCTTTCATTATGGGTTGATGGATTTGTTTATCGCTTTCAATCTATCCGGCTATATGGCATTCTTTGTTTCCACACGGCAATCTTGAAATATTGGAAGATTGTTTTATTCCAATCCTGCTTTCATCCTTTCTTGAAACCTTGCAATCCTGATGTCTTGCAATCTTGGTTTCATCCAGTCATTCCTGCTTGAAATAGGACACTCCATATTGCTTTCAATCTTGAAATCTTCTGCAAATAAAAGGAGAAAAAGCGTCCGTTTTCAGATGCGTCCCGCTTTGTCCCCCGATGTCCCGTTTTGTCCACCAATCGACTATTTTACAGCATTATAAATCACCGTTACTTTGCAGCGGAGTAACGGATGCCCAAAGGGGAAAGGCGTGGAATCCGGTCGGCGGACGGCAGGCTTGCCGTCTTGTGCAGACCCCAATCCGTCCCTGACGGATTTTCGATTTTCGCCAGAAAATAGCAAGGTGTGTTTCGTGTGCCGCGAAACCGTTTTCCGTGCCTGAAAACGCCTTGCCCCTTGCGGGGTGAAAACCACTCCGAAGTCGTGATTTTTTAATTCAAAGCAGTATGGAAACAAGAAGAACCAACAAGGGCGGTCGTCCCGCCCTACAAGACCCGGCGAAGCACCGCCATGTGCTGTACCTGAATGACCGGGAGAATGCCCGCTTCCTCGCGCAATGGGAGCAGTCGGGCGTTACAAGCAAGTCCCGGTTCATTGCCGCACGTATCTTCGGCGAGCCGTTCCGGGTTGTAAAAGTGGACAAGTCGGCGGTCGAGTATTGCGCCAAGCTGACCGAATTTTACGCCCAGTTCCGGGCGGTAGCGGTCAATTACAACCAAATTGTAAAGGCGTTGCATAGTAACTTTTCCGAGAAAAAGGCACTGGCTTTCCTTTATAAACTGGAGAAAGCGACCACCGAACTGGCTATGTTGAACCGTCAGGTTATCGACCTGACAAACGAGTGCAGGGAACTATGGTTGCCAAAATAAATACGGGAAGTTCCATGTTCGGCGCACTGGCATACAATCAGGAAAAGGTGGACAACGGGGAAGCAAAGGTGCTTTTCTCCAACAAAATGTTGTTGAATGAGGACGGGCATTTCTCTATCGGCGAGTGTATGCGCAGCTTCGAGATGCAGATGCCCGTCCAGCTTTCCACCCAAAAACCGATACTCCATATTTCCATAAACCCGCACCCGGAAGACGTGCTGACCGACCAGCAACTTGCCGACATCGCAAGGGAGTATATGCGGAAGTTGGGTTATGGCGGACAGCCTTATTTAGTATATAAGCATACCGACATTGACCGCCACCATGTCCACATTGTAGGCTTACGGGTGGATGAAAGCGGTAGACCGCTGAATGACAAGTTCGAGCATCGGAGAAGCAAACAGATTACCCGTGAACTGGAAAAGAAATACAACCTGCACCCGGCAGAAAAGAAAGAACGGACGGAACGCCCGGAACTTAAAAAGGTGGATTACGCAGCCGGGGACGTGAAGCACCAAATCGGCAATACGGTGAAGGCGGCTTGCTACGGCTACCGCTTCCAGTCGTTCGGGGAGTACAGGGCGTTGCTTGCCGCCTATAACGTATGTGCCGAGGAAGTCAAAGGTGAAGTGAACGGCAGACCCTATCAGGGGATTGTCTATTCAGCTACCAATGACAAAGGCGAAAAGACGGGCAACCCGGTAAAGGCTTCCCGTATCGGCAAGTCTGTGGGGTATGAAGCGGTGCGGCGAAGGATGGAGCGGTCGGGCGAAGCAATCAGGAACGGGAAACTGAAAGAGCGTACCCGGAAGATTGTCGCCGCCGCCATGCAGACCGCCCATAACCGACAAGAGTTTGAACGGGAACTGAAACGGCAGGACATTGACGTGGTGTTCCGGCAGAACGACAGCGGGCGCATCTATGGCGTTACGTTCATCGACCACGACAGCCGGGTGGTATTGAACGGTTCACGTTTGGGCAAGGAGTATTCGGCGAACGTGTTTAACGAACGCTTTTCAGGTGAAACCGGAAAGGCGCAACAGCCCGATGTTTCAATATCACGGCAGGAACAGCCCACGCATCGGGAGCAGCCGGACTTCACGCCGAAATCCAACATCGTTTCGGGCGTGGCTTCCGTAGCGGGTGCTTTCGGAGGATTGTTCGGCGGTGCATCAGGCGGTGATGAGCCGAAGGACACTGCCAGCCAAAAGAGAAAGAAGAAAAAGAAGCGTGTAAAACGCATAGACTAACAAAACATACGATTATGCAACAGGAAGATGATTTGAGGGGGCTTGCAAGGGTCATGGACTTTATGCGGGCTGTCAGTATTCTATTCGCGGGAATCAACGTGTACTGGTTCTGTTACTCCACCCTGAAAGGATGGGGAGTAACTTTCGAGGTGGTGGACAAGATTTTGTGGAACTTCCAGCGCACCACCGGGCTGTTCTCGTCCGTTCTTTGGACGAAACTTTTCTCTGTGGTGTTCCTTGCCTTGTCGTGCATCGGGACAAAAGGGGTGAAGAACGAGAAGATAACTTGGGCGAAGATTTATTGTTGCCTTGCGGCGGGTGTCGTGCTGTTCTTCCTGAACTGGTGGCTGCTGGAACTGCCACTGCCCCATACGGCGGACACGGCATTTTACATCGCCACGCTGTCGGCTGGCTATATCTGCCTGCTCATGGCGGGTACATGGATGTCCCGGCTGTTGAAGAACAACCTGATGGATGATGTCTTTAACACAGAAAATGAGAGTTTCATGCAGGAAACCCGCCTGATTGAAAACGAGTATTCCGTTAATCTGCCTACCCGTTTCTATTACAGGAAGAAATGGCACAAGGGCTGGATAAACGTGGTGAACCCGTTCCGTGCCAGCCTTGTGTTGGGTACGCCGGGCAGCGGCAAGTCATACGCCGTTGTAAACAGTTACATAAAACAGCAAATCGAGAAAGGTTTTTCGATGTATTGTTATGATTATAAGTTTCCCGACCTTTCGGAAATCGCTTACAACCACCTGCTTAACCATCTGGACGGCTACAAGGTAAAGCCGAAATTCTACATTATCAATTTTGACGACCCGCGCAAGAGCCATCGGTGCAACCCCATAAATGCCGCCTTCATGTCGGATATTGCGGACGCTTACGAAGCCAGCTACACGATTATGCTCAACCTGAACCGCAGTTGGATTACCAAACAGGGCGACTTCTTTGTGGAAAGCCCGATTATCCTTTTGGCGGCTATAATCTGGTATCTCCGTATCTATCAGGGCGGCAAGTATTGCACGTTTCCCCATGCCATAGAACTGTTGAACAAGAAGTACGCCGATGTGTTCACGATTTTGCGCAGCTATCCCGAACTGGAAAATTATCTTTCCCCGTTCGTGGACGCATGGGAATCGGATGCACAAGAGCAGTTGCAGGGGCAGATAGCGAGTGCGAAAATCCCGCTTTCACGTATGATAAGCCCGGCACTTTACTGGGTAATGACGGGCGATGATTTCTCGCTGGATATAAACAACCCGAAAGAGCCTAAAATACTGGTGGTCGGCAATAATCCTGACCGCCAGAACATCTATTCGGCGGCACTCGGTCTGTACAACAGCCGTATCGTGAAACTGATAAACAAGAAAGGACAGCTTAAAAGTTCGGTGATAATAGACGAGTTGCCCACTATCTACTTTCGGGGTTTGGACAACCTGATTGCGACCGCCCGAAGCAACAAGGTGGCTGTCCTGCTGGGCTTTCAGGATTACAGCCAGCTTACCCGTGATTACGGGGACAAGGAAAGCAAGGTCATACAAAACACGGTGGGCAATATTTTCAGCGGTCAGGTGGTCGGCGAGACGGCAAAGATATTGTCGGAACGTTTCGGAAAGGTGTTGCAGAAACGGCAGAGCATGACTATCAACCAGCGGGAGAAGTCCACCTCGATAAGCACCCAGATGGACAGCCTGATACCCGCCAGCAAAATATCCAACCTCACGCAAGGCATGTTCGTTGGGGCGGTGGCGGACAATTTCGACGAGCGGATAGAGCAGAAGATTTTCCATTGTGAAATCGTGGTGGACAACGAGAAGGTGAAGCGGGAAACCGCCCGTTACGTGAAGTTGCCGCAGATTATCGACTTCACCGACAAGGACGGCAACGACCGGATGCAGGAAGAAATACAAGCCAACTACGAGCGCATCCGGCAGGAAGTCCGGCAGATTGTCGAGGATGAAATCACTCGTATAAAGAATACCCCGGAATTACAGCATTTGATAAAGGATGATGACTAAAATATATACCCCCATTTCCCAGCTAATAACTGGAAAATGGGGATACTTTTAGTATGTGGGTTGTTTCTGCAACTGATGGTTGCAAAAACAAAAGTCATTAACTGTTTTGAGGTTTTGAAAATTGCAAAAAATAATGATGTAATACATAATCATTTAGATGCGCTGATATATAGGCTTCTTCTAAATATGGAATGTCCAACTCTTTCTTTTTTAAGGTTTCATTACTCCTTGTTGCCTGAAATAATATTTCATTTATATTCTCCACTATCCTTGTTGTTGTTCCCTCTATTATATAGCCGAGCATACAGCCATTAGGTGGATATTCTCCTGAAATAAAATGGTCTATACCTGTAGATATGTATCTTTTTTGGATTTTTTTTGCGTTTAATTTTGTTTTTCGTCCTTGCTTAGCACAGTTATTTTCTATTAAGTTTTTTGCTTCAACAAAATAGCACACCCGTTTAGTTGCTTTAATCCAATTAGTGGATAGTTTTAAGTCTATACGAGATGCAGACTTAGCACTTTTTTTGTTGTTGAGAATAGCTTGATGATATAGTCGGCACTCATCCGAAACATTGATATTCCACGCTATCGCTTTTTCATTCTCATCTATATGAGTAAAAATATTAGCCGAAATTGTTTCCTCATCCCAGTCAACGGTAATATTTTTTGTATCTTTTAGCCATTTATATGCTTCTCCGATTAAAATTAGGCAATTAGTTCGGAAGCTATTTTCAAAATCGCTAATAATGTCTTTATTAAGAAGCCCTGCCATATTCATTATTTAGCCATGTTAATAATATCAGCTATTAATGAAGAAGCATCTTCCATAGCTTGAGTTCTAGTCCAAAATCTCTTTTGATTGGGTTTAATCAGATAAACCGTATCTTTATCATAGTATTTTATGTATTTTTGTACATATATACTATGTGCTTTTTTCTGAATAGTATATTGGTCTATTTCTTGTAGTTGTTTTCTAAGTTCTGAAATGTTTTTAATTTCAATTTCTTTTACTTCTTTGCCAAAATGTAGAATGACTAAATTTAACGGATCATTTGATTGTACATCATATATCGTTGCCGAAACTTTTGTGTTTGATGATAATAAGAATGAATTTATATCATTATATAAAGTTTCTGCATACTTTATGTTTTCGGACAATTGAGTTCGCTTAAAACCAATAGAATTATGTCCATCTTTAAATAATCCTAAGCCAAACGACATTGTATCTTCTATTAGAGCAACTTCTCTATCAGATAATGAGAAATGCTTAATAAACTCATTAAATATATATTGTTCTTGCTCTTTAATTTTTGCATCATTACAAATTACACTTTTCTTGAGTAAAACAATTTTATCAAAAGCATCTGCTATGTTTTTTAGTATATCAGAATCTATTGAGAAAAATGGAGATGGTAGCTCTAATAGTTCATTTAGCAAAACACGTTCTCGTTCAATTCCCCATGATGACGCAGTTAAAAATAATATGTATTTAGCAATATCTGAATTTAAATATGAAACTAAAAATTTTTTTTCATCTAACTTTTTATCCGTTGTATTTATAATGAAAGCACCAGTGGTGCAGTATCTTTTTTTCTCAAAAAGAGAACATGCTATTTCTGTATTGTGTTGTCCCTCTTTGAATATTACAAATGGAGGATAAAATAATTGTTCATTGTTTTTTCTGTAAAATTTTGTATTGGATTGTGTAGATGTATCGGGATCTGTGAAATATCTTTCAATACATTCTGTTTTTATCAATTTGCTAGGAACAAAATCAGGATTATCACTATCTGCATTTAAACCTCTTCCATAAATCCAATTATCAGTTTTGTCAAAATAATCTTTTAAAGTAGTTTTTTGAAGTTTTTTCAAAAGTCTAAAATTGTTAAAATTACCCCATAATGCAACTTTCCAAATTTTAGAATTCGGATTCAAACATTCAGTCCTAGGTAATTCTTTAATATCGCTATTATCAATGACAACGCCATCAACAATACTTGATTTTATATAGGTTTTAGGAGCCCAATATTCTATTGTCTCAGAAATGGTTTCAGGAGCAATATGTTGAAAATAAACAATACTTACAGGTCCTACTGCGGACGCAAATAATTGTCCACCGAAATGCTTTGGTGTTTTACGGAATATAGAAAGATTATATACTTTTTCGACATAATTTGAGTTGAATAACCATTTTCTGAAATTTTGATATGTTTTTTGCGTATTTGTCAACACTTTTGAATTGAAAATTAAAGCAATCTCTCCCGTTGGACAAAATTCAACCGATTTATGAATGAATGGAAGTACATACTCATTTGAAAATTTATATTTGGAACAATACTCTTTGATTGTTTGCGGTAAGTTTTTAGTCCCAAAAGGAGGATTACCAATAATTAAATCAACTTTTGGGAAAAGATGCGTGTCCACTTCTCCGATTGTGTCTTTTCTCCATAAATTTCGCCCTTGATTTTTGATATTTGTATCTTCAGAATCAAAAATCAGATAAGGTAATTGATAGTTAGTTTCAATCCAAAGGGTTTTAGGGTCTAATTCATCTATCAATGCTAAATATAAACTAAATGCAGCTACTTTAATAGCAGTTTCATCTATTTCTATTCCATATATATTGTCTAAAAGTAAATTCTTTAATTTTTCAAAGCTGATCTTATTAGTATTATTAGCTTTTTTCCATCTTTTTATAAGACGTTTGTAACTTTCAACTAAGAAAATACCCGAGCCACAAGCTGGGTCTAAAATTTTCACATTGTAGTTACTCTTACTGATAGGAAGTTTATCAGAAAGGATAAGTTCTACCAAACTATATGGCGTGTAAAACTGACCACGCTCATGTTTTAATTCCCCTAAGAAATTCTCGTAAATTTCGCTTAATAATTCAATTTGTATAATCTCAAAATTAAACAATCTCCAATTCTTAAATAATGTTTCATTATCTGATATATTTCCATCTATAAAACATCTCTTAATAAGTTTAAGGTGATTGTCGGTTACTAATTCTTTCTCATTAGGTAAAACGGGAGTAACATTTCCATTGAAGTGAATTTGTACCTCTTCAAATAGCTTATATGTTGCCTCTTTACTGTCAAGAATATCGAAATAACTTGAACAATCGCTTTTGATTTTTGTATATAAACCAGCTTCGTTGGCTGCTCCCTTATCTTCCAAAAATAAAATAAAGAGTGACCGCATTAAAAGACTATGGATTACTTCCTTGTTTAAACCATCTTTTTCTAATGCTTTAGCTGTTTCAATAAGACTTTTTACCAAATAAGCATCTATTCTGTTTTGTAAATCTATTTTTTTTCGTATTTCTGGCTGTTCTGTCCATAATAATCCGTTGTCTACTCCTATACGAGAAAAAATCTCCACAAGGATATTAAAGGTATCGACATCCGAAGATGTCGTATCATAACGTAATAATTCTGCAGTATTTAATTTTAAATTAATATCGTCCTCTCCCTTTATATAGGTTGGTTTTTCGTAGCAGTTATAGATTCTTATTTCTGTTTCAGATAATGCAAATAACAAAATAACCTTTCGATAATTCCATGCTTTATGCTGAATAGCAGCAATACGCCTTAATTCGTCATTGCTACTAAATGACTTTATGTTTACAAATAAGACCGCAGGATGATTTCCTGAAAAGTAAAACTTATCAGCTTCAAGTTTCACTAAATCAGCATAATCAGGGTGTAAGTTAGCTATTTCTGAATTGGTTGTCAGAAATTCGGATGTATATCCTAATTGGTTATATATATTATCATTTTGCATAATCAATCGTTGGCTATTATTGAATGGATATAACAATCCTAAAATAAACAACATTACAAATGTAGTACATTCCTTTCATAAAAGAGTAGTTATCCTGTGAAAAAGCTCTGTCCTTACAATATTTTAAGTCTTATATACTTGATAATCCAAGTTGAACCGTGTCGTGGGAAGGAGCGTCTTTGCCATTTCCGCTTGCAGCACGGTTTGCCCGATGTCCCCCAATATGTCCGTAACCGTCTTTCTGACACGTGGCGGGTAACTTTTTGCCAAAGATACTATTTTTTTCAGTTCCGGCAGGCTGTACCCGTTGAAATATTGGCTTTTGACCCGGTTATAGATGTCCTGCCCGGTTGTTCCGGGTATGCGTTTCATGTCCTTTATCGCATCGAGCAACCGCAAGTACGGCACAAGGCTTTCATCCGAACAGTCTATGCAGTAGGCTTTCACACACTCCACGTCCAAGTTCTTGAAACGGAAACGGCGTACCGGATTTGGAGTGGCTATCGTTATGGTCGTGGCGACTTGTTCGGTCAGCCCCATTTTATTATAGATATAAGCCCCCGTGATATAGCCATTCAGTTTTCCAGTAAGGTAGCGGAACTGTTCATCCTGATAGACGGGCAGTTTCCCCAACCCCAGCACAGATTTTTTAGGACGGTAGTACGCACCTTTTTCAATCCGCACCAATAGCCCTTTGCGGCTCTGTTCGGAGAGCAGCACCGCAACATTGGCAGTTCTTTCCGTATCGAACGACAAATCCCGGAACGTGAATATACGCCCGGCATCTATCCGTTCAATCTGCCCAAGTATTTCTTTCCTGAATGAAGCCATATCTTTAATCTCCGTTGTTTCCGATGCAAAGATAATATATTATGTAATTACAAGCAAAAACATAACAAATATTTTGCCGAAGACGCATTCAATTCATCCAACCGCCAGTTGGAGATTTATTATATCCGGACAAATCAACCCATCACAAGACAAAGCCGGACACTCCTTGCCGCCCGTCAAAATATAGCATATTTAGTCGCTACCTTTGAACAGGACTATTCCCGCAACCATTTAATTTCAATGATTTATGAGCGAAAACAGAATGACCCCGCCCGCAGAGGGGCAGGAAAAAGACGTGTTGCTGGTCTTGGACAAACAGCAGGGGAAAGTGAGTGCCGTTAAAGGATTCGACAAGGATGGCAACTTGCAGACCGTGCCGCCGATACAGGGCGGCGAGTTCATGCAGGTGGACAAGAACGGCGACATCATCAGCAACCTTGTCGCCAATTTCTACCGCAAGTTTCAGGACACCGAAGGGCTGGCGTTGTTCCGCTGCAAGGCATCAGATGTGGAACAAAACGCAAAGGCTATCGAGGACAACCACCGCCACCCCACGCCGGAGGGCGACAAACAGGTGGAAGCACTCCGTGTACCGAAACCGGACGACCCGGAATCCAAGCAAGGCTACCGCTTCGACCCGGCGAAGATTGATTGGGAAAGCCTGAAAAAAGTAGGCATCACCGCCGACACCCTGAAAAACACAAAGGACTTCGACCGGGTGATGCGTGGCTACAAATCCCGCAACACCTATACCGTTTCGGGAACGATAGGCGGTTTCTACCTCAGACCGACCGATGTCAAATTGTCCTTCTATCAGGCGAAGAACGGCACGATAGTCCCCAAGCTGCACGGCGTACAGCAGGACGAGAAGCTGTTGCAACGCCCGTACAACGGACATGAGTTCTCCAAGCAAGAACAGGGCAACTTGCAGCATATCGGCAATCTGGGCAGTGTCGTCCAAATTACCGACCCGAAAAGCGGAGGGCAAATCCCCGTGTTTATCAGTCGGGACAGGCACACGCACGAATTGGAGTACATGCGGGCGGACAAATGGAAATGTCCCGACAGCATTTGCGGCGTGAAGGTAAGCCCGGAGCAGAAAGCCGCCTTTGAAGCCGGGAAAGCGGTCAGGATGGAGAACCTGCAATTCAAGGACGGGACAAGGCGCAGTGCCTGCCTGCAAGTCAGTGCGGTGGAGCGTGGCTTGGAGTTCCTGCCGAGGTCAGCCGTGCAAGCCTTGCAACAGGGACAACAGCCCACGCAACAAGTAGCCGGAGTAAAGGATGAAAAAGGCGTGGAGTTCAACGGGCATGTGCAACCCGGCGCACAAGGAAAGTCCCCCGACAAGGTACAATCGAAAGACGTTATCCCCGCCGCCGAGAGCCGGACTCAGGTAGCGGTCAATACGGAGGGCAAGACCAACGAAGCCACCAAGCAGACCCAAGAGCCGCTGAAACAGGGTCAAGACAAGCCCACCGCCAAACAGAAAGAGAAACAAGAGAAAACACAGGACAAAGCCCTGAAAGCGGACAAGCCCAAGAAATCCAGAGGCTTGAAACGATAAAAACAACTCCTAAAACATAAGACATTATGATAGCACTGATAGCAGAAAAGCCCAGCGTGGCTAAGGACATCGCCCGCATCATTGGGGCGACACAGAGGAATGACGGGTATCTTTCCGGCAACGGGTATATGGTAACATGGGCGTTCGGGCATCTCATCCAGCTTGCCATGCCCGAAGCCTACGGCGTGGCGAACTTCCGCAGGGAGAGCCTGCCGATAATCCCGGCGGACTTCCGGCTTATCCCCCGTCAGGTGAAAGCCGAGAAAGGCTACAAGGCAGACCCCGGCGTGGTGAAGCAGTTGAAAGTAATCAAGGAAGTGTTCGACCAGTGCGACCGGATTATTGTCGCTACTGATGCCGGGCGTGAGGGCGAGTTAATCTTCCGTTATATCTTCCATTATCTGGACTGCCGCAAGCCTTTTGTACGTCTTTGGATAAGCAGCCTGACTGACAGGGCAATCCGGGAGGGCATGGAGAACTTGCAGCCGGGCGAACGTTACGACAACCTTTATCTTGCCGCCAAGTCCCGCAGCGAAGCGGACTGGCTGATAGGGATAAACGCCACCCAAGCGTTGAGCGTAGCCGCCGGGCAGGGCGTGTTTTCGCTGGGCAGGGTGCAGACACCTACCTTAGTAATGATATGCGACCGCTATTTGGAGAACAAGAATTTCGTCCCGACCAAGTTCTGGCGACTCAAAGCCAGCACCGCCAGCGGAGGAATAGATTTCACCGCCCAATCGACCGCCAGATGGGAACAGCAACCCGAAGCCATAGCCACCCTGCAACGGGCAAAGGATGCCGGACTGCTTACAGTGAAGTCCGTTGAGAGGAAAGAAGCCAGCCAAGAACCGCCGCTTCTGTACGACCTGACCACGCTGCAAAAGGAAGCCAACACGAAATTGAACTTCTCGGCGGACAAGACGCTTTCCATAGCGCAGAGCCTGTACGAGAAGAAAGTGATGTCCTATCCCCGAACCGGAAGCCGCTATATCTCGGAGGATGTTTTCGAGGAAATGCCGGAACGCATCGCCCTTTTGGAGCGATACCCCCGTTTTACCGGATATGCCGCCGGGCTGGATGGCGCAACCTTGAACCGCCGCAGCGTGAATGACAGTAAAGTAACCGACCACCATGCCCTGATTGTTACCGAGAACCTGCCGGGCGAACTCTCCAAAGACGAACGGGCTATTTATGAAATGGTAGCCGGGCGTATGCTGGAAGCTTTTTCGGGCAAGTGCGTGAAGGACGTTACCACCGTCTTGTTGTCCGCCGGAGATACCGATTTCACCGTGAAAGGCGCAGTGATGAAAACAGCCGGATGGCGGGCGGTATTCAACGAACGGGAAACGGGCGGGGACGAGGAAGCAACCACCCTGCCGCCGCTTCAAGAGGGACAGACCTTGCCGCTTTCCGGCGTGGATCTGCTCGAAAAGCAGACCAAGCCGAAACCGCTGCACACGGAAAGCAGCCTGTTGGCGGCTATGGAAAACGCCGGGAAGGAACTGGAAGATGCAGAATTGAAAGCCAGCATGAAGGATGCCGGGATAGGTACGCCAGCCACCCGTGCGGCGATTATCGAGACGTTGTTTGCCCGCCAGTACATCGTGCGGGAGAAGAAGAACCTTGTGCCGACCGAAAAGGGGCTTGCCGTTTACCGGATTGTCAAGGGCAAGAAGATTGCCGATGTGGAAATGACGGGCATGTGGGAAACCGCCCTCGCCAAGATAGAAGCGGGCGACATGGATGCCGACACGTTCCGCAAGGGCATCGAGGTGTACGCCGCCCAAATCACGGCGGAACTGTTGTCGGTACAGTTGTCCTTCGCCAGCGGTGAGACCTGCCCCCTGTCCCAAGTGCGACAACGGGCGCATCCTGTTCTATCCGAAAGTGGCGAAGTGTTCCAACGTGGACTGTACACTGACTATCTTCCGTAGCAAGTGCGACAAGCAGCTTACCGACAAGCAGATTGTCGAACTGGTCACGAAGCGCAAGACCGGGCTGATTAAAGGCTTCAAGGGGAAGAACGGAAAGGCTTTTGATGCCTCGCTGGTGCTGGACGGACAGTTCAATGTCGCTTTTTCATTCCCTGAAAAGAAAGGAAAGCCGAAGAAATGACTTATCTTTACCGCTGAAATTTCATTGTGATGGGTTTTAAGGCTTATGATAATTGAAATTTTAGAGGTTGCGCCCGGAGGGAAACCGGGCGCATTTTTTATATGTTCCCGCCAAACAGGTAGGTCGAACAGACCACCCCGTTATCCAGCACCCTGCTTTCCGAGAGCTTCCACAGCGAGCCGAATGTTTCCCCGATAAAGCCGATGCCTTTGCCCGCCATGACCGGGACGGTGTAGATTGTCAGGCTGTCCAGCAACCCGGCTTTAATCAATGAAGTAAGCAGCTTGCCGCCGCCCACCACCAGCATGTCGGTTTCCTGTTTCAGTTCATAGACCCTTTGCAGCGGTTCTTCGGTCAGGAACTCCACGCCGCAGTCCGGCGTCACGTTGGTGTCGTAGTGTGACACCACAAAAGACCGTTTGCTTTTGTGCGGCCACCCGCCCCAGTGTTCAAAGATGTAGTTGTAGGTGTTCACCCCCATAAGCAGGCAGCTTGCGGCGGCGTACTCCCTTGCCGCCAGTTCCTTGACCTCACGGGGCATCCAGTCCAGTTCATAGTCCGGCGTGGCGGTATGCCCGTCCAGCGATACGGCGATGTGCGCTCTGATTTGTTCCATATTGTCAGGTATTAAAGTGATATAAATCCCTACTGTCTTTGCACGTTAGCCGCCACCCCAAAAAAGAAAGCGTGGCATGACGCTGTTTCAAAGTAGAGGTACTGGCATACCCAAATGTGGAAACAGTGCAGCCACGCTATGACAAACGCATAGCATATCCTGCGCTGAATATCCCCACATTTTGAAAAGTGCCAGTTTTCTACTTTGGGACGTTCGGCGAACGTATATGTTATATATAAAGGCAATATTCCGGCAACCGCCGTCCAACTGCCGTTACTTTTCCGTGTAACTTCTGCAAAGTTAAGCAAATACCCTGAAAAATCACGTGCAAACAGAAAAAATCCTGCCGTGTTATCACAACAGGGCAGGACACAAGCACCTAAAAATACACAAGTTCAGCCCATACGCCTACGGGCAACTTGCGTTCCTTTGAAGATTATATGAACCTATGACAAAACAGCTTTGGTTCGCCGTGTCTTTGGTGATGATGTCCCTTTCCCGCATGAAGCGGATATAGCTCTTTGCGGTGCGTTCCTTGATGTCCAAGACCTGCTGCAACTGCTCGCAAAGGTCTATGTAGGTGATACGTGTCTGCCGCCCGAAGATGTCACGTGCGACATTCACCAGTTCCCTTTCCTTGCGCTTCTCCTTTTCCTCACGTGGTTTCTCGCCCTTGTACACGTGCATCCCGGCTTCCTTGTCCCATGCAAAGAGCATCAGCGGCACGTCCAGCGGGCTTCCGTCCCTTACTTTCAGGGCTTTTACCACCGACTGGGCGGGTTCATCGTCTTTCTCAATGGACAGGATAGTAGCCGCCTTGCGCTGCAACTCGCTGCCCAAATGTCCCCGCAGTTTCAAACCGTTCGGGACGAAGTGCAGCACGCACAGAATACACGTGTTGTAGATGCCCGCCAGCCGATAAAGTTCATCTATCACCGCCACGCTTTCCGCTTCATCGTTGG
>OLQB01000715.1_pt1 | contig 25612 bp, 20 predicted proteins | sample 1672681 | NCBI WGS metagenome assembly OLQB01 (sample SAMEA3136713, study PRJEB25190) | human gut metagenome | reverse complement strand
GGGGGGATAATGACCAAAAAAAATGACCGGTAAAAATACCGGTCAAAAGGGGAAAACGAAAATGAAAACAGCGGGAGCGGAGATTTTATTGTTCAGAATACGGAACTTCATCTTGCTCACTCCCTTCAAAATTTTCTTGTTTATTATACGGGTCGCATAGGCAAATTGCAATGCATTCTTTTTCCAAGAAAAATGCAACAAAATACCGTTTTTATTGGTCAATCTGCATAATGAAGGCCCCGCAGCAGCTGACGGGCCATGCGGCGGCCCAGCTGGGGCAGGTCAAAGCGGCCCTCATAAATGCGCCACTCGAACAGTGCGCCCCGGTGCAGCACCACCAGCTCCTCCACCACCTGATCCGGGTCGTGGGAGGGGTGAATGCTGCCCTCCTCCTGGCACAGGGTGACAAGCTCCAGCAGTACACGGAAATAGACGCGGCTGTCGTTTTTTTGCAGCACCCGCTGCTCCGGATACCGCAGCCCGTGGATAAACGCTTTATAGAGCACCGGATCCGACACGCTGATCTCCAGGGACCGGCCCACAAAGTCCAGCAGCTTCTCCCGGGCGGGCCGGGCGGTGTCCGCCAGATACGCCTCCTCCAGCTCGCTGTATGCATCGTCCACATGGCTGGTTACCTGAATGGCCAGCTCGTCCTTGCTTTTGAAATAGTGATAGATGTTGCCCACGGAGCATCCGGCGGTCTGGGCGATCTCCTCCACGGAGACGTTTTCAAAACCCTCCCGGTCGAACAGGTCCAGGGCGGCGCTCTGGATGCGGCCGCGCATCTCCAGGGCCTGGCGTTTTCTTGCGGTCATTCTCTCGGCCATAGTCATTCCTCTGTCTCATTCAATGGTGAGTATATATTACTGCTTTGAATGGGCAAAGTCAACCCCCAAGCCAGTGGGGCGGACCTCTGGTCCGCCCCATTCTATCGTGATTTCAGCCGCGTTTTCACCGCACCCGGGGAATCAGCAGCATACCCTCCGGACGGGCCTCCTCCGTCAGCTCATTGGCGGAGCGGATGGCGTCCTGGTCCGTGCGGTACTGCTTGGCAATGTCCCACAGGGTCTCGCCCTCTGCCATGCGGCGCAGGATCAGAGACGGCTGGGGCTCCGGCGGCGGGTCCTGAAGCTCCACCGCCGACACCGCCGGTACCGGCCGGCGACGGCACTGGCAGGCCTCAAAGGTCACCGGTACCGCCAGACGGCAGGCACTGCCGGTGAATTGCAGCTGCGGCAGGCCGCAGGCGGCGCGGACCGTCTGCGGCTCCCAGGACACCGGGGCTGTTACCTCCACAGAGCGCTCCGCGCACACCGGCGTCCCGCTCTCGTCCAGATACAGTACCCGCAGCCGCACCGTACACCGCAGGGCCGGACTGCCGCCCTCCTGCACCACGCTGACGCCGCCGCAGTCTGCCGCCGTCAGATACGCAAAGGGCCGGCCCTGGCCGAACTCCAGCTGCTGCACTGCCTCCTGGGTGGGGGTCTCCCGCCGCCAGGACACCGGCAGGTCTGTCTCCTGCCGCTGCACCCGGGCCACCTGCCGCAGACTGTACAGGTCCTCGATACAGCTGATCTGCTGCCTGCGCCTGACAAACAGCGCCGCACATACCGTGACGGTGATGCCGAACGCGGGGCCGTTTTCCGTCCGGAGCACCCGGGCCTCGCTGTGGACCCACGGAATACGGGCTTCCACGTCCGCATCCTCCGGCAGGTCCAGGCCGTCCAGCAGCTGGGAGAAGGGCAGCGCGGTCCGATAGGCCGCCAGCTCCTGGTTGTCTCCGCGGTACAGAACGCACACCTCTGCCTGACCCTTTACCACCAGACGGCTGCCTACCCGCCGGCATTCCTCCACCCGGGCGGCAGCCTGCTCCATCAGTACGTCCTCCGGCGGCGGGCCCTCCGGCACGGCCTCCTGAGTGAAGGAAAATTCCCGTTCTTCCACCGCCGTCAGCAGCTCCAGCTCCGTCTCCTGCCGCCGCACCCGCAGGGCCGGGTCCTCTCCGACGCCGCAGCACAGCCGCTGCCTCCGGTTGGCATAGCCGGACACGGTGAATTCCGGCATCACACGCAGATACAGCTTCCGGGCCGTGACGGCCCGGGCCTCGGCCAGCAGCAGCCGCCCGGCAACGCACACGGCGGTGCAGCCCATGAGCCGTTTATCCTCCACCTGGCAGGAAAACGGCACCTCCATGGACAGGCTCCGCAGGCCCGTGCTCTCCTCCGAGGTGTACAGCACCGTCAGCACCACGCTGCCGCTTACGGTGAGCTGCTGACCGGTCAGGTGCTTTTCCCGCAGCCGCAGCTGACCCACCGTGTCCACGATCCGGGCCATATCCGGGCAGTATTCCGGGATAGCGGTCTCCATGGACTCCTCCTGGGTAGTCACCAGGTCGCCTACCGGCTCACAGCCGGTGACTTCCGTAAATTTCAGCTCCAATTCCATGCGTTTCCCGTCCTCTCCTTGTTTTCACTGTCCCAAGGCTATGCGGGAGAACGCCGGGTTATTCCCGGATGCCGAACATCCGCCGCAGCAGGCCCCGCAGACACCGGGGCGCTTTCCAGATCACGATCTTCATGGTTGTTACCTCCCGTCCTTTAAGCATACGATCCCGCAGGCGATCAGCAGAAACGCCACCAGGAACATCAGCGCACCAACCGGGAAGATGGCGGCGATCAGGATCCCCAGCCCCAGGCCCAGTGCGCACACGCCGATGACCGCGCCGCAATTTCCCCGTCTCATGTATCTCCCTCCTCTGCCACAGTATATGCGGCGCGGCTCCCTCTTGCGCCGGGACGGAAAATACGGTACAATAACGCCAAAAGGAGGGAAGGCAATGAATTTGCTATATGCGCTGGAGCGCCTGCGGACCCCGTTCTGGGACGCGGTGTTCTCAGCAGTCACCCATCTGGGTGAGGAGACCGTGTTCATGGTGGCGGCGATCCTGATCTTTTGGTGTGTCAGCAAGGAGGAGGGGTATTACCTGCTGCTGATGGGCTTTTTCGGCACGGTGGTGAACCAGTTTCTGAAGCTGCTGTTCCGCATTCCCCGGCCCTGGGTCCGGGACCCGGATTTCACCATTGTGGAGAGTGCCCGGGCGCAGGCCACGGGCTATTCCTTCCCCAGCGGCCACACCCAGAATGCCGTGGCTACCTTCGGCGGCATCGCTCGGTCCACCCGGCGGCCCTGGGTCCGGTGGACCTGCGTGGCGGTGCTGCTGGCGGTGTCGTTTTCCCGTCTCTATCTGGGGGTGCATACGCCCCTGGATGTGGGGGTGTCCTTCGCCGTGGCCGGGGTGATGGTGCTGGCGCTGTATCCCCTGATCCGTCAGGCAAGCCGCAGGCCCCGCCTGATGGCGGGACTGCTGGCCGGGATGCTGCTGGCAGGCACCGCGTACCTGGTGTTCGCGTATGTGCATCCCTTCCCGGCGGACGTGGATCCGGCCAACCTGACCTCCGGCCGGGAAAACGGCTGGAAGCTGCTGGGGGCCACGGTGGGCTTCGGCATTTCCTGGTGGCTGGACCGGCGGTATATCCGGTTCGACACCCGGGCCGTGTGGTGGGTGCAGCTTCTGAAGGTGGTGCTGGGCCTTGCGCTGCTGATGGGCATCCGGGCAGGGCTGAAGGCACCCTTGCTGGCGCTGCTGCACAGTCCCGGTGTGGCCGGGGCCGTGCGCTATGGCATTATGGTGCTGTTCGCCGGTGCACTCTGGCCTGCCGCGTTCCGCTATATGGCCCGCTGGGGGCGAAAGGCGTGATATGAAGAAAAGCAGTGCCGCGGCACTGCGCCGTAGCACTGCTTTTTTGGCTTGTCAAAAAAGGGCGACACTTTTTTACAATTTGTGCTGGAAATCCTCGGCATCCATCCGCAGCCGGTAAAAGTTCCGGTGCCACTCCGGCTGTTGGGAAACAGTGTCCCGCAGAGCGGACAGGGTTCGCTTGCCCACCCGGCGGTCCAGAATCGCCAGCATCCGGACCAGGGGGTCTTCTGAGTGAAGGCTGGCCGCAATGTCCTGTGTTCGGTAGGCGGCTAACGCATCGCAGAACTCATCATCGGTGTACGCCGTCCGGCGGGAACGGGGCACCTCGTCCAGCAGCATCCACAGGCCGTCCCAGTATTCCCCCAGGCCCACAGGCCGGGGACCGGGCCGATAGCCGTTATCCAGGAACCAAGTGTTGACGGTCTCCAGAGAAAAGTGCTTTACTGGCCTTCCGTCGATGCATATTTCAAATATCCGGGAGCCGTCCATCCCCACATAGGCAGTGCAGCCGTAACGCACCCGGCCATAGAGACAGGGTGCCAGCATATCATGCTCCAGATATCGGCGCATGCCGCTCCATGAGCCTTCATACTTGCCCATCTTATTTCTCCAGCACGAAGCGCATTTCCACGGGGTTGTGGTCGGAGTAGGCAAAGGCCAGGTTCACAACGCCGCTGTCCGTTACCGTCACGTTGTCGGACACCAGGAAGCCGTCCACCGTCAGCACATACTGCCCCTGGTGATAGGGACCGTCGGCATTGCGGCAGCTGGGCACGGGATTCTGCGGGTCCAGAGGGGCCACCAGGGAGATATTGTACCCGTTGAAGGTGTCCTCCGGAATGGGCTGGGCCCAGGTGTATTCCTGGTCCGCCTCGCCGAAGTAGGCGGCGGAGTCGCCCAGCAGGTCCTTGTTGAAGTCGCCGCCGGCCACGCACCAGTTGCCTGCGGCATACTCCCGCTGCATGTCGTCCAGCAGCAGCTTCAGCTGCTCCATGGCGATGGTGCCGTCGGAGGTGTAGGCCGACAGGTGCAGGTTATACAGCACCAGCTCGCCGCCGTCTGCCACCGGGATGCGGTGTACGCTGTAGCACCGGTCCAGGTCCACCAGCTTCATGAGGCTGTTTTCGATGGGCAGCTCCACCCGCCGGGCGCTGTCCACCGTCAGAGAGGACAGGGTCATCAGCCCCGACACCGACGCCCCGTGGGGGTGGCGCAGGGGGTACATCAGGAAGGGGGAATCGTAGTTCTGGGCCCAGGTCTCGTCATACTCCGGCAGCACGGACCGCAGCATGGCGGCCTCGTCCACATGGTAGCTGCGGGTGGAGTTCCGGTCCACCTCCTGGATGAGATAGAAGTCTGCGTCCTGCTGGGCCAGGAAGGCTCCGATGTTCCCTACGTTGGCCGTCAGGCGCTCCTGGGACCAGGCCCAGGATTCCGTTCCGCCGTCCATGAAAAAGCCGTAGTCCGGCTCATACGCGCCGAAGCCAATGTTGTAGGACAGCAGATGGTATTCACATCCGGTCTGAGCAGGCTGGGACACCTGACGGTCTACCTCCAGGTCCATATCCCCCAGCCGATGATAGTCAATGAGCACATACGCCAGATAGCTGATGACCACCAGCAGCACAGCCGCCAGCACCAGCAGCACGATCTTCAGCGGTTTTTTCACGAAACGCGCCTCCTTGTTTACAAAAGTCCATGCATCCATTATAATCGAAGTCAGAACATTTGGAAAGAGGTTTTTTCGTGAAACGATTTGCCATCCGATTCAACGCACCGGTGGTGCTGAGCTTTGCCATCCTCAGCCTGCTGGTGCTGGTGCTGGACTCCGCCACCGGCGGAGCCTCCACGGCCCGGCTGTTCTGCGTCTACCGGGCGCCCCTGACGGACCCACTGACGTATGTGCGGTTTTTTACCCACGTTCTGGGCCACTCGGGCTATAGCCACTATATGAGCAACATGCTGCTTCTGCTGCTGGTAGGGCCGGGGCTGGAGGAAAAATACGGCAGCCGGAATCTGCTGGCAACGATCGCGGTCACCGCCTTTGCCACGGGGCTGGTGCAGTTCCTGCTGTTTCCCCACTCCGCTCTGCTTGGCGCCAGCGGCGTGGTGTTTATGATGATCGTTCTCTCGTCCTTTACGGAGATGAAGAAGGGCGGCATTCCTCTGACCATGCTGCTGGTGGTGGCCCTTTACTTAGGCAGCGAGATCGCCGACGGCCTTACCAGAACGGACAACGTGTCCCATCTGACCCACATTGTGGGCGGTGTATGCGGCATTTTCTTCGGCTTCCGGCTGGCTAAGGTGAAAAAGCACTGATCCTGCGCGAAAAAAATGTCCTCCGGCTTATAGCCGGAGGACGCGCTGCTTTCAGGGCTTCAGGGCGCTGACGCCGCCCATGATGATGCCGCCTGCCAGTTGGGCCATCTCATCCGGTGATTCCTGCCCACCCTCCCGCAGCCAGGCCAGCGCCAGGTTCAGGTTGCCTGACACGATAAACGAACAGAAGCTGTTGAGCCGCTGCCGGTCTCCCGGATAGAACAGAGACAGGAAATCAAAAAGAAAGTTGTCCCGCAGAATGCGGCAGATGCGGTCGGTATAGGCAATGTCCCCGTTGGGACCCAACAGCACCCGGCACAGATCTGCATTGTCCCGGATGAACCGGTACAGATCCCGCAGAAAGGGAAACTGACCCGGCGCGGAGTCCTCGGGCCTGTGGCTCTTGCACAGGTCCGCCAGCCGGTCGGCCATTTCATCCTCCAGGCGCTGCAAAAGGTCGCCAACGTCCCGATAGTGGATGTAAAAGGTGCCGCGGTTGATATCCGCCCGCTCCGCCAGCTCCCGCACAGAGATGTTCTTTGCGCTTTTTTCCACCAGCAGCTCCATCAGCGCCAGACGCAGCTGACTTTTCGTTTTTCGCACCCGACGGTCCGTACCGGACTGTTCCATATCCACATTCCCCTTTGTTGGCTTTTTAACGATCTATCTGACCTGTATTCTAACATAGACGCTGACTGATAATCAACAGTTTGTTGAGCTTTTTGACAAAATATTCCCGTCTATCCAACGCCATCGGTGCATACAGTAGTACACCAGACAAGATGTTATGGAGCAGGAGGAATGGACCATGAATCAGTCCGCATCCATTTATCAGGATATGGCGACCCGCACCGGCAGCAGTATCTATATCGGCGTGGTGGGTCCGGTACGCACCGGAAAATCCACCTTTATCAAACGGTTTATGGAGACCCAGGTGCTGCCCAATATCGACGATAGCTACCGCAGGGACCGGGCGCGGGATGAACTGCCGCAAAGCGGCTCCGGCCGCACCATCATGACGGCGGAACCCAAATTTGTTCCGGAGGAGGCGGTGGAGGTCTGCATGGAGGAGGGGGTCACGTTCTCCGTGCGGCTTATTGACTGCGTAGGCTACATGGTGCCCGGCGCTGTGGGACAGTATGAGGATCTGTCGCCCCGGATGGTCATGACCCCCTGGTTTGACCACGAGATCCCCATGACTGAGGCGGCGGAGCTTGGCACCAGGAAGGTCATCTGCGACCACTCCACCGTGGGCATTGTGGTCACAACCGACGGCAGCGTCACGGAGATCCCACGGGAGGATTATCTGGAGGCCGAGGAGCGGGTGATTCGGGAGCTGCAGGAGCTGGGAAAACCCTTTGTGGTGCTGCTGAATTCCGCCCAGCCCCAGAGTCCCCGGGCTCAGTCTATCGCCGCTGATATCCAGCGCCAGTACGACGTCCGGTGTCTGCCGGTGAACTGTCTGGAGCTGGGGGAGCCGGAGATCACCGAGCTGCTGCGGGGGCTGCTGTATGAGTTTCCGCTGCGGGAGCTGGATCTGTTCCTGCCCACCTGGGTGGAGGCCCTGCCGCCGGACCATCCCATCAAAACCGGCGTATATCAGGCGGTGCGCCGGGAGACGGCAGATCTGGCCCATGTGCGCCAGCTGCGGGATTGCCTGTCTGCTCTCCAGGGGGAGGGGAACATTTCCGCCTCATCTGTCCGCAGCCTGAATTTGGGCGTGGGCATCGCCGCGGCAGACCTGGATCTGCCGCGGGGGCTGTTTTATGAGACGCTCAGCCGGCAATCCGGCCTCACCGTCACCGATGACGGCGACCTGATGCAGCTGCTGACCAGCCTGGCCGCTGTCCGGAAGGAGTATGACCGGATGGCCCCGGCCATGCAGGCGGCGCTGGACACCGGCTATGGCATCGTAATGCCCAGCGTGGAGGACCTGAACCTGGAGGACCCGGAGATCGTCCGCCAGGGCGGACGATACAGCGTCCGCATGAAGGCCAGCGCGCCCTCTGTTCACATGATACGCGCCGATATTGCCACCACGGTATCGCCGATCGTAGGCAATGAAAAGCAGTCCGAGGACATGGTGAATTACCTGCTCCAGGAGTTTGAGGGAGACACCAGCAAGCTCTGGCAGTCCAACATTTTCGGCCGCAGCTTCAATGAGATCGTGAGCGACGATCTGCAGGCAAAGCTGCGCCGGATGCCCACGGATTCCCAGAAAAAAATGCGGGAGGCGCTGGAGCGCATCATCAACGAGGGAAGCGGAGGTCTGATCTGCATCATTCTGTGATTTTTCCCGGCAGGGACCGTTTTGCGGCGGTCCCTGCCGCATTTTATACGGAATATATTGCATAAAATGCTTGAATATTTGGAAAAAGTGTGCTAAAATACTTAATTACTGAACAGCGGCGCAGTATCCTAGTCGGATCTGCCGTCTTGTAAGAAGGGCCTAAAAATCCTTTAAAGGGCACAACTGTGAAGCCTTTGGTGCTTGCTTCTTACGCCCAGTTTGGGGTGGGTGCTGGGGGGAGACGTGGGAGCCCCCGCGTCTGCGGTGGTAGGGCGCCCTCCAATGGCATGGAGGACCCGACCCTGCTACCGTGGAGACCTGCTGTTGTGCACAGGCGTACTCCCTCTGTGGTCAAGCGACCTGTGTACGAGGCAGATGATGAACCTGCAATGCGGTGCTACCCGGCTTCACTGCCGTAACGCTGTGTGCAGAGTAGCCTGCCTTGCGTGGGCACGGTGGATAGGGAAGTGGAAGCACCGGTCTCCCCGGCCAGGGAGGCTGTGTTGATTCCCTTGAAACCCTGGCTGCAAAAGAGGCTAAGAGACGGTCTGACCGCTGTGGAAATCACCTAGGCTGTCCTCACGGGACATCGGAGGGATTGCAGTGCGGACTAAGTGGCAATCGGGTCCCATGGCCGGCAACACCATGGCGCAGCGCCTAACGGGAAACCGCCTGACCGGCGACGGAAGGCGCGCTGCGGGGAAATCCAACCCGTACCTAAGCCGTAAGATTAACCTTCGGCGTTGCCCTGTTCAGTGTACTATAACAACAAAGCGAGGGATCTACTCTTGAGCGAACGCGACAGGAGCAAGGACAAAAACGGCGGGAAAAAGAAAAGCGGCCGGGGCTGGGCTCTGCGGGTGTTTCTGCTGGCTGTGGTGCTGTCGGCCCTGCTGAGCTTTTTCTCCTCCACCGCTTTGGAGGGGACCGGCTATATCGTGGCGGCGCTGGTGCTGGCCGTGTTCATCGGCCTGGGCATCGTGTTCGACATGATCGGCGTGGCCGTTACGGCGGCAGACCCCAAGCCCTTCCACTCCATGGCTGCCCACAAGGAAAAGGGCGCGCGGGAAGCCATCCGTCTGCTGCAAAATGCCAACCAGGTGTCGTCCGTGTGCAACGACGTGGTGGGCGATATATGCGGCATCGTCAGCGGTTCCACGGCGGCGGTGATCGTCACGCATCTGCAGCGGGACTTCAGCACCTCGTCGGTGCTGATCTCCATCGGAGCCACAGCGCTGATTTCCGGCATTACCATCGGCGGCAAGGCCTTGGGAAAGACCGTGGCCATCAACCAGTGCACCAGCGTGGTGTACCGGGTGGCCCGCATCATGCACGCCCTGCATCTCTCACGCTGAAATGGAGCGATATACTTGATTTTAGACCGCATAGACAGCCCCGCCGATGTGAAGGGGCTCAACGAGAATCAGGCCCGGCAGCTCTGTGCGGAGCTGCGTGATTTCCTGGTGCGGGAGGTATCCCGGACCGGCGGACACCTGGCCTCCAATCTGGGGGTGGTGGAGCTGACGGTAGCCATTCACCGGGTGTTTGACACCGCCGTGGACCGGCTGGTGTTCGACGTGGGGCACCAGTGCTATGTGCACAAGGCGCTGACCGGACGGCGGGAGCTGTTTGATACCCTGCGGCAGTTCGGCGGCCTGTCCGGCTTCCCCAAGCCATGGGAGAGCGTTCACGATGCGTTCATTGCCGGACACGCCTCCAACTCGGTGTCGGTGGCTCTGGGTATGGCCCGGGCCCGCACGCTCCAGGGAAAGGATTACAGTGTCCTGGCCCTGATCGGCGACGGCGCCATGGGCGGCGGACTGAGCTTTGAGGGGCTCAACGACGCCGGAGCCAGCGGCGAGCCGCTGATCGTGATCCTCAACGACAATGGCATGTCCATTGCACCCAATGTGGGGGGGCTGTCCCGGCATTTGTCCCGGCTGCGCAGTACGCCGGGATACTACGAGTTCAAGCGCCGCTATCGCCAGATGCTTACCGGCAGTCAGACCGGTAAGCGGGTCTATGCCATGAGTCACGAGGTAAAAACGGCTCTGAAAAATTCCCTGCTGCCCGGCAGCACGGTGTTTGAGAACATGGGCTTTACCTATATGGGGCCGGTGGACGGCCACGACGTGGAGACGCTGACCCAAATGCTGGTGCTGGCCCGGGATATGCGCCGGCCGGTGCTGCTGCATGTGCATACCGTCAAGGGAAAGGGCTATCCCTTTGCCCAGAAGGAGCCCGGGCAGTTCCATGGCGTGGCTCCCTTTGACGTAAAAACCGGAAGAGCCCTGAAGCCGTCAGGGGAGAACTTTTCTCATGTATTCGGACAGGAGCTTCTGTCCCTGGCCCGGGAGGATGAACGGATCTGTGCCGTCACTGCCGCCATGGTAGAGGGCACAGGCTTGACGGATTTTTCCAGAACGCTGCCCCGGCGCTTTTTCGACGTGGGGATCGCCGAGGGCCATGCGGTGGCCATGTGCGCCGGTATGGCCCAGCAGGGCATGGTGCCGGTGTTTGCGGTGTATTCCAGCTTTTTGCAGCGGGGATATGATATGCTGCTGCACGATGTGGCGCTGAATCATCTCCATGTGGTGCTGGGCGTGGACCGGGCGGGGCTGGTGGGCGCCGACGGCGAGACCCACCATGGCTGCTTTGACCCCATGTACCTGTCCCAGGTGCCGGGGATGACGGTGTTGTGTCCTGCCAGCTTTGCGGAGCTGCGGCGGATGCTTCGGCGTGCGGTGGAGGAATTGGACGGCCCCGTGGCGGTGCGGTATCCCCGGGGCGGCCAGGGCCGCTATCAGGATGACGGCGGCGACGGAACGTTTGTGTGTCTGCGTGAGGGCGATGATGCCGCCATCCTGACCTATGGCATTCTGGTGAACCAGGCTCTGGATGCGGCGGAGCTTCTGGCGCAGAAGGGAATCCGTGTCCGGGTGGTGAAGCTGAATCAGATCAGTCCCCTGGACAGTAAGCAGGTAAAGGATGCTCTCTCCGGTACGGAGCGGCTGCTGGTGCTGGAGGACTGCATGGCCACAGGCTGCGTGGGTCAGCGCATAGCCGCTATCCTGGCCCAGGAGCGGATGGAGCCCCGTTGCCTGACCCTGAAGAATCTGGGCGGCCGATTTGCCCCCCAAGGCACGGTGGACCAGCTGTACAGGGCCTTCGGCCTGGACGCCCGGAGCGTGGCAGACAGTGTGGAGGAGATGCTGCATGAGCAATAAGACGAGATTGGATGTGCTGCTAGTGGAGCAGGGCTTGCTGGAAAGCCGCCAGAAGGCCCAGGCCGTTATCATGGCCGGCAGTGTGTTTGTTGACGGTCAGCGGGTGGACAAGCCCGGCACGGCGGTGCCCAATACCGCCGCCATCCAGGTGCGGGGCCATGCTTTGCCCTATGTCAGCCGGGGCGGTCTGAAGCTGGAGAAGGCCATGCAGACGTTTCCCCTGACCATGGACGGCAAGGTCTGCGCCGATATCGGCGCATCCACCGGCGGCTTCACGGACTGCCTCCTGCAGCACGGCGCGAAAAGAGTCTACGCCGTGGATGTGGGACACAACCAGCTCCACGAAAAGCTCCGGTCCGACCCGCGCGTCATCAGCCACGAGGGCTGCAACCTGAGAACAGCTCCGGAAGATCTCATTCCTGAAAAGGTCGACCTCGTGGTGGCCGACGTATCCTTTATTTCCCTCACGCTCATCCTGCCCCCCTGCATGCGCTGGCTGAAGGAAGGCGGCCTCGTGGCCACCCTCATCAAGCCCCAGTTCGAGGTGGGGCCCTCCGAGAATGTCAGGGGCGTGGTGAAGAGCGAGGCCGTGCGGCAGAAGGCCGTGAACAAAATCTTCGTCTTCGCGAAGGAGGAGCTCGGCCTCGAAAACCTCGGCGTCGTGCCCGCGGCCATCAAAGGCCCCAAGGGCAACCAGGAATACATGGCCCTCTTCCGCAGGCAGGGAAACTGACGCGCGTCCCTCCGTTCAGACAGAATCCTTCCGGGAAACGTCTCCTGCAGGAGACGCTCTCAGCGCCCGTCCTTCTGCCCGGCGGGCGCGCCGCGGCGTATGATATCGTTCCCGAAGCGCTTTCTGAGATCATCCATGGCCCTTTCGAGACGCACGTTGCGCTTTTCCCGCTCCTCGGGGACGGGTCCGCCCGTGAGAAGCGGCAGGAGGGATCCTTCCCTGCGCACGCCCCCGAAGCCGGAGAGACGGACGCCGATGAGGCGCACGGGCCGCTCGAGTTCCAGGCTGTCCAGGATGGCGCAGGCCGCCTCGTAGAGGCCCTTCGACGAGGCCAGGGGACAGGAGAACGTCCGGGAGCGGGCGATGACCTTAAAATTATCGTACTTGATCTTCACTGTGGCCGTTGAGCCCACGAGGTGACGCTTTCTGAGCCTGGCTGCCACCTCTTCGGACTGATTCCGCATCATTTCCTTCAGGAGCTCCCTGTCCCGCGTGTCCGTTAACAGCGTGTCCTCCGCGCTTTCGGACCTGATCTCCCTGCAGGGTTCCACCTTCCCCGGGTCGATGCCGCGCGCCCTGTCGAGAAGGACGAGTCCGCTCTTCCCGAAGCGCGAGGCGAAGAAATCACTGCTGTAGCGCAGCATGTCCCCGGCCTTCGTGATGCCGAAGCGGGCGAGCGCTTCCCGCGTATGCCGGCCCACGCCGGGTATCTTCGCCACGGGGAGCTCCGCCAGAAAGGCCGGCATGTCCTCCTCCCTGAGGATGCAGACGCCGTCGGGTTTGTTGATATCCGAACAGATCTTGGCCAGAAACTTCACGGGCGCCGCGCCGATGGAACACGTAAGCCCGCCGGTGGCTTTCCGGATGGCCCCGCGCACGGCGCAGACAAGCCCCTCCACGCCGGCAAATCTTTTCCCGAGGCCTCCGGCATCGAGATAGGCCTCGTCAATGCTCGCCTGCTCCACCACGGGCGTAAAACTTCTCAGGGCGTCCATGACCTTCCGGGAAACTTCGCTGTAGCGGGAAAAACGCGGCGGCACGAAGACGCCGCAGGGGCAGAGGCGTCTCGCCTGCGCCGTGGGCATGGCCGAGTGCACGCCGAACTTCCTCGCCTCGTAGGAGGCCGTGGCCACCACGCTGCGCCCGGCGCCGGCCACGATGACGGGCCGGCCCCTGAGACGCGGGTTGTCCATGATTTCCACGGCGGCGAAGAACGCGTCCATATCCACGTGCAGAATCACGTCTTCCCCCCTGCAATAAAAAAGGCCGGGGACGGATCCCCGGCCGGAAAAACGAAGCCTCTTTCCTACAGGACCCGGTAGTACACGGCGGGCGAGTGCAGGAGCCCCTTGTCCAGGGCGTGCTGCAGGGCCTGCCGCATGGCCCTGGCCGACGCCTCGTGGGTCATGAAGACGAGGGGCACGACCTCCTCGCCGAACTCCACGTCCTCCATGTCCCGCTTCTGGATGACCTGGGCTATGCTGATGCCCTCGGCGGCCATGCAGCCCGCGAGATCCCGGAGCACGCCGGGGGCGTCGGGCACCATGGTGCGCACGTAGTACTTGGAAACACTCTCCGACGGCGGCACGATGGAGGCCCTGGGAATGTCCCCTCCGGCGAAGCCGGTATTGTTGGGGAGCTCCCCTCTCGCCACGGCCATGAGATCGCCAAGGACCACGCTGGCCGTGGGCAGGGCACCCGCGCCGCGGCCATGGAAGAACAGGGATCCCGAGGACTCGCTTTCCACGCGCACGGCGTTATACACGCCGCCCACGCGCGCGAGCAGATAGGTCTGGGGCACGAGAGCCGGGAAGACGCCGGCCTCGAGACGGATGGGACCGTCGTCGGGCTCGTCCATGTTGACCCGGTTCACCTGGGCCACCAGCTTCACGCGGTACCCGAACACCCGGGCCATGGCGATATCCTGGGGCGCCATGCCGCGTATGCCCTGCACGGGCAGGACAGTAAAGGGATAATCCACGCCGAAGGCGAGGCGGATAAGGAGCGTCAGCTTGTGGGCCGCGTCCTGGCCGTCGATGTCCAGCGTCGGGTTGGCCTCGGCGTAGCCGAGCTCCTGGGCCTTCTTCAGGGCCTGATCGAAGTCCACGCCCTTCGTGGTCATTTCCGAGAGAATATAGTTGCTCGTGCCGTTGAGTATGCCCAGCACGCTGCTGATGCGGTTGCCGGCGAGAGGGCCGCGCAGGGCCTCGATGATGGGCACAGCGCCGGCCACGCTGGCCTCGTAGCGCAGGATCAGGTTCTTTTCGCGGGCGAGACGCATGAGCTCGGCGCCTTCCACGGCCAGAAGGGCCTTGTTGGCCGTGACCACGTGCTTGCCGTTCTGAAGGGCCCTGGACACGAGCGCGAGCGGCGCGTCGATACCGCCCATGAGCTCCACGAGCACATCGATATCCGGATCATCGGTCAGATCGGCGGGATTCGCCGTAATCCGGCAGCCTTCGGGCAGCTCCACGGAGCGGGGCTTGTTCACGTCGCGCACGAGCACGCACTTCAGCTCTATGCTGCGGCCTGTCCTCCGGCGCACGAGCGCCGCGTTTTTCTGAAGAAGTTCAGCCAGGCCGCCTCCGACCGTTCCGAGGCCGGCCAGCCCCACACACAGGGGCGTATCAAAACTGTTCGCCATCTATGGGCATCCTTTTCGTTAATGCTTGCTGTATGCCCGGCCGCCCGCGCGGCGCTGCGCTGCGGGCATGTGCCGGCAAAAAATACGGAACGCGTCCCGCTTCCTCTCCGGCGCCTGCGGGGCCTCCCGGCCGGCGGCGGGGCGCACGCTCCTGACTCTTCCTTCCTAACAGCAGAAGGGCCGTCTGTCCATTTCAGGCCCCCGGCCCGCGATTGCGCCCCTGAGCCCTCCCGCGCTATAGCTTGCCGAAACAACCGCATACAGGAGAACACATGGAAGATCATATAGTTTTTCACAGGGACAGCGCCGTCCTCGACCTCCTCGATCAGAGAAAGCTGCCAGCCAGCGAGGAACGCTTCCTCTGCCGCACCACGGCCGACGTCATCACCGCCCTTCAGGTTATGGTTGTCCGCGGCGCGCCGGCCATCGGCGTCTCCGCCGCCTTCGGCTGCGCCATCGCCCTGCGCGAGTCAGTCGGCCCGGACTGGCGGGAAAAACTCAGAAAACATCTCGCCGATCTCAGGGCTGCCCGCCCCACGGCCGTTAACCTCGCCTGGGCCGTGGACCATATGACCGCCCTCTGGGAAAGAAACGCAGCCCTCGGTCCCGAAGACCTCATGAAGCTCTTCATCAGCGAGGCCGAAACCATGCGCCGCGCGGACATCGCGTCGTGCATGGACATAGGCCACTTCGGCCTTCCCTGCGTGCACGATAACGACGTCATCCTCACCCACTGCAACGCCGGCGCCCTGGCCACGGCGGGCTACGGCACGGCCCTCGGCGTTGTGCGCGCCGCCTTCGAAAACAGAAAGAACATCCGCGTCATCGCTGACGAGACCCGGCCCTTCCTCCAGGGCGCCCGCCTCACAGCCTGGGAGCTCCAGCGGGACGGCATCCCGGTAACCGTGGCCTGCGACAACGCCTGCGCCTCCCTCATGTCCCGGGGCTTTGTGTCCCTGTGCGTGGTCGGCGCGGACCGCATCGCCGCCAACGGCGATACGGCCAACAAGATCGGCACCCTGGGCGTCGCCATTCTGGCCCGCCACTACGGCATCCCCTTCTACGTGGCTGCCCCTCTTTCCACCATCGACCGCTCCACGCCAGACGGAAAGCACATCCCCATCGAGGAGCGCCCCGCCTCCGAGGTCACCACCATCGGCTCCACGCGCGTCACCCCCAAAGGCGTGCCCGTCTTCAATTTCGCCTTTGACGTCACGCCGGCGGACCTCATCACCGGCATCATCACGGACAAAGGGCTCCTTACCGCCCCCTACGATGCCGCCATCCGCGATGTCTTCGCCAGAGAGGAACAATAGCCATGTCCGAAATCTTCCTTCACCGCAGCGCGGGAACCGCCTATCTGCGCCCCGGCGCCACCGAGGCGAGCCTCGACGCCTGGAACGTACCCGCCGGAGCCATCTCCCTTCCCCGGGAGATGACGGACCGCCTCATCGCCATCCGCAGCGAACACGCCACGTGGGCATATGAGACAGGGCGCGCCGGGGCAGGCCGCGGCACCTTCGCGGACGCCCTGCGCGGCGGCAGCTCTCTTTCCATGTGGTGGTGTTCCCTTCTCTACGAGCGCCATCCCAAGGTCACGCCGGAGCTCTACGACGTCTACCGCCTGCGCGCCCTTGAAATGGTCATGGAGGAACGGGGCGCCGGAGGCCTCGTCACAGACGGCCTCACCCCCGCCTGCAACGCAGCCCTTGAAGCCATGTGCAAAGCCCGCGGCTGGTCCTTCGCGAAGAATAACGAGGCCGCTCCGGAAAAGGCGCAGAGCCGCCTGCGCCGCGTCTATAACCGGACGCCCGCTCCCCTGCGCGCCATCGCCCGCTTCGCCTGGTGGCTCTGGTCCGTGCGCCGCCTCGTCGGGTCCTGCAGGTCGCTTCCGCCGTCCTCCGCCCCCACAGGTACCATCACGACCTATTTCCCCAATATCGACATCAGAAAAGCTGAGGAAGGCGTCTTCCGTTCCCGCTACTGGGAAAGCCTGCACGACGCCCTCCAGGACGACGCCGGCGCGGGAAACACACCCGCCGTGCGCTGGCTCTTCGTGCTCTTCCCCTCGCCCCAGGGCTCCCTCGCCAAGTGCTGCGGCTTCCGTGACAATTTCCGGAAAACCCGGAAGAGCGGCGTTTCCTTCAACTACCTCGAGGAATTTCTCACCCCGGGCAGCGTCCTGAAGTCTCTCGTCCGCTATACCCGCATCGCCATAATGAGCGCCGTCTTTGGGAAAAAGATACGCTCTTCCTTCCACTTTGCGGATTCCACCCTCGACCTCTGGCCCCTGCTCTCCGGCGAGTACGCCGAAAGCTTCCGCGGCTGGCGGTGCCTCGAGCGCTGCCTGCAGCAGAAGGGAATCGAAAACTACGTGGCGCTCTCGGGCCGCCAGCGCTACTGGACCTTCCCGCTCGAGAACTGCCCCTGGGAGCGCATGCTCACGCACGCCGTCCATGAGGCCGGAGCGGGCACCGTCTACGGGGCCCAGCACTCCACCATCCGACCCACGGACTTCCGCTACTTCGACGATCCGCGCACCTTCTCCGATCCCGGAACCAGCGCCTTCCAGCCTGATTACGTGGTCGGCAACGGGTCGGCCGCAGTGAGCCAGTGGGCGGACGCCGGCGTGCCCGAAGCCCGCCTCAGGAAGGCCGAGGCCCTGCGCTACCTCTATCTCGCGGGATCGGAACCGGCGCCTTTCACCGGCACGCCCGGAGACCTTCTCGTGGTCACGAGCTTCTTCAGGGATGAGACCGAAGCCCACCTGAAGCTCCTTGCCGAAGCCCTTCAGGCCGGCCTGCTCGGAAACTTCAGGGTCACGGTCAAGCCCCACCCCTACCTGCCCGTGCAGGAGAGGCTCAGCGGGCTTCTCCACGGCCGCACGGAAGGGCTGCGCTTCTCCACGGCCCCCATCGCCGACGAACTCGCCTGCAATCCGCTTGTCTGGGCCTCCAACTCCACCACAGTGGCTCTCGAGGCCGCCATCAAGGGGCTACCCGTCATGGTCATGCAGCCCTCCGGCGACTTCGACCTCTGCCCCCTGCAGAACATAAAGGAGCTCCCGCGCACGTCGAACCTCGACGACGTCAGAGCGGCCCTCGCCTCCGCGGCGCCGCTCAGTCTCGCCCCGGACTATCTCCTGCTCGACACTTCCCTGACCGCGTGGCGGACCATGCTGGGTCTGAGGCACATGGGGAGCTAACTCCCCAAAACCGGAGACAGTTTCCGGGAAACAGCCTCCGGGCCGCCCGGAACCCCTCTTCCCTCTTTTTGCTGCAATCGTGAAAAATCCGTCTGTCAGGACAGCAGTCACAGGCTTTCCGGCAGGCGGATTTTTTCACATCTGTGTATCCCTCTGGATCCGGCCTTCAGCGGCCGAGCCGGTTCACGGGGCTGTCTTCTCCTGTAAGCGGCTTTGAAAACTTGTAGTGAAAATTGTGCATGCCCCCGTGCCCGAGGTAGAAGCGGTGCGTCCTTTCACGCAGCTGATTGCAGGCGACCTCAATCTGCACGCACCCCGCTTCCCGCGCGAGGCGGCACGCTTCCCTGAAGATGGCGCCTCCCACGCCGCGTCCGCGGCACGCCGGGCTTACTGAAAATTCCATGATTTCGGCCACAGCCGCGGCGTGATGGAGCTGTTTCTCGAAACGCAGATTCAGCACCCCCAGCACTTCCCCGTTTTCCTCGACGAGCAGGCAGTAAAACCGGGAATCATCCATTTTTTCGTCATAAATTCCGCGGAAAGCCTCCGCGGGGAGCTCGTCCCTTCCATATCACAGATAAGATCATAAACGATCTTCCAGTCCTCTGCTTTCCCTTTTCTGAACGTGACGCTCATCTTCCCTCCGGAGCTTTGTCATGACTCCAGTTTTTCCGCAGCGCGGAACAACCTGCCCCACTCTTACATCCTGCCTGTGACGCGGTGGGGGCGGTGGCATGACGATTTCATGGGGAACCGGATGGCGCTCCCCCTGTCTTCATACGCAGCGCGGCATGCCGCGGTAACTGCCCGGCGCGAAAAAAACCGTGACTCCGGGCGGCGAAAACTCCTGGCTGTACAGAAAAAAATAAGGACAGGACCCGGCTGTGCCCCTCCACAGGGGGCGCGGCTATAGTCCCTGCCGTATTTTTCCCCAACAAAATCTAACCAGGAGGACACAACATGGTTCGCCGCCATCCTACAGCTTCCACCGCGGGATCTCCGCAGCTGTCTGCCGGGAAAGGCAGAAAGCAGAAGCGTTCCGTCATCACACTTGATGAGTTCACCTCAGCTGTCTATCTGCCGCACATTGCGATGCGCAAGCGGAGCTGGCGCCTCGATGAACGCATCCTGCGCCAGCATATCTCCCCTGTGTTCGGCGCCAGAAAACTCGCCGCTATCGAACGCCAGGACGTGGAGGACTGGCTCTGCCGTCTCCCGACCGGCGGGCTGGCTCCCGCCACCTGCAACAGGGCTCTGTCTGTCTTCAAGACACTCTGCCAGGAGGCCGCGCTGCGCGGCTTCCTGCCCGCAGGGCAGTCCCCGTGCGCCGGCGTCTCTCCTCTGAAAGGATGCACGCTGCGGGAGCGCTATCTCACGAAGGAAGAAGCACAGAGACTCATGCGGAGGCTTGAACAGTGCGGGCGGCCCGAAGCCAGCGCCCTCCGCCTGCTCCTTCTTACCGGAGCCAGGAAGAGCGAAATCCTCAGGGCCCGCTGGGAAAATGTCCGCACGGACCTGCGGCTCCTCATCGTGCCGCTCTCAAAGTCCGGCAGGCCGCGCCACATCCCGCTCTCCGCGGCCGCGATAGCCGTGCTCAGAGCTCTCCCCCGCGTGCCCGGCAGCCCCTGGCTCTTCCCCGGAAAAGCACCCGGAAAGCCTCTCAGCGATCTCTATCCCTTCTGGAACAGAATCCGGAAGGAACTGGGACTCGTCGGTGTGCGCATTCACGACCTGCGGCATTCATACGCCAGCTTTCTCGTGAATTCAGTCCATTCGCTGTACGAGGTCCAGAAACTGCTGGGACACAGCGATCCGAGAACGACCATGCGCTATGCCCATCTGGGACAGGCACCGCTTCTGGCCGCCGCAGAAACAGTCAGCGCCTGCCTCAGATCTTCACCCGGGGAAAAATAGCGGAGCGGGACGCCACTTTTCGCCATCCCTCTCCGGCAGTTCCACGGAGAGATTCATCCCGGCTGACTGCCCGTTTCTCTCATCAGATGCCAAAACCCCGCCCGCGCGGGCTCAGGGCAGCCCCCTCCGTGCAACGGTCATTCATTAACAGTTACACTGTCGGCGCCTAGTGGTTTTTTTTGTATTCCAAACAAAGTTCTGCAGTCAACTTTTATCCCAAAGAAAACATTATTTCAACGGGAAAAAACCGCCCCGCAGGCTTTCAGCCAGAAAAAACCGACAGTGTAACTGTCGGCTCTCCTGATGCGAATCAGTCCTGATTTTCAGCCTGTGGAGGAATGCCATGAAACATCCCGTGCAGACAGTTTCCGTTTTACGGCCGGGCTGCACAATTTCAGGGTAAGCCCTGCCTGAACGTCCCGGGGAAGAGGCCCGGCAGGCAGAGCGGGACTTCTGCTTTTCCGGCCCGGGACGCGCGTAGCAGGCAGGGAAACGGTCCCGCCTGTGCTGACTGTCGTATGACGCCGGTCTCCTCCGATGTGGAGACGCCGACGTATTTTTTCAGCCTTTTCGAACAATATTTTTAAATTTGTAAAAGTTTTTATTTATCCGACAGAATCGCGAAGACGGTTCCGGTTCCTCTTTTTCCGGCGGAGGTGTTTTCTGCCGGATCCGGATCGTCTGCTCAGGGACGCTCTTCGCGGAGCCCCCCCCCAAGAAAGGAGACCAAGATGACACAAGGAGCCATGGGAAACCTCATAAACCGATACCGGGCGGTTCTCCGGAAATGCCGCGTGAAAAACGCGATGAACCGGATAGTGCTTGCCGGGGCGCTGCTTGCCGCCCCGCTCTTCGCGGAAGGACTTTCTTCCGTCACCGGAGGAACCGGGACAGCATATGCGGGCATATATTCCCTTGATGGCCAGGCACAGGATTTCGTGAACAACGGCTATCCCCAGAAGGACGATGCGAAGAGTTCCAATCTGGGCATTACTCCCCCGGGCATTGTCGGCATTGAGCACGCAGACGACAAGATCTATGGCGGACTGGCCACGACCCCGTCTTCTCAGTCATACAATTCGATAGCCTCGGGAAACAACCTTACCATAAAGGGAGACAGCACAACTCCTTTCAGCAACATTGCCGTTGCCGGATACGCCGGTAACTGGGGCTATGGCAGCAGCACCGCTAATAACAACAAACTTTTTATTAAAGATGTGGTATTCGGTGAAACTCAGGATCCAGGTCTTGCCGGCGGTTTTGCAGATCTCCAGACAGGAGCCAGGGGAACGGATGTCATCGCCAGTGGGAATGAAGTTCAAATTTCAGGTGAAAAAACAAAAATTTACACGACCGTCCAAGGTGGCAAGGCAACAGCCAATAACAACGCCCAACCCGGCAGTCTGGCCCGGGCAGACGGCAACAAGATATTCATCACGGGAAGTGCCCATGTGGTTGGATCCGTCCATGGTGCTCAGGTTCACGGCAATGAAAAAAATATGGGGGAAGGGTATGCCGGGGCCTCTGGCAACATTGTGACAGTAACAAATGCGTTTATTGGGGAAGCTGATAATTCAAAAGCCCTGTACTACGTGGAAGGCGCCTATGTGCATGCAGAGCGCGTCCAGGACACATATGGAAATAAAGTTGAAATTTCTGATTCAGTCCTCACTGGCGGGCATGGTGATGAAGATGCCAAGAGTTCAGTACGGGCTCTTACCGTTTTTGCCTACGCAGACCCAGTGAGTACGACGGGCAACAGCGTCGAATTCACTGATTCGGAAATTGATGGTTCCGTTTCGGGTACGTATATCGTTTCTTACGGCGGCGCAGCTGAGGCCAGCGGAACCACGGTGACCGTGAAGGGCAGCAGCGTCGGGGAAGATGTCCTGGGTGATTTTGTCTATTCTTCGGGAGACGGCGCGGCTGCGCAGACTACCGTCTCTGTTTCGGATACGCACGTGGGCGGATACGTGATCGGCGCGTATGCACAGGCCGACGCAGACAGTTCCGGGGACGCAAAAGCGTCCGGTGCTGTCACAGTGAAGAATTCGGACATTGCCAGTGTGGTATACAGCGGCTATGCGCTCAATTCGGGCAGCGGCCTCGCGGAGGCGTCGGGGAATACGCTTGAACTCGATGACACGCATGCCTCCAGTACCGTTTCACCTGGTTACGCCCGCAATGAAGGCAGTGGGCAGGCTGTGTCCGAAGGAAATACGCTGACACTGCTTGGCGGTACGTATGATGGCAGTATTTATGGCGGCCGCGCGTACGCGGCCGGGAATACCGCGGCTTCCGGAGGAAACACCGTCACACTGCAGGGCGACAATGTAGACGGCGATGGTTCTCCTTCCTTCAGCGCGCAGTCCACGGTTATCTGGGGCAGCTACGCACTTGGCGGCAATCAGATGTACGCTCCAAGTTCGCCAAATACCCTGAACATTATTGACGCCAAGGGCATGACGGCCGCCAATATCCGCAATTTCAGCACAGTAAAGTATATACTGCCCAATATGAAGGCTCAGGAGTCCGTGCTCACGCTCACCGGCGGCGCGGATAACGAAAAGACTGATATCTCCAACGCTTCTGTCAGCATTGCCGTAGCTGATGTCAGAGGCAGGAACGGGGGAGAATTCGGGTTCGGTGGAGACAAGAGCCCCGAAAACGACAGAATCATCCTTCTTAAAAACGATAATGGCCTGACTTCAGATGGCTGGAAACAGGAAGGCGAAATTACTGCCCGTGAAGGCGTGTCCCTGTCCTTTGACCTTGCCGCCGGAACGGACGACACTTCACTCTACCTTTACCGGCCGGAGACCATCATTGATCCGTCCGATCCCGATCATCCCCATCCGAACGACACCGTGGTCAATCCCCAGACCAAGGCTCTCGCGGAAGGATGGCTCGCCGGCCTCACGCTCGGCATTCAGGCCGGCAATGTCGCCGCGGACCAGGGCATAGGCGCCATGCGCTACGCAGCCGTCCGCCTCGACCGCGAGGGCTGGCTGCCCTTCGGTGTGCTGGATGGCGGTTCTCTGAAGTATGACAGCGGCTCGCACATCGACCTTCAGAGCCTCTCCCTGCTGGCCGGCCTCGGCCGCGGCGTCAGTACGGATCTGGGACTTCTGATCGTCGGCGGCTTCTTCGAGTACGGCACGGGCTCCTACAAAACGCACAACTCGTTTGATACCATGCCCAGCGTCGACGGCAGCGGCAATGCCTGGTACATGGGCGGCGGCCTCCTCGCCAGCATGGACTTCAAAAAAACAGGTGACGGGCATTTCTATCTCGAAGGCAGCGCCCACACGGGCATGCTCCACAACAGCTTCGACGGAGACGCCCTGCGGGATGCCTATGGCCGCTCCGCGGAGTTCGACACGGATACGCCCTATTACAACCTCCATGCCGGACTCGGCTATCTCTGGAACATTACCGAAGATCATTCTCTCGATATCTACGGCAAATACTACTGGACGCGGGTTCTCGGAACGGATGAGACCCTGAATACGGGCGACCATGTCGACTTCGATGACATCACGTCCAGCCGCACGCGCCTTGGTGCCCGCTACGCCTACCAGGCCACCGAACATGTGAGCGCGTACATCGGCGCGGCCTGGGAGCACGAGTTCGAGGGCGTCTCCGACTCCTCCGTGTTCGGCTACGATATCGATTCCCCGAAAATCCGGGGCGATTCCGGACGCGGCGAGATGGGCCTCAGGTTCACGCCCACGGATGACCTGCCGCTCACCGTTGACCTCGGTGTGCAGGGCTACGCCGGCAAAAAGGAAGGCGTAACCGGCAGCCTCTTCGTTCAGTACGAGTTCTAAGCATCCGGAGCAGCCAGTCTCCGGCGGGCTCCTCTTTTCGCAGCCCGTATTGCAGTCCTTTTCCCCTCTTATCGGAAGACAGAAGGCCCCCGGCTCCCGCCGGAGGCCTTCTGTCCGTATGAGCGTGTCAGCCCGGGTGAAGATTACTTTGTCTTATCCGTAAAAAAGAGCCTGATGTCCGCGCCGCCGAGAATATTGCGGGACATCTCTTCCGTAGAAAGACTGCTCCAAACCTTTTTATTGGAAAAATAGAAGATAACTCCAAGAACAACCCACACAGCCAGCACAATCCGCGGCGCAAAAGAGATGTAGGCTGGAGATCCGGGGGTGAGGAGCAGGACGAGGGTCAGAATGGAGCAGATGACACCCATCATACAGCAGAAGAGCCCAACGGAGCGTCCCGGGCCGCTGCTCTGTCTGATCGCGCGGCGGGCGACGAGGCAGGTAAACAGATAGCCGATGCCGGTGCCGACAGAGCTCATGTCAACGGTCCATCCGACAGCTGAACGCCCGGCAAAGGGAGTCAGAAGGGCAAGGGCGGCCGTAAACAGGATGGCGTTGTACGGAGTGTGATACCTGGGGTGGATGCGGCCAAACCATTCAGGCAGGATACGGCCGCGGGACATGGCGAGGAGCAGCCGGCTCGCAGCCACAAAGAAACCGTTAATACCAGTGCAGACAGCGCCAAACACAGCGCAGGCAAGCACAATAGAACCAAACTTTCCAAAAGCGATATTGGCAACGTAGCCGGTTGCCCAGGCGTGACCGCCGGCAGCGCGCATCTCATCCATTTTCTGGAGCAGTTCCGGATAGGGCATAGCCAGGGCAACGCCCAGCATAACCATGGCGTAAAGCACCATACCGACAAAAATGGAAACGACCATAATATTACGGCAGCGGCCGGGCGCAAAGGCAAATTCTTCCGACGCCTGAGGCACGGTATCAAACCCCACGAAGAGGAAAGGCGAGAGCGCAAAAATGCTCAGCACGCAGGCGGTCTTACTCTTGTTTTCCGCAAAATAGGGCATGAGGTTGGTGACGCTGGCCGTATCGGTCGTTGCGGCCCCAAAGAAGAAAGCAATAATGCCGAAGGTGAGCATGAAGGCCAGTATGAGCTGCAGTTTGCCGGCCATGCTGATACTGTGGTAGTTGAGCCACCCGAAAATGGCAGTGCCCGCGAACATGAGCAGCACTTCGCCTACATACACCTTCCAGCCGGCGATGGTGTACAGCTCTCCGAATTCAAATACGCCGGGAAACAGGAAGCGGAAGATCAGCGACAGCGCGGCAATATCAATCATAACGATAGCGATGTAGCCAATAACCAGAGACCATCCGCAGATGAAAGACGCCGTAGGACCATAGCCCACGTAGGCATAGGTGAACGCGCCACCGGCAACCGGGGCGTATTTAATCATATAGCTGTAACAGACGCCCACAAACGAAATGAGAATGGCACCCGCAAGAAAACCCAGCAGCGTGCCAAGGGGGCCTGCCTGGGGCAAAAACATATCACCTGGAAGAACGAAACACCCCCAGCCTACGATGGAGCCGAGGGCCAGCGCCGTAACCTGTGTAGGAGACAAAGCCTTTTCGAGTTTTATTTCCTGTTCCATGAAAGCGTCCTTGCGTAAAATTGTAAATAGCACAGTTATGCGTTTTAATATAATTCAGTCCCTTTCCTGCCGTA
>OLQB01000708.1_pt1 | contig 25747 bp, 27 predicted proteins | sample 1672681 | NCBI WGS metagenome assembly OLQB01 (sample SAMEA3136713, study PRJEB25190) | human gut metagenome | reverse complement strand
GATCCGCAGGCAGCAGGCCCTTTCGGCTGCTTGAACAGGTTGTGTTCATAATTTTTGTCTAACTTTTTGGGGACACTTCATTTTTGCCGCCTTGTACGGGGTCAGACAATTATTTATCCTTCTTGGCCTTCTTCTCTTTTTCCTTCTGCTCCTTGCGGGCAGCCAGAGCTGCGGCCTTCCGCTTGGCAGCTTCCTTTTCCGCCGTGTTGTTGGTGGAAACAGCAAACTTTGCAAACTCAACGCGGACGCGGTCGGTGGTCGTTTCGATGACGATGGAGTTGTCCTTGATCGAGACGATATCGCCGATGATGCCGCCGATGGTCGTGATATTGTCGCCGACCTTCAGCGAGTCACGCATCTGCTGCGCTTCTTTTTTGCGTTTGTTTTCCGGGCGGATCATAAAGAAGTAGAACACTGCGATCAGCACGACGAACATGAGGATCATGGACGCGCCGCCGCCTGCTGCACCGGTGGAATCCGCTGCGGTTAAGAAAAGGTACATGGTCTTTCCTCCATATTTGAATTTCGTTTATTATATCGTGTCTGCGGCAACATTTCAAGTCGGCGCGACAGGATTTCTGAATAAATTTCCGTTTTATATTTTTTCCGCCAACTTTTGCGAGTACTCCGCGCGGAAATCGCCGAAGGTCCCGGTGTCAAGGCTGTCGCGGATACGCCGGGTCAGCGTATTATAGAAATACAGATTGTGCATGACGGACAGGCGCATGGCGAGCATCTCCTCCGCTTTGAACAGGTGATGGAGATACGCGCGGGAATAGCGCCTGCAGACCGGGCAGACGCACTGCGGATCAATGGGGCCGTCGTCACGCGTGTACTTCGCGTTTTTGAGGTTGATGCTCCCCTGCCATGTAAAAAGCTTGGCGTGCCGCGCATTTCTGGCCGGCATGACGCAGTCGAAGAAGTCCACGCCGCGTGCGACGGATTCAATGATGTTCGACGGCGTGCCGACGCCCATCAGATAGCGCGGCCTGTCTTTTGGCATATACGGCTCGACCGCCTCAATGATCTCATACATGACCTCAGTCGGTTCGCCGACGGCCAGACCGCCGATGGCGTAGCCCGGCAGGTCGAGCTTGGCGATCTCCTTCATGTGCCAGATGCGCAGATCCTTGAACGTCGCGCCCTGATTGATCCCCCAGAGCTGCTGACCTGGATTGACAGCGCCCGGCTCAGCGTTATATCGGGCAAGCGCCTCCTTGCACCGGGCAAGCCAGCGCGCCGTGCGCTCGCAGGACGCCTTGGCATACTGGTATTTTGCGGGGTTTTCCACGCACTCGTCAAACGCCATGGCAATATCGGAGCCGAGGTTCGACTGGATGCGCATACTCTCCTCCGGTCCCATGAAGATCCTGTGGCCGTCAAGATGGGACGCGAACGTCACGCCCTCCTCCTTGATCTTTCGGAGTCCGGCCAGGGAAAAGACCTGAAATCCGCCGGAATCCGTCAGGATCGGGCCGTCCCACGTCATGAATTTGTGCAGGCCGCCCATGTCGCGCACAACCTCGTCACCAGGACGCAGATGCAGATGATAGGTATTGGAAAGTTCGATCTGGGTTCCGATTTTTTCTAAATCTGCGGCCGAGAGCGCACCCTTGATGGCAGCCTGTGTACCGACGTTCATAAAAACCGGAGTTTGAACTGTCCCATGCGGGCAGGAAAACTCCCCTCTGCGGGCAGCACCCTCTGTTTTTAATACTTTAAACATAGTTACCTCAACTTTTAATAGATGAACATCGCATCGCCGATGTGTACGGGAGTCGGGAAAGTGAATAAACTGCACATGATCCTACTCCCTTTCATAGCGAAGTACGGCAGCCATGGCCACCGTACTTCCGGTTGAAATCACTTGCCATCAGGCGATGCCTTCCGCTTCTTTCGAATGCCGATATAAATATTCTGGCGCAATGTCAATGTCACCGTCATTCCAGACAGTCACACCGTAGTCAATATAGACGCCCGCAAAGGTATGTTCATCGGCCAGCGGCGCAAAACCTGCATCTTTCAGCAAGGGTGTAAAATCAAAAACTTTTGCTTCGCCAGTTGTAAATCGGAGCCAGAGCCTATGACCGGGCAGCGGACGAACGCCGCAGACCTTGATGATTGGCTCCTGCTCCCCTGCATACGCAATTCCGTTAGAAATATACATAAGCGTTCCTCCTTATCTCAGCGGTTCGATTTTGCCGAACGGAATGTTCTGCACCGCCTTATTCCACGCGGCATAGAGTTCGTCCTCGTGGATGGCAGCCCAAGCCTGCACCAGCTTCAACTGTTTGACTGGAAGACTTCCCGCGATCAATTCGCCATCCACGCCAACAGAGGCTTCGTACTCGTTGTAATAAACATGAAAGTGCGGCTTGTGGTGCTTGTCAGTGTCGCTGAAAATCATCTTGATAACGATGTTATAAAATCTGCAAAGTTCCGGCATGATCTTCTCCTCGCTTTTTCCGTGTTCAAAATCGCATCATCATTTGCTCCGGTAATTCTATTATGCCATATTATTTTTCTAAGTCAACAATGAACGTTTTTCTTGAACGAAAAAGTTATGCCGATATCAATTCTTCCCGAAATGTTTTATCAACATCGGTCAACCAATGTTACCATATGGTATTTCGTGCTTACCAATTGGTAATATTGCATAATTCTATTCTATCTAAGTAATGTTATTTTATACAAAATCACGAGATGAACATCGCATCGCCGAAGGAGAAGAAGCGGTAGCGTTCCTGCACGGCGATGTTGTAGGCGTTCAGGATCTTTTCACGGTCTGCGAATGCGGAGACGAGCATGACGAGCGTGCTTTCCGGCAGGTGGAAGTTTGTGATGAGCGCATCCATGGCCTTGAATTTGTAGCCGGGATAGATGAAAATATCCGTCCATGCGGAGGCTTCATGGAAATACCCGTTTTCGTCAGCCAGAGATTCCAGCGTCCGGCAGGAAGTTGTGCCGACGCAGACGATCCGCCCGCCTGCGCGTTTGGTTTCGTTGATGATATCCGCGGTTTCCCTGGAGATCATGCAGAATTCGGAGTGCATATGATGCTCCGTGATATCCGCAGCCTTGACGGGACGGAACGTGCCGAGGCCGACGTGCAGCGTGATATACGCTTCCTTAACGCCCTTGTCGGCGAGCTTGTCCAGCAGCTCCTGCGTAAAGTGCAGACCGGCTGTCGGTGCGGCGGCAGAGCCGTTGATTTTGGAATAGACGGTCTGGTAGCGTTCGCCGTCCTGCAATTCTTCCTTGATGTACGGCGGCAGAGGCATTTTTCCGAGCCGTTCCAGCACCTCAAGGAAGATCCCCTCATAGTGGAACTGCACGAGCTTGTTGCCGTCGTCCCTCTCCCCTACTACGGTCGCCGTCAGATCGCCGTCTCCGAAGGACAGCTCTGTCCCGGTGTGCGTCTTGCGGCCAGGCTTCGTAAGGCACTCCCAGACGCCGTTTCCCTGATCCTTGAGCAGCAGCACCTCGACCGCGCCGCCGGTCGGCACCCGATGGCCGAGCAGGCGTGCGGGCAGCACACGGGAGTTGTTCATGACCAGGCAGTCTCCTGGCTGCAGAAGCTCAAGCAGGTCGTAAAAATGCCGGTGCGTGACCTCGCCCGTTTTCCGGTCGAGCGTCATGAGCCGGGACGCGTCGCGGCGCTCCAGCGGCGTCTGCGCGATCAACTCCTCCGGCAGATCGTAATAAAAATCATGTGTTTTCAACAAATACAGCCCTTTCCAATACGCCGATTTTTTCCGCGATTCACATTGACAGGCAGGAATGAATATGATATGATGAGGCAGCTGGAATTCGCGGACATTTGTCCATCGTGCAAGAACATCTTATTTCTGCACAAACTAAATGTATTATATTACATTCCAAAATGATATGCAACCGGAACTTTCCGGCGAGTTTGAGGATTGGAGCTTTCATCATGGAGAAATTCAGAGTTGGTATCATTGGCGCAACGGGCATGGTCGGGCAGCGGTTCGTGCTGCTGACGGCAAACCACCCGTGGTTCACCCCGGTTGTGCTGGCCGCCAGCGCGCACAGCGCAGGCAAGACCTACGCGCAGGCGATCGAAGGAAAATGGCATATGGCTGAACCAATTCCGGAAAGCGTCAAATCCATGATCGTGATGGACGCCGAGGCGGACGCGGAGGAGATCGCGAGGCAGGTCGACTTTGTCTTCTGCGCCGTCAATATGAAAAAGGACGAGATCAAGGCGCTGGAAGAGAAATACGCGAAGCTCGAATGCCCGGTCGTATCAAACAATTCCGCCCACCGCCACACGCCCGACGTGCCGATGGTCGTGCCGGAGATCAACGCCGACCACATCCGCATCATCGACGCACAGCGCAAGCGGCTCGGCACAAAGCGCGGCTTTATCGCCGTCAAATCCAATTGCAGCCTGCAAAGCTATGTCCCGGCACTGCACCCGCTGATGAAATACGGCGTGGAAAAGGTGCTGGTCTGCACATATCAGGCAATTTCCGGCGCAGGCAGAACATTTGAGACATGGCCGGAAATGATCGACAACGTGATCCCCTATATCGGCGGCGAGGAGGAAAAGTCCGAGCAGGAGCCGATGAAGCTCTGGGGCCATATCGAGGGCGATAAGATCGTCAATGCGACGGAACCCAACATCACCGCGCAGTGTCTGCGCGTGCCTGTTTCGGACGGTCATATGGCGGCGTGCTTCGTTTCGTTCAAGGGCGAGAAGCCGTCGCTGGAGCAGATCAAGGCAGACTGGGCAGCGTTTTCGGGCCGCGCACAGGAATTGAAGCTGCCGTCGGCTCCCAGGCAGTTCCTGCATTACTTTGAGGAAGCCGACCGTCCGCAGACGAAGCTCGACCGTATGCTTGAGGGCGGTATGGCCGTCTCCATCGGCCGTCTGCGCCCCGATACGCAGTACGATTACAAATTCGTCTGCCTGTCTCATAATACCCTGCGCGGAGCAGCCGGCGGCGCTGTTTTGCTGGCGGAACTGCTTTGCGCGGAAGGATATATCACAAGGAAATGATCCCGAAGGGAGCGATTCTTTGAAAAAGCCCGTTTTTGAAGGCGTCGCGACTGCGCTCGTTACGCCGTTCAAGCAGGGTACGGTCGATTTTGCCGTCATGAATCAGCTGCTGGATCTGCAGCTTGCCGCAGGCGTCGACGCGGTCGTCGTCTGCGGAACGACCGGAGAGGCCTCCACCATGACGGACAACGAAAAGCTTGCGCTGATCGCGCACACAGTCAAATACTGCGCCGGACGATGCAAAATCATCGCCGGAACCGGTACAAACGACACGGCTCACACCTTGCAGTTGAGCCGTGTCGCTGCGTCTATGGGCGTGGACGCCGTGCTGCTTGTGACACCCTATTACAACAAGTGTACGCAGGCAGGGCTGATCGCGCATTATACCGCGGCAGCCGACACCGTCCCCTGCCCCGTGATTGTCTACAACGTGCCGAGCCGCACGGGCGTGGACGTCTCGGTCGAGACGTGCCGTGCGCTCTGCGCGCATCCGAACATCGGCGGGATCAAGGAGGCCAGCGGCAGCGTCCCGAAGGCCATGCGCATTCTGGACGCCTGCGCGGAGGAGCTTCCGCTCTGGAGCGGAAACGACGATCTGACCGTACCGCTGATGGCGGTCGGCGCGAGGGGTGCGATCTCCGTTTTGTCCAATGTGCGGCCTAAGCTGACGCTGCAGATGGTCCGCGCCTGTCAGACTGGCGAATACGCGCAGGCGGGACGGATCCAGACGGCGCTGATGGGGCTTGTAGACGCGCTTTTCTGCGAGGTCAACCCGATTCCCGTGAAGCAGGCGCTGGCGCTGGAGGGCATTCCGGCCGGTCTGCCGCGTTTGCCGCTGACGCCCTTGAGCGGTTCGCATCTGCCCGTTTTGGAACAGATGCTGTCCGCCATGCCGGAGCCATAAAGCACAAGGTTCACCATAATTTTTTTGAAATAGAAGCCGCAAAAAGTTATTCACACTGTCAACAGATTTGTCAACACGCAAATTTCCCACATATTTCGACAAATACACGTCTTTTTGCCAGTATCTTTCAGGGGCGAAAAACGAAGAACTTTCACGACATAACGCACGGATATTGTTGACATAACGCATTTTATGCAGGAGTTTTTGCAGAACCGCACGCAAAACGCCCGGCGTCCATGACTGGCCGCCGGGCGTTTTTTATTTGAGGGTTTCGCTGTGATTGAGAACGGAGACGCTGTAGAGGAACAGGACATCCTGCGAATCGAACGTCAGCCAGCGGCCAAGCCGCTCCGGCTGCACATAGCGGATATCGACCAGTGTGATCTTCGCATAGGCGCTGGTCAGAAGCGGCGCAAGGCTGCTTGCAAACGAATCGCGGAAGATCACAAGCTCGCGGTCCGTATCCGCACTGGGGTTCGTGATCGTGAGCAGGGATTTTGAGCCGGAGAGGAACACGGAGTACGGGTCCTCCCCTTCCAGCGCGGGCAGATCATAGACCGGCCCGGTGCTGTCCGTTTCATAATCGTAGACGGTACAGCCGAGAAGCGTCTCGCTCGTCAGATAGCGGAGCGTATCCGGGGCAAGCGGCAGAGCCGACTGTCCGCAGTAGACACCGTAGAATGGCGTGTCAGCCGTCACCGTATCATATTTCTCCGACAGTTTCACCCCCATTGCTTTTGCTAATTGACTTGCAACCGGCACAATCGCCTCTTGTCTCCAGTGCAGATCAGTACGATAATAGCTGTTCAGAGACAGCACTGGCATCAGGTCGATTGCTTCCGCATAAGGCATATTCTTCTGAAGCAGCGCGGAAAACGCACTGTAGTCAAGCGACGGATAGCCGTTCTGCCGCGCAAGAAACGCTCCCTTATCCGGGATCACGGCTTCATAGATTCTGGCATCTGTCCCGGACAGGTACGTTTCATAGATAGTCCGGAAGCGCTCTGCGGCATGGAGGACGGATGACTCGTCCAACGGATATTCCAGCTTGGCGGCATAGCCTTCTGTAAGGTAGATGCCGTTATTGTCCTTTTCGCGCAGCATATCCAGCAGAACAGCGGCCTTGAGCCGCCGGAAACCGTCGCGCAGCGGGAACTGGTCGAGCGTATAGGATTCGAAATCCGTCATAAACGTGCCGTTCAGCACAGAAGCGGCCGTCAGCTCCGGCTTTTGCGCCAGCTTCCGGCGCTCACTCTGCGAAACCGCATCATCCGGCTTCAGAAGGCTCCAGACCAGAAATCCGAGCAGGAACGCCGCCGTCAGGCAGACGACTGCAAGATTCTTTCGTTTTTCCATGGGGCCTCCCCTCTAAAACCGGAAATACAGGAACGGATTGAACGAGCCGTCAACCAAGAAGGCCGTACAGACAGCCAGAAGCGCGGTCAGACCGACCGGCTCCAGAACCGCAAGAGCCGTTTTTCCTGCTCGGCTGCGCCGGACTGCTGCACACAGGCTTTTCGCCAGCGGCGTTGCGCCGGCAACGGCAAGCAGGAGCAGCACGGTGCAGCTGCGCAGCTCGTACAGGCTTTCCGCACTGACCAGCGGCAGGCCCCCGCCGCCGAACATGGCGCGGATGGACTGCGCGGCGTCCTGCACGCTGGATGCGTCGAACAGTACGAAGCCGAGCGTCACAAACAGGAGTACATAGACGTGGTTCAGCACGTGCAGCTTTTGAAGTCCACGCAGCAAAAACAGCTTTTCCGCCGTGAGCAGAACCGCGTACAGAAGACCCCACAGGACAAAATTCCACGCCGCGCCGTGCCACAGGCCGGTCGCGAGCCAGACGAGCAGGATATTCAGCAGCTGCCGGGCGCTCCCCTTCCGGTTTCCGCCAAGCGGGATATAGAGATAATCGCGGAACCACGAGCCGAGCGAAATATGCCAGCGCCGCCAGAATTCCGTGATGCTGCCGGACAGATAGGGGTACTGGAAGTTCTCCGGAAACCGGAATCCGAAAATCCGGCCAAGGCCGATGGCCATGTCGCTGTAGCCAGAGAAATCATAGTAGATCTGCAGGGTGAACGCAATCGCGCCCAGCCAGTAATACAGGATCGACAAATCGGCGGACGCGCGGAAGCTTGACACCAGCTCTCCGAGCAGATTGGCAAGCAGGATCTTTTTCGCAAGGCCCAGAATGAAGCGCCGTGCGCCGGAGGCCGCCTCCGATACGCTGTGTTCGCGTGTTTTCAGCTGCACAGCGATATCGGAATAGCGGACGATCGGCCCGGCGATCAGCTGCGGGAACATGGCGATATAGGCTGCAAGATCGATAAAATTCCGCTGCGCCGGGACCGTCCCGCGGTACACGTCCACGGTGTAGCTCAGGATCTGGAACGTATAGAAGCTGATGCCGACCGGGAGCGCAAGGCGCAGCAGCGGCGCGGACAGCCCGGTCAGCGCGTTCAGGTTTGCGATCATGAAATCGGCATACTTGAAATACGCAAGCGTCCCGAGGCTCAGGAGAACAGACAGGACCAGAAACAGCTTCGCCCGCCTGGTATCGCGGAAGCGCTCGATCAGCCGTCCGAAAATATAGCCTTGCAGGATGGAGACGAGCATGACCGGCAGATAGCGCGGCTCACCCCAGCCGTAAAACACAAGGCTCGACAGGAGCAGCACGCCGTTTTTCGCCCGTTTGGGTACGAGAAAGTAGACAAGCAGGACAGCGGGGAGAAAATAAAACAGAAACGGAACACTAGAAAACAGCATGGTGGCCCTTTCGGTTTACATAAATTAATTATTTTACGCCACGATCGGCTCGTCAGTGATGACAACAGCGCCAGAATACGCGGCCTGCAGCTTGTCGCGGAAAGTGTTGACGAGATCCTCCGCGCCGAAGCACGAGATCAGATAGTTGTCAACCGAAACGACGATCAGCTTGTCCGGGAAGCCGCACATCCACTGCTTGGCCATGATATAGTCCCGGATTTCCTTTGCCGCCTCATCCAGCTTCCCCGCATCGGTCAGGCGCAGCGCACCGCAGGTGAAAGTGTTGCCGTTCATCATATGGAACAGCGACGCGCCGTCGTCCGCCATCGCGACGACGGATGCAGGAATGCTCAGCAGATATTCAACGTCGGACGCGTTTTCAAGACCGACCGTTCCAGGCTGGCCATCGGTCATGTTGGCTTCGGAATAATCGCCGCCCGCCGCAGGGAATTTTTCGTCTTCGGAATAGCTTGCCCAGACGGTGTTCAGGATGGTCAGCGCGTCGGGAATTTCCGACGCGTCCGGCTGCGTGTCAGACTTTGCCGCGCAGGCTGTCAGGGAAAGTGCCGTCAGAGCGGCCAGAAACATCGCAATCAGTTTTTTCATGTTGGAACTCCTTTGGAATCTTTTTTCTGACGCGGGAAAATCCCGCGTCATCCTACAGACGCGTTTTTGTGCCGCAGGTTCTGTCAGTATACGCGATAGTTGTGAACGTTTCGTGAATAATATGCGGGCAGGCACAAATTGTGCCTGCCCGCGTGGTTCAGCGCTGTTATTTTGTCAGATACCGGTGCAGCATGGCTGCGAGTTGGGCGCGGGTGGCGAGGCCGGAAGGGTCGAGCTTGCCGTTTGCGCCTTGCAGGAAGCCTGTGCCGCAGGCCCAGCGCATAGCGGGCAGCGCGTAATTGGACACGGTCTGCGCGTCACCGTGCCGTAGGGGCTGAACCGGTTGCGGGACGTGCCGTTCATCAGGCCGTTTTCGCAGACGTAGCGCACGTCGTAATAGAACCAGTCGACGCGGGAAACATCGAGGAAGTCCGCGTTCGGCGTGGGATCGAGCGCGGCGATGATCGCCGGGTTGAAGTCCCAGTGCGCCGTATAGCGGCGGTCGCCGGTGCTGCCTGTGCCAGGCAGATCGGTCACATCCCATGCGTTGGCGATGCGCACATAGGTCTTGCCGGAGAACAGCGCAAGCATATCGTTCCGATACTCCGCAAGCGCATGATCCAATGCCTCAAACCCCTGAACGATTTCAGAGAAATCGGCTGCGCTCCTGCGGAGCTGAACGGAGAAATTTTATATGTTACTCTTGCGGCGGTTACAGTCTGCGCAAAGCATCTGACAGTTTTCCGCAGTTGTCTTTCCACCCTTACTCCACGGCGTGATATGGTCAGCTTGCATTTCTTCTATTTCAAAATGTTTTCCGCATTTGGGGCAGATACCTTTTTGCCGCTCATAAGCTGCCCGTGCCATTTCAGGAGAGAAAGCACGAATATTTAGGTGCCGTTCCTGTCCATCAAAGAGATATTCATAAATGCCCTTTTGATTTGAAATATATCCATTGCGGTAGTCTTCGATCAGTTCAATGATACGAGATTCAAGTGCTTTGGGATCATATTTACCTGTGCCGTATTTATTGTAAAAGATACCCCATTCGAGTCCCTTCATCAGCTTGCTGCGATATTTGGGGAATGTAGCTTTTACCCAATTTATAACGGTCTGGAAATACAGCCACAGTTCATTACAGTTCGTGTCATGCTGGTGCTGTGACATATAATCTTCGATTTCAATACCTTCACGGGCAGAAATCCACTTCAAGGCGGTTTCAAGATAGTCTTGACGGATTGCGGAGCCATTCAAATAGTCACCGGCAATTTGGTAAGCCGGGCACATGGTTTTGCTAAAATATTTTTTTGCTTCGGTCAGCCATTCGCCTGTGTAAATCGCATTTCGTAATTCCTGCGTTGTCAGTTGTTCTCCTGCAATGTTGATGATTTTGAACCAGTCTAACTTTTCCTTATCCGTACCCTCACAAATATAAATCATCAGAGGATAGTCCATGATCTGCTGCTGTTCCGTATGCGTCAGATTGGCAAATGTAAGATGGTTGATAGAGAAGTCACCTTGAACATATTGGCAGATGCTTATTGTTCTCTGCTGACCATCAAGCACTTCAAAATTGCCATCATCATTTTTAACCCAGTACATCACGTTCAAAGGAAAATTCTTTGTGATGGTACGGATAACTTCGTCACGTTGTTTGTCTTTATAGATAAATTCCCGCTGAAAAGCTGGGCGGATATTCAGCCTTCCATCGTATCCCACGACACCGTTCTCAGCACTGTCCTTGTATCCTGCAACTACTTCTCGCACAGGAATCTCATGTAGTTTGATTTTCATACATACTCTCTACTTTCTGCGAATAGTCAATCGCACATAAGTGATTTTTCCGTCAATCTTCCCCTCGGCATTTTTGATCAACCCTGGGATTGCCGTTGCATACGAATTGTGATCCGTCGATATAATTTCCTGCCGTTCAGAACCGGACGAATCACGTCGTCGTGTGAGTTGTCGGCTTGCGTCTGACGAGGATACGGAAGTACGGCTGCACCGTCCGCCGTCCCGTTCTCTCTCTCTCTCTCTCTCTCTCTCTCTCTCTCTCTACATTAACAGAATGTGAACAATCAGGAAAAGAGTAAACAAGGTCTTTGCCGTCAGTACCTTTTCTGAACGCTACGATTTCAAATTGGTCAGGGTTATATTGCGACAAGAACGTGATTGGAACACCCATGACGCCATAATAATCACAGGGAATATCTACTGTTCTGTCAACATTGATAGCGTCGTAGTTATCGTATTTGGGATATAACTCTGGCGAGTAGTTCCTGAATAGGGGCATATTTTCGTGCCTTTTTTCGATATCAACATTTGTGAACCAGCAAATGTTTCCCATCCGCCGCCATTTCTGTCCATGCTCATCAATCTTAAAATCAGTTTTCTTAATCTCGTAAGAATCGGGTACTTTGAACCAAAAATGTCCACTATTATACCCCAGCCATAATCTGTTTTCAGCAATCATCGGAAAAATCTCTTTGTATGTGACAGCATTCATATTTCCAATGATTATAAAGTATTTTCTGTATTCTTCAAGTAACGTAATATACTCGCGGAACAGGGAGAACGGTGGGTTTGTTACCACCACGTCAGCTTCTCTTAGCAACTCTACACACTCTGGGCTTCGGAAATCTCCGTCACCATTAAGAAGTGTCATAGTATTCTTTCTGTTTCGCATAAGATATTCGACATCCGCAAGATCTGCCCGCCCATCGTTGTTTTCGTCTGTCACCTCGGTGATTTCTACTCGATAGGGTCTCCGAGTGCTACAAACCAATGGAGTTGTGTCGGTGTCTGGAACAAATGCAAGCTGTCCAGCATTGTCAACATAGTACTCAAATTCGTCTCCGACCACGGGTGATGTTGCATAGCAAGTTGTTACCAATTTCTTCAACCTCAAAGTGTTGAAATTCATGGCAAAGTACTTAAAGAAGTTACTCTCGTAGGGATCATCGCAGTTGCACAAAACTGTTTTGCCAGCAAAGAAACTCCGGTAATGCTTGAGTTCCTTTTCAATCAGCGAAAGTTGCGTGTAGAACTCGTCCTGTTTGTTCCTTGCAGAATCATGTAGATTGCTATTTCCCGCCATTATCTGTCACCACCTTCTTCGGTAAAAGAAAATATTTCCACAACATCATCAAGCCCACATCCGAGATAGTTGCAAATCTTTGCAAGGGCTTCCATGGAAACTGGCATCTGTTTTCCCATTTTTGCGAGCATATTTGTACTAATGCCTGTTTGCTGCCGCATCTCGGTTTTCGTGATTTTTCTATCTATCAACAATTTCCATAACTTGTCGTAGCTGTAAATCATCATGGTGCCCTCTTTTTGCATTTTGCTTTTATAATCTTAGCACAGAATCTCCCAAAACGCAACAAATTATTGCATATTGAGATATGTTTTGTCCGAGTGGCAGTAAGTACAGCGAATATTTGTACCTTTTTCCACGGTAGCAAAACAAGCATTGTGATTCCAGCAAAGAAGTTCATTATAGCGCAAACAGATTTTACTACGTGGTGCTTCTTAAATCTGTGTTTCCCATGCGCTGAGCAGTAGCTATTTTTGCACTTCTACACCAGAACACACGTATAGGTGAAGTCTGATATGCTTGCTTTTGAACAATGCCCCATAGAGAGAAAAACAAGTGATTTTCGACCCTTATACTATTTTCTGATTAAATTCTTTAATTAGAAAGGTTCCGCCTTTGGCGTAACCGATTCCGTGATTTTGATAAAATCACGGAATCGCGTCTCATAATGATCTTCATTTTAAAAACTCCCATTCCATGAATGAAAGTTTTTAATTGAATATCAGTATTAGATGTACAAAACAGGCGGCACTCAGCTTCAGCTGGGTGCCGCCTGTTTTGTTGTCCAATCCTGTTTAGCAGATGCCGATTGTGTAGTTTTCTCAAATTACTGTCTTATCGGCACACGGCAATCGGCCGCCGTTTTGTTGTTCAAAAGGGTCTGGTTTCGAGATCCATAAAATCGTGGATCACGTCGAGTATGTGGATGGGTTCGAGCTGCTGATCGGTACAGAGTTTTGTCAGCCGGACGACGCCGGGACGGTTGTTGGAAAAGGGCGCGGTGATTGCAATGGTCGTCCAGCAGCCGCTCAGGTACTGCTGGCCCAGAATGCCGTATGCATAAAGCATTCTTGCCGCGCCGTGCGCCTCGTAGAGCACGTACCGGTAAGCGGATTCCGGAACCTCGCTGACCGGGTCTGCCGAAAGCGTGTCCAGCTTGTCCCACTCGGCTGAAATCCGAAACGCGGTCTGTAAAAGCGAAACAGCTTCCTTTGCAAGCTCCTGTGCACGCGGGTGCAGCGTCTGAAGCTCCGCAAGCAGCGCGTCCGCGCTGAATAATCCGCGCGCATCCGCGTATTCCGGCCCTGAAATCAGCTGGGCCGGTGAAATCGAGAGGCTTTTCGCAAGCTCCTCGATGGAATCCGAGCGCAGGCATTTGTCCCCCTTCAGATATTCCTGAAAGGTCGAACGCGGAATGCCGAGTTCCTTTGAGAATTCCAGCTTCGTCTTTCCAGCCGCGTTCATTTTGCGCTGTAATGTGGCTGCAATGTTTTTCTCTATCTGCATATACAAAGCCACCTCCTCACTACAAAAAATGATAGGAAGGAGGATGCCTCCGGTAAATGCCGCCTTCCCGGCAAAACTGCCAGCTTTCCGGCATGGCAGAAAATGCAGCGCCCGCCCGGGCCGGAAATGTGCCGCAGGCGGGCAGAAGTATTTATTTTGTGCCGAAGATGCGGTCGCCCGCGTCGCCGAGGCCGGGGACGATGTAGCCGTGCTCATTGAGCTTCTCATCGACTGCGCCGCAGTAAAGCTCAACATCGGGGTGCTTTTTGGTGATGAGCTCGATGCCCTCGGGAGCAGCAACGAGGACCATGAGCTTGATGTTGTGGCAGCCGCGCTTCTTCATTTCGGCGATCGCCGCGTCGGCAGAGCCGCCGGTGGCGAGCATGGGGTCGACAATCATGATATCGCGCTCGGCGATGTCCTTCGGCATCTTGCAGAAGTAGACGTGCGGCTCAAGCGTTTCCTCGTCGCGGAACATACCGATGTGGCCGACACGGGCAGACGGAACCATGCGCAGAACGCCGTCGACCAGTCCAAGACCGGCGCGCAGAATGGGCACGACTGCAATTTTCTTACCGGCCAGCGTCGGCTCCTCCGCCGTGCAGATCGGCGTTTCGACCGTCTTGGTGGTGAGCGGCAGATCACGGGTGGCCTCATAGGTGATGAGCATCCCGATCTCGCTGACCAGCTCCCGGAAATCCTTGACGCTGGTGTTTTTATCGCGCATGATCGTCAGCTTGTGCGCGACGAGCGGATGATCCATGACGTGTACGTGTTCTCCAAATGCTTTCGTGCTCATGATGTTGCTCCTTTGTCTTTTCTATTCAATTATTTTTTCAAATAAAAGTCCTTGTCATGCTGCCGCGTGCGCTCTGCCTGCGCCTGACGCAGATAATTGGGCGTCAGCGCGGCGGCGTCTGCCGGTTCGCCCGCGGCGATCTTTTCCATTGCGGTCAGCGCCACGCCGGAGGCCCTTTGCTGGCGCAGATGCTCGGGAAGCAGCCGCAGCGGCAGATTCTCCTCCTTCAATGTGTCAAAAACGAGCTTCGCGCCGTCGCCGGCGAGATACACAGGGCCGGGAATATTTTTCAGCTCCTGCGACAGCTCTGAAATTGCGATTGCGCGGTCCTCCGTGCGGCGCAGGAGCGCTCCATCGGTCCAATTAAACAGCGCGTTATAGATTTGCCCTTTCCGCGCGTCCATGCAGGCGCAGTAAACGCCGTCGGCGCAGGCTGCGCCGCGCGCCATGGCCTCCAGCGTCGAAACGCCGTAGAGCGGGAGCTGACGGCCCCACGCGAAGCCCTTGGCACAGGCCATGCCGATGCGCACGCCCGTAAAGCTGCCTGGCCCGGCGGCGACGGCGACAGCGTCGATATCCTGTGGGGTCAGATCACAGCCGGAGAGCATATTTTTTGCCAGCTCCATCAGCGTTCTGCTGTGGGTCTGGCCGGAATTCTGCATATATTCCGCAAGCAGGCAGCCGTCGGACAGCAGCGCCGTACCGGCTGCCTTCGCAGAGGATTCAAATGCCAGCAGCTTCAAATCGGCTCCCTCCTTCGATGGTGATGCGGCGGGTATCGGGTTCAAGCGGGTCTTTCTCGATGGTGATATGAATTGCGTCCCGCAGTGCGTCTTCTACGTTTTCGCTCCACTCGACGGCACACACGCCGCCGCGTGCAAGATAATCCTCCCAGCCGATGTCGAACAGCTCATCCGAGGAGCCGAGGCGGTACATATCGAAATGGAACAGCGGGATGCGGCCCGTCAGGTATTCATTGACAATGGTATAGGTCGGGCTGGTCACGAGATCTGTGACACCGAGGCCCTGCGCAATGCCGCGCGTGAGGGCCGTCTTTCCTGCTCCCAGATCGCCGAAATAGGCGATCACATCGCCCGGCAGGAGGCGCTTTGCCAGTCTTTGTCCAAGCGCCTGCGTTTCGTCCGCGCTGTGCGTGGTGATCTGCATACCAAAGCCCCCTACCTGCCCCATTTTATATCTGCCGCATTATAACACAGAAATCAAGTAAAATCAATTCAAAATCATACCAAAACCACGGCAATTTGAAAATCGTGGTTTACTTATTCGTCCTTTTTTGATACAATGTAAAATTGAATTAGGATTCCTTTTTTCAAGCTTTATTTTCGCATTCAAAGGAGGCGGCTTTATGCACGGGATATGGAAAGCGATCGGCAGCTTTGTCCGGCGCGCAGATATGATCCTTCTGAGCCTTTGTATTGCCGCCAGCGTCTTCGGCATTGTGGTCATTTCCAGCGCAACAAACGTCAAGGGCAGCGCGCAGTATGTCCGCACGCAGATCCTTGCGCTGGTTCTTGGTATTATTTTATATGTCTTTTTCACGCTGGTCGACGTCGATATCATTGCCGAGCGGCGCGAGCTGCTGCTGATCTTCTCGGCGATTTTTATTCTGCTTCTGTTCCCCTTCGGCGATACCCGAAGCGGTAACCGCTCCTGGCTGGCGTTCAGCTTTCTGCCGTTTTCCATCCAGCCTGCGGAGATCTGCAAAATTCCGTTTATCATGATCCTGGCCAAGACCATGAGCATCCGGCAGAACAAGATCTCGCATATCTCAACGGTCCTGCGGCTCGCAGTCATCACGGTCTTCATGTTTGGCCTGATCGTCGTAGCGTCGGAGGATCTGGGTGTTGCGCTGCAGTATCTGTTTATTTTCGTCATTATGGCGTTTGTCGGCGGCGTGAGCCTTTTGTGGTTCCTCGGCGCGTTTGCGGTGCTGCTTGTAGCTTCTCCATTTTTGTGGCAGTTTCTCAGCTACGACCGGCGCAGCCGTATCTGGGTGCTGTTTGACCCGCGCATCGACCCGGCGGCGCAGGATCAGCGCTACCAGATGAACCGCAGCCTGCGCGCGCTTCAGAACGGCGGGATCACCGGGCAGGGACTGTACCACGGGACGATGGTGCAGAGCGGCACGATCCCCGCGCAGCATACCGACCTGATCTTCTCCTCTATCGGCGAGGAGCTCGGTATGCTCGGCTGCATGGCAGTTCTCATTCTGCTGACGGCCATCATCATCCGTATCATCTATGTCGGCATCAAATCCGGTAACTATATGAACCGTCTCATCTGCGTCGGCATCGCGGGCATGCTGACGGCGCAGGTGTTCATCAACATCGGCGTGTGTATCGGCCTTGTGCCGGTCATCGGCTTGACGCTGCCGTTCTTTTCCTACGGCGGCAGTTCGCTCGTCACAATGTTTTTCGCCATGGGCATTGTATCCGGCATCAATATGCGCCCAGCGCCGGACAGCAGCGCACGGTATATCCGGCCTCCGCTTTCAGCATAAGCGGCACCAGACAATTCTCTTTGAAAGGAGTTATCAACATGAAGGTTATTTTAACACAGGATGTAAGAGGTCAGGGCAAGCGCGGCCAGATGATCGAGGTATCTGACGGCTATGCGCGCAACTTCCTGCTGCCGCGCAAGCTTGCGCAGGAAGCGACCGCAGACAACATCAACACCATGCGCATGAACGACAAGGCCACGCAGGAGCGGCAGGCCAAGGAGCGCGCGGAAGCGCTCGATCTGCGCAACCGCATGAAGGATATGACCGTCGTCGTCACCGCGAAGGGCGGCGGAGCGGGCCGCCTGTTCGGCTCGGTCACGAACACGGAGGTTTCCGAGGCGCTTGCGAAGCAGGCCGGGATCCAGCTGGACAAGCGGAAGATCGTTCTGGACGAGCCGATCAAGTCGGTCGGCGTTTACACCGTCAAGTGCAAGCTCGGCTATGAGATCAATGCAGAACTCAAAATCGAGGTCAAGGAAGCCTAAGTGCGCCTGACCATCATTTCCAGGAAGGATGTGAACATCTATGGATGAGGAACTGCTTCAGCGGCAGGCCCCGCAGGCACTGGAGGCGGAGCAGTCCGTTCTCGGCTCGATGCTGATCGACGAGCGCTGCGTGCCGGACGTGGTCGGTATGCTGCAGCCGGACGATTTCTATCTCCGGCAGAACCGCGAGATCTACGAGACGATCTATACGATGTTCAACTTCTCGGAAAAGATCGACCCCGTTACCGTACTCAATAAGATGAAAGAGCGCGGCGTGTATGACGAGCAGCGCAGCTATGATTACATCGCACAGCTGTTGAAGATCACGCCGACCGCCGCCAATGTCAAGCAGTACTGCACGATCGTGCATGACAAGTCACTGCTGCGCGCGCTGGCGACCGCATCGTCGGAGATCACGGAAATGGTCTACGACGGTGTCGGCACGGCGCAGGAAATGCTCGAAGTTTCGGAGAAAAAGATCTATTCGCTCCGGCGCGGCAACACTGGTGACAGCCTGCAGCACATCGGCAAGGTCATGATCAACGTCTACGACCGGTTGGAAGAGCTGGCGGCCTCCGGCAGCGAGATCCCCGGTCTGTCTACCGGACTTCACGATCTTGACCGCAAGATCAACGGCCTGAACAAGACTGACCTGATTCTGATCGCAGCCCGTCCCGGCATGGGCAAGACGGCTATCGCGCTCAATATCTGCCTGAACGTGGCGAAGACCTATGAAAAGACTGTCGCGTTCTTTTCGCTCGAAATGTCGCGCGAACAGCTGGTCATGCGTCTTCTTTCCACGGAAAGCTTTGTTGAAAACCAGAAGCTTACGACCGGTCATCTGGATGAGGAAGACTGGGGAAAGCTCTCTATCGCCTCGTCCGCGCTCAGCCAGACGGATATCCGCGTGGACGATAACCCGGCTATCACGGTCGCGGAGATCAATGCAAAATGCCGCCGGCTCGACAATCTGGGGCTGGTGCTGATCGACTATCTGCAGTTGATGACCGCCGCCGCGCCCGGCAAATCCGGCGATAACCGCGTAACGGTCGTCAGCGATATTTCCCGTGCGCTCAAGATCATGGCAAAGGAGCTGAATGTGCCGGTCATCTGTCTCAGCCAGCTGTCCCGTGCCAACGAATCGCGTACCGACAAGCGGCCGATGCTGTCCGATCTTCGTGAATCCGGCGCTATCGAACAGGATGCGGACTCCGTCATGTTCCTCTACCGAGACGAATATTACAATCCCAACACGCAGGACAAGAACATCGCCGAGTGCATTGTTGCGAAAAACCGTCACGGCGAGACCGGGACGGTCAAGCTGCAGTGGCGGCCGCAGTTCTTTACGTTCTCCGATCTGGAATGGAAGCATGACGGATAAAATTCTTTCGTGGATGCGCGGGCAGTGCATGACGCAGCCGGGCGATACCGTGATCTGTGCCGTTTCCGGCGGCGCGGATTCCGTCTGTATGCTGCATGTTTTGTTGTCCTTACGGAATACGCTCGGTATTACGGTCGAGGCGGCGCATTTCAATCATCAGCTGCGCAGCGAAGAATCAGACCGCGACGAGGCGTTTGTCCGTACGCTCTGCGCCGAACTGGGCGTCGTGCTCCATGTTGATAACGGTGATGTACGCGCCCGCGCGGCAAAGACGCACGAATCCGTTGAGGAAGCGGCGCGTGCGCTTCGCTACGCGTTCTTCTCTTCCCTGCCAGGTTTAATTGCAACGGCGCACACGCAGGACGACAATCTGGAAACGGTGCTTTTAAATCTCACACGCGGCACCGGTCTTGCCGGACTCTGCGGCATTCCGCCGAGGCGTGAGCGGTTCATCCGGCCCATGCTTGCCGTCTCCCGTGCGGAGATCGAAGCATATCTCGAGCAGAATGGACTGCCCTATGTGACCGACAGCACCAATTTTCTTCCGGACGCACGGCGCAACCGCCTGCGGCAGTCTGTCATCCCGCTTCTCAAAGCGGAGAATCCATCCCTCTGCGAAACGGCGTTTCGTATGTGCCGGCTTCTGGAGGCGGACGAGGCGCAGCTTTCTGCGCAGGCAGAGGCGGCGCTGCGGCAGGCCCGGCTTTCAGATGGGATCCGGTGCAGCGCCCTTACCGCGTATCCGGCGGCCGTCCGCACGCGCGCTGTCAAGCTGCTGCTCGGTGAGATCCACACGCCGAAGCTTTCGGAGCGGCACATCAGTGCCGTCGACCGGCTGCTGTTTTCCGAATGCCCCTCTGCCCGCGCATCTCTGCCGGGCGGATTTACGGCGCGGCGGGAGTATGACCGGCTGCTTCTTACTGCCGGCTCCCCTGCCGCGTTCGAGCCGGTCACGCTTCTGGCCGGGGAATCCGCCGTTCTTCAGCCGCTCGGGCTCCGTGTTTGCTGCGAATGGCAAGAAAATTTTTCAGAAATTCAAAATACACTCTCCACTTTTGCCGTAAAGTGTGATACGATAGGCTCAACTACACAGATCCTGTTCCGTCCGCGCCGGGCGCACGACGAGATGCGTGTCTCCGGCGGCCGGAAAACGCTGAAAAAGCTCATGATCGACCGCAAGATTCCTCTGGACAGGCGCGGCCTGCTCCCTGTGGCAGCGGACGAGCATGGAATTCTCGGCGTCTACGGGATCGGCGTCAATCTTGATCGTGCAGCCGCCCCTGGCGACCGCGCGGTCATCATCAGAATAGAAGAATTAGAGAAAGAGGATTCGCTGTATGATTAACAAATCTGATATGCTTCAGGACATTGAACGCGTTCTTGTTTCCGAGGAGGAGATCCACGCGCGGATCAAGGAGGTCGGTGCGCAGATCGCGGAGGATTACCGCGGCAAGTGCCCGATCCTTGTCGGCGTGCTCAAGGGCGTCGTCCCGTTCTTTGCGGAAATGGCCAATGCCATCAGCATTCCTGTGCAGGAGGACTTCATGTGCATCACCTCCTTTGAGGGCGGTACGGAATCCACCGGCAAGCTGACGTTCCGCAAGGATATCGATCACGATATCGAAGGGCGTCATGTTCTGATCCTTGAGGATATCATCGACTCCGGCAGCACGCTCAAAATGATCTGCGAAATGTTCCGTGAGCGCAAGCCCGCGTCCATCAGGATCTGCACGCTGCTCGACAAGCCCACGGGCCGCAAGGTCGATCTGAAGCCGGATTACACCTGCTTCACCGTTCCGCCCGCGTTTGTCGTCGGCTTCGGTCTGGATTACGAGGATTATTACCGGAACCTTCCGTTCGTCGGCGTTCTGAAGCCCTCCGTCTATCAGGATCAGTAAGCTGATCTTTCTATCTATTCTTTCAAAAGGAGATACTCCGTGAATCAACAGCCCAAAACCGTACAGACGATCATTCTGATCGCGATTCTGGCGCTGGTGCTTGTGGTGATCTCTTCGTCCCTGCTCACGCAGAACAGCAGCAGGCTTGCCTATTCCGACGTGCTCGACCTGTTCGAAAATGAACGGGTCGAGTCGTTCGTTTTACAGGGCGACACGCTGACCATGACGCTGTATGCCAGCGATACGGCGCAGGCAGGCACGGCAGCCGCCAGGATCGGCGACATTGAGACATTCCACAAGGACCTCGACGAGACCATTGCCGCGCAGAGCGCGTCCGGCATTCTCAAGTCCTACAACTATCTTCCCGCCGTCAACTCCATCTGGCGGTCTGTCCTGCCTTATCTCGTCGTCGGCGTTGCGTTGCTGTTCGTCTGGTTCATCCTGATGAACCGCTCCGGCGGCAGCCCGAACGCCATGTCGCAGTTTACGCGCGCAAACGCCCGCTTCGGCGTTCCGAACGGCGAAGCCGTTACCTTTAAGGACGTTGCAGGCGCGGATGAGGAGAAGGAAGAGCTTTCCGAAATCGTAGAATTCCTGCGCGACCCGGATAAATTCAGACAGCTTGGCGCGAAGATCCCCAAGGGCGTTCTGCTGGTCGGCCCTCCGGGCACCGGCAAGACGCTGCTGGCAAGAGCTGTCGCCGGTGAGGCAAACGTCGCGTTTTTGTCCATTTCCGGCTCCGATTTTGTCGAGCTTTATGTCGGCGTCGGTGCAAGCCGTGTGCGCGACCTGTTCGATCAGGCCAAGCGTGTTGCGCCCGCTATTGTATTCATTGACGAGATCGACGCGGTGGGCCGTCAGCGCGGCGCAGGTCTTGGCGGCGGTCACGACGAGCGCGAGCAGACGCTCAACCAGCTGCTCGTGGAAATGGACGGCTTCTCTGCAAACGAGGGCGTGATCGTCATCGCGGCGACCAACCGCAAGGATATTCTCGATCCCGCCCTGCTTCGTCCCGGACGGTTCGACCGACAGATCTATGTCGGCGCGCCGGACTGGCGCGGAAGAGCGGAGATATTGCAGGTCCACGCACGCAAAAAGCCGCTGGCAGACAATGTCGATCTGCCCGCCATCGCAAAGGCGACCGCCGGCTTTACCGGCGCCGATCTTGCGAATCTGCTGAACGAGGGTGCACTGCTTGCTGCGCGGAACGGCAAAGCCGCCATCACGCAGCAGGATCTGGAAGCTGCCATGATCAAGGTTATTGCAGGTCCGGAGAAAAAGAGCCGCGTCGTCAGCCACTCCGAAAAAATGCTCACTGCCGTCCATGAGGCCGGACACGCCGTGTGTATGTATTGTCTGGACTCGCAGGATCCCGTGCACCTGATCACCATCATCCCCCGCGCACAGGCGGGCGGTATGACCATCAGCCTGCCGCAGGATGACAAATCCTACGCTTCGCGCAATGAAATGTTCGAGACGGTCGTCTCCTTCCTTGGCGGACGTGTTGCGGAAGCGTTGAAGCTGTGCGATATCTCTACCGGCGCTTCGAACGATCTCCAGCGCGCAACAAAGCTTGCGCGGGATATGGTCGCGACCTACGGAATGTCGGACGCGATTGGCCCTGTCTCCTATTCGTCGAGTCAGGAGGTCTTCATTGGCCGGGATTACGAAAAAACGAAGCCCTATTCCGAAGCAACGGCAGGCGAGATCGACGTGCAGGTGCAGTCGATCATGCGCGAGGCATACAAGCGCTGCGAGGAGATCCTGACCGCGCATTCGGAACGGCTGGATAAGATCGCGGGCTTCCTGATGGAAAACGAAAATATGAACCGCGCTCAATTTGAGGCGGTCATGCAGGATGAAGCATTGGATGCTCCCGAATCGTAAGGAACCAGCTTGCGCGCCGCAGAGACTGCGGCGCGCAAATCATTTGGAGGACATATGTATTACCGCTCCCTGAACGCGTATCTGCGCGAGACATTCGGCTGCAAGGTCTATAAGCTGGCGCTTTCCGCCGGATGCACCTGTCCGAACCGCGACGGGACGCTCGACGCACGCGGCTGCATCTTTTGCAGCGGAAGCGGTGAATTCGCCGCCTCCGCCGCGCTCCCGGTTTCTGAACAGCTTGCCCAGGCCAAACGCCTTGTCGCGGCAAAGGCCGGGCCGGATGCCCGGTATATCGCCTATTTTCAGGATTACAGCAATACCTATGCGCCCGCCGATCAATTAAGGCCGCTGTTTCTGGCCGCAATCGACCGGGATGAGATCTGCGCGCTGTCTATCGCGACCAGACCGGACTGCCTGCCGCCGGAGATCCTCGCGCTGCTCGCGGAGCTGCGGGAAAGGAAGCCTGTCTGGGTCGAGCTTGGCTTACAGACGATCCACGCATCCACTGCGCGGTATATCCGGCGCGGCTATCCCCTTTCCGTGTTTGACAATGCCGTCCGGCAGCTCAAGGCGCTGGATATCCATGTGGTCGCGCATATGATCCTTGGACTTCCCGGCGAAACACAGGAGATGATGGTGCAGACCGCACGCTACATCGGTCAGAGCGGTGCGGACGGCATCAAGCTCCATCTGCTGCACGTTTTGTCCGGGACAGACCTTGCTGAGGACTACGCCGCCGGAAACTTCGAAACCATGACGCTGGATGCGTATCTGTCCGTACTGGAAGACTGTCTGCGCGTGCTGCCGCGCGAGCTGGTCATTCACCGTATGACCGGAGACGGCGCGAAGCGCAGCCTGATCGCTCCCATGTGGAGCGCAGATAAAAAGCGGGTCCTGAATGCGCTCAACCGCCGGTTCCTGTCCGACGATCTGGAACAGGGTTCGGCGCTGCTGCTCTGAACGTTTCTTCGATTCTGAATATTTTTCGAAAATGTCGAATAGAAAAATGATTGACAATCGTGAAAAAGCGTGTTATTCTGATTCAAGAGTAACGAATGCGGGCGAAAAAGCCCGCATTCACGTCGTTTTCGATATTCTCGTTCCAGAATATCGAACTTCGGCGAACTTAGTTCGACTATATCGGAGGAAAGAGAACATGAAAAAAGAAAACCTGTTCGTCATTCTGACCGGTGTTGTCATCGGCATCGCAGCACTCGTGCTGACGGCGCTCGGCAACCCGGCCAACATGGGCTTCTGCATCGCGTGCTTTGAGCGCGACATCGCAGGCGCTGTGGGTCTGCATTCTGCTGCCAAGGTCCAGTATGTCCGCCCGGAGATCATCGGCCTTGTGCTCGGCAGCTTCCTGATGGCGCTGGCCTCTAAGGAATGGAAAGCCAGAGCCGGTTCGTCTTCCGCGCTCCGCTTTGTGCTCGGCGCATTCGTCATGATCGGCGCGCTGGCCTTCCTCGGCTGCCCGCTGCGCATGGTGCTCCGTCTGGCAGGCGGCGATGCCAACGCTCTGGTCGGTCTGGCCGGCTTCGGCGCCGGTATCTTTGCCGGTACGCTGTTCCTGAAGAGGGGCTTCTCGCTCAAGCGCTCCTATGACTCCGTCCCGCTCGAGGGCGTCGTCCTCCCCGTCAGCATGACGGTTATCCTGCTGCTGTTCCTGACGGTCCCCGTCATTTTCAAGCTCAGCGAGGCAGGCCCCGGCTCGAAGCACGCGCCTGTCTGGCTGGCTCTGGCCCTGTCCATGGTCATCGGCGCGCTGGCGCAGCGCTCCCGTCTGTGCATGGCAGGCGGCATCCGTGACGCCGTCATGTTCGGTGACTTCAAGCTGCTGTCCGGCTTTGTAGCTATCTTCCTCGTTGCCCTCATCGGCAATCTGGTGACGAAGCAGTTCCATTGGGGCTTCCAGCTCCAGCCCATCGCCCACAGCAGCCATGTGTGGAACTTCCTCGGCATGACTCTCGTCGGCTGGGGCTCCGTGCTGCTCGGCGGCTGCCCGCTGCGACAGCTCATTCTGGCCGGCAGCGGCAACGGCGACTCCACCGTCACCGTGTTCGGCATGCTCGCCGGTGCGGCGGCTGCCCACAACTTTGGTCTGGCCGGTACGGCCGACTCCACGAACGCCGCCGGTGAGTTCGTCCGCGGCGGCCTGTCGAACACCGGCAAGATCGCCGTTGTGACCGGCATCGTGGTCTGCCTGGTCATTTCCGTGCTCAACCTTCCGAAATTCGTGAAAAAACAGGAGGCGAAATAACATGGTCGATGCAAGAGGCCTGCTTTGCCCCATGCCCGTCGTGATGGTCCAGAAGGCGGTGAAGGACGGCCATCCCGCCGAGATCGAGGTCCTGCTGGACGACGCCTGCGCCGTAGAGAACGTCACGCGCTATGCCAACCGTCAGGGCTACACCGTCACCTCCGCGCCGGAGGGTCCCGACACCCGCCTGACGCTGAAGAAATGACCGCGTACATCGCGACATTCCACACGCATCTGTCCGCCCTGCTGACCTGCCGGGCGCTGACCGCGGCGGGCGTGGCTGCGCAGATGATGCCTGTTCCCCGGCGGCTGAGCGCCGCCTGCGGCACCTGCGTGCGCTATACGGCCGATTCCCCCATGCTCTCATGCATGGACACGGATTATGAGGCCGTGTATGAGACGGCGGACAACGCCGTCCCGCGCCTGCTGTGTGAAAACCGATAACGATAAAAACACTCCCGGAGCCGAACAGCTCCGGGAGTCCTTTTATGTAGGGGAGCGGACAGCCGTGCCCGGCGGTATAGTAACGATCGGTACGGGCTGTCGTTAAAATGGTAAACGCCCCCGAATTGTCATTACGAGGAGGCCAACGGCCGACGTGGCAATCTCGG
>OLQB01000706.1_pt1 | contig 25788 bp, 14 predicted proteins | sample 1672681 | NCBI WGS metagenome assembly OLQB01 (sample SAMEA3136713, study PRJEB25190) | human gut metagenome | reverse complement strand
ATACCTATAATAAAAATAACTATTGCTGAAAGAATAAAGAAAAACTGTTATATACTAAATAAAAACATAATTAAAATTACTAATAATACCTTAATGATAGTCATTTCTTATTTTATCGTTAGATGTTATTAGCTAATTTATAACTTTATGGAGAGAAATAAAGATGAAAATTAACAATAAGATATTGGTATCCTTATTAATCGTTCTTATTGCTGCTATTTCACTTTCCGCTGTTTCAGCTGCAGAAGATGTTGATACTAATGCAGTATCTGCTCCTGCTGAAGTTGAAGCTTTAGAAATATCTAGCATTGATATGAGTGGTGTAATAAGTGAACCTGCTGCACCTGCTGCAAATAATACTGTTTGGAATGTAAATTCAACAGCTACTGCTGCAGATGTACAAAAAATAATTGATAATTCAAAAAGTGGAGATACAATTAACTTCACTAAAGATGCTGTTTACAACTGGCATAGTGCTAACAAATCTGAAGTGCTTAACGCTATAACTATTCCACATGCTTTGATTATTGAAGGAAACAATGCTACTATCGACTGTGATAACGGATTTACTGCTGATAGTAAATTAACATCCATTGATGGAACAACTTTCCAAAATATTAACTTCAATATAAATCAAAAAAATAAAATTAACGGTCGTGGAATTGAATTAATCAACATTAATAATGTTAAAATTATTAACTGTTCTTTCGAAAACGGTCATTCCGGAATATACACTGGTACCTGTTCCAATATTACAGTTATCGGATGTTCATTTATGGGAACTACTGATATAAAAACCATTGGTAAAAAAGAAAAAGGTACCAAAGGAATAAATATTATGGGTGGATCCAACCACATTTTAATAAACAATTACTTTGGAAAAGATTTACTTGACGGAGTATCTATTGCAAGTGGTGCTCAAAACAACTTCCAATTTATTAACAATACTTTCGTAAATAACTGGTATGGTGTATTCTACGGAGGAGGAGTAAGAGGAGTTGTTGTTGAAGGTAACACTTTCATAAACAACAAAATCTATGATTTAGGTCTTGTTAAAGCTGCTGGTGAAACTAAAATAAACAACAACACTTTCATTAGCGGATATTATTCTGTAAAAGTAGATGAAAACACAACACTCAGTGGAACTTGTACTCCTATTTACATAGAACAAGGTAACACCGCACACGGTGCTCCAAGTACCATTGAAACTATTACTATTACCAACAACATATTTGAAGCTTATAACGATACTAACCCTTACACCATCGATGCAGTCTATGTTCAAAGTAAAGGAGGTCCTTTACTCCCTATCGGAACCATAACTGTTACTAACAACACTTATGAAGAAGGAATTACTCCAGTAACTTTCATGGACAATTCATGGAAAGGTGAAAACAATACTTACATTATTGGACCTGCAACTTTAGACACTTTAGTAAAAGCACCAACTACTGCAATAACTGTTGGTGACTCAATCACTATGCAATTAGCTACTAAAAACGGTATTACTATTCCTAATGCAAAAGTTACTATTACTGCTAAAAACGGAAATATGAACAAAACTATTGAAGCTACCACTGATGCATTTGGTTTATTTACTGTTGAAGGATTAGGTAACGGAAACTGGACTTTAGATATTGCTTATGCAGGAACCACCACAAGTACCAACGGATACTTATATGGTGCATCCAAAACTACAATAAAAGCAACTGTAGCTGGTAAAACCACTTTAACTATTAAAAATACTACCATCATTAAAGGCGGAAAACTTATTTACACCTTAACTGATGCAAATGGTAAACCTATTGAAAATGTAACTGTTACATTAAACATAAACGGAAGAGATTACACTAAAATAACTAATGAAAACGGTACTGTAAGTATGGGTATTAACCTCCAACCTAAAGATTATTTAGTTACTGCAACCTGTAAAGTTGGAAATGATACTATCACATCTAAAGATGTTATTACTGTAACCTCAAACATCATTACTAAAGATATTACATTATACTACAAAAACGGTACTTCCTTTGAAGCTACTATTTTAGATGCTAACGGAAAAGCTGTTGGAAAAGGAATAAATGTAACTTTCAACATCAACGGTGTATTCTACACCAGAACTACTGATGAAAATGGTACTGCAAAATTAGGTATTAAATTATTACCTAAAGATTACATTATTACTACCATTTACGGCGGTATCCAAATATCCAACAAAGTTACTGTACTTCCAACTTTAATAACTAGCGACTTAAACATGACTTATGGTCAAAACAAAACTTTCGTTGCAAAAACTTTAGACGGTCAAGGTAAAGCATTAGCTAACCAAAATGTAACATTCAATATAAACGGTGTATTTTACAACAAAGTCACCAATGAGACAGGTGAAGCTGCTTTAACCATTAGATTAATGGCTGGAGAATACATCATTACTTCTATATGGGATGAATACCAAGTTGGTAACAACGTAACTGTTTTAAAAGCATAATTTTACATTAAACTAGAGGTTTTATAACCTCTACCTATTTTTCTTTTTTTAAAAACATTCATTTTAATTAATTAACTACTTTTCAAAAATTATTCGAAATAAAAATATTTATACATCGAAAATAATAGGTTATCATATAAATTAATTAAAATGGAGAAATGATATGAAAATTAATAAGATAATTTTATCATTATTAATTGGATTTATTGTTGCAGTATCAATATCTAACGTGTCTGCAATAGATGAAAATGATACTTCAATAATATCTACTTCTGCAGATGAATCTGCAATAGCTAATGAAATTGTAGAACCAGTAAATAATGATATTAAAAATACAACCATTCACAATATAGACCCAAAAACAAATATCACAGAACTTAATAAATACATTAAAGAAAATGTAAGTGCTGGAGATACTCTTAATTTCACTAAAAATGGAGTTTATAACTTTACAAGTTTAGATGGAATTGTTGTAGACAAAAATATTATTGTTCAAGGAAACAATGCTACATTTTATGCTCTTCAAGGATTCCAAATATATAGTAAAACCGGAACAATTGATGGCACTCAAATATACAATTTAAATTTTATTATGACCAATGAAACTGCAAAATGGAATGGTCGTGGAATAGAAATCCGTAACGGTGCAAATATTATTGTTGAAAACTGTACTTTCCTAAATGGAAATTCTGGAGTTTATTTATCCGCAACACTTGGAAATATAACAGTCCGCAACTGTAGATTTAATGGAACAACAGACATTTCATCTATTGGAAAAAACAAAGAAACCGGAACTAAAGCTATAAACATTATGGGCGGATCAAATATTTTAGTTGAAAACAATTTCTTTGGTTCACAATGTCTTGACGGAGTATCAATAGCTTCCGGGGGTCAAAATGTAAATGTAAGAAACAATACTTTTGTAAATAACTGGTACGGAGTATTTTATGGCGGTGGAGTTGGAAATGTTAACACTACCAACAACACATTCATAGACATAATTAAAATAGCTATTGACTTTAAAAAAGCAGCAGGAACAAGTATTGTATCCGATAACATTTTTAAATTAGCTGCTAATAATATTGGTCTTTACATTGAACAGGGTAATACCGCACACGGATCACCAAGTAATATTGAAACTATTACAGTTACAAACAATAAATTTACCGCATTAGACCAAGATAATCCAATCACCCCATACACTATTCAGGCAGTTAGAATTGGCAGTGCAAATGGAGCACTACTTCCAGTAGGTACTATAACTATTGCAAATAACACTTATCAAACAGGTATTAAAGTATTGACCTTTATGGACAAATCATGGATAGAAAATGAAACCTCCGGAGATTATATTATTTTACCTGCAAGTTTAGACAGTAAATTTATTGGAGCTTCAAATAAAACTGTTGAATCTGGTTCCTATTATAGAGTGCAATTAACTGGAGAAAACGGAATTGTTTTACCTAATCAAAATGTCAAAATATCCATTATATTTGATGAAGAAGTTATAGATACAATCAATACTAAAACTAATGATTTTGGTATTATCGATATTCCGTTAAACTACGATGAAGGCAAATATACTTTAAAATTAACTTATAATGGAACCGATAAAATAATAGGCAGCTATTACTTCAACAAAGTTGATCAGGAAATTAAAAATATTATAATAAAAAGTAATGCAAAAACTACCTTAACTTTAGAAAAAGACAGCATATACTTTGGCGGAGAACTAAAATACATATTAAAAGATAAAAAAGGCAATGGCATTGCTGATGCAAATATAACAATTAACATTAATGGTAAAGATTACATCAGAACCACAGATTCTAACGGAAATGCATTTATGAAATTAAAACTCCAACCTAAAACCTACACAATTACTGCAAAATATGCTGGAGACAAAGTTAATCCAAATGCAAGTACTATTAATCAAGTTAAAGTAAATTCAATTATCTTAACACAGGATGTTGTAAAATACTTTAAAAATGGAACTCAATTTAATGCAAAATTAGTAGATAGTGATGGAAATCCAGTAGCTAATAAAATAATTAATTTCAACATTAACGGAGTATTTTACCATAAAGAAACAAACAAAGAAGGTATTGCAACATTGAATATTAATTTACGTCCTAATACATACATCATAACTTCTGAATACGATAACTGTTTTGTATCTAACAATGTTACTGTAAAAACAACATTAGTAACTAATGACTTGACCAAAGTTTATTTAGGACCTGAAAGTTTCAATGCAACTGTTCTTGATGGTCAGGGAAAAGCATTAGCAAACCAAAATGTAACATTCAATATTAATGGTGTATTCTACACTAAAACAACTAATTCAAATGGTATAGCCAGTTTATCCATCAGATTAATGGCTGGAGAATATATCATAACCTCCATTTATGACGGTTATGCAACTTCCAATAAAGTCACTGTTAAAGCTTAGAGGTATTAATACCTCCTTTTCTTATTTTTTTAATTAACTTCATATTTAAAAGACAACAATTAAATAACAATAGATATGATATTTATTATTAATCATATCGTGAAATATGAGGTAAATAATATGGATAAAAAAATAATATTAATTTTAATAAGTGTTTTCATGTTATTTGCATTTGCACAAGGCATTAGTGCTGCAGATATAGACAACAGTACTGATGTAATAAGCCAAGCAGAAACACATGAAGTACTAGGAACTAAATATGTTGTTGATGGTTCTGCAGAAAATCAAATGAACAATCCAACAATACAAACTGCAATAGATAATGCAAAAGATGGTGACACTATAGAAATTACTGGAAAAAACTATGAACACTGTCATTTTGTTGTAGATAAAAAATTAAATATCATTAGTAATGTAGGAACAACAATGTCTACATGTCCAAGTAATATTAAAGGATCAAATGGTGTTGGAATATTCTACTTTAGTCCAGAGGCATCAGGATCTGTTCTTTCAGGATTTACTTTTGTAAACAATGCTGCTAAAAACGGAGAAGTCGACCCATATGCAGTTTATATTGAAGGTGCAAAAGACATTCAAATAACCAATAATACTATAGACCAAGTATCCAACGGTCCTGGAATATACTTAAAAGATGCTTCAAATATTTTAATTAACAATAACAATATCCAATATTCCAAAAATGGGATATTAATCGAAAATAGTAATAAAATTACTATAACTGACAATAATATTGAAAATAATAAAAACTCCGGAATTTATGTTGGTGAAAATAACAAGAATATCAACATAATGAACAATAACATTGTAGGAAATAATTGGAAAGGAATTGTTGTTAATTCTGCAAACAATGTAAACATCATAAGCAATGTAATAATGGCAAACAGAGATAATTCCGTTCAGGCAAGAGCAAATAACGGAGCAGGAATATACGTCGATTGTACAGTAGACAGCTTGAAAATAAATGGTAATTACATTTTTGAAAATGGAAATTACGGAGTATTTGATACTTATAAAACTAAAAAAAGTTTTGAAGACAATTACAAAGCACAAGAAATTAACTTCAATATTTTTGTTGGTCATAAAACAAGAGGAGTATTTGCACAGCAAAATGAAGGTGGTGACACTGGAATCATTTATGTTGGAAGCAATGTATATTCATTTGAACAGCTTTGTCCAAGTACATACTATGAACCTGGAGTATTGAAAGAGGGTCAAAGAGATATGATATTTGGAGAAATGACCAAAATATCAAAAGGAGTATACAAAATAAGCCTTATTAGAAAAGATACCGGCGAAGTAGCAAAATGTTTAAGTGTTGGAAATGTAACTTTCTTCTTAAATAAAGAAGGTACTGACAGCAGCATAAAACCGGGAGACATTTACCAAATTGTACCAATAATAAACGGAACTGCTACTGTAAACTTTAAAAATGCTACATTTAAACCAAGCCAAAATGTATTGATTGCTCTTGGACCAGGATATGGTGCAATAAGCCAATCCAATAGTTCAACAAGACCATGTGCATATTATACCATACCTGATTCTGACATTCCATCAAATGACACTAAAGACAGTGATTTAATTCTTCAAAATGCAAGTATTTACTATGGTGGAAAATTAAGCTACATTTTAAAAGACAATGGTGCTGCAATTGTAAATGCTACTGTCTCCATTACAGTCAATGGTAAAACCTACAATAAAAGCACTAATAAAGATGGAATTGCATCTATGAACATTAAATTAATTTCCAATAAACAGTACAACGTAACTGCAGTTTATGCTGGAGATGATGACTACAATGGAGCTGCCTTAAACAGTACAATAACCGTAATTCCAACAATTACTGCTGAAGATGTTGAAAAAATCTTTAGAAACAAAACCCAATACTATCCAAAACTCACAGACAGTAATGGAAAAGCATTAAAAGACACTAACGTAACTATGAACATAAACGGAGTATTCTACACAAAAACCACTAATGATAAAGGAATAGCTACCCAAACTATTAACTTAAACCCTGGAAAATACATTATTACAAGTACCAACACAGCAACCGGCGAATCTATATCCAACACAATTCTTGTAAAACCAAACATGGATCAGAATAAGAATATTGTTAAATATTTCAAGAATGATACACAATATAGCGTAAGGGCTCTTGACGAACAAGGAAACCCATTAGCTAAGCAAAATGTAACCTTTAACATCAACGGAGTATTCTACACAAAAACAACCAATGATGAAGGAATAGCTACCCAAAACATCAACCTAAACCCTGGAACATACATAATAACCGCAATGTACAAAGACTGCTTTGTTTCAAACAACATTACCGTATTGCCTACCTTAACTGCACATGACTTAAACAAAACATTTAGTGAATCTAAAGAATTTGTTGCAAAAGTTGTTGACGGTCAAGGAAAAGAATTAGCTAACCAAAATGTAACATTTAACATCAATGGTGTATTCTACAACAAAGTAACTGATGTTAATGGTGATGCTAAATTAAATATCCGTTTAATGGCCGGAGAATATATTATTACCTCCATGTATAACGGATATGCAACTTCAAACAAAGTTACTGTTAAAGCTTAGAGGTATTTTACTACCTCATTTCTTATTTTTTTAAATCTGTTTTTCTAAAAACCAATGGAAAATCCTATATAACAATAGTTTATAATATTATTATAAAATAGTTATATGAGGTAATAAAATATGAAAAATAAAAGCATATTGCTAATTTTATTAAGTATTTTCATATTATTTGCATTTTTACAAGGTGTTACGGCTCTAGATGACAACAGCACCAATGCAAATAGTAATGAAGTACTTTTTGCTGATAATAATCAGATAATTCAAAACAGTGATGAAGTAAGTTTAGATTCTGAAACTTCATTAACATATAATGATGCTTCCTCTGGTTCAAATATTGAATCATCATCAAAAATACCAATAGCAGATGAAAATGGAGTTCTTTTTAATGACAAATCAGATAATATTCCAATGGATCATTCTCCAAATCATTCTTCATTAAGATTGCAAAATGATACTGTTTACTATGGAAACCAAGCACAATACCTATTAAAGGATATTAGTGGGAATCCACTAGCTAATGCTAAAGTTACAATTTCAATTAATGGCATGGATTATGAAAAAACCACAGACAATAATGGAATAGCTAAATTAACAATTAAATTAATTTCCAATAAAAAATACAACATAACAGCCAGTTACAAAGGAGATTCACAAATCCCTGCAATGACTTCCAGGAATGTATTAACCGTAATCCCAACAATTACTGCTGAAGATGTTGAAAAAATCTTTAGAAACAAAACCCAATACTATCCAAAACTCACAGACAGTAATGGAAAAGCATTAAAAGACACTAACGTAACTATGAACATAAACGGAGTATTCTACACAAAAACCACTAATGATAAAGGAATAGCTACCCAAAACATCAATCTAAACCCGGGGAAATACATAATAACAGCAATGTACAAAGACTGCTTTGTTTCAAACAACATTACCGTATTGCCTGTCTTAACTACAAGTGATTTAACAAAATACTTCGGAATTCCTGCTTCATTAAATTCAAAATTAGTTGATGGACAAGGTAATCCACTAGCTAATCAAAGTGTAACCTATAATATCAATGGAGTATTCTACAATAAAACTACTGATGCAAATGGAATAGCTAAATTAAATATTAGCTTAAATCCGGGAGAATATATTGCAACCATTACATACAAATCAGCTTTTGCAAGTGCTAAAGTTACTGTTTTAAATACCAGAACAGTTGAAGAAAATGCTACAAACAGTGAAATTCAAAATATTATAAATTCTATTGATAAAGAAGGTGCTGTTAAATTCTTAGGTAAAGTTTACAATAATATTTCATTGGATATCTCAAAAAGCATTATTCTCACAAGTGATGTTAACACTACATTAAATGGAAAATTAAATACCTGTGTTTTAAACATTAAAGCAGATGATGTTTTGGTTAAAAACTTAAATATTAATGGAAACAATGGGTCTGGAATCGTAGTCAATAATGCTAAAAATACAGTCATTGAAAATAATAACATTAACAACTTATTAAACCAAAGTAATATGGACAACTATAATTCTGGTAAAACATTACTGCCTGGAAAAGGTATTGCACTTTTAAACTCCAAAAACACTACTGTTGAAAACAATAATATTCAATATTATTACAATGGAATTTACTTAAACGGTGCCAAATACACCTCTATCCAAAAGAACACAATAACTAAAAACAATTTCGGTGTTGAATTTGATAAAGATGCTTCAAACACATTGATTAATGACAATAATATTATTGAAAATATTGGATTCAATACAATGGTGATGATTGAAGGTCCTTACGGATACGGAATAAGCATGAGACATTCCGGAGTAAATGTAACTGTAACCAACAATAGAATCAATAATAACTACATGGGAGTATTTATCGATGCTAAAAACTGTAGCGGAATTGTAATTACAGGAAATGAAATTTCAAACAGCACTATTGAAGGTTTAACTGTAAATGAAAACTACACTTATGCACCCGGAGCTGTTCTTATTGTAGAAAACAATGCTATTTACAATAATGCTAAAGGACCAAGTCAAATAATTCTTGGAGAAGTCAGTGCTAATCCTAATGGAATTTACGGACCTGGTGAATGGAACGATACATTAAAATTACAGTTAGGGCCTAACTGGTATGGAACAAACAAATACACAACCTGGGGACTAAATCAGACAGGTCCAGGAACAATTTGTCCGAGAATCCATACTACTTTAATCCCATACAACATAACCTGTATTTCTCCAGGAAAATACGAAGTAACTTTCTATAATAATAGTAGTATAGCTAGCAAACTTCCTGATTTAACAACATACTTTGTATTAAACTACAACACCGATAAAGAAAAAGTGGTAGAAGTTGTTGCACACCAAGGAAAAGCTACATTTGAGTTTTCAGCTAAAAATTACAATGAAACAAACAACATTATAGAAGGATTTTCAGTATTTGATCCAAATAGGCCAAAATCAGTAATATACACATATAATGTGCCGGAAAGTGAAATTCCAAAATAGATAGTATTTATTTACTATCTAACTTTTTTTATTTAAAAAAATAGTAAGATGCCACAAAATGTGGCTTAATTATTCATCATCTTCAATTATTTCATAGTAAGAACCTTCTGCACATGAAATACAGATAGGTTTTCCGCCTCTTACCAAATGACGTCCGTCAGTTACTTTTTCACCACAGACAGAACACCATGCAGAAGTGTGAGGTTTGCCCGGCATTTGAGATGGAGTTAATTCTACTTTAACTTTTTCTACATTAAATAATTCTTCAGGAGGAGTGACTCTGAAACGATGAATCATTTCTTCTCTTGTTTCTTTAGATTTGTTTTGTTTATTTGCATCAGCGTCAGATACCCTTAAAGCTTCACCAGTATCCATATTATAGAAAGTTACTGCAAATTTACCATAATACATTTGTTTTAATGAACGTTTACCCATGGAACATTTTGTAACAGCCTGAACTGCATCAGCCATACATCTGTCGATTTCTAAAAAGACAATTAAGTTTTTGTGTCTTTGATTTAATTCCATTCCCATTAAATCTAAACCATACATAGCTAATTTAGTTCCAATAGCTATTCCGCCACAAATTTCTCCGTGGAAATCGCCTGCTTTTGCTAACTGTTCATCATAGTCTTCTTCACTCATCATTTTTTATCACCTTATAAATCTAATTTTAAGTTTGTTTTCATAGGTACACAAACTTTTCTATTTTCATCTAATTCAATTAATTTAACATCAATAGAGTAAGCTTCTTTTAAGTTATCTTCAGTTACCACATCTTCAGGAGTTCCAAAATCAATGAATTTTTTATTTTTCATGATAGCTACTTTAGTAGAGCTTAAAAATGCATGATCCGGAAAATGTGATGACATTATAACAGACAGACCTGATTCAGCCAGCCTGTCAATGATTTCCAGAAGCTTAATCTGATTACCAAAATCCAAATGAGATGTCGGTTCATCCAATATTAAAATATCAGGCTGCTGTGTAAGCACTCTGGCTAAAAATACCAGCTGTCTTTCACCACCACTGAGATTGGTATATTCCTTATCTTTTAAATCATATATTCCCAATGTTTTTAATGATTTTACAGCTATTTTTTCATCTTCAGCTTTTGGAGATTGAGCTAAATTAAGATAAGGAGCTCTGCCCATCAGTACAACATCAAAAACTGTAAAGGGAAAAGACGGAATATGCGATTGTGGAATATAACCAATATGTTTGGAAATCTGAGAAAAGGATAATGTTTTAATATTTTCACCATTAACTAAAATTTCACCGGAATCAGTATCATGCAATCCATTTAGACATTTGATTAAAGTTGTTTTTCCTGTTCCGTTCGGTCCAAGAATACATAACACATCTCCTTTTTTTATGGAAAAACTAATATTTTCGAATATTAAATTATCCTCATAAGAAAAGGATATATTGTTAACTTCCAATATTTTATCTTCTACGACCATTCTGAATACCCCTTTCTAAGTAAATATAAGAATATTGGAACCCCAATAACTGCTGTTAAAATTCCTATAGGTATTTCAATTGAAATTACTGCTCTGGATATATTATCAATTAAAAGTAAGAAACTGGCTCCTAAACTTAAAGAAGCAGGAATAAGAATCTTATTGTCCGGACCTACAATCATTCTTGTCATGTGGGGAATAACCAAACCTAACCATCCAATAATTCCACTAACAGAAACTGCTGCTGAAGTAAGTAAAGTACAAGCAGCAATTACAATTAACCTGGTTCTTGAAGGATTTAAACCTAAAGCCTGTGCCTCTTCATCTCCCATAGACAATAAATTAATACGCCATCTAAGCAACATCAGAATAACCACACCAATAATTATCGGAACTGAAATCATAATTAATTTATCAACAGTAATGGAAGCCAGACTTCCCATTAACCAGTATACAATTTCAGGTAATTTGTCATCAGGATCAGCTATGAATTTAACTGCAGAAACTAACGCTCCGAAAAATGCTGAAATAGCTACTCCAGATAAAACTAAAACCAGTATTCCGCCGTTTTTATAAGATTTTGAAATTAAATATGTAACTGATACTGAAATTAAACCAAATACAAATGCAAATATTTGAGTTACAACATTTAATCCGGAAAGTAAAATAGCCAGTGCCGCTCCAAAACCTGCACCATTAGACACTCCAAGTAAATCAGAAGACACTAATGGGTTTTTAAAGATTCCCTGAAATGCGGAACCTGCCATAGCTAATGCTGCCCCTACAACTAATGCTCCAATAATACGGGGGAGCCTTATTTCAAAAACAATTGTTGTAATAGTTTGAGAAACTTCCAGCTGCGGAAATATAGGACATAATATGGTTTTAATCACATCAACAGGATCAATCGGATATCTTCCAATTAAAAAAGATGCGAAAAAAAGAATTATAGGAAGGAACACTAAAAGCACAATGCCTAATATCTCCTTATTTTCCTTATTCATATAAATCCCTTACAGGTCTGACTCCTTAAGTCCGGAATCAAGTAATATTTGCTTAGCTTGCTCATCACTTAAATCAAAGTGATAAAATTCACTGTAAAACTCTTGAGTAGTGGAAACCATGTCTATATCCTGATACTGATCTGGATAAATACATTTTGCCGTCCATGGAACACCAATAATCATATTTGCTCCAACCGGCCTGTCAAACCATTTAAACGGAGACTGCGGTGATAAATACACATCATGATTTTTAACTGCTGTAATACTTGCCCAGTTTGAATCATTATAAACTTTTCCGTAGAAATCAGGGTTTGTAGTGATAATAACATCAGGATTCCATTTAATAATTTGTTCCATAGATACCTGAATACCTGCAGTAGTATTTCCCTGAGCTAAAGAATTAGCTACATTTTCCCCACCAACCAGATCAATCAACTGCCCATGAGTGGAATTGGAAGGATTTGTCTGAAGTCCGTCATTGCCCTGAGCATAATATACTGTTTTCTTATCAGTAATCTGGCCGGATTTCTGATGTACCATGTCCAAATATTTGTCGTTGAAGTCTGTTAATTTCTTAGCATTGTCCTGTGCTCCCAAAACATCTCCAATAAAAGTTATTGACCCGTCAACTTTCTCAACATCGGTAGTGTCATTAACTGCAACAACAGGAATTTCACCAAATTTATCCTGACGTTCCTGAACAGTAGCCAGATCTCCATCTCCACCTTCATCAATAGATTCAATAACCATATCCGGTTCAGAAGCTATAAATTCTTCATAACTACCATCCTGTGTTCCATACCATCCTCCAACAACAGGGAGATTTGCATATTGGGACGGAACATACTTAAGTTCATCATCATTCCACTGGAAATTAACTGCAGTTAACTTCTCCGGAGCAATCATATAAATTACAGTAGTCATTGGAGGGCTGGTAGCTACAACATTTCCAACAGAAGCAGGTATCTGTACTGTTCTGCCAACCATATCAGTTATATTTTTAGATCCTACTGTTTCCACAGTAGAAGGAGTTAAAAATAAGTGAGCAGCAACTCCACATATAACTAAAACAGCTAAAATTAAAATAATAATCTTACTCTTCTTTTCCATAAATATCACTAAACATTTAGTCAAATACTGATATGAATTTATTTACTTAAATAAATAAATAATTTACTGAAAGTCATATTCAAAAATAAAGAAGGAATTATATGAAACAGATAATGGAAGAAAAAGCCCAAAATTATAAAAATGGAAAAATAACCGATGTTACAGAAAATGTTGTTAAGGATTCCACCATAACATTAACAATAAACAATAAAATCAAACGCAGCCTGTCTGCAATTGAAGATTCCCTTAAAGAATTTGCCGTCGGTTATCTATTTAATGAAAATATGGTAAAAACATTAGAAGACATAGAAAAAATCGAAATTGACGGAAACAAGATTAATGTAGAAATTAATGATACTCTGCTTAAAACAAAAGAAACTGTTTTGTGTTCCGATTCTTCAGGAGGCTGGAGAAGTAAAATAAACAATATTGAACCTGTAACTTCCAATTTTCAGGTAAAATCTGATGAGCTAATTGAGAGAATTGAAGAGCTGAAAAATAATGCACAAATCTGGCAGGCAACTGGAGGAACACATGTGGCAGGAATTGTTTATAAAGACAATTTCATTGTAAAAGAAGATGTAAGCAGACATGTAGCTGTAGATAAAGTAATTGGATATGGAATATTACATGATTATGATTTAAGCAACTGTTATGTAATTTACAGTGGCAGAATGCCTGCAGATATGGTAATAAAAATAGTCAGAGCTGGAATACCTGTACTTGCATCAAATGCTGCTCCAGCATATTCAGGATGTGAAACAGCTAAAAAAGGAAATGTAACTCTTGTTGGATTTTTAAGAGGTCAGAGATTTAATGTTTACAACAATAAAAATAGAATAATATTCTAGAGTTAAAATTACTCTAAAACAGTGTGTCTTGATTTCAAATCGCTTTCTGTCTGATGCATTTTTTCCATTAGCTCAGAAACAATTGCATCTAAAAATACTAAAGTAGTTAACTCAAAAGCAGTACCTAAAGGAGTTAAAGAAGTATAATTTCCATATATCTGACGTTTCATATAATTTTGATCATCTACTTCCTTTTTAGTTCTTCCTTTAACAAGCAAATAACCGTCAGCTAACTGACCAAGAGTTGATTCAGGATATGAAGTAACAGCCAATACTTTAGATCCTCTATTTTTTGCAATTCTGGCTGCAGACACAATAGTATTAGTTTCTCCAGAACCGGAAATAGCTATAATACAGTCATCATCATAAATAGCTGGAGAAATAGTTTCACCAACCACATAAGAACTAATTCCCAAATGCATTAATCTCATTGCAAAAGCTTTAGCTGCAAGACCTGACCTTCCCGCACCAGTTACAAAAACATTTTTTGAAGTCATTATAATATCTTCAAATTCATTGATAGCATCTTCATCTAAAAATTCTTCAGCACAAACAATATTATCTAAAATAGCTTTAATTGAACTTTTCATCAATTCCATTCTATCCAATTCCCAAAATATATTATCAAATCAATATTATTAATTATGATTACAACTTTATATATAATTAATTATGAAACTCAAAAGCAAAGGCATCATCAATTTAGACATAAACGGTGAGATTTATGACTATAAATTATATCAAAGTCTGAATTCATTAGCCAAAACAGGGTCTCAGCGAAAATCAGCTAAAGAATTAAATATATCACATACGGTTTTTAATAGAAGATTGCTCAAAGCTGAAGACAAGTTAGGAGTTAAAATTACTCGAAAACAGGGAAATGGTACTTTATTAACTCCTGCAGGCAAATCCTTACTTGAAGAGTATAAAAAATACCTGATTCAAATAGATAAAACTTCTGAAATCAATATCTGCGGCGGCCATATCAGTACGGGGCTTTTGGAAAGTATTGATGCTCCTTTTAATGCCAATATATACAGCAGCAATGATGAAGATGCATTTAAACTAGCTAAAAGAGGAGTTGTGGATTTATTAACATTAGATGATCCATTAATAGCTTTTGAGAGAGATTTAAATATGGTTCCAATAGCTTATGATTATCTGGTTCTAATATCCGGTCCAGATTCCAAACCCGTTAAAAGTATTCATGAACTGGAAGGACTGGATTTTGTAAATGTTCAGGGTTCCGCTCAAAGACTGGCCTGGAATACATTAGAACATTATGATATCGATTATAACATTAAAACAAAAGTAAATTCACAATTTGATGCATTTAAAATAGTCAGAAATTCTGAAAATTTATATAGTTTTTTAAATGCCAGTTATTTCAAAGGAAATGACATCTTAAAGTTTGATACAAGACATATCATCAGTTTAATAAAAGTAAATGATGAAAAAGAAGAACTGGACCAATTCATAAAATATTTATTAACTGATGGACAAACAGCTATTAAAAATCAGGGATTTATCCCAATGGATTAAAAGTTTTCAAATGCACTAAGGAAATAAAAATTTAATTAAACATACAAAAGTTATTTTTGTATTTATACTGAAAAATTTATACCAAATTAACCAAAAATTTTTTAAAAATCATAAAATAAACAATAAATAGACTAATAAAAAAGGAGAAAATAATATGGCAAAAAACAGAGATTTACTATCTATTGGACATTCTGCATTAGATTATATCATTAGAGTACCAGAGTTTCCTAAAGCTAATTTTTCAGCACCAATAAACGATATGAAAACATTTAATGGAGGTGCTGCGGCTAATGTTGCACTTGTTGGAGCCAATTTAGGTTTAAAAACATCACTTGTTTCTGCAGTAGGCGGAGACTTTAAAAAATCCAATTATTATGAAATAATGGAAAGTTTAGATGTAGATACCGATTCATTAATTATAGTTCCTGGAGAAACCAGCCCTACAGCATTTGTTTTAACTGATGAAAATGATGATCAAATTAGCTATTTCTACTGGGGAGCTGCTAAAGAATTTGCATCAAGTAAAGTACCTAAAAATGCAATATCCAATGTACAGGCCGTTCATTTAGCTACTGGTGATCCTCACTTTAACTGGAAATGCAGTGAAGAAGCAAAAAGACAGGAGTTACTTGTTTCTTTTGACCCCGGTCAGGATCTTGGAATGTACGATACAGATAAATTAAGAGACGTTATTACAAATACTACCATCCTTTTTGGAAACCATTACGAAATTGAAAGAATATTAGAATCATTAGAAGTGGATTTAGATGGATTAAGGGAAATTGGTCCTAAAATCATTGTAAAAACCTGCGGAGCAAATGGAAGTGAAATCTATTCAAACAATGATAAAATCAAAGTTGATGCCATTGTTCGTGAAGCTGTAGATCCTACCGGAGCTGGAGATTCCTATAGAGCAGGATTTTTATCAAGATTCCTAAATGGGGAATCACTTGAACAATCTGCCAAATTTGCATCATCAGTATCTTCTTTTATTGTAGAAGAACAAGGATGTCAAACCAACATGCCTACTTTTGATGATGCATTTGACAGAATGAGTGAATTTTATTAATCACTCTTTTTACTTATTTTTTTAAAATAAACTTTACACATATCAACTTTTTTTGAATTAAACTCAATCATATTAATTTAAATACTATTACAGTAAAAGAGAATAGTATCAATCAAAAATGATAAGTTTTTAAAACTTATTTGATAATTTTAAAAATTATTTGACTAAATTAATGTGATGACCTATGACACAGATAATGGATGCAAAAAAAGGTATTTTAACTGATGAAATGAAACACGTAGCTGCAAAGGAAAATGTTTCTGAAGAATTCATTTTAAAATCAGTAGCTAACGGAACAATAGTAATTCCGTCTAATGTAAACAGAGACATCGAAGCTTCAGGTATTGGTGCAGGACTTAGAACAAAAGTAAACGCAACCGTTGGAACCTCAACTGATATTGTTGACTTTGATGAAGAAGTTAAAAAAGCACAAATTGCAATTGACCATGGTGCAGACTGTTTAATGGAATTGAGTATTGGTGGAGATTTAGATGTAATCAGAAGAAGGGTTCTTGATATGTCTCCATTACCAGTAGGTTCAGTGCCAGTTTATCAGGCAGCTATTGAAAGAATCAGAAAAGACGGTTCCGTAATTTATATGGAAGAAGAAGATTTATTCAAAACCATCGAAAAACAGGCAAAAGACGGTATTGACTTCATGGCAATTCACAGCAGCATCAACATCGAAACTCTAACCAGACTCAAAAGACAGGGCCGTGTAACCGGACTTGTATCCCGTGGAGGATCATTCATGTCCGGATGGATTGTTGAAAACGAAAAAGAAAATCCCCTATACTCAAACTTTGACTATGTTTTAGAAATTGCTAAAGAACATGATGTTGTTCTTTCACTTGCAAATGGTATGAGAGCAGGATCAATTGCCGATTCAACAGACAGGGCTCAAATCCAAGAACTGATTATTTTAGGAGAATTAATCGACAGATCCCGTGAAGCAGGAGTACAATGTATGATTGAAGGCCCTGGACACATTCCAATTAATGAAATCCCAACAAATGTTATGATTCAGAAGAAAATGTGTTCCAATGCTCCTTTCTATATGCTCGGACCTATTGTATGTGATGTAGCACCAGGTTATGACCACATAGTATCTGCAATTGGTGCAGCATCTTCTGCAAAAGCAGGAGCAGATTTCATCTGTTATGTAACTCCTGCAGAACACCTTGCTCTTCCAGACCCTAATGATGTAAAAGAAGGAGTAATTGCAACAAAAATAGGAGCATATGCCGGTGATTTAGCAACTGGTACAATCGACGGTTCACAAGATTTAGCTATGGCTGAAGCTCGTAAAAAACTTGATTGGGAAGCACAATATGCATGTGCAATGTTTCCGGATGTTGCACGTGCAAAAAGAGACCAAAGACCTCCTGAAGATTCAGATGCATGTACCATGTGTGGAAATTACTGTGCAGTAAAAATAGTAAACGAATGGTTGGACAAATCTGACAGCGATATTTTAAAATAGATTTTCATATCTATTTTTCTTTTTTAAGAGAAATTTAATAATATATAAAAAAAGAAAGTAAGAGAATTGAGAATTCTCTTTAAGGACTTATTTTTATTGTGTTTCCTGTTTGGAAGTCGTTCCAGTAGGAAGTTATAATGTATTCACCAGCCATTAATCTGATTCCTAAGCTTGCAATACCATCTTTATTAGTAACTTTGTGATAGAAGACACCATTTACATTAAATGATACATTTTGATTAGCAAATGGTTTACCTTGACCATCTAAAGTTAAAGCAGTGAAATTGCTGCCATCTAAGTATTTCATATCTAAATCTTTAGTTACTAAAGTCGAAATAACAGTTACATTATTACCTACATCCAAAGCATCATACATTGTTGTAATGGTATAGTTTCCTGGTCTTAAAGCTATTCCTAAGCTTGCAACACCATTTTCATCTGTTTTTTTGTGATAGAACACACCGTTGATGTTAAATGTTACATTCTTGTTTACTGCTAAAGATCCGTCTTTATTGTAGACAGTTGCTTCAAACTTAGAAGCATTTAAGTAGTATTTAGTTAAATCACTTTGTACGATTAATGATTTTACAGTTATGTTGACTCCTTTTTCTTCACCATTTGCCAGATTATATGCGGTTAAAATATAATTTCCAGGTCTTAACATAATACCTAAATCAGCCATACCATCTTTATCCGTGGTTTTAGTGTAAAATACTCCATTAATGTTAAATTTAACTTCACTGTTAGTTAATGCTTTTCCTGTGCTGTCTAAAAATTTGGCATAGAATCTTGTAGCATTCTGATACATTTTAACTAAATTATCAGCCACAATAGTGGATTTTACAGTTACTGTTACATTAACTGAACTTTCATTATATTTAACTGCTACATTATATGTTCCTGCACCTAAATTAATAGCCATAGAAGCTATTCCTTCATTATTGGTTTTTCTAATGTAATCTTTACCATTAATATTAAATGTTACATCAGCACCAGCTATCGGATTACCTTTACTATCAACTAATTTAGCTGTAAGGCTTTCAGGACCTTTGTAATATTTTACAAGATCGTCAGCAGTTAATGTAAATGTTTTTTTATTGACAGTTATAGTTCCATTTGCAGTTGCCTTATCATATTTATTATCACCATAATAAGTTACAATAAATTCATGAGTTCCTGCAGAAATATATGGGACAATTATTTTAGCTACACCATCAATAACTTTTGCAAAGTAAGGTCTGTTGTTCATAACTAAAGTTACATTACCAGTAGCATCTTTAGGTAAAATTACAGTAACTGTAGCATTTTCACCCTCATTTACCTCACTAACATTAACTTTAATATCATATCCAGATATTTTAGAAACTTTAAATGAAGTACTGTTACTTGAAGATAAATATTTAGCATCACCATTATAAACAGCAGATACAGTATAATCGCCACTAGCTAAATCTTTAACAGTTAAAGTAGCTTTACCGTCTTTAATTTCAACAGTTTCAGTCTTATCACCAACAGTAAAAGTAACATTACCAGTAGCACCAGAAGTAATGCTAGCTACAATAACAGCATCCTCACCAACCTTAATATCACCAGCAGATACAGTAATTGAAGAAGGAAGTTTATTTACATTAAATGTATAAACTGCACTGCTTGTTAAATACTTAGCATCACCATTATAGGTTGCTTCTATTTTATAATCTTCAGCAGTTAAATTTTCAATAGTTACAGTAGCTTTACTGTCTTTAAGCTCAACAACTTGTGATTTACCATTAATAACAACAGTAACATTACCAGTAGCACCAGAAATAACACTAACAGTCACAACAGCATCTTTACCAATTTCTATATCATCTACAGAAATATCAACTTTTGACTCAAGTTTAGAAACTTTAAATGAAGTACTGTTACTTGAAGATAAATACTTATCATCACCATTATAAACAGCAGATACAGTATAATCGCCACTAACTAAACCTTTAACAGTTAAAGTAGCTTTACCATCTTTAATCTCAACAGTTTCAGTTTTATCACCAATAGTGAAAGTAACATTACCAGTAGCACCAGAAGTAACACTAACAGTCACAACAGCATTTTCACCAATTTCTATATCATCTACAGAAATATCAACTTTTGATTCATGTTTAGTAACATTAAATGAAGCTGTTGTTTTTGCACTTTCATATTTATTATCTCCATCATATTGAATGGTAGCTGTGTATTGGCCAGCACTTAAATTACCAATAGATACTGAAGCTTTACCATTTTTAATATTTGCACTTTGTGTAATATTTCCAATAACTACTTCAACACTGCCTGTAGCATCACTAGGAAGTTCAATATTAATAATAGCTTCTTCACCTACTTTAATATCCTCAACAGTTACATTAATAGCTGGAGTGATTTTACCTACACCTAATGCATAAACTGTTTTATTTGAATAAACATAAATGGTACCGTTTTTATCCATAACTATTGGTCCTACAGCTGAAGAATCTGCAGCAAATGTCCATAATAATTTAGCATTACTATCAATAGCTGATACTTTTCCATTATCTGATCCTATATAAACAGTTCCATTATTATCAATCATTATGGAGGATGCTTTATCTCCAAAGTTATAGAAAACAGAAGTTTCACCTTTGTTAAATATATCTATTTTATAGACATTTCCATCACTGCCAACAGTGTATAATACACCATTTTCATCATCTAAAGCTAATACACTTCCATTTATAGCTATTTTAGTAGTCCATAATTTATTATTTATGGTTAATGCATTAACTTTTCCATCTTTATCAAATACATATATATTATCATTAGAGTCAATTACCGGACGTCCTACAACACCAATTCCGCCAAAACTTCCAATTACAGTTTTACTTGTAACATTGATTATTTTAAGACCATCTTTTGTATTAACAGCTACTAATCCATTACCAATTAATGTAGGTGCACTAACTGGCTGGGATCCTAAAGCAATCATAGTAGGAGTTCCGCCATATTTCCACATATTATATGGAATAATTACTAAATTGTAGCTTTGGCTGTCGTGCTGATATTCTCCGGAAATGTATACATTAGCATTTTCATCTACAACTGGTGAGAAAATACTTGAACCCTGCCAAATATTGGAATTATATTTTTTACCAGTAGTGGAGTTTATAAAGTATATTGCATCTCCAGATTTTGGAGCAATAATAATATCACGGGAAATTGCTATTCCTGAAGAAATTTCCATTCCAAATGAACCTGCAAATTTCCATCTTAAAGTTCCATTTGAAGTAAATGAATAAATTCCGTCATTACAAGCCACATAAATATTTCCTGCATTATCAATAGCCATAGAACCGTTAATTTGGCTTCCGCTTACAACATAATTCCAGATAGCTGCACCATTACTATTTCCTGTGTAATTTGTTTTTCCAGTGTTTTTAGTGTCAAATCCGTCATTATCCCATTGAGGAACAGGATAACCGGTTATTTTAATATCGGTTGTATTTTCACAACCATTATACAATCCATTACCACTATAAACTACTTTAACAGTATAATTACCTGCTGCTAAATCAGATACTTTTAAGGAAGCTTTACCAGTATCTTTATCAACTTTTACAATGGTTGATTTATCCCCAATTGTAATATTTACACTGGATCCGTCACTACCTGGAGCTGGTATGACAATTACAGAAATAACAACATCTTCACCTACTTTAGCATCATTTGCATTTACAGTTAAAGTAGAGTTAAGTTTGCTTTTACTAAATTGCTGTGTAGCTTCGCAGCCAAAGTAGTTATTATCTCCATTATAAACTGCATGAACAGTATGAAGTCCATCATCAAGATCAAATAAAACAATATATGCATTACCATCTTCAATAGTTGCATTTTCACTTTCGCCATCAACAGTAAACATTACTTCTCCAGTTGCATCTTCTGGAAGGCTTACAGTAATTGTAGTATATTTTCCAATACTAATCTTAATATCCATTGATGAAGCTATTTTATTAACTTTAACTGAAGATGTAGCAAGAGCTTCTTCGTAATTATCATCACCATTATATTTAGCTGTAATTTCATACTCTCCGCCAGTTAAACCAGATATTGTTGTAACTCCAGTACCATTTACCAAATCAATAGTATAATCTTTGTTATTAATCTTAACTGTAACAGTACCTGTTGGCCTACTACTTTCCAAAGCTACTTTAATTACAAGGTCTTCTTTTACCTTAATATCCTTAGTATAAATATTTAAATTTGTAAATGCTTTACTTACATCAAATTTTAAAGTGCTGGTTACACCGTAAAGATTAGTAGTTACTGAAGCTTCTCCAGTAGCAGTTGGAGTAAATATAACCTGCAATTTACCGTCAATAAATTTATCACTAACAGCAGTTGCTATACCATTAATGGAAGTAATATTTAAAGTATCCAATGGCAATTTGTCTCCAGCATCATATTTGCTAATTTCACCTTTACTGGTAATTACATTAGCTAAATCAACAGTTATTATTGCATTTTCACTGAAATTCAATTTATCAACATTACTTGTTACATTTAAGAATAACCAATTGTTTAACCCTTTTCTTGGAGAATCTGCTGCATTTTCAGCTGTGTTTCCCCACCAGTTATTATCCAATACAAATGATGCGGAATTACCTACTGTTGAAAATACATCACCTAAACTTGGTAGTTTTTGTTTATTTCCTAAAAAGATTGAATTTACAGCTGTAAGTACACATTTTTTCATAACATAAGCAACACTTCCCGCAGATGCATAGTTATTAATAAATACTGAAGATGAAATTTTAATCTGATAGTTATCAGTAGAACTTGAATCAGCAGCCAAACAGCCACCTCTACCTTCTCCAGTGTTATTTATAAAAATAGAGTCAATAATATCTAATCCCTGATTAAAATTACTGCTTTTTACATAAATACAACCTTGATAAACACTGTTATTTTCAAAAGAAGTACCTGAAATTATTCCCTGTTGGTCTTTAAGGTCCAAGTAAATTAAATTACCTACATCTGAAGTTCTTTTCTCATTTGCAGTATTATTTACAAATTCACAGTTAATCATTTCCAAATAATTAGTATAAATACATTTGAAAACATTATTATTGCTAAATTTGGAATCTGAAATAACTAAATTAGTTACATTAACAAGAATATCTTTTTGATTGTTTGAATAAAAGTTACAGCCAGTTATTTCAACTTCACCAGCATCTAATCCGTTGATAATTTCACCATTAGATACATCAGCAAATTTCAAATTATTAAATGACACATTTGCATTGTTTGAAATTTTAAATATAGGAATAGCTGAATTAGATCCGCCAATAGTAGCTTTTCCATCACCAACAATTTTTAAATCATTGGTAATATTTAACCCATATTCATTGTAATTTCCCTCTAAAATATAAATTCCATTAGTATTTAAAGAAATAGCTTTAGCTATTGTACGTACCGGTGAATTTTTACTTCCGTTATTGTTATCATTACCGTTTACAGACACATAAACATACTGAACAGGTATACCGTTTACAGTAAGATTATTTGAGTTAGTAGCACCAGCAACTGAACGTACATATACTTTATGTTCTTTACCATCATTAAAAGTTAAATTAAAAGACTCACTATAAACTGTTTTTAAATAAACATCATCTACATAAACAAAATAACCTGATTTGGATAAAATATCAGAATCATAATATTTGCTATTTTTTAAATTAAACTGAATATTTAATACTGTTGTATTGCCAATTCTTTCTTCTTCACTGATTTTAGATTTGGAAAATACTAAAGAATTGTTATAATAATAGTTGTCAGACAATTCCAGTACAGATTTGGAAAGATCAATTACTAATAAATCACCAGATTTAGTATGATTAATAAATTTATTACCTACTAATCTAACATTTGGAGATCCGTAACCCTGTGCCTGATTTGCACAAATTGCAGTACCTATAGATGCTGAATTAGTTATGAAAGTAGTGTTGTATACATCTAAATCACCAGCATCCATTATTGAAATAGCTCCACCACGACCAGTACCTGTTGTAGATTCATTAGTAAGAGACCAGCAATTGTTTACATTATATTGGAATAATGAGTCTTCAATATAAATATGTGGGTTGGTTCCGTAGAAACATGCACCAATAGCTCCTCCACCATTGTTGGTTGTACAGTTATTCCTTGTAAAAGTGGTATTGTATATCTGCAAATAACTGTAAGTATACAATGCACCACCATTCCATCCTGCTACATTATCTGTAAAATTAGAATCATATATTGTTGTATTTGCTCCGCTGTGAGTGTGTATTGCTCCAGCCCACCAAAATGCACTGTTTTTATAAAATGTAGAATTTTTAACAATCAATTGCCCGCAATTATTAATACAGCCCGGTTCTGTTGTAGCATAATTATTTTCAAAATAACAGTTTTCAACTAACATATGTGAAGTATTGCAGTTTAAACCAGCATCAGGATCATAAACACTTAAAACACCAAAACAGGTATTAATATTTGTAAAATTACAATTTTTAACAGTTGTATAACCTCTTTTAATATAGTAAACACAGGCATGACTTGATAAAGAAGTTATATTATCAAAAGTACAGTTTTCAAGCAAATTACCTGTGCAATCACCAGCCAACTCTACAAACATTCCACTATCCAAAGATGTTTTTTGTGAAAGAATCATCCATTTAAATGTCAAATTAATTAATTTTAAATTAATTCCTGAATTTTCAGGAGTTTTCATCGGAGTATAATAAATTGTAAATGCATCAGATGATTTATCTCCAAAATAAGCTCCATTATTTCCTAGGATAGTTACATTATTTCGAATAATAATCTGATTAGATTCATCAACTCCATCGCCCGGATAAAAATTAGTATTTTCCTTTAATTGAAGCACATAGTTTTTATCTGTTTTTTCACAGTATGTTTTTAGTTCACCCCAATTATTTACAATAATCACATCATCAGAAGGATTGGCTACCGGAATATCAACATTACTGTTAACTTGAGCAGAATCCTCCATAATTCCCATTGAAGAGTCATCCAATCCCATATCAGATGAATTAACCTCATTCAAATCGTTCGCACTTACACTACTAACTCCTAAAAGGAGAATAAGTAGCATAATGCCTAAAAAGAATTGTTTATTGAATTTCATAAATAATCAACCTTTTTAC
>OLQB01000693.1_pt1 | contig 26014 bp, 28 predicted proteins | sample 1672681 | NCBI WGS metagenome assembly OLQB01 (sample SAMEA3136713, study PRJEB25190) | human gut metagenome | reverse complement strand
TCGCTAGCGCTCCTTCAAAATGTGTTCGCTGTGCACCGTAAGGGCGATACCACAACCCTCGGGCCAAAGGCCCGTCAACCCTCACACCGCAGGTGTGTCCAATGAACCCTCCAAATCAAAAAAGCTCCCCGGAGGGAGCTTTTTGCATTCGATTTCATCCTATTCCTGCACGGCTTTGGCGGGCTGGAAGTGGGAGAGGATGATGCCCAGGATGAGGCCTGCCAGGCAGAAGGACACCCAGGAGAGGCCGTAGCCTGCAAGGGGCAGGGAGGCCATGAAGGTGTCCAGGCCGCCCAGGGAAAGGCCTGCGGTGTGGAGACCGTCATAGAGGGAGGGGAAGAAGGTGAAGAGGGTGGCGGTGCGGTATACGCTGCGGTAGCCGCCGTAGAGGGAGTGGGTGAACGTGAGGATCACCAGGGAAATGGTGAGGGGATAGAGGAACATGAGCACCGGAATGGCTGCCTTGATAATGGTGGTGAGGCCGAAGAGGGCTACAAAGAAGGAAATGATGGAGAAGGCAGACACCCACAGGGTGTAGGAAAGGGCAGGAATGAGGCGGGAGAAATATTCAGCGCAGGCGGTAATCAGTCCCACACTGGTGGTGAGGCAGGCCAGGAGTACGATGACACCCATGACGATGCGGCCATAGGAGCCGAAGTAGTAATGGGCGGCACCTACCAGCACGCCGGCACCGTTTTCCTGCATGCCCAGTTCCGTCACAGAGCTGGCGCCCAGGAAGCAGAGGAAGATGTAAATAATGCCCAGGCAGGCACCGGCGATGAGGCCGCTTTTCAGGGTAGAAAGAGCCACTTCTTCATTGGTGTCGGCGCCGTACTGGCGAACGGAGTTGACTACGATAATGCCGAATACGAAGGCAGCCAGGGCATCCATGGTGCCGTAGCCGTCCAGGAAGCCCTGGGTGAGGGCTTTCATGGTGTCCCGATAGCTGTCGGCAGCCGGCTGCCAGGGTCCCATGGGATGGATGGTGGAAACAATGAAAAGAAGGGCCAGGAAAACGAGGAGCACCGGCGTAATGACTTTGCCGATACGGCTGACCAGCTTATTGGGGCTGATGGAAAGCCACCAGGAAACGACGAAGAAAAGGAAGCAGAAAATATAGAGAGCGCTGGATTTCATAGCGCTTCCGAAGAAGGGGGAAATGGCGATTTCAAAGGATGTGGTGGCCGTACGGGGGATGGCAAAGGCCGGCCCGATGGTAAGGTACAGGGCCACCGTGAAGAAAATGGCATACTTGGGGTGGATGCGGGAAGCCAGGGCCTGCAGGTCATTGCCGGAATAACCGATGGCCGCTACCCCCAGAATAGGAAGGCCTACACCGGTGACCAGAAAGCCGATGGTGGCGGGAATGGTATTGACGCCGGAACTCTGGCCCATGAATACGGGGAATATCAGGTTGCCGGCGCCGAAGAAGAGGGCGAAGAGCATGAGCCCGATGGGAATGAGGGAATTGGCTGATTTCTTCATGACATACACTCCTTTGACAATAGAATGCAGAGGCAGGACATCAAAAAGCCCTGCCGGAAACAATCCGACAGGGCACAAATGCGTGAGGTACCACCTTGTCTTGCGTACTCAATTGGGCTGTAACGGTGCCGCCGCTTGCTCCTGGTCATGGATAGACTCAGAGAAGGACTCCCGGGTGACGCGGCTCGTTCGCTTCAGCAGCTCGCACCATCCGCTGCCTCTCTGGGAAGATTCCCGGGCCTGATTCCGGTCATTGTCATGATATAAGTTAAATTAATTCTAGCATGAGAAAATTAGTAAGTCAAGAGGCTTTTGGGGACAAGCCCCTTGGTTCTAAAGTTTGACGGGGCTATCGCCCCGAGGGTTCTTAAGTTGTGCGCCAGTTCGGCGTGTATAGTATAGTCTGGTGAAAGCCCAGACCCGGCAAAGCCTAGCAAGCAGCCGGTACTTAGTCTTGCATGTGAAGCCGTGAGGCCAGCATGAAGCGTAGACAAAGGAGTGCGAGAGCCGTAATGCGAAAGCGTGAAGCGATTCAGCCTCGATAGAACGACAAGTGGAAGCCGATACTCTAACTTTGGTCGCAGGCAGAAATGCGCAGGTCGGTAAGCGAGAACTGTGCAGGTTCCACCGGGGTCATAGAGCATGGCGAGCGCACGAAGTACTATACATGTACCTGGGAGAGCTGACAAGGGTCCTAAATGGATGACACCCATCCCAATGGTATGGACGCCAAAATACTTAACTGTATGGAGACGTCACAGATGCCCGGTCAGCAGTCGGATTACCTCATAGTAGTGATGAAACCTGTGAAAGCAGGTGGAGTGAAGGGGGTAAAGAATAGTCAACAATCGCAGGGAAACAGGTTCTGCACAGAGATGTAGAAGAAGCTAAGACTTAGAGATTAGTTAAATGTAAACGGAACTGCAACTGATAAGGTGTAACGAGTACACCCCAAGGACTATTCTAAGAGCCGTATGCGGGAAAACCGCACGTACGGTTCTGTGAGGGGCGGACAGAGTAATCTGATTCTGTCTACTCGACTGACAGCGGCTATGCCGCTGAGGATTGTGGTAAGCGCCATTTAATTGATATAAGACGCTCCCTTATGATAAAACTTAACAAATCGGGCTTTCGCTCTTGGGAAAACCTTACAAACCTTGCTCCGCTCGAGGAAATGCACAGCGACTTCGCTGGATGGCGTCTCACTGGATTCATAGGGGAGCCCTTGGGAGACTGAGAATCAAGTGACACGCTTCCTGCCGGGGCGGGAGAGGGCCACAAAGCAGCGAGAGGCGCTGTTTGGTGGTCAGGAAAATGATGGAATGTCACTTCGGCGCTCAGTCCTGCACACCCTTTTGCCTCTTCGAGACGTTCTCTTCAGGGGAAAAAAGAGGCTGTGAAGAAATGATTTACATTTTTTACAACCCCTTTCGCGGTTCTACCCAGTTTCTTTCTGTTAATATCATGATTTTATTCGAAATATTCTCTCAAGTGTGTTATAGTAATCTTAAGTTAACAAGCACAATTCCAACGATGGACATTCATCTATTTTGAATTGTGCTTTTTTCATTTATGGGGCGGGGGGCATATTGTGAAAACTTTAATCAAGAATGGAACATTGGTGGATCCCTATAATCATATAATGGGAAAGCTGAATCTTTTACTGGATGAAGGCCGGGTGCTGGAGGTCACCAGAGGGGAACCGGCTGCGGATAAGGTTATAGACGCATCGGGCAGAGTGGTGGCACCGGGATTTATTGATATTCACATGCATGAAGATTTTGTAGGAGATGACGGCAGGCTGGAGCAGGATGAGGATAAAGCCATCTTCAACTGCATGGTCCGTATGGGAGTCACCACGGTACTTGGTGGTGAGTGCGGTATTAACCGGTATGATCCGGTGAAGTATCTGGACCTGGTAGACCGCGATGGCGCCGCGGTGAATGTGACTCTGCTGGTAGGGGATTCCTGGCTCCGTGAGGCCATGGGTCATGAGGACAAATATACCGCCGTATCTGACGATGAGCTTAGAGCCATGGTTTCTTATGGAGAAAAGGCACTGGATGCCGGATGCTTTGGCGTTTCTTTCGGCATACGGTATTCTCCGGGTATTGACCAGCGGGAGCTTGATGGGATGATGGCTCTGTGCAGGCGCCATGGCGCTATGACTGCCGCCCACGTCCGGGACGATGCAGCGCAGATTTTCAGCGCAGCCCATGAATTTCTGGATGCCGCGAGAAAACAGGGAATACCGGCCCAGTTTTCCCATATCGGTTCCATGGCGGCTTTCGGACAGATGGAAGATTTTCTTGCCATGATAGGGGAATATCGCATGAACGGGCTGGATGTGGCCTGTGACTGCTATCCTTACTATGCATTCAGTACAGCCATTGGCTCGGCCACCTATGATGAAGGCTGGCTTGCGCGGTATCAGTGTGGGTATGATGCCATAGAAATGTGCGAAGGCCGGTACAAGGGGCAGCGGTGCACGAAGGAAATATTTGAAGAAGAGCGTAGAAATCATCCAGAGTATCTCACCGTGGCCTATGTGATGAAGGACAGGGAAGTGGATATGGCCCTGGCCTATCCGCTGGTTATGGTAGCAAGTGACGGCATCCTGAACCACGGTGAGGGACATCCCAGGGCTGCCGGCGCCTTTCTCCGCGTATTCAGCCGATTCGTGAGAAAAGGAAAATTATCTCTCTATGATGCCATAGACAAGATGACTGCCATGCCTGCTAAACGGATGCATCTTGCCCGTAAAGGCCAGCTTGGCCGGGGAGCGGACGGGGACATCGTTATCTTTGATCCCGAAACTGTCACCGACTGCGCTTCTTTTGCCAATCCTTTACAACCGGGAAAAGGATTGGATTATGTATTGATTGGTGGAGAAGTTGCCGTTCAAAATAACAGGCTCGTTAATGGACATTTGGGGAAAGCGGTTCGCCGCTGAAGGGAGAGTTTATTATGGATTACGGATTTTATTCAGTCATACCACCGCTGGTAACCATCGTACTGGCCCTGGCCCTTAGAAATGTATTTGCAGCTTTGCTGGCTGGTATTTTTCTGGGAAGCATGACCGTCAGTGCAGATGTTTTTTCCGGCGTAAACCTGACTTTTAACAGCATTGTAAAAACCTTTGCCAGCAGCGGAAATACCACTGTCATTTTATCACTGCTTCTCATCGGAGCCATGCTTCACTTGATTGAACGTTCCGGCGGCATTGAGGGATTTGTGGACATTATGGTTCACAAGAAAAGCATTATCCGGTCCAAAAAGCTGGCCTGCTTCTTTACCTGGCTTTTGGGGATAGTCATCTTTACCTCCGGCTCCCTGAGCTGCATGGTAACCGGCTCTATTGCCCGCCCTTTGAACGACAGTTTGAAAGTATCCCATGAAAAGGCGGCTTTTCTCATCCATACCACATCTACACCCTGGTGCGTGCTTCTGCCCCTCAGCGGCTGGTTGGGCGCCATGACAGGATACCTTACCTCCGGCGGCGTACCTGATGACCAGGCCATTGCCGTGCTTTTCGAATCGATTCCTCTGAATTTTTACTGCATTATCGCTGTAGTCTTTGCTTTGATTTCCTGCTTTGCACCTGTTGACTTCGGCCCTATGAAAAAAGCGGAAGAAAGGGCTGACAGCACAGGGGCACTGGATAATCCTGACAGCCGGGAAGAACAGGGCACCGCTTCTGCTAATAAACCGGCAGATACGGCCAAACCAAGAATTATCAACATGATTCTGCCTATTCTGGTCATGATAGTCACCATTATGTCCATCCTTATCATTACCGGGAAAGGAGACCCCACCAAAGGCGCTGGCATGCAGTCCCTTCTCTGGGGTTCCTTCCTGGCGGTGTTCTCTATTTCCTTTCTCTGCCTGGTGGAAAGGATTTTCACCCTGCAGCAGCTTACCAATGAAATCCTCACAGGCATGAAGAGTATGTTCGGCATTGCGGCCATCCTCTGCCTTGCCTTCACCCTGAGCCCCCTGGTGAAACAGATGGGTACCGGTGCTTACCTGTCCTCCCTGTTTTCCAGCTTCCTCACCCCTGCAGCTCTTCCGGCAGTGACTTTCATCATTACCATGATTCTGTCTTTTGCCACAGGCACCTCTATGGGTACCATGGCTATTATGGCAGTCATAGCTCTTCCCATGGCCATTTCCATGGATGTCAGCATTCCTCTCACAGCAGGGGCTATGTTCGGCGGTTCCATCTTTGGTGACCATGCATCGCCTATTTCTGATACCACCATCATGTCCTGCGCCACCTCCGGCTGCGCCATCATGGACCATGTGAAAACACAGATGCCCTATGTCCTTGGCTTTGCCCTGGTATCACTGGTACTTTACCTGATTTGCGGGTTTGTGATGTAATCAAAGGAGAGATTTCTTATATAAAATCCGGCAGGATGATTTCCTGTCGGATTTTTTGGCTGGTTTCTTATAAAGAGAGGATTCGTTTCATTGAGCTCGGCCCAGGGATGATATATTTTGGGGTATGGGCGTATTAATTCCTTGTAATGGGTTTATTTTTACAAAACTTGTGAATATTGAATTTTAAATGGTGATAGAATATCAAAAGGAGGAAATGGAATTGAAAAAAGGGAGCAGATGAATAGGCTGACCGGCAGTGATTTGGAATGGGGAATTCTGACAGCTATAAGCAGTAAGGCAGCAGTGAATCCCTTAACGCAGGCTGAAGCATTTTATATGGTTTATCAGCGCAGCCTTCAAAATGATTTTGACTGGTATGGAGAAGAGGCTTTGGATGAGGTCATTGAACTCTGCCGCCGGAAAGGTATCAATGAGTTGCCCGATTTTATTTCCGCTGATTTCAAAATAAAGATGCTTGGGATTGATTCAATATTGGGAAGGGTGTGCATAGCGGAAAAGTCCATATAGCGAGGCCTCGGCAAACGTCGGCAGAGGACCGATTTTGTGCCTGAAAACAGGAGAGTGGCTTTAAGGCAAAGGAGAAGAAAACGACGGCAATAAGAATACGGCAGTAACGATAGCTTTTTATCCTTGCTGCTTTTTGTTAGATTTTCTTTCCCTATTGAATACCAAACAGGGTTTCATCGTTTGGCCCGGTTTTATAACTGCATAGTTATTGAGCAGAGAAGAAATACCTGGCCCTAAATTGTTTTGTAGGTCAAATGCTATGAAGATTTGTTTTCCTCTGATGGCTGTATACAGGTGTAGTAGCTGCCGTAAGTATTCATCGGAAATAATAATGAATCGTGAGCAAAAGCCGGCAGTGGTGTCAATTTTAAAATACTTAAATGCATGAAATGAATAAATGCCTCATCTATTGGGGAGAGGAAACTACGCTTCCATAACTTGCCTCCCACTGCCTGTAAGGGAAGCGATAATCATTGGACTACCATATTTTTTAAAAAATTTTTCTAAGCGGGGGTCTAGAAATGGAACTTTCAACGATATTAATAATAGAGGGATGAAAAGACCTCATGAGATGATGAATCTGATTTCCAAACGGCCATCCTCCATATCCGCGGTAAGGAGGAGGGCAGGGGAGAGAAGAAACATCAGGGAATTCCACTTTTTATCCCTCTGCTTCTGGAAACCCGGCCGGGAATCAGAAGGAAATGTAAGAAAAATGAAGACAGAAAAGCAATAAGGAAGAGCGATCGCAGGACTTTCCTCTCTCTGACGACATGATCCGAGCAGCACCCACGGAAGTGGGAGGGCCAAGGCGCGGACGCCTGATTCATTGGTTGAACTTACCTGGATACTCCCCTGATAGGCTTTTCTGTCTTTTTATTGCCTGATTTCATTTGGTTTCAAAAACCTGTCAAGTCCGCTGTTTTATTTTTTAGCGCCCATTTGCTCCGATTTTATCGGAGCTTTTTAGTTTGTTAAAGAAATTGAATGCTTTTATCCTTTCAAGATGCAGGAAAGAGTGAAAACATAGTTTCGGATTTTGTGAAAGAGTGAAATTTATCCTTCAGGAAGCTCGAAGCGATTTTTATGAGTAAAAAATGAGAAAAATACGACCATAAGTCGAAAAAAGCCATGCTATAGTATGGCCAGCCGGTAAATACATACCGGAGCGCGCTTCGGAGAAAGTAGATTTCTCATGAAAATTGCATATGAACATGACTATATTGATTCTCTTGTTTTGAAAGCACGGCAGGGCGATGACAGGGCGAAGGAGGATTTGTGCAAATGCTTTCGCCCGCTGGTGTACAAGCTTTCGAAAACGGCCTATGAGACCATTGAGTACGAAGACATGGCCCAGACTCTTTGGCTTGTATTTCTGGAGAAACTTCCTCTCTATGATGCAGGAAGGGGGCTTCCTTTCCCTGCCTATATGAAGAGACATCTCACCTATGCCGCTTTGAATTACATGCGGCAGCATGAAATGCTCCTGAAGCACAGCGGCATCAAAGATGGGAAAACGAAGGAGCTTCTCCTTTCCGGGGAAATCCGGCTTGATGGGGTTCGGCAGAACTGGTATGAAATAGGGGAGCCGTCCCTTTCCGAAAAGGAAGTGAACGCACTGATTCACGGATTCCATCTCACAAAGAGGCAGGAGGAAGTGCTCCGCCTCCGCATGGAGGGATACTCCTGGCTTACTATTGGTGAAATCTGTCACATTTCCTATAAGAACGTGTACAAGCACAAACGGAAAATCCAGGCCTTGGCTAGAAATGATGAAAATTTCAAAAAATATTTTGCCTGAGGGGGTCTAGAAAAGGAAGTTACCCCGATTGTAGTACCAGAAGGGAGAAATGAGAGACAGAACAACCCCGGCGGCCGAGGGGTTGAAAAATCTGTAAGTGGTTCCCTTCGGAAAGGGGAGCGAAATGAAAACGCTCAATCTTGTATTCAGAACATCCGGTAAATCCACAATGACTGTCACTTTGACCAATCCCAAGGACAGCCTCACCAGGGAAGAAGTGAACGCGGCAGCGGCCAAACTGATTCCCATTCTTATCACCCGCAGCGGGGCGGAAGTGACGGAGCTTGAAAAAGCCACCATTTCTACCACCACCACGGAAGAGTTAGCCTAAGGAGGTGATCTATCATGGCTGCAACAAAAAACATGACTGATATCAAGCTGCAGGTCATCGTTGAAAACGGTACCACCGCAAGCGGCAAGAAAGCCACCAAAAACATTTCCTTCAACCAGATCAAGCTCAACGCCACAGACGACGAGCTCCTGGATGCAGGAAAAGCAGTGGCAGGTCTGCTTGCCAACAGCCTCTCCGGCATGCGTCTGGTCAATACCTATGACCTCACCGATGCAGGATAAGACATGAAAAAATCCCCGCTCCCCATGGGCGGGGATTTTTTTATGTCTGCAGGAAATAAGGCTGATTAGATTCACATCATTTTATATATTACAAAAGAGTAGGTAAATGAAAGAGAAACGATAAAAACAAGAGCAAAGTAATAAATATCGAAATGGATCTGCCATTTTATCAGGATATTATAAATTCTTATATTTATTAATAAAAAACTTTCATAGTTATTCACACCAGAACAATCCTTCTTTTTCGAAACTGTGAATAACTGTATATTTAACCATTTTGATTAACTCTAAAAGAATATTCTTCATTTCCTATGTTTCAAAGAAATTTTTCCAAACTGGCAGTATATAGCGGTTTGCAGCGTAATGGATAATGCCAGCTAATGAAAAAACTGCAAGTTCCGATAATTTCAGCGGAAATAAAACTAGAAAGCCTCCATGCGGTAAATGAAAAATTATACAAAACTCACGCATAATATTAGAGAGTTCTATACCCCCGATACCGTGATATATACCCTATAAATACAGTATATTTGACAGTTGTACCTTGCGCTTGGTCCTTTACATTTTTTTACAAATCAAGTATGCTATTGTTAACGAATAAAGCCACTGTATTATATGGGGATATTAATACAGACTTTATCACTTTCGGATAAGGAATATTTCCACTTTCAGGGAAGTTTGGGTATATGGTGCCCTCCTCCAGCGCGGCTGTTTTTCCTGCAGTATACACTGTGCTTTGCCTGAAATGAAATATTTTCGAACAGGCGTTACAGTTTTCCTCTCGGTAGAAAGGAATCGGGTCGACGAGGGAAGGGAGTCCCTCACAATAGGAGGAGCAGGAATGATATGCGTAGTTGTCAGGAAAGTGAGATGGTTTATCAAAAAAAGCAATGACATGATGAATAGGGGGGACTTGTTCGATTTTATCATCATTGTTTATTTTTTAAGAGGGCTAAATAATGAATAATAATATCAGAAAACTGCGATGTGTCATTCCGGACCGCACCGCAGGCAAATATCCAAGGTTACTTTCTTTATTTGACGATAATGAGGCCATGACACCAGAGTATAGCTCCATGACAACCTTTTTGAACCATCTCATCGGTGACATGGAATCACAGGGAATTTCAGTGGAGCGTTTTTCTTTGTTCAATACAAGCCGCGGCATTGCTTATAAATTCTCGGATGGCCTCCTGCTGGTGCCCGTTCCTGTATACCAGAAAGGCGGAACAGGACTCTTTTCTTTCCATGATATTGAATCCGTTTTCAAAGACGTGGATGGCTGCGGCACCATCCAGCTCTATCAGCTGCAGGGGCAGAAGAAGCCTATGCTGATTCACACCGCCTGCAGCAGGGACGCTATTATGAAGCGGCTTGACTGTGCACTTGAAATTGCAGGCAACAGAAGCCCCGTGCATGCATGGGTTTATAATCCTGATGTGCAGGCCATGACAGACCGTCTTTCCACGGAAACCTATGGAGAGCCTCTCTGTGTATATTCCCCAGAAGCGGAAATTTCAGCAGAGGATATAGCCCGTAACCTTTCTGGAAAACCAAAGGCAGAACAGGCCAGAATCCTTGCAAATGTAATCCAGTCTCTGGGGTGGAATGCGCTGCAGTCTGATGAACGGAAACAATTTGTTCGTATGGTTGTGGATAAGGCCTTCCATGTGACAGCTGCGGCGGACATGGCAGCTATCGCATCACAGATTGATGAGGACTCTGCCGGAGATAAGAAAGAGGCTGAAAAGAGTTCCCATTCGCCAGAGCAGAAGACCGTATCTCTGCCGGAGTGGGAGAATCGGCTTATTTGGCAGCGGGATACAGAGACAGGACAGTCCTGCTCTCTTGAAAAAGCACGGGACTCTATGGAAAGGGATGATAGTGCATTTCGTTCCTGTTGGAGAAACATTATCTCCTACTTGAAGGGTAATGTGGTTGAAACCACGGAAGATACTTTCATTTCATCTGAGTACCATTATAAGATACCCTTATTCAGAAAAGATACGATTTCATCCGATGACGACGCAGTTTCATCGGATGACAAATAAGGAAGTTATTGAGGCTCTGCCGAAAGGCAGGGCCTTTTTAGCTGTAGAAACAGTTTCTCTTAATATCATAGCGACTACAGTGAAGAGGGGTAATTTTCCGGATGAAAGCAGCCGACGGCTGCTTTACAAGAAAAGGTGGAATGTAAATTTTAGATGTAAAATGAAAGGGGACGCCTTGAAAATGTGGCTGGCGTATAAACCTGTTCACAGGATGCCAAAGCCCGCTTAAGGGAACGGGAGCTTCTCCTTTGCCGCATGGTGCCGCTGGTGGAAAACAATTTCAACTACTGTGAGCTGGGCCCCCGGAGTACAGGAAAATCCCATCTCAATAAGGAAGTGTCGCCGAACAGTATCCTTGTATCCGGCGGCCAGACCACGGTGGCGAATCTTTTCTATAATATGGCCAGTAAGCAGATAGGCCTGGTGGGCCTGTGGGACTGCGTGGCCTTCGATGAGGTGGCGGGCATCCATTTCAAGGACCACGATGGCATTCAGATCATGAAGGACTATATGGCCTCCGGATCTTTCTCCAGGGGCAAGGAGGAAAAGTCTGCCTCGGCGTCCATGGTTTTCGTAGGGAATATCAACCAGAGCGTGGAGTCCCTGCTGAAGACGTCCAGCCTTTTTGCCCCCTTCCCTCCGGAAATGGGGGAGGACACGGCCTTTCTGGACCGTATGCACTGCTATGTGCCGGGCTGGGAAATACCCAAATTTCGGCCAGAACATTTCACCGACAGTTACGGTTTCATCACCGACTACCTGGCGGAGGTGATGCGGGAGCTTCGGAAAGTGGAACTGGGCGATGAAATGGACCGGTATTTTCACCTTGGCAGCAACCTGAACCAGCGCGACACTATCGCTGTAAGAAAGATGGTGGACGGCCTCATGAAGCTCATGTATCCCGACGGCCGTTTCACAAAGGATGAAGTGGAGGATATCCTGAAACTATCTCTGGAAATGCGGCGCCGCGTCAAGGAACAGCTGAAGAAAATCGGGGGCATGGAATTCTACGATGTAAATTTCTCTTACATTGACAACGACAGCTTTGAAGAAAAGTACGTCAGCGTGCCGGAGCAGGGAAGTGGCAGCCTCATCCCCGACGGCATGGTAAGCCCCGGACAGGTCTACACAATCGGCACCTCCGCCGACGGCCGTATAGGCTGCTACCGTCTGGAATCCCAGATACTTGAAGGAAACGGGAAATTTGAAAAGACAGGCCTTGGCAGCAGCCGCGAAGCCAAAGAAGCGGCCAATACCGCCTTCAACTACCTCAAAGCTAATGGAAAGCGTATCAGCGGTACCATATCCACGGACACCAAAAACTTTATCATCAATTACCAGGACTTGAACGGTATAGGCATGACCAGCACCCTGGCCCTGCCTACCCTGATTTCCCTTTCCTCCATCGCTTTGGGAAAACCGGTCATCAGCTCCGCCGCCGTCATAGGCGAAATCAGCATAGGCGGCTCCATCACCCGTCCCGAAAACCTTGCGGACATGCTGCAGGTGGCTTTAAACAGCGGGGCCAGAAAAATCATCCTCCCCATTACCAGCGCCGCCGATCTTTCCACGGTACCGCCGGAACTTATAGGCAGTTTCTCCCTGGTGTTTTATAAGACAGCGGAAGACGCGGTGTATAAAGCGCTGGGCGTGGAATAGGGGAGTGGAAGGGGATAAGAAAAAGGCAGTGAGGAAATGAAAATCATTTCTTCATTGCCTTTTTGAGTTGTTCACAGGAAGTGGTCATTGGGTAAAAACAGGGAAGGTTGCTTAGTAAATCATATTTCATTCCTTTCAGCTGCTCTGATGTCATTTTCACTATAGAAGTACCTCCAGATATTGACGGATTAATGTGTCCACATGGAAAAGGGGAGCGTAGGTCATGAGCCGGTTCAGGTCCTTGTCGGGGCGGGATACGTAATTTTTAAGGGCGGCCTGGAAATCCTGGATTTCAAAGGAGCCGCGGCTTCTGACCAGGTCGCAGATGGTTCTTTCAAGGTCGTAAACAGGTATGAGGTGGTTAAAGGAGTTCCTGTATTCCATGCGCCCCAGGGATAGGAGTTCCTAGCGCAAAAGATAGAAATTTATTTATAAGTTTTGCTTGCAATCCGGATGGCAGGCGTTTATAAAATAGATAAAGAAAGACGTCAGAACCTTCGCCCGTTTCGGTGGGGGGCTGGCGCCTTTTCTTTTTTTATAGAGCTTTTCTATTGCGAAAAAAACGTAGTTTCCATCGGGCCTGATGATTACGCACCGGCGGAGAGGGAATAGCGTAAGGATTAGTATCTTGCAGCCGGCAGCTTGCAGCTAGTTGCTGGGAGTGCCTTACGGCGCGATCGAGACCGGGACCGGGGCGCCTGGCGGCGGACTACCTCACTGTCATTTCGACCGTAACGCAGTGGAGTGGAGAAATCTCACTGCAAATTGGTGCAGGCCGCATTACGGTGGGAGATCTCTCGGCTCAGAGTATCAATGGAGCTCTGATACTTTTTTCCTCATACCGGTTCAGAGCTCCGCTCGAGATGACGTGTGAGGCGGCGCGGCCGGGATCGGGATCGGGATCGGAACCGGGCTTTCCCTTGAATCGGTGGAAAAGATGAAGGAGAGCATGGAATAAAAACTGTAAGCTGCATAGATAAAAAGAGCTGTGAGGAAATGTCATTTATTTCTTCACAGCTCTTTTGTGGTCATCCAGGACTAAGGGGCTGGGATGTTTTTTGCATGTCATGCAGTGGCGACTGTCAATTTTAAATCAAGGGCCTGCATTAGTTTGATGAGGGTGTCCAGCTTAGGCGTTTTTTTGAGGGTCTCAATGCGGGCCACGGAGGACTGGGGGATGCCGCAGCGCTCTGCCAGGGCGCGCTGGCTCATTCCAAGTTCCTGTCTCCTTCCAATGATGGAGGAAACGATAGCACTGATTTCTTCGATTTCTTCCATGTTTCTCTTTTCATCTTTGCTGATGGACTTGACATGGTTTTTATAATCTTCCCAGGTTCTCATGACTCTTCCTCCTTTTGGCATCATCGGCCACTTTGCGCAGGTTGAGCATTTCTCAACCGTACCTCCTTTATGTCTTTCAAAAATGTGTCGGGGGAAATATATAAGTCTTTGAGGATAGGAATCAGGTCAATATATTCCTCTTCACTTTCTTTATTATGCCTGTACTTGGCCATGACTACCAGGTAACCATGGTCCCATTCTTTGATGGAAGTATAGCGTTCCAGTGAGTAGGGGGCTTTGAAACGGATCGTGTAGGGACCGTATTTGAATATGGTATAGTTCTTATCGTTACTTAAGTAAGCACATTCCATTTTGGGCACCTCCCTTGGAAACATCGTCTTTGGCTATATTATACAAAATTACAGGGGATGTTGGGAATAGTAAGAAGAAACTGGATGGACACGCCCTGCGGGCGTGAGGGTTGACGGCCCTTCGGGCCGAGGGTTGCTAGTGGCTGGTGGCTGGTGGCTAGCGGCTAGTGGCTGGGAAAATCAGCCACGATGCAAACCTTCCCGCTGACTTGTATTTAGTAGCGTTTCCTCTACTTACTGTTCTTACCAAGATCCTTCGCTTTGTGGAGACCCTGCAGAGGGGCTCCAAGTCAGCCGAAGTTGGCCCGAGAAGAACGATGGTGAGTTTCATTGGTATGCTTACCCTCGTACACCCTTTTGCCACTACGTGGCATTTCCCCTCAAGGGGAAACGAGAAATTCAGAGGGGCCTTCCGATTGTCGGCTGACCGACCCCGGATGACAGTGGGAGGGCGGGGCTCCATGGCCCCCGTGCCGACCGGCGCCACCAGCCGCCCCGCACAGTCTGGTGAAAAACACCTACTCCTCCGTTATAAAGAAGCTGCCCTAAACAGCTGCTCAGACTTGACTCGGCACTCCGTAATCCATGATTTGCATAAAGTCCCTGTTTCATATATAATAGGTTTAAGAACGATAAAATTCGATATAAGAGGAGGAAGAAATATGGATATGGTTGATGTACTGGTTATTGGTGCGGGCCCGGCGGGGCTGAATGCGGCGCTCTATGCGGCCCGGAAGGAGCTGACGGTCAAGGTGGTGACCACCGATATCGGAGGCCAGATGCTCTTAACAAATGAAATCGAAAATTATCTGGGATTCCCGTCTATTTCCGGCTTTGAACTGGCAGACAAAATGGAAGCCCATGTGAAGCAGTACCCTGTAGAATTCGTATATGCAGGGGTGAAGTCTCTGGTCAAAGAGGGGGACGGAACTTTTACGGCTCATCTGGATGACGGCGGGGAGCTGCGGGGAAAAGCCTGCATTGTGACTGCCGGAAAGCACAGCCGGACATTGGATATCCCGGGAGAAAAGGAATATACCGGTCGAGGCGTCAGCTACTGCGCTACCTGTGATGGGCCATTCTACCGCAAGAAAACAGTGGCTATTGTGGGCGGCGGAGACAGTGCGGTACAGGCTGCCATTGAGCTGGCAAAACTCTGCCCCACGGTATACCTTCTGGTGCGGAGCCGTATCCGGGCTCAGGAGATTCTGGTCAAACGCATGAAAGAGCTGGAGAATGTGAAGGTGTATATGGGATATACGCCGGAGGAAGTTAAAGGGGACAAGAAGGTACAGGGTCTTGTGATTAAAAATAAGGCTGATGGGAAGACGGAAGAACTTTCTGTGGATGGTGTTTTTGTAGAAGCTGGCGGTATTCCAAATAATTCCTATCTTCCTTCCGATGTCAAAGTCAATTCTCTGGGAGAAATCATGACTAATAAGGAAGGAGAAACCAATGTGGATGGCCTTTTTGCAGCAGGGGATGTGACTGACTGCAGAAATAAGCAGGTCATCATTGCAGCAGGAGAGGGGGCGGCAGCTGCCTTGGCAGCTCATGAATACCTGCTTCGCAGCGGATTATGAGAGTGACAAAGAAGGTTAAGGCTGAGCAGCTTCGCCGGCTTTCAGAGGTGTATAAAAATGATGGTACCATGCTTCATTTCACCAGTCCCTTTACCCTGCTGGTGGCGGTGATCCTTTCTGCCCAATGTACCGATAAAAGAGTCAATGTGATTACGAACCGTATTTTTCCAAGATTGGATACGCCGGCCAAAATGGTTTCTCTTACCCAGAGCCAGCTGGAAACGGAAATCCATGACTGCGGTTTGTACAAAGCTAAGGCGAAGAATCTACTGGGCATGTGCCGCATGCTCCTTTCTGACTACCACGGAGAAGTACCGGAAGATTTCGATGAACTGGTCAAGCTCCCCGGGGTGGGACGGAAAACAGCCAATGTGGTGCGGAGTGTGGCTTTCGGTTATCCGGCTATTGCGGTGGATACCCATGTTTTCCGCGTTGCCAATCGCTTAAAGCTGGCAGCAGGGACTACGCCGCTGGAAGTGGAAAAAGGTCTCCAGAAGGCTATTCCGAAAGAAGACTGGTCTGCAGCCCATCACTGGCTTATCTGGCATGGAAGAAGAGTATGTCATGCCAGAAAACCGGATTGTGAGACCTGCTTTCTTCAGAATGTCTGTCCTTCCTGTACGGTGAAGGTAACCCCCTGGAAACCGGAAGAGTAAGGAAATGAAGTCTCTTTTCGGCCTGCTGCAGGTATTTTACGGCGGCGAGAACCAGTTGAGTGGTTTTTATTCTACTAAAAATCGATGAGGCAGATACAAGGGAACGCATCCTGATGTGCAGGTCAGGCAAAGGCTTTGCATATTGTCCCGTACAGGAGGGGCACGAGTTCAAGATTCATGGCCTGCGGGGCGCTGCTGTCAGGCCTTAGAATTTTGAGGCTGGATAAACGTAGGAACCTTTTTCCCATTCAAGGCAATCAAAAAGCTCTCCGGAGAGGAGAGCTTTTTGATTGCCTTGATCAGAACATATTAAGGATTCCTGTAAATCCATAGTGGTTAGAAGGAAGGAAAGCATCGACTGCTTTAGAAACACCGGTAGGTTCAGGTGCCGTAATGAGGAGCAGCAGGATAGCCAGTACGGTGAAACCCAGGGATACCAGGTTTGCCTTGCCTTTGCGGGACATCTCATAATAGCCGAAAAGGCGGAGGCCCAGAGCGCCGAAAAAGGTAATGACCAGTCCCGACAGGGAGAAAATGCCGAAGAGAATATTGGCCATCAGGAAGCCAATGAAGAATACAGGCAGGAAAATGAAGGGCAGATTATAGGCAATGAGGGTGGAGTTCACATGACGGCGCATATCATCCAGCCAGTCAGCCAGGTCGAAACCGAAGAGGCCCAGGGGAATGAAGGACAGGAGGACGATTTTATCCCATATGCCGGAGAGCCGGTCTCTGTCCTGACCCAGCCAGTAGAAAAATACACAAATGAGGAAGCCTGCAATACCGCCGATGATGTAGTAGAAATCTTCAGGAATAAATTTTACGGCAATCATGGCAATGGTAGTAAGGATGGAGCCCGTGACTATCCAGGCGGTAATCTGACTCCGGGAGGCTCTTTTTTCTTCCGGCACATCAGCCCACATCTGTGCCAGAATTTCCGTCATGAAAAGAAGAAGGAAAATGGCCAGAGCGGCGAAAGGATAGACAAAAAGGGAAACAAGGATAAAGAAAACGGGAATAAAGACTTTATATCCCTTAAACACCTGCAGGTGCTTGAAATTTAATTTCTTCTTCTGTGTGTAAATGGTCAGTCTCATAAATACAAGGTAAGTCAGCATGATGCCCACGGTTTCTACCGGCTCACAGCCCAGATAAAGCAGGGAGCAGAAAACAAGTATGGCCGTATTGGCTCCAGTAAAACGGCTGACCAGGGAACTGAAGAGGCCAATATTCAGAAAGGCCACTATTGCGTCACCAAAATTCAAAACATCCATCTCCTTTATAAACAATTCCTTTCTAGTATACCTGTTATAAAGAAAGGACGCAATAGTTTGGGCCTGCTAAAATTACCTGTCAGTCATGGGGATACAACGGCCTTTTCCTGGCAGGCAGCTGTTTACAAAAAGTTCTCTATTCGGCACGGATCAGGTGGGACTGCCCCCTTTTCCTCATCCGATAAAGCTGATAAAATAGAGGGAAACAGGAATGGGAGGGGTTTATTATGGATGATCTTGTTATTGTGGACTGTCAGTATGATTTCATAGATGGTACGCTGGCCTGCGGGCACAGCCATGAGGCGGTGGCAGAACTGGTACGTTTTATAAACAGCCATCCTGTGCGCTGCCTTTATACATCGGACTGGCACAGCCCATCCAATGGTTCTTTCAAGGTGAATGGCGGCATCTGGCCTGTTCACTGTGTGGCCGGCACGAAAGGGGCAGAACTTGATCCTGTTTTTACAGAGCAGGTGAAGAAGAAAGAGAATCGTCCTTCTTCTGAAAATCGTTTCTTGAAGGGCCAAGATGATAAAGTAGAGGAGTACTCTGCTTTTAACGGAGTGAATCAAGAGGGAAAGCGGCTGGGAGACGAGACTTCTTCCCATGTGTATGTAGGTGGTATTGCGTCGGAGTACTGTGTGAAAGAAACGGTGCTCTCCCTCCTTGCTTCCGGCAGGAAGGTAACACTTCTGGTAAAAGGGCTGGGTTATGTGTCGGAAAAGGATCATGCAAAGACCTTGAAGGAATTGAAAGAAAAAGGTGTGACTCTGCTGGAGGAATAATGAAACAACTTTTGGTAGATGATGTGGGAGAGTTTGGCCTGATTCGCCGCATTATGCACGATTTTATCTTTCGTCCGGAGCTTTTGGTTGTAGGTCCCGGTGATGATGGTGCGGTGTATCGAACGCCTGGCGGATATGACCAGGTGATTTCCACAGATACCATGGTGGAAGGCATCCATTTCACCAGGGACACCATGAGTCCCTTCGACGTAGGGTACCATCTGGCGGCTTCCAATTTCAGCGATATGGCCGCCATGGGGGCCGAGGCCGTGGGATTTGTCCTTTCCATTGCTCTTCCCGGAGATCTTCCTCTTTCCTGGGTGGACCGTTTTTATGACGGGCTCAGGGCCTGCTGCGGAAAGTACAGGGTGAATCTTCTTGGCGGCGATGTGACAGGATCTACAAAGGGATTAATCCTTACCGGTACGGTGACAGGCATGGTGCCTGAAGGGAAAGCGGTGACAAGAAGCGGTGCCCGGCAGGGGGATATCATCTTTGTCACCGGTACTGCAGGTGATTCGGCGGCAGGGCTTTATGCGCTCCTTCATGACATGGGAGAGGAATGGCCTTCCCTGACAGTGAGACATCAGCGGCCGGAACCCCAGATTCCGCTGGGAATACTCCTTAGAAAGGCAGGAGCCCATGCGCTAAATGATATTTCTGACGGCCTGTCCCGGGAATGGAATGAAATTGCAAAGGCATCGGGAGTAGAACTGGAAATCGAACTGGAAAAGGTGCCTCTGTCGGAAGCGGTGGAGGCTTTGGCGGAAAAGGTTCATCGGGACCCTTTGGCCTGGGCCTTGAATGGAGGAGAAGATTACCAGCTTACTGGTACCATTTCCCCTTCTGATTTTGATACAATTAAAAAAGAGATGCCCATAACTCCGGTGGGAAGGGTTGTAAAGAAACCGGGAACGGGCGTTTATGTGTGGAGGCATGGTCAAAGACGGCTTCTTCAAGCGAAAGGTTTTGATCATTTTGAAAAGTAAGGGAGGATCCTATGTATACACTGGTGGTCATTCGTCATGGGGAAAGTGAATGGAATAAGAAAAATCTGTTCTGCGGCTGGACAGATGTGGAGCTTTCTGACAAAGGTATGAAAGAGGCCAGCGAAGCAGGCCGTTTATTAAAGAAGGAGGGGCTCTCCTTTGACTGTTGTTTTACTTCCGTGCTGAAGCGGGCTATCCACACAGCTTACCGCATTTTGGATGAAATGGATCTGGTGTGGATTCCCGTGATTAAGGATTATCACCTGAATGAACGGCACTACGGAGCTCTGCAGGGATTGAACAAGACGGAAACTGCCGATAAGTATGGAGAAAAGCAGGTGCTCCTCTGGAGGCGTTCTTACGATGTACGTCCGCCGGCTCTGTCGGAAGATGATCCAAGAAATCCGGTGAATCAGGCGCCTTATCAGAAAATGAAGGGGAAGGTAGCACTTCCATTGTCGGAATGTCTGAAAGATACGGTGGGAAGAGTTGCGCCCTATTTTGATGAAGTCATTCGTCCTCGCATGGAAGCGGGAGATCGGGTGCTCATTGCAGCGCACGGAAATTCTATCAGAGCTCTTCGGAAGCATTTGGAAGGAATTTCTGATAAGGAAATCGCCGGTATGAATATTCCTACCGGCATTCCACTGGTTTACCATCTGAACTCCGATTTCACAGTGCATGATGTATCTTATCTGGGAGATCAGGAAGCGATCCAGGCGAAAATCAATGCTGTAAAGAACCAGTCTGCCTGCTCAGTTAAAAAATAAGGAGGTGCCGGGTATTTCCCCAGGGCGAAACAATATGATAGAAAAAGAAATGGATGAAGCACCGGTGCTGATTCTGGAAGGTGGTGCCATGCGGGGCCTCTTTACGGCCGGTGTGCTGGATGCTTTCATGGACCATCGGTTTTATTTCAAAAAGGCAGCAGGTATCTCTGCAGGCACTCTGCAGGGACTGGGCTACCTGTCAAAGCAGTGCGGAAGAAGCGTCCGGGTCAATTCCGCCTATGCCGCTGATCCCCGGTACATGGGATTTCGGCATATGTTGAAAGGGGGCTCTTTCTTTAATTTTGATTTCATGTTTGGCCCCCTGGCCCATGAAGAGGACCCTTTTGATTTTGAAACCTTTGAGAAGGCCGAAGAAGAGCTCTATGCAGTGATTACAGACTGCCTTGAGGGAAAGCCCCATTTCATTTCCAGCCATGACCTTTCGTCTTCCGAGTTTATGAAGGTCTGTGAGGCCAGCTGCTCTATTCCGTTGGTATCCAAACCGGTGGACTGGCGTGGAAAGGCCTATGTGGATGGCGGCGTGGGCATGCCTCTGGTGCCGCTGCCTGAGGAAATCCCCTTTCCCCATGGGAAAATCGTATATATCCTTACTCGGGATGTGAATTATCGGAAGAAACCGGTGCCCTTCTGGATGCATGGGATGCTGAAGGCTGTCTATGGGCGAACCTATCCGGCAGTGGTGGACGGCATGTGCTCTATTCCGGAGCGGTATAACAGGAAAATGGAAAGAGTCATAGAGCTGGAAAAGGAAGGCGCCGTTTTCGTTATCCGTCCTGAAAATCCGGTAACGGTGTCTCGGACGGAAAGAGATGCTGGCAAATTGAGAAAGCTCCATGGTGAAGGGTATCGTCTGGCTATGGACCGTTTTGATGAAATGATGAGGTGGCTTCATGAAAAATGAAGTAACATTCACGACGAACAGTGAAAAGGAAACCATGGATTTCGGTCGTTTCCTGGGGGAAAGAGCCCAAGATGGTCTTTTCATTGCATTAACCGGCGATTTGGGCGCAGGCAAGACTCATTTCGTCCAGGGACTGGCAAAGGGAATGGGTATAGAGGGAGTGGTAGGAAGTCCTACCTTTACCATTATGAATATATATGAAGATGGCCGTCTTCCTTTGAAGCATTTCGATTTCTATCGTCTTCACAGCGAAGATGATTTATGGAACATCGGCTGGGAAGAATATGGAGAAGGCGGCGTAGTGGTGGTGGAATGGGCAGATATGTTTCCTTCTCTCATTCCTGAAGAAAGTATTCATATTCATATCGTCCTTTCCGGTGAAGAGGAAAGAAAGATTACTGTATCCTGGAGCGGAAAGGCTCCGGTTGAAATAATAAAGGAGATAGAAAATTATGCTGCTGGCCATTGATACATCATCACTGGTGCTAAGCTGTGCATTGGCAGAAGAGGACAGGCTGATTGCTGAATGGACAGTACAGAAAAGGCTTACCCATTCGGAACAGCTTATCCCCCATATGGATGAAATGATAAAGGAGGCAGGGGTTTCCAAAAAGGATATAACGGCTGTGGCCGTTTCTATCGGTCCCGGCTCATTTACAGGCCTTCGCATCGGCCTTGCCACTGCCAAAATGCTGTCCTATATTTGGAAGGTCCCTCTGGCTGGAGTGGACACTCTGGAAGCGCTGGCCTGGAATATGGCAGGGGCCCAGGCCTTTATCCTGCCTCTTCTGGATGCCCAGCGGGGCAATGTGTATGCTGCTTTATACGGCGCTTTTGATGAAATGTGGCAGGAAGAAAAGGAAGAAGCGGCACCTATAGATCAGGTCATTGAAGCAGCCCTGACCCATGGCGGTCCCGTGATTGCAGTAGGAGAATGCGCTGATAAATACAAGGACAAGCTTGTTTCTGCAGGCATTAAACTGGCACCGCCGCATAGCCGCCTGGCCCGGGCAGGAAGCGTAGCTATGGCAGGCTTAAAAAAGATCAGGGAAGGAAAGACTGACAGTCCCCTGTCCATTCTTCCTAATTATATCCGCAGAAGCGAGGCTGAGGTACTTTGGGAGAAACAGCACAGGAAATCCTGATTGAAAAGGCTGATAGAGCCGACGCATCTGCCATTTATGAAATAGGGAAGCTCTGCTTTTCCGATGCCTGGCGTAAAGAAACGGTGATCCATGATATGGAAGGAAGCCACAGTGAATATTTTATAGCCAGAATGAATGGAGAAATTGCAGGCTATGGCTGCTTCTGGTTCATTGCCGATGAAGGACAGCTGCTTAACATCGGTGTTCGTCCCTCTTTTCGAAAGAAAGGCATTGGCGCCCTTCTTCTGGAGGCAGGACTTATGGAAGCGGCTCGGAGACATATGAACACCCTTTTCCTGGAGGTGCGGGTGAGCAATGAGGAGGCGCAGCGCCTTTACAAAAATCATGGATTTGAAGTGCTGGGGCTCAGAAAAGGAGTTTATGACCTTCCTAAAGAGGATGGATATATTATGTCCAGAAAAGTAGAAGGAGAATTATGAAGATTTTATCGTTTGAATCAAGCTGTGATGAAACATCCTGTGCGGTGATTGAAGACGGGCGCCATATCTTGTCTGACGTTATTTCCACACAGGTGCCTATTCACAAAAAATTCGGCGGAGTAGTGCCTGAAATTGCCTCCCGCCACCATATAGAAGATGTGCTTCCTGTAGCCATTGAGGCACTGGAGCAGGCCGGATGTTCCTGGGAAGATATGGATGCCATTGCAGTGACCCAGGGGCCGGGCCTGGTGGGGGCTCTCCTGGTGGGGGTAGCAGCTGCCAAAGCGGCGGCTTGGGCGCTGGATAAGCCCCTGGTGGCGGTCAATCATATGGAAGGCCATATCTTCGCCAATCTTCTGCAGTATCCGGATTTGGAGCCGCCTTTCCTGTCTCTGGTGGTTTCCGGCGGCCATACTATGATTGTGGTGGTGAAGGATTACAATACCTTCCAGCTTCTTGGCCAGACAAGAGATGATGCAGCAGGGGAAGCCTTCGATAAGATTGCCAGGGTCATGGGTTATCCTTATCCTGGCGGCCCCCATATCGACAGGCTGGCCCGGGAAGGGAATCCTGATGCCATTTCGTTTCCCATGGGTCTTGGAAGAGAGCATACTTTTGACTTTTCCTTCAGCGGGCTGAAATCAGCAGTCATTAACTACCTGAATACCGCCAAAATGAAGAAGGAAGAGATTAATCCAAAGGATGTGGCTGCATCCTTCCAGAAAGCAGTGGTAGATGTGCTGGTGGAAAAGGCCATGAAAGCGGCAGAGGCAACGGGGTATAAGACCATTGCCCTGGCCGGCGGTGTGGCAGCCAACAGCGGTCTTCGCAAAGCATTGAAGGAAGAATGCGATAAACGAGGCATTCGTATGTGCCGCCCGGACCCGGTACTCTGTACTGATAATGGCGCCATGATTGGATGCAGGGCTTATTACATGGCAAAGGCCGGAGACTTTGCACCTATGAATCTCAATGCCGATCCCCGGCTGCCATTTCTGGCCGATCAGCTCAAACTTTAAAAAGCGGCTGATTTACGCTAAGAGTTTCATTTCATATGAATTCAATGATGGAACAGGAATTTCATCAGCGATTCCTCAGGAACTGCTGATTGCATTATTGTGGGGGAAAAAATTATGCAGACCCGTGGAATTGAAATGAGCCAGCTCTATACGCTGGTGCGGGACACCACGAAACTCACCGATGTGCAGGCTAAGATTCTGGACCATATGCAGGTGGCACTGCAGCTGGCTTCTGATATTTCCAGAAATCAGGTATACCTTTGCGCCAGAGGAAAGAATGATGACATTTCCGTCATACTCATGGCGGTTAAGCCATCTTATACTCATGGATCTACCTTCTTTAAATCCGGAGATACCCGTTTGGGAGAAGATCTGGCAGTCATTGAAAATGTTTTCACCACTGGAAGAAAAGTGGTGGGGCGCATGGAGCTTGATCAGGGGCTGACGGTGGCAGTGACGGCTTATCCCATTGTGGATAATGCAGGTATCCCTTTTGCTGCGGTGTGCTTTATGGCGAATTCCGTAAAACAGCAGCAGGTGCTTACGGATACGGCTAATCTGGCACTGCAGGTACCTTTTTCTACTGCTGACTACTACAGCATTCGCCCCCAGGACGGTGTGATTATCCTGGATGCCGGAGGACGTATTATTTATGCCAATGACATGGCTGATGACCTGTATTTTGTGCTGGACAAGGAAGCGGTGGAAAGCCGGGAGCTCATCGGTCACACCATTGTCCGGCTCCCGCTGGTGGACAAGGTCATGAAGACCGGAAAGCCTGCTTACGGCGATGAAGTGTCTGAAAACATGACTCTTTCCGCCTGGGGTCTTCCTATTATTTCCGGCGGCAGGGTGGTACGTACGGTTCTGGTACTTACTGATGTGACTGCCATCAGGGAAAAAGAAAGACAAATTCTGGTGAAGGACTCCGTTATTAAGGAAATCCATCACCGGGTAAAAAACAGTTTGAATACCATTGCCGGTATGCTTCGCATGCAGGCAAGACGGGCCAAAGATGATGACACAAAAGAAGCGCTCCGTCGGGCGGTAAGCCGTATTCTCGGTATTTCTCAGATTCATGATATTCTGGCCAGCCAGAGCGGCGATAAGATCGATATGGATATTCTTTTGGACAAAATTACCAAGCTCTCCGTGGACAGCCTGGCCCTTATACCTGTCAATGTGGTGAGGGAAAAATCAAGACGGAGTCTCATTGTAGACTCTGAAAAGGCAGTACCGCTGGCCATTGCAGCCAATGAGCTCATTCATAATGCCATCGACCATGGATTTAAGGATATGGAAAAGGGAACACTGGTGGTGGGTACCGAAATTCGAGGCAGTGATCTTCATGTATATATCAGAAATGATGGACATCCTCTGGCTGATGATTTCAGTACCAAAACCTTTGACCTGGGACTCCAGATTGTGAGGAATCTTTCGGAAATTGAACTGAAAGGGAAATTTTCCCTGAAAAATGAAAATCATATGGTGACAGCCGATATTGATTGTCCCCTGTCAGTGATGGAGGGATAGCATGTCAGAAAAATACCGAATCGTTATCGCAGATGATGAAGCTCTCATCTGCATGGACCTTAGGGAAATGCTGGAAGAAGCAGGCCACGAAGTGGTGGGCATAGGCTCCGATGGCGTGGAAGCACTGAATCTGGTAAAGGAGAAGAAGCCGGATCTGGCTATTCTGGATGTAAAAATGCCGAGGCTTGACGGGATACAGGCTGCCCGCATGATTGCTCATGATAATCTGGCTCCTGTAGTCCTTCTCACCGCTTTCGGTGATGAAGATATGATTGAAAAGGCCAAGAAATCCATGGTCTTTGGCTATGTCATGAAACCGGTGGAAGAGAAGACACTCTTCCCTGCCATTCAGATTGCCGTGAGTCAGTACAGACAGAAGAAAGACATGGTGGACCGGGTGAAAAACATGGAAAGAGAACTGGCTGCCCGGAAGATCGTGGATCGTGCCAAGGGCCTTCTTATGGATTACTACCATATTACTGAAGAAGATGCCTATCGCCGTATGCAGCAGACCAGTATGAAGCGGGGCATCACCATCGCCGATGTGGCGCAGAAGGTAGTTAAGGAAATCATGGCAAGAAAGAACAGGTAAGAGCTGCCCGCTTTTGCGGGCAGCGGTTTGACAGCCGCTTCGCGGCTGAAGTTTGACGCACCTTACGGTGCGAAGGTTCTAAAGTTTGAAGCGCCTGTGGCGCGGTCGAGATCGGGACCGGGGGCGCCTGACGGCGCAGCAGCTGGTGGCTGCGATAGCGTATGCCAGAAAATG
>OLQB01000675.1_pt1 | contig 26308 bp, 21 predicted proteins | sample 1672681 | NCBI WGS metagenome assembly OLQB01 (sample SAMEA3136713, study PRJEB25190) | human gut metagenome | reverse complement strand
AGAAGCTGATGGATGACGGCACGTACATGAAGATCCTCAAGCATTGGGGCGTCGAATCCGGCGCCGTCGACAAGGCCGAGATCAACCCGACCGATTTGGGCTGATCGGCGCACTGACGCTGCGGGCGTAGAGGCATCGGACGTATATAGATCGATGCCCCTACGCTTTTTGCCGATTAACGTCGGCGTAGCATTGCGGTTTTATCGTGTGCCTTTGGAATACTGGACGTCTGATTGGCAAATGGACGATTACCGTTCAGTGGATGGGAAGAGAATAGAAGGAGAACCCACTATGTCGTTGAAATTCAAATCGTTTGCCGCTCTCGCGCTGAGCGCGGCCATGATGTTCTCCGTCGCCGCATGCGGCACCACGGATTCCGGTGACGCCAAAAGCGACTCGAAGGCGAAGAACACCACCGTTGGCTACGATGTGAGCACCATCAAGAAGGATGACGAGCTGGCCAAGCTGGCCGCCTCCGCGAAGACCGTCAAGGACGGCGAGCTGTCCGTCGGCATGGAACTGTCCTATGCTCCGGCCGAATTCTACGCCGAAGACGGCAAGACGCCGGTCGGCTACGATGTGGACATGTCCAAGGCCATCGCCCAGACGCTGGGCCTGAAGCCGAAGATCGTCTCCTCCATGTTCGACACCATCGTCCCGTCCATCGGCTCCAAGTACGATCTGGGCATCACCGCCATGACCATCACCGAAGAGCGTCTGCAGTCCGTCGACTTCGTAAGTTACTACCGCGCCGGCTCCACGTGGGCCGTGCAGAAGGGCAACCCGAAGAAGCTCGACACCTCCGACATGTGCGGCGCGAAGATCGCAGTGCAGACCGGCACCGTCCAGGAGGACGAGGCCAACAAGATCGCCAATGGCTGCAAGGCCGACAAGAAGGCCGAAGTGATGTCCTACAAGCGTCAGGCCGAAGCCGCCACCGCAGTGGCCACCGGTAAGGCCGACGTGTTCTACGCCGATTCGCCGGTCGCGGGTTATGCGATCTCCCAGACCGACGACCAGCTTGAGGCCCTCGGTGAGGACGTCGGCGTGACCAAGGAGGCCGTGGCCATCAAGAAGGGTGATTCCGACACGGCCAAGGCGGTGCAGGCGGCCATGCAGAAGCTGATGGATGACGGCACGTACATGAAGATCCTCAAGCATTGGGGCGTCGAGTCCGGCGCTCTCGACAAGGCTGAGATCAATCCGACCGACCTCAACTGATCTCATCAGATAGATAGAAAAAGGAAACAGCATCATGGCGAAGAAACAAGTCGACGGCGACGGCCTCGATATTCCCAATCGCATTAAAGCCTTGCCTGTCAAGCGTACGGGTCCGATCGTGGCGGCCATCATCGTCGCGCTCTTCGCCGCGATGCTGGTGCAGGCTTTGGTCACCAATCCGCGTTTCGAATGGAATGTGGTCTGGAAATACCTGTTCGACGAGAACGTACGGGAAGGCATCAAGTACACGCTGCTGCTGACCGTCATCTCGATGGTCATCGCCATCATTCTGGCGGTCATTCTGGCGGTCATGCGCAAATCCATCAACCCGGTGCTGCGCGGCGTGAGCTGGTTCTACATCTGGTTCTTCCGTGGAACCCCTGTGTACACGCAGCTGGTCTTCTGGGGTCTGTTCGCGGTGCTGGTGCCGCGTATCGGCGTGGGCATCCCGTTCACCTCAATCGAATTCTGGAGCATTGACTCCCAGTCTGTCATCACCGCGTTCAACGCCGCATGGCTGGGCTTGGCCCTGAACGAAGCCGCCTACCTGGCCGAAATCGTGCGCGCCGGCCTCGAGGCCGTCGATCCGGGGCAGACGGAAGCCGCAAAGGCCCTCGGCATGAAGCGCACGCTCATCATGCGTCGCATCGTGCTGCCGCAGGCCATGCGCATCATCATCCCGCCGACCGGCAACGAGTTCATCGGCATGCTGAAGACCACGTCGCTTGTCAACGCCGTGCCGTTCACGCTGGAACTGCAGTTCGCCACCACGGCGATCGCGACCCGTCTGTACAAGCCGATTCCGCTGCTGATCGTGGCCTGCATCTGGTATCTGGTCATCACCTCCATCCTGATGGTCATCCAGTCGCGACTTGAAAAGCACTTCGGCAAGGGCTTCGACGCCCGTCCCGCCGGAGCCCGCGGCAAGCGCACGCCGCTGCCGGGCAAGACCTTCGGCGAACCCAAGGATGACGTCGACAAGCAGAACGAAGCCACGTTCGCGGGAATGACCGCGTGAGGGGAATGACCATGAGCGAAATCACAACCAACGAAATCGTTCCCGCCGTCAAGGCGACCCAGGTGCACAAGGCCTTCGGCAACCTGCACGTGCTCAAAGGCATCGACATGACCGTCATGCCCGGCACCGTCACCGTGATTCTCGGACCGTCCGGTTCCGGCAAATCCACGTTCCTGCGTCTGATCAACCAGCTGGAAACCCTGACCGGCGGCGAAATCGATGTCGACGGCGAAATGATCGGCTACAAGTACGTCGACAAGGGCGGCGAACGTGTGCTGCAGACCCTGAACGACAAGGAAGTGGCCGAACAGCGTTCCAAACTCGGCATGGTGTTCCAGCGCTTCAACCTGTTCCCGCACATGACGGCTCTTGAAAACGTCATGGAGGCTCCGGTCCACGTCAAGCACATGGACAAGAAGGAAGCCCGCGAACTCGCCATTCAGGAGCTGAACCGCGTCGGCATGGGGGAGCGTCTCGACTACTATCCGGCACAGCTGTCCGGCGGCCAGCAGCAGCGCGTGGCCATCGCCCGCGCGCTTGCCATGAAGCCGGAGATCATGCTGTTCGACGAACCGACATCCGCGCTCGATCCGGAACTCGTCGGCGAAGTGCTCAACGTCATGCTCGACCTCGCCAAGGAAGGCATGACCATGGTGGTCGTCACCCATGAGATCGGCTTCGCGCGCGAGGTCGCCGACCAGATCGTCTTCATGGACGGTGGCGTGGTCGTCGAACAGGGCGGACCGGAGATCATCGACCATCCGAAGGAGTCGAGGTTTAAGGACTTCTTGCAGCACGTCCTGTAGCAAGTAAGGCTGTCGTACTGCCGTAAATTCCCAATCCACTGACGTCAAGCGTCCGCAGACGTCCGGTGGGTTGGGTTTTCTTTTTGCTGCCGACGATGGGCGCGTTGCGTGCGCCACTGGTTCGCACGATTTCCCTGGGGGAGTGGGATTTCGCATATATGGCAAAGATTTGTAAGGACGCGCGGCTTGGTTTCATGATTGACATCCTTACCCGATAGGCTAAGGAGCTATGTGTGGAATCGTAGGATATGCAGGAAATGTTCGGACCGCGTGCGGCAAACCCTTGGAGGTCTGCCTCCAGGGTCTTCAGCGATTGGAATACCGTGGATATGATTCGGCCGGCGTGGCGTTGACCGCGCCCGGCATGGACCATGTGTCGGTGCGTAAGAAGGCCGGCCGTCTCGCCAACCTGGTGCAGGACATCGAACGCGATCCGATGCCGGAAGCCACCGTGGGCATCGGCCACACCCGTTGGGCCACCAACGGCGTGCCGAATGACACCAACGCGCATCCGCACACCTCGCGTGACGGCAAAGTGGCCATCATCCACAACGGCATCATCGAAAACGCGTCCCAGCTGCGTCTCGACCTGCAGACGGAAGGCTACCATTTCGTTTCCGAAACCGATACGGAGGTCGCGGCGAAGCTGCTGGGCAAGATCAGCGACAAGATCATCGAAGAGACCGGCAAGCCTGACCTGTTCAAGGCCGTCCGCCGTCTCGCACGCATGCTGGAAGGCGCGTTCACCATTCTCGCCACGGACGTGCGACAGCCGGACATCGTGGTTGGCGCCCGTCACGATTCGCCGCTGGTGGTCGGTCTTGGCGAAGGCGAGAACTTCCTCGGCTCCGACGTGGCCGCGTTCGTGGCCTACACCAAGCGCGCCATGGAAATCGACCAGGACCAGGCCGTGATGGTGTCCGCAGACAAGGTCGTCGTCTCCGACTTCATGGGCAACATCGTGCCCGATCCGAAGACCTACACCGTGGACTGGGATGCGTCCGCCGCCGAAAAGGGCGGTTGGGACTCCTTCATGGACAAGGAGATCCATGAGGATCCGGCCGCCGTGCAGCGCACTCTGCTGGGGCGTCTCGACGAGAACGGCAACATCAACCTCGATGAGGTGCGCATCGACGAGCATGATTTCAAAGCCATCGATAAGATCATCGTCATCGCCTGCGGCACGGCCGCGTATGCGGGCATGGTGGCCAAATACGCCATCGAGCATTGGGTGCGCATTCCGGTAGAAGTGGAACTCGCCCACGAATTCCGCTACCGTGACCCGATCCTCACCCCCCGAACGTTGGTGGTGGCCATTTCGCAGTCCGGCGAGACCATGGACACGCTGATGGCGTTGCGCCACGCGCGTGAACAGGGCTCCAAGGTATTGGCCATCTGCAACACGCAGGGCGCGTCCATCCCACGCGAATCCGACGCGGTGCTCTACACCCACGCCGGTCCGGAAGTGGCGGTCGCCTCCACCAAGGCGTTCGTGGCGCAGATCACCGCCGCATACGTGCTCGGCCTGTATCTGGCCCAAGTCAAGGGTGCCATGTATCGAGACGAAATCGCCCAGACTTTGGAATCTCTGAAGGACATGCCCCGCAAGATCCAGTGGATTCTCGACACCCAGACCAAGACCGTGCAGGAAGCCGCCGAACAGATGGTGGATGCGAAATCGTTCCTGTTCCTCGGCCGCCATGTGGGCTATCCGGTGGCCATGGAAGGCGCGTTGAAGCTCAAGGAAATCGCCTACACGTTCACCGAAGGCTTCGCCGCGGGCGAACTGAAACATGGTCCGATCGCTTTGGTGGACGAAGGCGAACCGGTCGTATTCATCGTGCCGCCGGCGCGCGGCCGCAACGTGCTGCACTCCAAAGTCATCTCCGGCATCGAAGAGGTCAAGGCCCGTGGCGCCTACATCATCGCCGTGGCCGAGGAACACGATCCGGACGTGGAACGTTACGCCGACGTGGTCTTCTGGCGTCCCGCATGCCCGACGCTGATGAGCCCGCTGGTGGACGTGGTGCCGCTGCAGCTGTTCGCCATGGACATGGCCAAGCTCAAGAACTACGACGTCGACAAGCCGCGCAATCTCGCCAAGTCCGTCACCGTTGAGTAACGAACGCAGGCACCGGTACGTGCTCGAGGAACCTCATATTCCCTTCGAATATGAGGTTCTGTACGAGGACGAGAACATCATCGTCATCGACAAGCCGCATTTCCTCGCCACCACGCCACGCGGCATGTGGTATCGCGAAACCGCGCTGGTCCGGTTGTGCGAGCGGTACGACGAGCCGAACATCACGCCGGCGCACCGTTTGGACCGACTGACCGCAGGCGTCGTCGTGTTCGTACGTAATCCGTCTGCGCGAGGCGCGTACCAGATGCTGTTCCAAAATCGCAAAACCGTCAAAACCTACGAATGCCTGGCACCGCTCGCCCCGACGCAGCGGCCGCGATATGGAACGGCGGTGCGCATCGACCGGCACCTGCCGTTTCCGCTGGTACGCAGGTCGCATATCAACAAGGATCGCGGACGATTGCAGGCGTACGAAAGCGCCGACGTGCCCAACGCGGAAACGCTGATCGAACGGGGAAGCGGCATCCGCTTCGTTGCCGGCAGACCGTACGTGAATTACACGCTGCATCCGAAAACCGGCAAGACGCACCAGTTGCGCGTGCATATGAATTCGCTCGGACTGGCGATATTGGGCGACGATTTCTACCCGGACATCGTGCAGCGCGCGTACGACGACTTCTCGCAACCCTTGGAATTGGTGGCGCGCGAACTGCGATTCGATGACCCGCTCAACGGCGAGCCACGTCGATTCGTATCGCACGTGCCGTTGGGCGCGGGCTTATAGAAACCCACGATTTTGGACATTCCCCTATCTCGCCCGACACGCCCGATTATCATGGCGTTCTGTTGACTTGCCGGAGCGTTTCCGGCATCACGAGAGTAAGAGAGAACCATGGGTAAAATCTCGAAAGCCGTCCGCGGCGTCGCCGACATCTACAACGGCGCATCGCTGATCGTCCGTATCATCGTCGGCCTGATCATCGGCACCGTGCTGGCATTGACCATGCCCCACGTGACCTGGATCGGCGAATTCGGCACCCTGTTCGTGGCCGCGTTGAAGGCCGTGGCACCGATTCTGGTGTTCGTACTGGTGGCCAGCGCCCTTGCGCAGGGCACGTCGAAACTCGACCGCCGTTTCGGCACCGTGCTGTTCCTGTACCTGTTCACCACGTTCCTGGCAGCGGTCGTGGCCGTGCTGACCTCCCGTCTATTCCCGCAGACCCTGTCCTTGGGCAAGGCCGCCAAAGCCGACGTGGTGCCGCAAGGCCTTTCCGAAGTCATCCAGACGCTGCTGACCAACATCGTGGCCAATCCGATCCAGGCCATCATCGATGGCAACTACATCTGCATCCTGATGTGGGCCTGCCTGTTCGGACTCGCCATGAAGTCCATCGCCAACGAAAGCTCCAAAGCGTTCATGGCCAACGTGGCCGACGCCGTGTCCCAGGTGATCCGCTGGGTCATCAACCTCGCCCCGTTCGGCATCATGGGCCTCGTGTTCACTAACGTGGCCGACAACGGCCTGTCCGCATTCACCAAGTACGGCAGCCTGCTGCTCCTGCTCGTCGGCACCATGCTGCTCATGGTGCTCGTGTTCGGCCCGCTCGTCATCTTCATCTTCCTGCGCCGCAACCCGTACCCGCTGGTCTACCGTTGCTTCAAGGAATCCGGCCTGACCGCGTTCTTCACCCGCTCCTCCGCTGCGAACATCCCCGTCAACATGCAGCTGTGCGAGAAGCTCGGGCTTGACAAGGACATGTACTCCGTGTCCATTCCGCTGGGCGCCACCATCAACATGAACGGCGCGGCCATCACCATCACCATCATGGCCATGGCTGCCGCCAACACGCTCGGCATCCAGATCTCCCTGCCGGCGGCCATCCTGCTGTCCGTGGTCTCCGCGCTCGGCGCATGCGGCGCGTCCGGCGTGGCAGGCGGCTCGCTGCTGCTCATCCCGATGGCCTGCTCGCTGTTCGGCATCAGCAACGACATCGCCATGCAGGTGGTGGGCGTCGGCTTCATCATCGGCGTCATCCAGGATTCCGTGGAAACCTGCCTGAACTCCGCGTCCGATGTGGAGTTCGCGGCCACCGCCGAATACCATGCCTGGCTCAAGCAGGGCCGTCAGCTGCCGGCCTTCATGTATTCCAAGAAGGAACGCGCCAAGCTCGGCATCGAAGCTTGATTGCGTACCGGCTTAGCCGCCGATGCGATATCGCAGGGAACCGCTTTGGAAGTTCGCTTCCGGAGCGGTTCTTCCGCATTCGGCGTATTTGGGTGGATATGGGGAGCCTTTCCAGGCTTGTGCGTGGCTTCCGCATGACCCGTATAATCTTATGGTGGTAATCGCAGGCGAAATACAAAACGGAGGTCCGTGGGCGTGGTGCTGAAATCGGCGAAACTGGTGAAGCGGCTCATCGCCATCTGCTGCGCGGGCGTCATGGCGGCCAGCGCCGCCGCATGCGGGGCCAATACGGACACACGCACACAGATCACCGTATGGTCGTGGGAGCCGAGCATGAAACAGGTCATCGCCGGCTTCGAAAAAGACAATCCCGACATCCACGTGGTTTGGAAGAACACCAGCGGTTACGACAAACTCAACAACGCCATCCAAGACGGTTACGGCATTCCCGACGTGGTGCAGCTGGAATATTACGCATTGCGCCAGTACGCGGTCAGCAGCCAGCTCGTGCCCATCACCGGCAGAACCGAAGGCTATGTCGATTTCTACACGCCCGGCACCTGGGCGTCGGTGCAGCTCAACGGACGGGTGTACGGGCTTCCCATGGACTCCGGCCCGATGGCCTTCTTCTATAACAACAGCGTGTTCGAACAGGTTGGCGTGGACGCGTCCAAGATCCGCACATGGGACGACTACTACGAGGCCGCCAAAAAACTCAAGAAAATCGGCGTGTACATCACCGCCGATTCCGGCGACGCCAGCTTCTACGACACGATGATCTGGCTCGCCGGCGGACGCCCGTTCTCCACGTCCAACGATGGCAAGAACGTGACCATCAGACTCACCGAAGATAAAGGCACCCGCGAATTCACCGAATTCTGGCAGAAGATGATCGATGAGGGTTTGGTGGCAACAAACCTCACGTCATGGTCGGATCGATGGAAATCGGCCGTGGGACAAGGCAAAGTCGCCTCGCTGTTCTCCGGCGCATGGCTGCCTTCGCTGCTCATGTCCGACATTCCCGGCGCGGCCGGCCTGTGGCGCGTGGCCCAGATGCCGACGCCCGACGGCAAGGCCACCACATCGGAAAACGGCGGTTCGGCCCTTGCCGTGCTGCAACGTTCCCGCAAACCCGAAGCCTCATACCGTTTCATCGAATACGCCTGCCACAATGCCAAAGGCATCACAACCCGCGTGGATGGCGGCGCGTTCCCAGCCGACAAAAACACCTTATCCGACTCGAAATTCCTCAGCAAGACCACGGTGACCGATGACCGTGGCATCGAAGTGCCCTATTTCGGCGGGCAGGAATACAACCGCGTGCTGTCCCAGGCCGCGGAGAACGTGTCGACCGGATACCAGTATCTGCCGTTCGAAGTGTATGCGCGCAGCGACTTCCGGTCCACGGTGGGCAAGGCCTACAAATGGTCGAGCCTGCTGCGCAAAGAGCAGAACAGGCTCAACATCATCGCCGCAGGCGGTCAGGTCTCCGACACCTCCAACATCGGCGATGCGTTGAAGAACACCGAATCGTCCGACCGCATCAAACTTAAGGGCGGCATAGCCCTATGGCAGAAGGACCTGAAAGAATACGGAGCCAACCAGGGCTTCACCATCCAATAGCGTCTGTGTAATTGGTTTAATCGATTGCGGCCTGCGGATAGCGCATTATCCGCAGGCCGTCGGTTTTCAGATTGCCGGGCTATGATCGCCGGTTCCCGTCGCTGGCTCTTGAATCAGCGGACGTTGCGGTCGTAGATGTGCCGCATGCCCTTGAAAATCAGGTCCGGATCGTAAATGTCGATCATGTTCGTGTCGTCGGCGAACACGCGGCTCAATCCGCCCGTCGCCACCACACGGAAATTCTCGTCGATCTCCTTATGGAACTGCGCGATCGTGCGTTCGATGCCGCCGAGGAAGTTGTAGTACAGGCCCGCCTGCATGGCCGGTTTCGTGGACTTCGCCAGAATCGACTTCGGACGGGTGATCTCCACTTCCGGCAGCTGCGCCGTCCCTTCCCACAGTGCGGCCGCGGCGGTGCGGATACCGGTGGTGATCAGTCCGGAAATCACCGACGCGTCCGCGGTGACGTAGTTGAACGTGGTGGCCGTGCCGAAATCAGCCACCAGAATCGGCCCGCCATACTCGTAATACGCGCCCGCGCAGTCGGCGATGCAGTCCGCGCCCATGTTCTGCGGATTGTCCATGCGGATGTTGAGTCCCGTTTTGATGCCCGGTCCCACGATCATCGGATCGATGTCGAGGAACTTCACGATGCTCGCACGGAACGAATGCATGACCTTCGGCACCACGGACGAAATGATCACATCATCGACATCCGCCGGCTTGTAGCCGCTCAAAGCCAGGAACTGCGTGATCATCAGCCCGTATTCGTCGGACGTGTGGTTCGCCTTCGTGGTGATGCGGTACGTGCCCGCGATGCGCCCATCGTCGATGAAACCGATCACGACGTTCGTGTTGCCGATATCCACAGCCATCAGAAGCATGTTGCGTTCTCCTTCGCGTTTTGCGGAAGTTCCGTTGAAATATTGCGATTATTGCGATTGATACGGTTATTGCGATTCGAAAATGCTGCGGTTAGCGCCGTTCGCCGTCCGCACGCATGGCTGCGAGCTTGACAAGAATACGTTTCGCAAGTGCGTCCTTGCCCATCTTGCTCCACCGTTCGATGCTTGGCCTGTCTGCGGTTTCGCCCGGCGTCAGCACCGTCACCACGTTCGTGTCCGCTGCGAAACCGGCGCCGGGGGTGCGCAGATTGTTGGCCACCAGCATGTCGCAATGCTTGCCGTTAAGCTTCTTCGTCGCGTTGGCCTCAAGGTCGCGCGTTTCCATGGCGAATCCGCACAATGTCTGGTCCGGCCGCTTATGCTCGCCGGCCCAAGCCAGAATGTCCGGATTCGAGGTGAGTTCGAGCTCGATGCCGCTGCGCCCGTTCTTCTTGATCTTGTCCCGGGCCTGCTCGACCGGGCGGAAATCGCCGACGGCCGCGGCCATGACGGTGATGTCCGTGTCCGAGAAACGGCTCGTCACCACATCGAACATATCCCGTGCGGTCGTGACATCGACCACATCCACGCCATACGGGGCGTCCAACGCCACCGGACCGGACACAAGCGTCACCTGCGCGCCCAGATCGCGTGCCTGTTCGGCCAATGCATACCCCATCTTGCCGGTGGAATGGTTGGTGAGGAACCGCACCGGATCAAGCGGCTCCTGCGTCGGGCCGGCGGTGACGAGCACGGCAAGTCCCTTAAGCGGCAGCTCGCCGTCCGGACGATTCGCAAGCAGCAGCGCTTTCACCGCCGTTTCGATGCGTGCCGGCTCCTCCATACGTCCCTTGCCGGCGTCGCCGCAGGCCAGCATGCCGCTTTCCGGCTCCACAATCGTCCAACCGAGCTCACGGCAGGTATTGAGATTGCGTTGCGTCACGGCGTTTTCATACATATGCACGTTCATGGCGGGGCACAGGATCTTCGGTCCCTTGTCGTACGCGAGTATGGTGCTGGTCAGCTGGTCATCGGCGATGCCGCAGGCGATTTTCGCGATGATATCGGCGCTCGCCGGAGCGACTGCCAGCAGATCCGCCCACTTCGCGTCGGCCACGTGGCTGATCTGCAGCGGACCGTCCGGTCCGGGCGTCACGTCGGCCGTAGCGCCGGGACGATGTCCGGCGGCGAACATGGACGTGCGTGTCGGCGTGTGGGTGAGGGAACTGAACGTCAGGGGAGTGACGAACTCCTGTGCGGCGGCGGTCATCACCACACGCACCTCATGCCCCTGCTTGCTCCAATCGGAGGCGAGATGGCAGGCCTTGAACGCGGCGATGCTGCCGGTGACCCCCAAAAGAATATGCGCCATGGATCAACCGTCCTTCTCGTTGTGACCTGCCGCGACTGCGTCAAGTATATAACCGGGCCGAAGCCTCCGCGCGCTTTGCGGGCGAATCCGAACGGGCCGCGGGTATGGCGGACGGTAGAATCAGGCTGTGGTGATCGACCTCACGCAGGCGGTCAACCGCAATCACAACACATAATCGAAAATACGAAGAGGAGAAATCCCATGTCGTCACCTACCGGTGCGCACGGCGAAGCCGACGCAACCAAACAGGAGAACGAACAGCAGCCGCAGTCCACGGCAAGCACCGACGCCACGCTGAACGCGCGTGCGAAATCGTCGAACGGCGCGAAATCGCAAGGCCCGAAGAAGTGGCTTATCGCGTTGATCGCCGTCATCGCCGCCGTCGCGGTGATCGTCGCCATTGCAGTGACGCGCGGCAAAAACGATGACGCGAACACTTCCGGCGTAACTAAAGCCGACACCGTCACCATCGGGCTCAAACTCGCCCCGGTCAGCCTCGACATCCGCCACCAGTCCGGATCGGCCATCGAACAGGTGCTGATCGGCAACGTCTACGAAGCGCTGCTGTCGCGCGACTCCGACAACAAAGTGCAGCCGGGCCTCGCGAAATCCTGGGACATTTCCAAGGACGGCAAGACCTACGCCTTCCATCTCAACCAGAACATGACCTTCTCCAACGGCGACAAGCTCGACGCTGACGACGTGGCCTGGTCCATCAACCAGCTCAAGGAGAAGCAGTACTACAACGCCAACCAGGTGGCCAGCCTCGACAAGGCCGAAGCGGTGGACGCCAACACGGTCAAGCTCACCCTTTCCACCCCCGACTCCAACCTGCTGTGGTATCTGACCGGACGTCCGGGCCTCGTGTTCGACAAAAACGCCAAATACAACGCGAAAACCGAAGCGGTCGGCTCCGGCCCGTATACCGTCGAATCCTTCGACTCGGCCAGCAAAATGGTGCTCAAAGCCAATGCGAAATATTGGGGAACCGCGCACAAGCCCGCCACCCAGAACGTGGTGATCCGCTTCCTCACCGACGACAACGCAGCCGTCAACGCGCTGAAAAGCGGTGACGTCGACGTGCTTTCCCCGGTGAACGCCACGCTCGCCAAATCATTGGATGCCAGCACATACACGGTGTCCGCGGCCGACGGCAGCGACAAGTTCGTCCTCGCCTTCAACTGCACGAACGCCAAACTCAAGGACAAGCGCGTCCGCCAGGCCATCCGCTACGCCATCAACCACAAGGAGATCATCGCCTCCCGAGGCAACGTCGACTACGCGCTCGGCGGTCCGATCCCGTCCGTCGACCCCGGTTACGAGGACCTGACCGGCCTGTACCCGTACAACGTGGACAAGGCCAAGGAACTTATGAAGGAAGCCGGTTATACCACCGACAAGCCGTTGCGGCTCACCCTCACCTACGCCAACACGTACGGCACCGAACTGGGCGACCAGCTCAAGAGCCAGCTTGCCAAAATCGGCATCGATTTGAAGATCGACTATGTGGAATTCTCCACATGGCTGCAGAACGTGCACGCCAACGGCGACTACGAGCTGTCATTGGTGGACCACGCCGAAAGCCACGACTTCTACAAGTGGACCACGCCGGACTACTACTACCATTACGACGGCAAGCAGGCGCAGAAACTGTACGCCAAGGCTTTGGAAGCCACCGACGAGGCCGACAGCGCGAAATACCTGAAGCAGGCGGCGAAGGCCGTAAGCGAGGACGTGCCGGCGGACTGGCTGTTCGGCTACCGCGTGACGGTGGCCGTCAACAAGCACGTGCAGGGCTTCCCCAGCAAGCTCAGCCAGACGGTGCTGCCATTGTGGCGGATCTCCAAGAATAAGTAAGGGAACGGTATTTCCATGCGATTCGTGGGAAAGCGGCTGGCGCTGTTCGTAGCGGCTTTGGTGGGCCTGTCCGCGCTGGTGTTCGTGATGCTGCGCGTATTGCCGGGAGACGTCGCCGCGGTCATCGCCGGCACGAACGCCACCCCCGAACGCATTGCGTCGCTGCGCGCCGAATTCGGCTTGGACAAGCCGCTCGTCGCACAATATGGCGATTGGATGGCGGGCATGCTGCATGGCGACCTCGGCGTGTCCGCAGTCGGCGGACGGCCGGTCGCGCGGCAGATCGCCATGCGCGCCGCCGTAACGTTCCCTCTGATTGTGCTGAGCCTGCTGATCGCGCTGGCGATCGGCCTGCCGCTTGGCTGCGCGGCCGTCCTGACACGCAATCCGCGGCTGCGCGGCCTGTTCCACGGCATTGCGATCGTGGGCGGCGCGGTGCCCGCATTGTGGGGCGGCCTACTGCTGATCCTGCTGTTCTCCCGTGGCACGGGACTGTTGGGATTGCTGCCCGCGCAAGGCTTCCCCGACACCGGCTGGGCCACGCCGGGAAAGGCCCTGTCCTGTCTGCTGCTGCCGGCGCTCACCACCGGCATCACAGCCGGCGCGTCCATCATGCGCTACACGCGTGCCGCAGTGGGGGATATGGCCTCATCGCAGGCGGTGGATATGGCCATGGCCTGCGGCATGACCCGCAAACAGGCGGTATTGCGCGTGGCGTTGCGTCTGGCCACTGCGCAACTGGTGTCGGTGGTCGGCCTGACCTTCGCGCAAATGATCACCGGCGTGATGGTGGTGGAAAACCTGTTCGCCCTGCCGGGTCTTGGCGCCATGCTGGTCACCGACGTCGGCAACCGCGACCTGATCGCAGTGCAAAGCGAACTGTTCCTGCTGGCCGCGTTCTTCCTGCTGCTGGGTCTCGTGGTCGATCTGACGCACCGCGCGCTCGACCCGCGGTTGAAACATTCCGGCGTCGTTTCGGGAAAGGCGGAAGCATGAACGTATCGAAACCCGCACCATCCTCGCAACCGGCGTCGTCCGCGCAAACTACGTCGAGACCCATGCGATCCGTCATCGACGTGACATCCACTGCCACCATGAAAACCGTGCTTTCGACCATCTGGGCCAAGGCCGGCGGCAAATACGCGCTGATCGTCATCGGAGCATGGCTGCTCGTATCCGCCCTGTCCCTCGTATGGACGCCGTATTCGCTGCTCGACACCAACGGATTCAACGCGTGGGCCTCCCCGTCCGCAGCGCACCCGTTGGGTACCGACGGCACCGGCGCGGACGTGCTGAGCTGGCTGATGGCCGGCTCCCGCACGAATCTCATGATCGCCGTGCTCACCGTCGTCGTCGCGGCCGCGATCGGACTGCTGTTGGTGGCAGCCATGGTATCGCGTTCCGGTGCGCTCGCGTCCACATCGGTGGTGGTGGCCGACGCGCTGATCTCCATTCCGACGGTGCTTATCGCATTGATTCTTTCCGTGCCGTTCGGCGCGTCCGCCGCGGTGGTCATCGCCGCCTGCGGTTGCGCGTACGGGCTGAACCTGGCACGCATCCTACGGCCCTCCGCACTGCTCGCCGCACGTTCGGCATACGTCGAATCGGCATTATGGTCGGGGGCAAGCTCCGTCCGCGTGTTCTTCACGCATATCGTGCCGAACACGCTGCCGGTATTGTGCGTGCAGCTGTCCATGAGCGCCGGCACCTCGCTGCTGGCGGAGGCGGGACTCACGTATCTGGGCGTCGGCGTCGGAGCCGGCGTGCCCAGTTGGGGGCATTCGCTGTCCACGTCCGTGAAATTCATCAGCATCTATCCCATGGCCGTCCTATGGCCCGGCCTGGTCGTCACGATGGTGGTGGTCGCGTTGAACCTGTTCGGCGACGCGTTGCGCGACGCGCTCGATCCGCTAACCAATCCCGCGTTGAGGGAGGCCGCATGAGCGCCGTCATACGTCATCTGAACATCGCCATCAACGGCAAGCCGATCGTCGATGATGTCGATTTGGACATCGCCGACGGCGAACGTGTCGGCTTGGTCGGCTCGTCCGGTTCCGGCAAATCGATGATCGCCCGCGCCATGATGGGCCTGCTGCCGGCTACCGCACAGGTGACGGGCAGCGTCGAATTGGGTGGTACGCAGATTGTCGGCGCGTCGGACGCAGCGGTCGCCGACCTGCGCGGACGGTACGTGGGCATGGTGTTCCAGAATCCGTCCGCCGCGTTGAATCCGGTGATGACCGTGGCGCAGCAGGTCGGTCTTCCGCTGTACCTGCATTACGATCTGTCGCTCGCCGAACGGTCGGAACGCGTCACAGCGGTGCTTGCCAAGGTCGGCCTCGGCGAGGACGTGCTGGTGAAATACCCGCATGAACTGTCGGGCGGCCAACGGCAGCGTGTCGGCATCGCCACGGCGCTTGTCACTTCGCCGCGGCTGATCATCGCCGACGAGCCGACCACCGCGTTGGATTCGATCACGCAACGGCAGATCGTGGACCTGCTCACGTCGCTGGTGGACGAATCGGGCGCGTCGATGCTGTTCATCACGCACGATTTCGCGGTGCTGAACAGGGCCACCACACGCTGTTATGTGCTTGAATGCGGGCGGATCGCGGAATCCGGCGATACGGACGCGCTTCTGGACCAACCGCGCACTGACGCGGGACGCAGGCTGGTCCGGTCGGCCCGCGCGTTGTCGTTGCACGCAGGGCAGGATGCCGGGCGGGAATCCGTGCGGAATCCCGCGCAAAAGGAGGCGGACCATGACTGACGTGAACGAAGGAATGGTGCTGCGCGGCCGCGGCCTCGACAAATGGTATGGCGCGAAACATGACCGCCGTCAGGTGCTGTTCGGCGTGGATGCGGATGTACGGGCGGGGGAGTGCCTCGCCGTGATCGGCGGCTCCGGGTCGGGCAAGACCACGCTGACCCGCGTGCTGCTGGGGTTCGAATCCGCGGACGGCGGCAGCGTCGAATACTGCGGCGAGCCGGTCCGTGGCGACGTGGCGCACAGTCTGCGCCTGCAGTCCGGATTGGTGTTCCAGAGCCCGTTCGATTCGTTGGATCCGCGATGGCGCATCGGCCGATCCATAGGCGAGCCATTGCGAATGCATCATCCGGATTGGCCACGGGAACGCGTCGCGGAACGTGTGACCGAAGTGCTGGAAATGGTGAGCCTCGATCCGGGAACGTTCGCCAACCGTTTCCCTGTCGACCTGTCCGGAGGGCAGGCGCAGCGCGCCGCGATCGCCCGCGCCATCGTGGACGGGCCGAAGGTGCTGCTCGCCGACGAGCCGATGAGCGCCATCGACGTGGCCGCGCGGGTGCGCATCCTCGACGCGTTCGCCGCGATTCGCGAATCGCAGCCCGGTATGGCGATCATCATGGTGTCCCATGATCTGGGCGTGGTGCAGCACATCGCGGACCGCATTCTGGTCCTGCACGACGGCCGCGCGGTCGAAGTCGGCCCGACGGACCAGGTGCTGGGCCATCCGCAGGACGAGTACACCAAGCGATTGGTGCAGGCCGCCTCGCTGTAGGTGTCGCTCCGCATGCCTCATCCGTGCGCGCCATACCGTCTCGCATATTCGTGGTGCGTCTCTTTTCTATAACGATTTGACCGATTGCGTGTCGGTCGATATTGTTGGTTACATGGTTAGTTAGTTATGTAACTAACCATGTAACCAACAGGATGGATGGTCCGGCATGACCGGATGTTCATGATCGGGGGACTGCGATGACGCATGGAACATATCAAAGCCACGGGATGCAACGGCCACGGCGAATCGTGACAATACTGACGGTTCTTGCTTTGAGCATATCGTTGGGCGCGTGCGGCACGGCAGGAGATCGGAAGCAAGAGCAGTCGTCACGGGGCCAGGCGTCCGCCATCAGCGGCGATGCGGACGCCAACGCCGCGGACGCGTCGTATCGGGACGAAATCGCAAAAATCAAGAACTCCGGTAGCACTGAAGCCGCCCAGATTCTCGAGGACGGCAAAATCACGGAAGAGGAGTTGGTCCAGCTCGGTTCCAGCTACGCGCAATGCCTGACCTCGAAAGGCATCACAGTGGACACCGGCGAGGCGCGATACCCCGGTGGGTCGATCAGCCCGTCCTACGGAGACGACGCGCTTGACAAGCGCAACTTGAGCGAAGATGAGATTGCCGCCACCAATGCCGCTGACGAAGCCTGCCAGAATGAGACCCAATACAAGAACATCGTCGACCTGTATCTGAGCCTCAAGGAGAATCCCGAGAACGTCGATAACGACCAATTCGCGCGCCAGCAGAACGACAAGACACTGGCCTGCCTGAAAAAACACGGCATCGTGGACGACTCCGTGACCGCCGACGCCTACGACGAGCTGGCGACGATGGGCGAATCCGGCGGAACGAGCTTCGATGACCTGATCGGCAAATACGCCCTCAAGGACAATCCCGCCTACGACAAACGCAAAGCGGCCATCATCGAACAATGTGGGGCATTGTGATGGCGGGCGGCAAAACACCCGTCAGAGCATGGTCGCATATTCGGAACCGACGGACGGATGCGGATGGAAAGCGGCGGTCGGCGACGCGACGACGTCAGCCATTGGCCATGTCGGTCGTCGCGCTGTTGATAGTCATCGCATTGGCGGCAGGCGTCGGATGCGGATTCCTGCTGGTCCGACCGGCCATACCCCAATCGTTGCGATCCTCAACGGCCTCCGGCTCGATCACTGCGGCGAAAAGCCGGTTCGATGATGCTCGAGACGTCACCGTCACGGTCCATACCGGAACGGGGCGCACCGTGGCCTCGCCCAAATCGGGCACCATTACCGCCTATGGTTGCGCGCCCGGACAAACCATCGATTCCGGAACAAGCTTCATCGCAGTGGATGAAGTGCCGCTGCTGTCGTTGCATACCGCCGTTCCGCCGTTCCGCGACCTGCAGTCCGGTATGCGAGGCCGCGACGTGGCGGCGCTGAACGCCGAGCTGCGACGGCTTGGATATGCGGCCCCCGACGGCGATGCGATGACCTGGGACACGATTCTCGCATACAATGCGCTCGCCGATACCGTCGGCGCGGCACGGCTGGTCAAGGACAATGGGTGGACGCTAGCCAAAGACGCTTACGTGTGGTTGGATGGGCAATCCGTGACGATCCGTTCCTGCGTTGCCGGCATCGGCGCATCAATCGACGTGAAATCCGAACTGTTGACCACCGATTCGCAATCGCAATCGGTATCCGTGACCATGCCGCAGGACGAGGTGGTCGCAGGAGATCGGGTGCTTGACGTGGACGGTCGAATGGTCGACATGCCGCAACAAACGACGGTGATTACCGACTCGTCGACGCTGGCTGCATTGCTGGGCAGCAACGCTTATCGGCAGGCGTCCGGCACAGCTGAGTCCTCCGAGAGCGCGTCGGATGTGACCTTCACCCTGCAATGGCGTCTAAAAACTCCAATCGATGTATGGTCGCTGCCACCCACCGCTTTCTACGCGCAACATGATGAACAGGCCTGCGTGGTGTCCGATGGCAAGCCCGTCGCGGTCACCGTGATCGGCTCCCGTTTGGGGCGCTCAATGGCCACGGTCGATTCCGGCGCGGCATTGGGCAAAGTGCGCACGAATCCGCAAGGAGGCAAACCATGCCGATGAGTGATCCCGTTGATTCCACGGGTCCTCTGATGAAGGGGGATGATGAGCGGACGCCGGGAAAACTGGTGACGTTGCGCGATGTTGGGCACACATTCACTGGAGACACTTGGCTGTTCCGTTCGTTAAATGCTGACCTGCGGCCCGATCGCGTGTACGCGCTGGTGGGGCCTTCCGGTTCGGGCAAAAGCACATTGTTGTCCATACTGGCGGGATGGGTGAAGCCGTCGGAAGGATCCATTCAGCGGCTGAACATCGGGAAAACCAGCTGGGTGTTCCAAAATCCCATCGGAGTGGCGCGCCGAAGCGTGATCGACCATGTGACTCTGCCTTATCTTGCGCGGGGGTTGGATGTGCCGCAGGCGGAGGCATGCGCGCGCGAGCTGCTTGCCCAGTTCGGTCTGGCGGAGCGCGCGTCCAGCGAATACCGGGAGCTGTCCGGAGGAGAGGCTCAACGGCTCATGCTGGCGCGTGGCGTGGCGTCGGGCGCCGATCTGCTGCTGGTCGATGAGCCGACCGCGCAACTCGATGTACATACGGCGGATACGGTGAATGCGCGACTGGGCGCGTTGTCAAGACAGGGCATGATCGTGGTGGTCGCCACGCATGATCATCGCACGCGCGACGCCGCCACCGATGTCATCGATTTGGAGGATTACCAATGAAATCGATGCGGTTGAAAGCGGTGCTGCGTGAGACTTGGCGCAACGTCGCCACTGGTACGAGCCGATGCGCGCTTATCTGGCTGCTGCTGTCGATATGCGCGGTCGCATGCATGTGCGCAGACCTGACGCAGATGACGGGGTTGATCGGCGACGCCTGGAAATGGAAGGAATCAGGTGCCTCCACCTATGCGATCACTTTGCAGGGAGGAATCGACGGCGCGGCCTGCGAAGGGCTGCGTTCCGCGAACGGAGTGTTGGGCGCCGCCGCCCTCCGGCAGTCGTCCGACCGCGTGCGCATCGCGTCATTGCCCGCGACCGAGATTCCGACATACGAGGCAAGCGCACATGTCGCGCAGGTATTCGCGGCGACAGGGATACGGAAGGACAATTCCGGTGTGATCATGTCGACGGCTGTGGCGCGCACGTATGGCGCGCATGCCGGCACGGTGCTGCCGCTCGTCGGTGGCGCACGCATGCGTGTTTCCGCGACGTTCGATTGGCCAAGCGACGGAAGGCAACCAACATACGGCTATGCGATTATCTCGCCCGGCAACGATACCAAGGCCTATGACACCTGTCTGGTCCGTGCGTGGCCGGTTCCCGACGGTATCGAAAGCCTGCTGCGTGTCTCCATTCGCGCCGATGCCGAATCTGGTGTCGGCGCCGCTGCGAGCTCCACCTCTGCCGGGACGAGTGGAAGCAACGAAACACCGCATGCGAAAATCAGCCGGATCAATACCATGCTGGGGTCGCATATGCCTGGCCCGGCGGATTTCGATGCCCGCATCACCCGGTATGCGCCACTGTTGATGTTCGTCATCGCAATGGCGTTGGGGTTCGCATCGGTTTGCATGCGCAGAATCGAGATAGCGAGCGCGTTGCATGCGGGGTATCCGAAAACCGCGATGCTGCTGCAGCTGTTTTTGGAGACGCTGGCCACGGTGGCGGCGTCTTGCGTGGCATGTCTGCCGGTTGTCGCGATTGTGCCGCTCATATTGACCGGATCCGGTGACGCGATGCCGGTTGTCGCGATGCTATGCCGTGTTCCGGGCGCCATGTCGGTCGGGATGCTTGCCGGGACTGCGGTTGGGGGTATGACGATCCGCGAACGGCAGTTGTTCGCCTATTTCAAGGCACGCGCATGACGTGTGCCGTGTCCTTGAGAGATGCTTCGCCGGCTGTTCGTTGCCGCATCGCGGCAGACCAACGGTTAGAGTGGATGACGTTGATATTGAACCGACTAGGCGGCTGGAGGCGTCGGATGCGATTCGATTTTTCGGGAACGACGCCATTGTTCCGGCAGGTGGCCGAACAAATCAGCGAAGCTATCGTCTCCGGTGCCTTCGCGGAAGGCGAACAGGTGCCCAGCACCACCGAGATCTCGTCCACGTATGCGATCAATCCCGCCACGGTGCTCAAAGGCATGAATCTCCTGGTCGATCAGGGTCTGCTGGAGAAAAGACGCGGCCTTGGCATGTTCGTCACCACGGGAGCACGGGAGAAGGCTCGTGACGCCAAACGCGAGGAACTGCTCACCACGCGGGTCGTCGAACTCGTCGCGCAGGCAAAGGCGCTTGGCATCAGCTGCGAACAACTACAGCGCATCATCGGAAGGACCTATCGATGAGTCTGGTCATCAGCGATCTGAGCAAGAGCCGTCATGGAACGTCCCTGCTCAACGGAGTGAATCTGGAATTACGGAGCGGTGCGATACATGGTCTGTTCGGGCGCAATGGTGCCGGCAAAAGCACATTGCTGAACATCATCGCGAACCGACTCGTGGCCGATGCCGGCAGTGTGTCGTTCGACGGCAACCGTATGACGGATGGCGGCGGCATGTGGGAACGTCTCATGCTGATGGACGAGACTTGGCCATATCCTGTCGAATGGCGTCTGCGATCGGTGTTCCGTCTGATCTCGCGGCGATACGGCGGATTCGATGATGTGTTGGCGGGGCGTATGATGCAGGCTTTCGGGCTGCGGCCTGATGCTCGTTTCATGAGACTGTCCACCGGTCAGCGTGGCGCGGCGAAGCTGGTTGCCGCGCTTTGCGCGCCGACCGATATCGTGTTGCTTGATGAAGCGACTGATGGTCTTGACGCTGCGGCCCGTGACCTGTGTTACCGCTTCGTGATTGAGTCGTATGGCGACAGACCTCGCACCATGATCATATCCACCCATCTCATAACGGAGGTGGAGGGACTGATCGAACATGCCGTGGTCCTCGACCATGGGCGGGTGCTGGAATCCTTCGACATGAACGAGTTGGCACAACGTGGGCGGATGCTGTCGGGGCCGGTCGGATCGGTGCGGCGGTACTTGGCCGACAATGGTTTGCGTACGCTGTCGGAAACCGTTCTCGGTGGTCTGCTGACTGTCGGCGTGCGTGGCGTGCCATCTGCACCGATGCCGGAGGACGTTGTCATGAGGTCTTTCGATCTCAATGAGTATGTCATCCAGATTACCGGCATGGACAAGGGGTATGCGTCATGATGGATGAAGTGAAAGGCTTGTCGGCCGGGATGCGGTTCGCGCTGACAAGGCAGCTTGCCGCGCGTTGCGTCGTGTTGATGGCGTACGTGTTGGCCGGTTATTGCGTGCCGTGGCTGTGGGGTCTGATTTTGGCCTTGGTATCCGGAGGTCATTATGTGGTGGAATACCATGTGCTTGGCCCGACGTTGGTGATGTGCGCGGTTCTGACGGCGGTTCTGGCTGTCAGTGGCTTTCGTTCCCTGATATCCATGGGCGTGGGCCGGGCCGTGTATTTCTGGACCGAGATGTTCGCCAATCTTTGCTTCTCCCTTGCCTGCTCGGTGGTCATGACGTTGGGGTTCGTGCTGACGCCGAACCATGATGCCGATATCCTCATCACGTTCCGTGTCGGCAGTGACCTGCAGTGGCTGTCTTGTGTGCCACCATCCGATTCATTCGGACGATTGCGATTCCTGAACCGTGATCTGGGCGGTTCATACGCGGCCATGAGAACAGGCGTGCGAGGCGATACGGCCAATCCGATGCTGCTGTTCCTGGCGCTGTTCCTGTTGACCGCCTCGGTGGCGATTCTGGGTCAATGCGTCGGGGAACTGCTGGCGCAGGTCAATCGGTACGGGGCAATCGCCCTGGCGGTGTCGGCATGCATAGCATGGGTCGCGCGTCCATGGCTGTTGAACAGAACCGCCACCGATGTCAATCCGATGATATGGAAACTGCTCGAGGCACTGCGGGGACGCTGGTGTCTGATGTGGCGTGAGGGGCAAGCGGCGTCCGCGGCGATGTACGGAACGTCCAACGAGCGTCTCGTATACGATCAGGCCTACACGTTCTGGCCGATGATGGTGCTTTTCGTAGGTGTGATGATCTTCGGCAACTTGTTGTGCTGGCTGTTGATCCGGCGTCGTGAGGTGCGTGTTCCGCAGTTGCTGCCGGTATGGTGGTGACGATGCTCGGCATGGGCAACACGCCGATGTCCACGTCCGTGCTATCGTATGAGCCATGTTCAATTTCTCATGTTGTTGCTGTCGCTGACCAACCGCCCGAGGGGCGCGTGGTTCATCGACGCATAACTTGAGATAGGACATTCCAACAAGCGGTCGCGCATATCGCAGGCCGTATGCGAATCGCCAAACGATCATTCGAAATAGCGCATCAGCCGAGGTTGGCGCACGCGACGCACGCGAATGAGCAAGGCAGCATCGCAACAGGTCCCGTTTCAACAACTGCACGCGACGGACGCGAGCTTCTCGAACATACGAAACCAAAACCATTCGAAAAGCCCACGAATCGCACCGTGCAAAGGAAACGTCATGACCATCCACAATTCCCTGTCCGAACTCATCGGCAACACCCCGCTCGTCAAACTCAACCACGTGACCGACGGCATCAAAGCCACCATCGCGGTGAAGGTCGAATACCTGAACCCGGGCGGCTCGTCCAAGGACCGCATCGCCGAACGCATCATCGACGCGGCCGAACGCAGCGGCGAACTGAAGCCCGGCGGTGTGATCGTGGAACCGACCTCCGGCAACACCGGCGTCGGACTCGCGCTCGTGGCTTTGCAGCGCGGATACCGTGCGATCTTCACCCTGCCGGACAAGGTTTCCGAAGCCAAGCGTGCGGTGCTGCGCGCATACGGCGCCGAAGTGGTCGTAACCCCCACCGACGCCGGTCCGGACGATCCGCGCTCCTACTACCAGGTGGCGGACCGTCTCGCCAAGGCGATTCCCGGCGGCTACCGCCCCAACCAGTACGACAATCCGAACGGTCCCGAAAGCCACTACCACACCACTGGTCCGGAAATCTGGGAGGCCACCGACCACAAGGTCACGCATTTCGTGGCGGGCATCGGCACCGGCGGCACCATCTCCGGCACCGGACACTATCTGAAGGACGTGTCCAACGGCGCGGTGCAGGTCATCGGCGCCGATCCGGAAGGCTCCATCTACTCCGACCCGAACGATGTGCACCAATACCAGATCGAAGGCGTCGGCGAGGACTTCTATCCGAAGGCCTTTGATCGGAGCCTTCCCGACGAGATCGTGCAGGTCACCGACGCGGAAGCCTTCGAAATGACCCGACGCCTTGCCAACGAGGAAGGACTGCTCGTCGGCGGCTCATCCGGCATGGCCGTGTTCTCCGCGCTGAAATACGCCCGCGAGCACGACCTCGATGAAAACCAGCTCGTCGTGGTGCTGATGCCCGATTCCGGCCGCAGCTACATGGAGAAGATCTTCAACGACGACTGGATGCGCGCCAACGGATTCGCCGACGTCGTGGAACGCACCACCAAGCCCAGCCTCGCCGAACAGTACCTGTAAAAGACCGTCAAACGACTGTCCGGCAGCCCGATCGCACCTTTGAAACCAATGCCAATCATCCGAACAACCCAAACCATCCGATACTTCCAAGGAGTTCCCATCATGACCATCTCGACCAACACCGAAGCCCTCAACGCCACCGCTCTCGCCACCCGCGCCATCCACGCAGGCCAGGAACCCGACCCGACCACCGGAGCCGTGGTCACCCCCATCTACATGACCTCCACCTTCAAGCAGGACGGCGTCGGCGGCCTGCGCAACGGCTACGACTACAGCCGTTCCATCAACCCGACCCGCAACAGCTTCGACGAGCAGCTCGCCGCCGTGGAAGGCGCGAAATACGCGTTAAGCTTCTCCTCCGGACTTGCCGCCATCGACGTGCTGCTGCGCTCCACCCTGAAGCCCGGCGACAACATCCTGCTCGGCAACGACGTGTACGGCGGCACCTACCGTCTGCTGTCCAAGGTGTTCGTGCCGTGGGGCATCGGCCTCGACGTGGTGGACATCACCGACACGGCCGCCGTCTCAGCCGCGCTCGCCAAGAAGCAGTACGCGTACATCTGGGTGGAAACCCCGTCCAACCCGCTGCTCAACATCACCGACATCGCCGCCACCGCGGCCGTGGCGCACGCGCACGGCACCAAAGTGGTCGTGGACAACACCTTCGCATCCCCGGTATTGCAGCATCCGCTCGCAGACGGCGCCGACGTGGTCGTCTACTCCACCACCAAGTACATCGGCGGCCACTCTGACGTGGTCGGCGGCGCGGTGGTCCTGAACGACAAGGAAACACGCGACGCGGTGGCCTTCCTGCAGAACGCGGCCGGCGCGGTGCCGTCCCCGTTCGACTCCTGGCTTGACATCCGAGGCCTCAAAACCCTCGACCTGCGCGTCAAGCAGCACAGCCGCAACGCCATGAAAGTGGCCCAGTGGCTCGAAACCCGCCCCGAAGTGGAACGCGTATGGTATCCGGGGCTCGAATCCCACCCGGGCCACGACATCGCGGCACGCCAGATGCACGGCGGTTTCGGCGGCATGATCTCCATCCAGATCGCCGCCGGTTTCGAAGCGGCCAAGAAGTTCGCCGGAGCCACCGAAGTGTTCACCCTGGCCGAATCCCTGGGCGGCGTGGAATCCCTGATCGAGCATCCGGGCGCCATGACCCACGCCTCCGTGGCCGGCACCACGCTCGAAGTGCCCGCCAACCTGATCCGCCTGTCCGTCGGCCTTGAGGACGCGGACGATCTGATCGCCGACCTGGAGCAGGCGTTCCGCCAGATCTGAATTCCCTATTTCCGATAGAAGCATGAAACGGCCGGCATGGGTAAGACCCGCGCCGGCTGTTTCGCTCTCCGCGGTCAACGCATGGCATTGCTACACTTGGAAACCATGACGCAAGCTGTTGATTCCGCCGATTCCGTAGACCCCTCCGCATTGGAGGCGCTGAACCGCTATTTCGGCTACGATTCGTTCCGTCCTGGACAATCCGGCATCGTCTCGGCCATCCTCACCGGACACGACGTGCTTGGCGTCATGCCCACCGGCGCCGGCAAATCGGTCTGCTATCAGCTGCCGGCTCTGCTGCTTCCGGGGGTGACGCTGGTGATCTCACCGCTGATCTCTCTTATGAAGGATCAGGTGGCATCCCTCAACCAGGCAGGGGTTCATGCAGCCTATCTGAACAGTTCCCTGACTATGGGGCAGTACCGGAAGGCACTTGCTTTTGCAAAAGAAGGAAGATATAAGATTATCTATGTGGCACCGGAGCGGCTGGAAACTGCAGAGTTTATGGATTTTGCTATGAGCGTGGATATTTCTATGATCGCAGTCGATGAAGCGCACTGTGTTTCCCAGTGGGGACAGGATTTCCGGCCAAGTTATTTAAAGATCACAGAGTTTGTAGAGTATCTTCCAAAGCGGCCGGTTGTGAGTGCATTTACTGCAACAGCGACGAAAGAAGTAAGAGAGGATATGATCGATATCCTGATGCTGGAGGATCCGGAAGTAGTAATGACAGGTTACGACAGACCGAATCTGTTCCTTGCGGTACAGTTCCCAAAGAATAAATATGCCGCACTCAAAGCATTTATTGAGGAGCATCCGGATCAATGCGGGATCGTCTACTGCCTGACCAGAA
>OLQB01000669.1_pt1 | contig 26408 bp, 20 predicted proteins | sample 1672681 | NCBI WGS metagenome assembly OLQB01 (sample SAMEA3136713, study PRJEB25190) | human gut metagenome | reverse complement strand
CACGCAAAGGAAAGCACTTAATGTGCTTTCCGTCTTGCGCAGGACTGTAGAGCAGGAAAGTTCATATGCGCCGCCCGGCTCCCGCGGCTCTCAGGGGCATCTCTCATGCAAAAACTGTCGTGGGGTAAAGTCCGAGGTCAGTGGCGTTTTATACCGAGAAAATCAAAAAAGTTGAAAATTCATTACATATTTGCGTTGACTTTAGGTAACTAAAGTTTCATACTCCTTTTCAACCACTGGGGGATGTGAACACGCACGGATCGTTCGCATCATGATTGAAGAGGATTTCTTAGACATGTTCACGCATCAGCTAAACATTATCAGCGTAGTAATTATCTGATGCGGGTTAGCACATACAGCTAGCCCGTACGATAACGGGCGGCTGATGAAGATGAGGGCCGTCGAGCGCAACCGACGGCCCTCATTTTTTATGTCTAGGAAGTTCTTTTTAGAGGAGGAAATGTAATGAACGGAGTTTTGCTCATGGTTGTGGCCGCGGCGGTGCTCGCCTGCGGCTATCTGGGCTACGGCCGCTGGCTGGCCAACAAGTGGGGCGTTGACAAAGAGGCCCTCACGCCGGCCAAGCGCATGAAGGACGGCAACAGCTTCTCGCCCGTCTCCGCCTTCACCGCGTTTTCGCACCAGTTCAGCTCGATCTGCGGTGCTGGCCCTGTCACGGGTACGATCGTCGCCATGGCCTTTGGCTGGCTGCCCGTCGTGCTCTGGGTCCTCGTCGGCGGCATCTTCTTTGGCGCCGTCCACGACTTTGGTGCCCTGTACGCTTCGATGAAGAACAACGGCAAGTCACTCGCTCAGCTCATCGAGAAGTATATCGGCAAGACCGGCCGTCGCCTGTTCCTGCTGTTCTGCTGGCTGTTCTGCATCATCGTCATCGCCGCCTTCACCGACATGGTCTGCAAGACGTTCATGTTCACCCCGGCCGTTGACGCTTCTGGTGCTGCTACCGGTGCCATCGACTTCACCAAGTCCTATGCCGCCGGCTGCGCTGGTACCATCTCCATCCTGTTCACCTTCGTCGCTATCGCCTTTGGTTGGGCCCAGAAGAAGTTCAACCTCACCGGCGCTGCCGAGTTCGTCACCGGCGTTGTCCTCATGGTTCTCATGTTCGCCGTCGGTATGCAGTTCCCGGTCTACCTGGATAAGTTCCAGTGGTTCGCCGTCGTCATGGTCTACCTGGTCTTCGCTGGCGCTATGCCCATCCAGATGCTCAAGACCCCGCGTGACTACCTCACTTCCATCATGATGATCGTCATGATCGTCTGCGCTGTCCTCGGCATCGTCGTCTTGGGCGTCAACGGTCAGGCTACTATCACCGCTCCGGTCTTCACCGGCTTCTCCACTGCCTCCGGCATGATGTTCCCGGTCCTGTTCGTCTCCGTCGCTTGCGGTGCTCTCTCCGGTTTCCACAGCCTCGTATCTTCGGGCACCTCTTCTAAGCAGGTCGAGAAGGAGCAGGACGCCGTCAAGGTCGGTTACGGCGCCATGATCGTCGAGTCCTTCGTTGGCATCCTTGCCATCATCGTCGCCGGCATCATGTTCTCCGATATGAACACCGCCGGTACTGGCGCTCTCAACGCTGGTGTCGCTTCCACCCCGTTCCAGATCTTCGCCGCCGGCATCTCCCGCGGTATGCAGGCCTTCGGTGTTGACGGCACGCTCGCTACCGTCTTCATGACCATGAACGTCTCCGCTCTGGCCCTGACCTCGCTCGACGCAGTCGCCCGCATCGCCCGCACCTCGTTCTCCGAGTTCTTTGCCCAGACCAACGACGCCCTGGCCATCGAGTCCAAGGCCGGCTACATGAAGGTCCTCGGCAACCCCTGGTTCGCCACGGTCGTCACCCTGCTTCCCGGTCTCGCCCTCGCTTTTGGTGGCTATGCCAACATCTGGCCGCTCTTTGGTGCTTCCAACCAGCTGCTCGGCGGCATGACCATGATCACCCTCGCCGTGTTCTGCAAGTGCACCGGCCGCAAGGGCTGGATGCTCTACGTGCCCGTCGTCTTCCTGCTCTGCTGCACCTTCACCTCGCTGGTCCAGAGCGCCATGGGCTGCATGGCCGCTGTCCAGGCTTACGGCTTCTTCGGCACCATCCCGGCTACCGCCACCACGGCCGCCGTCTCCGTCGCCGCCACCAAGGGCCTGCAGCTTGTCTTCGCCGTCCTGCTGATGGTCCTGGGCCTCATCGTCGCCGTCAACTGCCTCAAGGAGCTCTTCGGCAAGGAGGCCGGTTCCATGCCCGACGAGGAGCCCGAGTGGTCCGAGATGGGCAAGGCCGAGTACGGCCGCGCCGCTGCCGCTGAGGCTCCTGCCGACGCCGAGGCCGCCAAGGCTTAGTCGACCTGACGAGTTGAACGCCACATCTATATGACTCGGAAAGACCGGGTCCGCGACTTCGCGGGCTCGGTCCTTTTTTCATGCAAAAGCGGGTGATGCTCGAGTGTTCTCGCAGATGTTTTGCGTGGATAAGGGCGCGCGTTGTACCATATAGACGTATATGTGTACATATGAAAGGGGCCCCGTGGCCAAGACGGTATATTCCGATAACCAAAATAATGTCGATGCTTTGGCTGAGCGTCTGAGCAGCCAGACGTCGCTTTCTGCTGAGCGTGCCAAGCTGGTTGCCTACGACCTGCTTTGCCGCAAGGCGCTCAAGATTAAGTCGAGTGCGCTGGCGCAGATTTTCCGCTCCGTCGATAAAGAGTGCGACACCAAGGCGATGCGCGATGAGCTTATCGCGGCAAATATCGTGACCAAGATCGAGGGTAGCGGCATTAACGGGCGCCCGGCGTTCTATACCATCAATGCCGAGATCCGCGATGCCCAGGAGCAGCCTGCCGAGTCCGTCGAAGATTTTGTCGTCGACGATTTCGCTGACGTGCCTGCTGTGGAAGAAGTTGCTCCGCGTGGGCATGTCGATACCGATGAGTTGCTCGATGAGAACGTCGTGCGTGCCTTTACGGCCAAGGCAGGACGCGGCGGTTTTGGTGGGGGTGGCAAGCGCGATGCGCAGCGCCGCGCCCAGCAGGAGCGCTTCCGTCGCGCCGTTGCTCAAAAGGGCGAGACGGATGCCGAGGCCGTCGAGGAAAAGCCCGTCGGGATGCAGGAGCCGACTCGCACTCAAGAACATGCTGAGATCCAGGAGCCCAAGCGTCGCCGCGGTGCCCACTTTAAGGCCGAGCAGCGAGGTATTGCATGCGAGGTCCAGGATTCCGTCGAGGCTGCTGACGCGTCCGATGAACCGGTCAAGAAGGCTCCGGGTTCATGCCGTCCCGGACGTGGTTTTGCGGGGCGCGCGTATCCCGTAAGGCGTCAGGAGAAGAGCGAACCGGCTTCGACCACTCAGGGCGAGAAGGACGAGAAGGCCGTTGAGCCGGTGGCTCGCGAGCAAAAGCCTGTTGAGCCGCAGCTTGAGGTTGATGCCGAGGCCAAGGGCCAGCAGCCTACTGATGAGCAGGCGGAGCAGGGCACGTCGAGCAAGCCTCGCCGCCGTCGCCATCGTGGGGGCCGCAGTTCCCATGCCGAGACTGCGGCCGAGAAGACCACGCCGCAGAACGAGGATGCGAAGGCCGAGGTTTCTTCGGGGCAGCCTAAGCGCCAGCCGGCGAAGGAGAGCAAGTCCGTTCGTCCGCAGAAACAGGCGTCTATGCCGAAGTGCGAGCGCAATTCCCAAGGCGATTCTAAGCGCAAGTCTCAGAGGAAGCCGGAGTCTGCCGCAGCAGATACTGCTGCCCAGCAGCCCAAGTCGGCCGTTCACGGCGAGGCCTCGGCGTTTGCCCTTGCCCGCGTTTTAGGCAGGCAGCTGCTCAAAGTTGTCCCTACGCCCACGGCGCTCTCTAAGATCAAGGAGCAGCAGACACAGATCGTAAAGGTCGAGGGCAAGGACGGCAAAAAGGCTCCGCAGCGCACTCAGCACAACGAGATGTCCAACCGCAAGATTGCCGAGGAAATCGCAATCATCCAGGCTTGGATCGAGCAGAACCGAGGTGCCGATACGCCGGTTGCCTCGCGCCGCCAGCGTGCCTACCAGATCTTTAACGACGAGAAGGCTTTTGACGGCAAGCACGGTGAGCGCCTGATCAGGCGTATGACCGAAAAGGGCATCAGCATGCAGGCGATCAAGGTCGCCCCCAATCGCCCCGTGCACTTTACGGGCTTTTTTACGCTGGGAGCCGACAAGCCGTTCATTATGGTCGAGAACCTGGACACCTACGACGAGATCGTCAAGCTGCTGCGTGGCCGCAAGCACGCCAAGCTCTTTGGCATCAAGGTGGGCGGCGTGATTTTTGGCGGCGGATGCAAGGCGAGCGTCTCGCATGCCCTGGACGATTATCTGGCTGAGATTGGCTATCGCTTTAACTACGTCTACTACGTAGGCGACATCGACCGCGAGGGTGCGCGCATCGTCGAGCAGGCTCGCAATGCCAATGTGGTTGAGATTCGCCTGCATGCCGGCATGTATCGCGCTATGCTCGCCGAGCATAAGCGTCGCGTGAAGGCCGGCGGAGAGTGCGAGCCCGCGGCTGCCAACCAAGGCGTGCCGCAGAACCTGGCAGCGACGATCAAAGACCTGCCCATGGTCACGCGCGTGCAGTTCCGCAACGTGCTGCGCGAGGGCGGGCGCATTCCGCAGGAGATTCTGATGACCGCCGACTATCGGGATGGCGACTCGGGAAGCTTCGACCGCATGCTGAACAACTAGATTCCGCCGGCCCCGGGAGAGCGGGGACACCGGCTTAGGTTTATCGCGAGTTCCGCACGAACAGGAGGCCACTTAATGTGGCCTCCGTCGTGAGCAGGACTGTAGAGCAGGAAACTTCATCAGTGCCCGCCCCACGGGAAACCGGCGGGATGGACCAGTTCAGATGGGGCTTTGATGCATGGGTGGTCTGTTGGTGGGCAAATGGGTATCATACTGTGGTTACTGCATCGACTCTGTGATGCATGTTTGTACGTTCCCGGCGGTCGGTTTGCCAGAAGCGCCCCGTCGGTTGTTCCAGACCCGTTTCGAAGAAAGGAAACCACACTAACCTATGGCAGCTAAAAAATCATCTCCCTTGAAGATCATTCCGCTCGGCGGCCTTGACGGCATCGGTAAGAACATGACGGTCTTCGAGTGCGGCGACGACATGGTGCTCGTCGATGCCGGTCTCATGTTCCCGGATGACTCCCAGCCCGGTATCGACCTGGTGCTTCCTGACTACACCTATGTCCTGGAGAACGAGGAGAAGCTCCGCGGTATCGTCGTCACCCACGGCCACGAGGACCACACCGGTTCGCTTCCGTACCTGCTGCAGGACCTCAACAATAAGGTGCCCATCTTCTCGAGCAAGCTGACGCTTGGCTTTATCGAGGGCAAGCTTTCTGAGTTCCGCATCCGCGCGCCCAGGTTCCGCGAGGTTAAGGGCGGCAGCCATGTCAACCTTGGCGGCATCTCGCTCGACTTCTTCTCGATGACGCACTCCATCCCCGGCGCTCTGGGCGTGTTCATCCGCACCAATCAGGGCACCGTTATGCACACCGGCGACTTTAAGCTCGACCAGACGCCCATCGACGGCGTCACGCCCGACTACGCCGCTATCAGCCGCTTTGCCAAGCAGGGCATCGACCTGCTGCTTTCCGACTCCACCAATGCCACGGTTCCCGGCTTTACCAAGTCCGAGGCCGAGGTTGGTCCCAACCTGCTGCACGCTATCAAGAACGCCCCGGGTCGCGTGTTCGTCGCGTCGTTCTCGAGCCACATTCATCGCCTGCAGCAGATCTGCGATGCCGCCCGTAAGTGCGGCCGTAAGGTCGTTGTGACCGGTCGCTCCATGCTCACCAACACCCGCGTCGCGCGCGAGCTGGGCTACCTCAACATCGACGATGCCGATATCATCGATGCCTTCGATATCGATAACCTGCCCGACGACAAGATCGTCGTCATGTGCACCGGTTCGCAGGGCGAGCCGCTGTCGGCCCTGTCCCGCATGGCCAATGGCGAGCACAAGACGCTCTCCATCCACGAGGGCGATACCGTCATCCTCTCGGCAACTCCCGTTCCCGGCAACGAGAAGGCAGTTCAGCAGGTCGTCAACAGCCTGGCCAAGCTTGGCTGCGACGTGTGGGATAAGAATCGCGCACTCGTCCATGTCTCGGGCCACGGCAGCCAAGAGGAGCTCAAGCTTCTGATGGCCATGGCCAAGCCCACCTACTTTATGCCGGTTCACGGCGAGGCCGTGCACTTGCGTGCCCATGCCCAGCTTGCCCGTAAGATGGGCATCAAGGAAGATCATATCTTTATCCTCGACAACGGAGATACGCTCGAGATGCGTGGCGGTATCGTCAAGCGCGGTACGCCCGTCGAGTCTGGCGTCGTCTACGTCGACGGTCTGCGCATCGGCGATACCGACCCCATCGTCCTGCGCGATCGTCAGAAGCTTGCCAACGACGGTATGGTCACGGCCGTCGCCATCGTCTCGCTCAAGCACAAGAAGATCGAGGCCATCGAGTTCTCGGGCCGCGGCGTCTCGTTTGCCATTGACGACCAGTTCTCCGAGGATGCCTCCGCGTCCATCATGAAGACGATCGAGAAGGGCAAGTTCAGCTTTACGAGCAGCGGTTCCGATGCCATTCGCAAGGCCGTGCGCGATTCGCTCTCTAACTTTATCTGGAGCCGTACGCGCACTCGTCCGATGATCATCCCGGTCGTCATGGAGGTTTAGTTTGGCGCGCGGATCTGCACAAAACGCCAAAGGCAATAAAGCCAACAACCAACCGGCATCTGCTAAGGGTGCCGGTTCCCATCTGCGTGCCAATAAGGGCCACGAGGCCGACTTCGACGATTTTGAGCCCCTGGTCGAGCCCTCGGCCAACCGCGATATCGCCGGCGTGGTCATCGCCGTTTTGGCGATTGCGTCCTTCATTGCCGTGATTTCCCCGGCAACGGCACCCGTGACGGCTGCGGTTGCCGGTTTCTACCACCTTGGCTTTGGCCTGGGCGCCTACGTGCTGCCGATCGTCATTTTGCTGTTTGCCGCCACGCTCTTTTTAGGTGAGGACTCGCCGCTCAACGCGCGCTCTGTTGCGGGCGGCGCCGTGGTCTTTATCGCCGTCGTCTCCATTCTCTCGCTGATGGTGCCGGGTACGAGCGACTCGTGCGATCTTATGTTCACGCCGCAAAATCTGTCCGCTTCGGGTGGCTACATCGGTGCGTTTATTGCGAGTGCGCTGCAGAATGCCCTGGGTAAGCCTATCGCGATGGTAGCCCTGTTGGGTCTGGCCGTCGTTGGTTTTGTCATCATCGGCTTTTCTGTGGGTGGCGTGCTGCGCTCTGCTCGCGACCGTGCGGCCGATTTTGCCGAGCGCCGTCGTGCCGACGTCAACGCGAGCCCGTGGGGTGACGACGAAGCCCTGTCGGTGCCCGGCGTTGCCCGTCCGCACCTGAGCATTCTTCGTCAAAAGGGCTCCGATGCTGCCGTGACTACGGTCATGGGCAACGATGTGGACCCGGTTTTGGACGATGACGACGAGGACGAGGATCCGTTTGTCGACGTGTCCGATGCCGTGGAGGCTGAGCGCGCTAAGACGACGCTGCTGCCGCGCCGTCATGTCAAGAAGAGCAAGGCCACACCCAAGTTGAATACAAGTGAGCCCGATCCGTCCTGGTCCGAGAGTGAGATTGAGCTCACCGAGGGCGATGACGAGGACGACGAGGCTCCGATTGAGACTGCAAAGACGACTTTGCTGCCGCGTCGCCATGCAAAGCGCGACCAGGTAACCGGTCAGCTTTCGATGGAAGACGACCCCGATAAGATCGACGAGTCCGAGCCGCCGTTTGCCGTGAATCCTGTCTCGGCAGCACCTCAGATACCCGACTTCTTGAAGCATCCCAAGGTTGCCGATGCGCCTGCCTCGAGTGCTGTCGGATCGGCTGCGGCTAGCGATGGGGGAGCGGACGGCGGCGCCGCAGATAACGAGGGCGAAGAAGAGGATGGCCTCAAGCTTCCGCCACTCGAAATTCTGCATGCCAACCCGCAGTCGGCGTCCTCCGCGTCATCTGACAAGGAGCTGGAACAGACTGCTGAGTCGCTTCAGTCCACCTTGCTTGAGTTTGGCCGCAGTGCCCGCGTGGTCGGCTGGATCGCCGGCCCCACGGTGACGACCTTTAAGCTGCAACCTGGCGAGGGCGAGCGCGTGAGCAAGATTTCGAGCCTTGAGGACGATATCGCGCTTTCGCTCGCTGCCCAGTCGGTGCGTATCTTTGCCCCGATCCCCGGCACCTCGCTCGTGGGCATCGAGATTCCCAACCGCAAGCGCCAAAACGTCAACCTGGGCGACGTGCTGCCCTATGTGAAGGGCGGTCCGCTCGAGCTGGCCATCGGTCGCGATGCCGAGGGCACGCCGGTCGTCGCCGACCTTGCCAAGATGCCCCACCTGCTGATCGCCGGTACCACGGGTTCCGGTAAGTCGGTGATGATCAACTCCATCATCACGACCCTGCTCATGCGCGCCCTTCCCGAGGACGTTCGCCTGATCATGGTCGACCCCAAGCGCGTCGAGCTCGCGGGCTATAACGGCCTGCCGCATCTTTACGTACCGGTCGTTACCGAACCCAAGCAGGCCGCGAGCGCCCTGCAATGGGCCGTGTCCGAGATGGAGCGTCGCCTGAAGGTCTTCGAGCGCCTTAACGTGCGTAAGATCTCGACCTACAACGAAAAGCAGGCCGCCGGCGAGTTTGAGCATTACGATAACCCGCCGCAAAAGATGCCCTATCTGGTCATTATCATCGACGAGCTCTCGGACCTGATGATGGTCGCCGGTAAGGATGTCGAGGCCTCGATCGTACGTATTGCACAGCTGGGCCGTGCCGCCGGTATTCATCTTATCGTGGCCACGCAGCGCCCCAGCTCCAACGTGGTGACGGGCCTCATCAAGGCCAACATCACCAACCGCATCGCCTTTAACGTCGCCACGGGCATCGACTCGCGCGTCATTATCGACCAGATGGGTGCTGAAAAGCTCACCGGTTTGGGCGACATGCTGTTCTCCAAGGTCGACTGGGGCAAGCCTCGCCGTATCCAGGGCTGCTTTGTCTCGGACGACGAAATCAACGAGATTGTCGAGTTCGTTAAGTCGCAGAGCGAGCCCGACTACCACGAGGAGATCCTGTCTGCCGTGGCGCCCGCTTCCATGTCCATGGCGGGTGGCGGTGGCATTGTCCGCACCGGAGTCGCCGAGCCGCAAGACGATGATCCGCTCATTTGGGAAGCCGCCCATATTGTGGTGGAATCGCAGCTTGGCTCCACATCTGGCCTGCAACGTCGTCTGAAGGTTGGCTATGCGCGTGCCGGGCGTATTATGGACATGCTGGAAGAAAAGGGTGTCGTCGGACCGCCTGACGGTTCCAAGCCGCGTGAGGTCCTGTTGGACGAGGAGGGGCTTGCCGCGCTGGAATCTGTCGACGCTGAGATGGCACGTGAAGATCGTGAGTTTGGAGGATTCTGATGGCTGCACGCTTTGGTGACATGCTGCTCGAGCAGCGTCGCCGGATGGGCCTTTCCATTCAGCAGGTCGCCAACACCATCAAAATCAGGCCGCAGATCATCGAGTTTTTCGAGACCGGTAACTTTGCTTCGATGCCGCCGCGCGGCTATGCGCAGGGCATGATTTCGAGCTATGCTCGCTTTTTGGGCCTCAATCCGCGCGAGGTCGTCAATGCCTACTTTGACGACCTGATGGTATACGAACGCGAGACTTCCCAGCAGGGCGGTCGTTTTCAGGATGCCGCCGGCTACGTCAATTCGCGTTCCTCGGTCGACAACGGGCGCTTCCTGATGGTTCAGGGCGGTCGTTCGACCCGCTATGGACAGCGTCCTCAGCAGGCCGGTTATATTACCGAGACGGGTTCAGGCGAGGAGATTCGCTCACAGCGTGACCGGTTCCGCAGTACGCCGATGCCCGAGGACCGTGCGCTTCCCGCTGCCCGCGGCGTGGCGCGTGACCCTCGTGCCGGCTACGGCGACGGTGGCTATTCCGATCGCGGTTACCGTGGTGCCTCTACGGGACGCTCTCGCGGTGGCTATGCGGATGCCGATACCACGCAGGTGACGCCGCGTCTTCGCTCTCAATCACAGCCGTATGGCCAGCGCTCTTCGGCTCCGCGTTCGGGCCAGCGTTGCTATCAAGGCCGCGGTGAACTTGCACCCCGCTCGGGTCAGCGCAGCCTTCAGGGCCAGGGCGGCTATCGCGGCCGTTCCGATAGCAATCGCGGTCGTATGCCTCAGGGAAGCGGCCGCAGCAGTTCCGGTCGTGGACGCGGCGGATCACGTACTCCTCAAAACTACGGGCTCGATCCGCGTATCGTTTACGCCGGCATCGGCGCCGTTGCGCTGCTGTTGATTGCGCTCATCGTGGTGCTTCTGCGCGGTTGCGCATCTTCGGCGCCCGAGAACACGCCCGAGACGCCCACTGCTACCAAGATGACGACCAAGAAGTCTTCTAAGAAGACCGAAACGGTCGACGAGGACGAAGACACCGATGAGGCGACGGATGAGTCGACTGATTCGGACGCCACCAAGACGACGGCCAAGAAGGAAGAGAACGAGGTCACGAAGGTCAAGGTCTCCGTTGCCAAGGGAAAGACCGCGTGGATTGAGGTCAAGGTCGACGGAAAGTCGGTCTATGGCGCCCAGGCGACTGGCCCCTTTGAGCAGGAGTACACGCCCGAGTCCTCGATCGAGATCACCACGTCCAAGCCTTCCGATGTCACCGTTACCAAGAACGGCGAAAAGGTCCGTTACGATACCAAGACCTCGGGCGTGGCGCGTGTGACGATCACCGTTCCCAAGAAGGAGACGACTGATTCCGAGAATGGTGAAAGTTCTGATGGTACCGACACCACCGATGGTACCGATACCACCGACGGTACCGATGCCCAGTCCACGGATGGCACTGATACCGCAACTGACGGTCAGACGCCCACCGATTCTACCGACTATTCGTACGATAGCTACTAAGCCGCTCGTACGCGAAAGGAAACATCATGGCTAAAGATTCCAGCTTCGACGTCGTGTCCGAGGTCAACATACAAGAGGTCGACAACGCCTTCCAGCAGACCACGCGAGAGATTTCCCAGCGCTATGACCTTAAGGATTCTGGCGCCACGATCGAGCTTTCGAAGGGCGACAAGCTCTTTACGATCAACGCCCCGGCCGACTTTGTCTCCAAACAGATTATCGACGTGTTGAGCTCCAAGCTCATCAAGCGCGGCATCGACCTCAAGGCTGTCTCGTGGGATGCTCCGCAGGCGGCGTCGGGCGGCACCGTGCGCGTGCTCGGCCATATCGTCGAGGGTATCGACCAGGCGACCGCCAAGAAGATCAACAAGGACATCAAGGACCAAAAGCTCAAGGTCAAGGTGACCATCGAGGCCGACAAACTGCGTGTTTCCTCTGCTTCGAAGGACGCGTTGCAGACCGTGATCCAGTTCCTGCGCGACCAGGACTACGGCCAGCCGCTGCAGTTCACCAACTACCGCTAATATCAATCGAAAGGACCGCTCTCCAACATGGATACACCGTTGGGCTCCGTGCTCTACATCACCCTCGGGTGCGCTAAGAACGAGGTTGACACCGATCGCATGCGTTCTCTTTTGACCGCCGCGGGCTACGAGGAGGCATTCGACCCGCAGGATGCCGATATCGCCATCGTCAATACATGCTCGTTCCTCGCCTCCGCAACGTCCGAGAGCATCGAGACCACGCTCGAGCTCGCCAACGAGGTTCAGGACGGCGTTCGTTCTTGCCCCATCGTCATGTGCGGCTGCGTGCCGTCGCGCTATGGCGATGACCTACCTGACGAGCTGCCCGAGGTCGCTGCCTTTGTGAAGGCCGACGAGGAGGACGGCATCGTGGCGGTCATCGATGGCGTGCTGGGTGTCGAGCGTGAGATTGCAGCCTATATCCCGCAGGTCAAACGTACCGTCGAGGGTGCTGTCGCGTTCGTCAAGATTTCCGATGGCTGCAACCGCTTCTGCAGCTTCTGCATGATTCCCTACATCCGCGGCCGCTATCACTCGCGCAATGCCGAGAGCATCATCTCCGAGGTGCGCGACCTGGTTGCCGGCGGTGTGCGCGAGATCGTGCTGATCGGCCAGGACACGGGCATCTGGGGTACCGACTTTGCCGACGAGGACGTCGCCGATGGCTCGCCGCGCAATCTGGCGCAGCTGCTGCGTGCCGTCGCCGAGGCCGTGCGCCCGCACAACGTCTGGGTCCGCGTGCTCTATCTGCAGCCCGAGGGCATGACTGACGAACTCATCGAGACGATTCGCGATACGCCCGAGGTGCCGCCCTATATCGATATCCCCGTGCAGCACTGCGACGCGCGCATTCTTAAGGCCATGCGTCGCTCCGGTTCGCGCCAGGAGCTCGAGGATCTGTTCCGCGACCTTCGTGAGCGCATCCCCGGCATCGTGATTCGTTCCACGGCCATGGTCGGCTTCCCGACCGAGACCGACGACGAGTTCCGCGATCTTATCGACTTTATGGACACCGTCGGCTTTGACTACACGAGTGTCTTTGCCTACTCGCAGGAGGAGGGCAGCCTGGCCGCTAAGATGGAGGGCCAGGTCGACGAAGAGGTCAAGCTCGAGCGCGCCCAGGAGGCCATGGACCTGGCCGAGTCGCTCGGTTTTGCCGCCACCGCCGCACATGTGGGCGAGCGCGCCCAGGTAATCGTCGACGGTATCGAAGAGACCGAGGATGGCGCCGAGCTGATCGGCCATGCCTGGTTCCAGGCGCCCGATTCCGATGGCGCGGTGCATCTGGACGCCAGCGAGGCGTCCGTGGGCGATATTCTGACCGTCGAGTTTACCGATAGCTTCTGCTATGAGCTTATCGGTCATGTTGTGGAGTAGGAGAGCGTCGTGGCTAACGAGAGCAATAAGGAACTGACGAGTGTCTGGACGCCCGCCAACATCGTGACGTGCGTTCGCATCGTCTTTATCCCGGTGTTCATGATCGTGTCGGCGCTTTCTCACACGAGTGTTGCCGGTACGGATTGGAGCACCTTCGACGGCCCGCTCGCCGCCGCTGCCTTCATTCTGTATGTGATCCTGTCGTGCACCGATAAGGTCGACGGTTATCTGGCGCGTTCGCGCAACGAGATCACCGACTTCGGTAAATTCTTGGACCCCATCGCCGATAAGCTGCTGGTTTTCTCGGCCCTGCTGCTGTTCTTGGATTTTGGCGCGGTGACCGTGTGGTCCGTGTTCATTATCCTGTTCCGTGAGCTTCTGGTGAGCGCCCTTCGCATGGTCGCGAGTGCGGCCGGTGTGGTCGTTGCGGCCGATAAGCTCGGCAAGTACAAGACGGCAACCACGATGGTCTCCATTTGCGGTTACCTGTGCGTTTTTGCTATGGCCGGCTTGCACCTTGGCCCGGTGGCGCTGACGCTCGGCATCTACTCGGTGTCGCGCTTCCTGTACGCCGTTGCCGTTGTCCTGACCGTTATCTCGGGCGCCCAGTACTTCTGGAACTGCCGCAAGATCGTCTTTTCGGTCTAGGTCCTGGTTGGTATGACGGACTCTTTTGAGCAGATTTCCGCACATAACGAGGAGCTGGCGCGTGATATTGTCGAGCGCGCGAGCGCTCGGGGCGTGAAGGTTTCGACGGCTGAGTCGCTGACGGCGGGTATGATCGCCTCGACGATTGTCGATATCCCGGGCGCCTCGGCGGTGCTGCGTGGCGGTGCGGTGACCTATTGCGATGAGATTAAGCATCGTGTTCTTGGTGTTGAGCAGGAGACGCTCGACCGCTATACCGCGGTGTCGCATCAGACCGCGCGCGAGATGGCGGTGGGTTCGCTGGAGCTGTACCAGAGCGATATTGCAGTGAGCGCAACGGGTTATGCCGGCCCCGGCGGTGGCACTGAGGACGATCCGGCGGGCACTTTCTATATTGGCTGGGCGCATCGTTCCGCCGATGGGGGCGTGCCGGTCGTGGACTCTGTGCGCTGCCACTATGAGGGTGACCGTTCGTGTGTTCGTGCCCATGCGGTCACGGAGGCATTGGGTCGCATTGCCCTTGTGCTCAACTCTATGGAATAGACGTGTTTTAAGGGGCCTCCGGGCCCCTTAATTGTGGAGATAGGGACCTCTGACAAATTTAGCGTTTGTGCTGGTTATAGATGTATTCTCGCCTTCTTTGCTCTTATTTGGCCCTTTGTGGTCAAGCATTTGGTCAGTGTTTGGTCGGCGTTTGGTTTGGTTTTGGAAAGACTGCCTGCATATGATTGGCCTGAACGGTTGACCACGAACAGCCGTTCGTTTATTATCGATGCAGGTTGTTAAGAGGAGGGCTATTCATGGCCAAGAATTCAGGTCCCGTACGTACCGTTCATGCTCGCACGACGGGTAAAGAGCGCGATGAGATGATCGCCACCACCAAGGCCGAGATCGAGAAGAAATTCGGCCAGGGTTCCATCATGAGGTACGGCGATGGTGGTCCCGAGCTCGAGGTCGAGGCCATTCCCACGGGCGCCCTGGCCCTCGATGCCGCGCTGGGTATCGGCGGCGTGCCGCGCGGCCGTATCGTCGAGATTTACGGTCCTGAGTCCTCCGGTAAGACGACGCTTTCGCTCGAGATCCTGGCCGAGGCCCAGGCAATGGGTGGCGTTGTGGCATTTATCGATGCCGAGCACGCGCTCGATCCCACGTATGCCGCACGCATCGGCGTGGATATCGACGAGGTGCTCATTTCCCAGCCCGATACGGGCGAGCAGGCGCTCGAGATCGTTGACATGCTCGTGCGTTCCGGCGCCATCGATGCCATCGTCGTTGACTCCGTCGCTGCGCTGACCCCGCGTGCCGAGATCGAGGGAGAAATCGGCGACACTACGGTCGGTCTTCAGGCTCGCCTGATGAGCCAGGCGCTCCGCAAGCTCGCCGGCTCGCTGTCCAAGTCCAACACGACGTGCATCTTCATTAACCAGCTGCGTGAGAAGATCGGTGTCATGTTCGGCAACCCCGAGACTACGACGGGCGGCCGCGCCCTTAAGTTCTTCTCTTCGGTGCGTATCGACATTCGCCGTATCGACAGCATTAAGCTTAAGGACGAGGTTATCGGTAACCGCGTGCGCGCCAAGGTCGTTAAGAACAAGGTGGCAGCTCCGTTCCGTTCTGCTGAGTTCGACATCATGTACGGTACGGGCATCTCTAAGGAGGGCTCGATTCTGGACATGGCTGTCGAGTGCGGCATCTGCAAGAAGATGGGCTCCTGGTTTGCCTATGGCGAGGACAAGCTCGGCAACGGTCGCGAGGCCGCCAAGGCGTTCCTGCGCGAACACCCCGATTGCGCTGACGAGATTGAGCATAAGGTCCGCCTTGCCTGCGGGCTTGAGTTTGATGACGATGCTCCGTCCGAGGTCGAGCTGACCGATCAGCCTGCGCCTGAGGAGTTTGACGAGCTTTACGCCATCGATGGTTCCGCCATGCTCGATGATGACGACGAGTAACGGTTACGCTCATGTCGTATACGGTGACCGAGGCCACGGTCGTCTTTCCCGATAAGAAGGCGGCCTCCTCGTTCTCGAGCGGGTATGCGTCCAAAAAGCCTTGCGCACATATCGATTGTGAGCTTGAGGGCGGTTTTGAGCGGTCCATTTGGATTCCCGTGCGGGTCGCGCGGCTGTATGTCAAAAACCGCCCCGATCTTCCCTGTGATTGGGACAACTTCCGTGAGGCGGTGCAGCTCATTGAGCGTAAATGTGCACTTACCATGGTGACCGAGATGTTATCGCGCCGCGACCATGCGACGGGTGAGGTCCGTGACAAGCTGGCTCGCTACGGCTTTCACCAGCCTGCGATCGATTTCGCCGTCGAGCGCGCCACCGAGTATCGCTTTTTAGACGAGAGCCGCTTTTGCTCGTACTTTATCGAGGAGCGCAAGCGGCGCGGTTGGGGACAGCGCAAAATCGAGACCGAGCTCAAGCGTCGCCATGTCGTGCTCGATGACATTCCCGGTTATCCCGAGGAATATTTTGCCGTCGAAGACGATTTGGCGCGTGCGTCAGCCCTGCTTGCCAAGCGGCGTGTTCCAGAGACGTGCGGATTCGAAAAACTGGTTCGGTTTTTGATGGGCAAGGGCTTCTCGTATCACATTGCCGCCGATGCCGTTAAGGCACGCCTCGATGCCGAATGCGAGGAATGTGCGGTTTAGGCATATGAGTTTTGTGGTCCTGCCGTTCACCGCGTTTTAGCCGCCGTGCTGGGGCCATTTATTTGACAGTTGTTGTGGTTCAACGTACGATAAACACTGTCATTTGCTTTGTGATATGTGCTCATCTGTGATGAGTTTGTTTATATGTTTATCTGTATCCGACCCGCATAAGCTGCGCCCATATTACTCAAATGTCGCGAGCCGTTCATAAGGACGGTTCGCTTTGTTGTGTAACGAATCCATAAAAAGGAGTGAGCATGCCTATCATTGCAGCGCTCGTTGGCATCGTTTTGGGTGCCATCGCCGCCATTGCCTACATGCGCACCGCCAAGCAGGGTAGTCTTCACGAGGCCGACGAAAAGATCCAGTCGGCACACGCACAGGCTGAGTCCCTGATCGGTGATGCAAAGCGTCAGGCCGAGACCCTCAAAAAAGAGGCTCTGCTCGAGGCTAAAGAGGAGATCATCAAGAACAAGCAGGCCGCCGAGGCCGAGGACAAGCAGCGTAAGAGCGAGATTCGTACGCTCGAGAACCGTGTGATGCAGCGCGAGGAGTCCCTTGATCGTCGAAACGACGCTCTCGACAAGCGTGAGCACCAGCTGTCCAGCCAGGCCGGTCAGGTCGAGAAGCGCTCCCGCGAGCTTGAGGAGCTCTGCGCCAAGCAGACCTCCGAGCTCGAGCGTATCGCCGACCTGACCCGTGAGGACGCCCACAAGGAGCTCCTCGATAAGGTTCGCGGCGAGGTCACCCACGAGGCTGCCACGATCATTCGCGAGTCCGAGCAGCAGGTTCGCGCCGAGTGCCACAAGACCGCCCAGGAGATTCTGTCCCTGGCGATTCAGCGCTGCGCTGCCGACCACACAGCCGAGGTCACCGTTACCTCCGTGCACATTCCCTCTGATGACCTCAAGGGCCGTATCATCGGTCGCGAGGGTCGCAACATCCGGACCTTCGAGCAGGTTTCCGGCGTCAACCTCGTGATCGACGACACGCCTGAGACCGTCGTTCTTTCGAGCTTCGACCCGGTCCGTCGTGAGACCGCCCGTGTTGCCCTCGAGAACCTCATCGCCGACGGCCGCATTCACCCCGCCCGCATTGAGGAGATGTATCACAAGGCTGCCGACCTGGTTCAGCAGCGCGTGCGCGAGGCTGGCGAGCAGGCTGCCTTTGATACCGGTATCCACGACCTGCACCCCGAGATCGTCAAGACCCTTGGTGCCCTGCGCTACCGTACCTCGTTTGGTCAGAATGTGCTTCAGCACTCCCTCGAGGTCTCTGATCTGTGCGGCGTGATGGCTTCCGAGCTTGGCCTGGACGTTGTGACCGCTAAGCGCGCCGGCCTGCTGCACGACCTGGGCAAGGCAATCGACCACGACGTCGAGGGCCCGCATGCCGTCATCGGCGCCGAGCTTGCCCGCCGTTATGGCGAGAAGCCCGTTATCGTTCACGCTATCGAGGCTCACCATGCCGATGTCGACCCCAACACGGTGCTCGATGTCCTGGTACAGGCCGCCGATGCCGTCTCCGCCTCTCGCCCCGGTGCCCGTCGCGAGTCTGCCGAGAACTACATCAAGCGTCTTGAGAAGCTCGAGGAGATTGCCAACTCCCATGAAGGCGTCGAGCGTACCTATGCCATGCAGGCTGGTCGCGAGGTCCACGTCATGGTTCAGCCGGACAAGATCTCCGATGCCCAGTCCACGGTCCTGGCTCACGATATCGCCCATCAGATCGAGGAAGAGATGGAGTATCCCGGTCAGGTGCGCGTCGTCGTGATTCGCGAGAGCCGCGCTGTCGATATCGCTAAATAACATGAGCGACGCGAACGAGCTCATCTCATTTATCGCGTCGATGTCGGGGGAGGGCAACCTTCGCGTCGAGGAGAACCTTGGCGAGGGGTATGTCCGCCTCCGCGTTTCGGAGGCCGAGCGGCGCCAGGCAAAACACGACATTCAGCATGTCGAGGATATCGTCATCGAAATGCTCCGTAATGCTCGCGATGCCGGCGCCGACAAGGTCTATCTCGCCACGACCAAGGAAGATGGCGTCCGCACGCTTGTCTTTCTGGATAACGGTTCGGGCGTTCCGCAGGATATGCAAGAGCGAATCTTCGATGCCCGCGTTACCTCCAAGCTCGAGAGCATGAAGATGGACCGTTGGGGCGTTCACGGTCGTGGCATGGCATTGTTTTCGATCAAGCAGAACACCGACGAGGCCCGTGTGGTCACGTCCGGCGTCGATCTTGGTTCAGCCTTTAAGGTGAGCGTTGCAGCCGACCGCCTCAGTGAGCGTGCCGATCAGTCCAGCTGGCCCCAGGCCGTCAAGGATGAGGACGGACGTTATGTCTGTGCTCGCGGCCCGCATAATATTATTCGCGCTGCCTGTGAGTTTGCGCTCGAGGAGCTGCGTGGTTGCGATGTCTATCTTGGTTCTCCGTCTGAGATTGCCGCGACCCTTTATGCTCAGGCGTCAAGTCGGCTCGATACGTCTCGTCTCCTGTTTATTGATGACGAGAGCGAGCTTCCGGTTGTCGATCGTTTAGGCCTTGCCTCTGATGCCGAGGACTTTATCCGTATCTGCTCGGGTTTGGGTCTTGAGATGTCCGAGCGCACGGCACATCGCATTTTGGCAGGGCAGATTAAGCCCGTTCGCGGTGTGACCGCGCGTCTGCTGCGCGAGCGTGATTCGTCCTCGCATGCGCCGGCTCCTGTCGATCTCGCGAAGGATCGTCGCGGGCTACGTATTGCCAAGGATGACATGGCACAGTTTTCGCGTGCTGTGGAGCGGGACTTCAATGACCTTGCCGCCAGGTACTATCTCAACCTTTGCGGCGACCCAAAGATTCGTGTTTCGCGTGATCGAATCACTGTGACCTTCGATCTTGCCAAAGAGGAATAGTGCCTTTACCGAGTCCTCTCGGTACGATACAGTTATTGCAGTTAAAACGTACTTTTAAACGCAGGAGTTTCTTCATGGATTGCCTGAAGGTATCAAGCAAATCATCGCCCGCGTCCGTTGCCGGCGCCATCGCCGGCATGGTCAAGGATGGTGTACCCGTTAACATCCAGTGTGTCGGCGCCGGTGCTGTCAACCAGGCCATTAAGGCCGTTGCCATCGCGCGCGGTTTTTTGATCCCAACCGGTTTTGATATTTCCTGCGCGCCCGTGTTCTCCGACATTCTCATTAACGGGGAGTCGCGCACGGCCATCCGCCTTTCTATCTACGTTCACCAGATCAATCGAGCTGCTATGGATAACGTCGTCATGGATGATGTTAAGCCTGTGGCATAGCTTCTGCTAGCCTCGTTTCGCTCCCCAACGTTAGGACTTATGCACATGGATCAGCGTTCCGTACGCGATATTCTTGCCGGTAAAACCTACTTTATCCGCACCTTTGGCTGCCAGATGAATCAGCACGACTCTGAGCGCGTGAGCGGTCTGCTCGATTCGCATGGTTGCCTCATGGCGCTCGATCTTGAGCATGCCGATATCGTTGTCTTCATGACATGCTGCGTGCGCGAGGCCGCCGATACTCGCCTGTACGGTCAGTGCAATTCCTGCAAAAGCCTGCCGCCTTCGCCTTCGGGCAAGCGTGTGGTTGCCGTGGGCGGCTGCATCGCGCAGCGTGATGGCGAGGGACTGCTCACCAACGTCGATAACGTCAATGTCATCTTTGGCACGCATTCTATCGCACATGTGGCCGAGCTCATTGCCGAGGCGTTCCTTGACGGCAAGCTTCATATCCGCACCAATGAGCATGAGGATACGGATGCCATGAGCATGCCGTGGCATCGAGAGACCCAGTATCACGCTTGGGTGCCCATCATGACGGGCTGCAATAATTTCTGCACCTATTGCATCGTGCCGTACGTGCGCGGTCGCGAAAAGAGCCGCCCCTTCGAGGAGATTGTCGACGAGGTGACCGGTTTGGTGCGCCAGGGCGTGCGTGAGATTACGCTGCTGGGCCAAAACGTTAACTCATATGGTCGCGATCTGTTTGGCAAGCCGCGTTTTGCCGATCTGCTGCGTGCCGTGGGCGATACGGGTGTGGAGCGCATCTTCTTTACGTCTTCGCATCCCAAGGACCTGTTGCCCGAGACCATCGATGCCATGGCCGAGACGCCTGCCGTTATGCCGCAGCTGCACTTGGCCGTCCAGTCAGGTTCGACGCGGATCCTCAAAGAGATGAATCGCCGTTATACACGTGAGGACTATTTGGGCCTGGTCGATCGCATTCGCAACCGTATGCCCGATATCGCGCTCTCGACCGACATTATCGTTGGCTTCCCAGGCGAGACTGAAGAAGACTTTGAGCAGACGCTCTCGCTTGCCGAGACGGTCCGCTATGCCCAGGCCTATACCTTCATCTATTCCAAGCGCGCCGGTACCCCGGCCGCAGAGATTGACGATCCTACGCCGCATGAGGTTATTCTCGAGCGTTTCAACCGCCTGGTTAAGGTTATCGAGACCACGGCACACGAGTATAACCAGGGTGAGCTTCATACTGTGGTGCCGGCGCTCATTGAGGGAACGAGTAAAAAGAACGACACGGTCCTGCTTGGCAAGAGTCCCAAGAATCAGACCGTGCATGCGCCTATCCCCGAGGGTTACAGCATCGATCAGCTTGTTGGCAAGATCGTTGATGTTGACGTTGATGTTGCCAAGACCTGGTATTTGTCCGGTTCCGTTGTGGGCGAGCCGCGCTAATGGTTTCTTCCGAGGCAGGTCTTTCCGCCGTTGCGATCGTCGGTCCGACGGCGGTTGGTAAGAGTGATGTTGCCGACCGTTTGGCCGCTCGTCTTTCGTCCGAAGTGCTGTCGTGCGATGCGATGCAAATCTATCGCGGCATGGACATCGGTACCGCAAAGATGGCGCCCGATGAGTGTACGGCGCCGCTGCGTCTTGTCGACATTGTAGATCCGGGTGTGGCATATTCTGCTGCGCTTTATCAGGCTGACGCTCGCGCGCATGTTGAACGTCTCCTTGGTTCGGGTTGCCTGCCGGTTTTTTGCGGAGGTACGGGGCTGTATCTCAAGGCCGCCCTCGATGAGATGGACTTTCCCTCGGGCGAACTTGAGGACGATCGCCGTGCGGGCTATCAGGAGCTTGCCGAGCGTATTGGTGAGGAAGAACTGCATGCCCTGCTTGCTGAGCGTGACCCCGATTCCGCTGCGGTCATCCACCCCCATAATGTTCGCCGCGTGATTCGTGCGCTCGAAATGCACGATGATGGCATCTCCTATGCACAGCAAAAAAGTCAGTTTAGTGTTCCGCGCGAGCATTATCATGCTCTATGGTTTGGTCTGACGCGTAATCGCGAGGTTCTCTACGAGCGCATTAACCTACGTGTCGATCTGATGTTTGAACAGGGTCTTGTCGATGAGGTTCGCGGTCTGATGGACCAGGGGCTGGGAGATGCCCTGACGTCGATGCAGGCAATTGGCTATAAAGAGATTATCGATGCTTTTAATGGCGTGATGAGCATGGATGAGGCTCGCGAGCTCATTAAGATGCGTTCGCGTCGTTATGCCAAGCGTCAGCTTTCGTGGTTTAAGCGCGATGACCGTATCGTGTGGTTTGATATGGACGAGTTTACGATCGATGAGGTCGTTGAGGACATCCTGCATCGTATTGAGGCTGCCTAATGGCCCGTTTCCCCCTTGTTCCCACGGCACCCGAGCCCGAGCGTGCCATATTAGTTGGTGTTGAGTGGCGCGACAATGCATGGCCGCTCGATCGTTCGCTTGACGAGCTTGAGCGCCTGGCCCATACGGCTGGCGCCCAGTGCGTGGCGCGTTTGTCACAGCGTCTGGTTAAGCCGTATCCAAAATCGTTTATCGGTTCCGGTAAGGTTGAAGAGCTGTGCGGCCTGGTGCATCGCATGGATGCCGATGTCGTTATTTTTGACGACGACCTGACGCCCTCGCAGCAATCCTATTTGGAGAAAGCCGTGGGCGAGCCGGTAAAGATTATCGATCGTACAGCACTGATCTTGGATATCTTTGGCCTGCATGCTCAGACGCGTGAGGGACGCCTACAGGTACAGCTGGCGCAGCTTCAATATCTGTTGCCTCGTCTGCGTGGCATGTGGAGCCATCTTGCCAAGGAGCAGACGCGCGGCGGCATCGGTTCGCGCTTTGGCCAGGGTGAAAGCCAGCTCGAGGTTGACCGTCGCTTGATTCGCAATAAGATTGCCGCGCTTCGTCGTGAGCTCAAGCAGGTTGAACAGCGTCGCGATGTCCAGTCCAAGAGCCGCATTGAGTCGCCGGCGTTTCGCGTCGCATTAGCCGGTTATACCAATGCCGGTAAATCGACGTTGCTCAATCGCCTGACCGGCTCTACGGTACTTTCGCAGGACAAGCTGTTTGCTACGCTCGACCCGACGACGCGTTCGTATCGCCTGCCCGGCGGTCGCGGCATGACGATTACTGATACCGTCGGCTTTATTCAAAAGCTGCCGCATGGTCTGGTCGATGCCTTTAAATCGACGCTGTCCGAGGTGTTGGGTGCCGATCTAATTCTCAAAGTCGTAGATGCGTCTGACGAGGACTATGAGCGGCAGCTTGAGGCTGTCGACCGCGTTCTTGATGAGATCGGCGCTGGAGAGCGTTTAACGCTGACCGTATTCAATAAAATCGATCTTCTCGATAGCGTTGATCACCTGAGCTTCCGTCGTCGCTATCCCGAGGCCGTGCTGTTCTCGGCCCAGACGGGCGAGGGACTCGACGATTTCGTCGACCGTATTGCTCGTGAGGCGGCTGCTACCGATGTGTTGCTCTCTGCTGATATCCCGTATCGCGAGGGCGCCCTCATCACGCTGGTGCATGAGCAGGGAACCCTTTTGCACGAGGAATATCTTGAGGACGGCGTTCGTATTGTGGCGAAGCTGCCGGCCCGTATCGCGCCGCGGCTCAAGCGTTATCGCACCGAGTAGACGAGCTCCAAAAAGCCCAGAATAATGGGTTGATGCAGCAGATAAAAGGGGAGTGCATGACGTCCAAGGCTGGCGAGCGCCGGCAGGGGGTTGGCGTAGGCCCAGCTTAGGGCGGTCTTATCGATTCCCTGCGCTATATGTGCGGCGAATTATCCTGCAAGATACATAAAGATAAACGGGATGATGGGGTAGTAATCACCTGAAACAAACCCAAGGCTCGGAAATCCCAGCCACGCCAGGTAGGGGACAGGGTAGATCGTTTTGGGGATACTCCAGGTGAGGGCGAACAACACAAGGCATAGCGACATGCCCCATCTAGCCGATATCTTCTTAAGGACGGGATCGGTCAACGCCACGATGCCGGTACATGCGGCCATGCAGTAGATGATGCCAAAATTAACCGAATCGTCGACTGAGACAAGTGTTGTTGCCAGCCAGACGACGAGTGCTGCTAAGGCGTATTTGGCGGCACGTTTGATATTGTTGCGCGAAAGGGTGCACATCCAACCCGCGATAAACAAAAATACCCAGCTGATGCTGGCGCGCCAGATGTCTTGAAAGACGGTCTGGGTAAACCAGGGCATATCCCAGTCGTACAGGTAGGCGAGATCGTAGCAAGCGTGAAAACCTGCCATTGAAATCATCGTAAACCCACGGACGGTATCAAAGATGGTGATGCGTTTTTGCATTACGAGAACCGGCGCATTAAGCCGACGACTTTGCCCAAGATGATGGGATTCGTTGCATAGATAGGCTCCATGGTGTCATTCTCGGGCTGCAGGCGTACGCGTCCCTGCTCCTTGTAGAACGTCTTGACGGTCGCTGAACCATCAATCATGGCCACGACAATTTCGCCGTTCATGGCACTCTTTTGTTCACGGACGATGATGTAATCGCCATTGAAGATGCCGACATTGATCATTGAGCTCCCATGCACCTCAAGGATAAAGGAACCCTGATCAGTGGCGATTTCGGTCGGGATAGTAAAAGTGTCTTCGATATTCTGCTCGGCCAGAATGGGAATCCCAGCCGCGACGCGACCAACGAGCGGTAGCGAGACCGTTCCGCGAGGTGCGGTGGGCTCGTCAGATTTAGAAATTGAGACAGAGGAACCGTCCTCGTTAAAGAGTTCCAGGGCACGCGGTTTGGTGGCATCGCGCTTGAGTAGCCCGCGCGCCTCCAGGGCAGAGAGATGGGCGTGCACGGTGCTGGGAGAGGATAGGCCCACGGCAGAAGCCATCTCGCGCACGCTGGGCGGATAACCCTTCTCCTGCTGATATTCCTTGATGAAGTCGTAAATTTGCTGCTGACGCTTGGTAATTTTGCGAGACATCAGGGCATCCTCTCTACCCATGTCAAACAAATGTTCGAATTTTGCTTGACAGGAACAACTGTTCGAAGATAATAATAACCGAACATTCGTTCTCGCGCTAGACATTTTTGTCCGCGCGGCTTGATAAAACTGTTCTCAGCAAAACACGCGAGAGGAGAACATGATGAACGCAACGAATATGGTCCAGGGAAACCTCGCCCTTAAGCTCGAGACGCCTGCCGCGCCCGCTTTTACTGTTGTCAAGGGTGGACGTTCCGGTTATCAGCCTTTGCCCGTAAAGTCTGCTCGCACTCAGTATGCTGTTGCCGCGCCGACTCCCGCTGCCCTGAAGGTCTCGACGATTGTTGCCGTCGCCGTTGCGCTCACGCTCTTTTTTGTCCTCGCTACGTCGGTCTTTAGCGCTCGTCACGCCGCGTATGCCGAGTCCGTTTCCAACGTTACCTACGAGACCATTCGCGTTCAGCCTGGTGATTCTCTTTGGTCGCTTGCCGAGGAATATCCAATCGAAGGCCTTTCCACGCAAGAGACTTCCGACATGATCCGTAACGTCAATCATCTGGAGCATGGTTCGCTCACCGCCAGTGCGCATCTTAAGGTTCCTGCTCGTTCGTAATCATTATCGCGCTGCGCATGGTACTCTTGTTATCGTTTATGAGGAGGTACCATGCGCTGTCCTAAATGCGGCAAGGCACATACCCGCGTCGTTGATTCCCGTATGCAGGAGTCAAATAACACCATTAAGCGCCGTCGCGAATGTTGCTCGTGTAACTACCGCTTTACAACGTTCGAGCGATGCGAAGACCCAATTGAGGTCATTAAGTCGGACGGAACTAAGCAGCGGTTCGATCGCAATAAGCTGCTCGTCGGCTTGATGCGTGCCACCATCAAGCGCGATATCGACACTAAGAAGCTCAATGAGATTATCGACGATATCGAGGTCGAGCTGCGCTCTCGCACGCTGACGGCCGTCACGTCGCATGAGTTGGGTGACATGGTGCTCAAGCGCTTGGCCAAGATCGATAAGGTGGCGTACATCCGCTTTGCCTCGGTCTACCGCGATTTCAAAGACGTCGATGAGTTTCTGCAAGAGCTCGACAAGCTAAGGTGATTCCATGTCCTGCATTACCGTCAACATAAAGCGTCTCGATCCCACCGTCGAGCTTCCCAAATACGCCCATCCCACCGATGCCGGCTTGGATCTGCGCTCCAACGAGGACTGCGTCCTGAAGCCCTTCGAACGCCGTCTGGTCTCTACTGGGTTGGCCATCGCCCTGCCCGACGGCTACGCCGGCTTTGTCCAGCCCCGCAGCGGCTTGGCCATCAAGCAGGGCCTGTCTATAGTCAACACGCCGGGCCTCATCGACGCCCACTACCGAGGAGAACTCAAGGTTATCCTCATCAACCTGGATCCTGCCAACGACATTCAGATCAACAAGGGCGACCGCATAGCCCAACTCGTCATCCAGGAAGTCCCCACCGTCAACCTCGTAGAAGTAGACGAACTAGACGAAACCGATCGAGGCAACGGAGGCTTCGGCTCCAGCGGCGTAGCCTAGGGGCGCTCGTATCCCTCCCGCCCGCCTCTCACACATATCATTCCATGCTCAAACATTCTCGCTTCGCAGGGGCGCACGGATCCCGCTTTCGCCTGAGCCCCATACATATCATCCCGTGCTCAAACATTCTCGCTTCACTGCGAAACTGCGCGCGGGACGATATGTATGGGGCTCAGGCGAAAGGGCTCCATGCTTGACATAAAACAATCTTTCTAGTTAGCCGATGCGATAAAGGGATGCCTCCTTTGTCGCATCGACTAACTCTATTTATATTTTCCTGTTTTACCTTTGCAGGTTCTAATGGAGGGGATACCGAAGTAGCTGCTAGTAAGTAAACGTAGCTGTTCAGCGGGAGCCGCCCATATATCGTTC
>OLQB01000668.1_pt1 | contig 26423 bp, 34 predicted proteins | sample 1672681 | NCBI WGS metagenome assembly OLQB01 (sample SAMEA3136713, study PRJEB25190) | human gut metagenome | reverse complement strand
GACCCTCTCCATTGCCAAGACGGCGCAGCCCGCGCCGGGCGAGACACTGCGCTACTACTATCACGAAAATGTCTACCGCCCCTCGGCAGAAAGCCACACCTTCAAGGAAATCGGCCAGATGGGCCTTGAGATGCTGGGCGATGTGGGCGAAGTACAGGTGCGGCAGGCGGTGTCGCTGGCGGCACAGTCCCTCGAGCAGCTGGGCCAGCCGTGGGTGCTGGAAGTGAGCCACATGGGCTACCTGTTCGGTCTGCTGGATGCGCTGGACGTGCCGGAAGCTTCCCGCGCCGCCCTGCTGGCAAAGCTGAAAGCGAAAAACCTCCACGAGCTGAAAGCGGCGGCGTCCGCCGCCGGGCTGGATGAGGCCGGTGCCGACGCGCTGGCGGGGCTGATGAGCCTCTGCGGCAGCTGCGAGGATGTGCTTCCCCGTGTGGAAGCCGTCTGCCGGAACGAGTGGATGGAAGCTGCCGCTGCCGAGCTGAAAGCCATCACCGAAGAGCTGGCTGGTGCAGGCGGCAGCATCCGTCTGGACATGACGCTGGCCGGTGAGATGGAATATTACAACGGCCTTGTGTTTCAGGGCTATTTGGAGTCGCTTCCCCGTCCGGTGCTCAAGGGCGGGCGGTATGACCTGCTGATGCAGAAGTTCACCCCGGGCGCGGGGGCCATCGGCTTTGCGGTCTATCTCGACGAGCTGGACCGCCTGAGCGCCCCGCTCCCGCCGGTACAGCAGCAGAAAACCGAAAAGACCATGCTGAACGTAGCTCTGCCGAAGGGCCGTCTCGGTGACAAGGTCTATAATCTGCTGGCTGGTATCGGCTACGGCTGCCCCGAAGACTACAACGCCACCCGCAAACTGGTGGTGGAGAACCCCGCCGCCGGCATCCGGTACTTCCTCGTCAAGCCCAGCGACGTTGCGATCTACGTCGAGCACGGCGCGGCAGACGTGGGCATCGTGGGCAAGGACATCCTGACGGAAGCGTCTGCCGATGTCTACGAGCTGCTGGACACCGGCCTCGGAAAGTGCCGGATGTGCGTCGCCGCCCCGGCAGATTACAAAGACGACCCCAGCCGCCCGGTGCGGGTGGCAACCAAGTTCGTCAACATCGCCAAGAGCTATTATGCATCCATCGGGCGGGACATCGACATCATCAAGCTGAACGGCTCCATTGAGCTGGCCCCCATCCTGGGCCTGTCCGACGTCATCGTGGATATTGTGGAGACGGGTACGACCCTGCGGGAAAACGGTTTGCGGGTGGTGACGGAGTTCATGCCCATCTCGGCCCGCTTCATCGCCAATAAGGCCAGCTACCAGTTCAAGCACCGCGAAATGGACGAGATGCTGGAAAAGCTGCGTGCCGCCCTTGCCGCAAAGGAGGAGAAAAAATGATAAAGCTGTATAACTTCGATGAACTGAAGCCCGAAGAGATATTGAACCGTGACATCCGCGCGGAGAAGAATGTAGAAGACGTGGTGGACGGCATCATTGCCGATGTCCGCGCCCGGGGCGACGAGGCCCTGAAAGAATACGCCCTCAAGTTCGACGGTGCCAAGCTGGATAACATCCGGGTGACGCAGGAGGAAATTGAAGAAGCCTTTGCGAATATGGACGGCTATTTCCTCGAAACGCTGCGGGAGGCCGCCGCCAACATCGAGGCCTTCCACCGCCAGCAGGTGCATAAAAATTTTGTGATGAACGACAAGCCCGGCATCGTGCTGGGCCAGAAATACACCCCCATCGAGAAGGCGGGCGTCTACGTCCCGGGCGGCACGGCGGCGTATCCTTCCACCGTCCTGATGGACATTATCCCGGCCAAGGTGGCGGGCGTTTCGGAGATCGTCATGACGACTCCCGCCGGTAAGGACGGTAAGATCGATCCGGTCATCCTCGCCGCCGCGGCCACCGCAGGCGTGACCAGGATCTTCAAGACCGGCGGCGCACAGGCCGTGGCCGCGCTGGCCTACGGCACCCAGAGCATCCCGGCGGTGGATAAGATCGTCGGCCCGGGCAATATCTATGTCGCCACTGCCAAGAGGAAGGTCTTTGGCAAGGTGGGCATCGACATGATAGCAGGCCCCAGCGAGATCCTGGTTCTGGCCGACGGCGGCTGTGACCCCGCCTGGGTGGCCGCCGACCTGCTGAGTCAGGCCGAGCACGACAGGCTGGCAAGCCCCGTCCTCGTCACTGACAGCGCTGAGCTGGCCAAGGCCGTGCAGGCAGAGCTGGAAGTGCAGATCCCCCAGCTGCCCCGCGCCGCCATCGCCAGCGCCAGCGTGGACGACAACGGCAAGATCATCGTCTGCTCTGATTTACGCAAAGCCATCGAAGCCTGCAACATCATCGCACCCGAACATCTGGAAGTCTGTGTGGACGACCCCTTCAGCGTGCTGAATGAAATCAAAAATGCAGGCAGCATCTTCCTCGGTCGGAACGTCCCCGAAGCACTGGGCGACTACTTCGCCGGCCCGAACCACACCCTGCCCACCAGCGGCACGGCACGTTTCTCCAGCCCTCTGGGCGTGGACGACTTCGTCAAGAAGTCCAGCTTCATCTACTACACCCGGGAGGCGCTGGAAAAGGCTGCGCCCCGCATCGCCGACTTTGCCGAGCGGGAGGGCCTGCACGCCCACGCCCGCAGTGTGACCATAAGATATGAATAAACCTCTCAGGCGCTTCGCGCCAGCTCCCCTAATAGGGGAGCCTTTGGCAGAGAGGTCAAGTTGCAATAAAAACGGAGGCTGGCAAACATGAGCCGTTTTCTTTCTCCCACGCTGGAAGCTGTCACTCCCTACACCCCGGGCGAACAGCCGCAGGACCAGCAGTACATCAAGCTGAACACCAACGAAAGCCCTTATCTCCCCTCTCCGGCCGTGGTGGGGGCGGTGAGCGAGGCTGAGGTGGAAAAGCTCCGCCTCTACTCCGACCCTGCGTGTGCCGAGCTGCTGCGGGCAGCGGCGGCACACTTTGAGCTGCAGCCCGAGCAGATCATGCCCGGCAACGGCAGCGACGAGAACCTGTTCTTCGCCCTGCGGGCCTTCTGCGACGAGAACCACCCGCTGGCCTATGCAGACATCACCTATGGCTGCTACGGCGTCTGGTGCGGGCTAATGCACATTCCCAGCCACATCATCCCGCTGAAAGAAGATTTCACCCTCGACCCGGCGGATTATTACGGCCTGAACGAGACCATCGTCATCGCCAACCCCAATGCCCCCACCGGTCTGGCCCTGCCCCGCAGCGCCATCGAGGAGATCCTGAAGAGCAACCCCAACCATGTGGTCATCGTGGACGAGGCCTATGTGGACTTCGGCGGCGAGAGCTGTGTGCCGCTCATCAACGAGTACGAAAATCTGCTGGTCGTCCAGACCTTCTCGAAGTCCCGTCAGCTGGCCGGTGCGCGGCTGGGCCTCGCTATGGGCAATGCGAAGCTCATCGCTGACCTCAACCGGGTCAAGTTCAGCCTCAACCCCTACAACATCAACCGGCTGACTCTGAAGGCGGGCAAGGCCGCGCTGGAAGATGCGGACTACTTCGACAAGACCCGCGCCGCTATCGTGGAGACGCGGGGCTGGACAAAGCAGCAGCTGGAAGCGCGGGGCTTTGCCGTGCTGGACAGCCGCTCCAATTTCCTGTTTGCTTCCACCGACAAAAAGAGCGGCGGTGAACTTTACCTGAAACTGAAAGAAAAAGGCGTGCTGGTGCGCCACTTCGACGCACCCCGTATCTCGAACTGGCTGCGCATCACCATCGGCACGCCGGACGACATGACCGCCCTTCTGCGGGCGCTGGATGAAATTTTGGAGGGCTGAGCCATGCGGGAAGTGACCATCGAGCGGAACACCAACGAGACCCAGATCGAGCTGACCCTGAACCTCGACGGCGCAGGCCGGTATCAGGTGGACACCGGCTGCGGCTTTCTGAACCATATGCTGGAGCTGTTTGCGCGGCACGGGCGCTTTGACTTGGTGCTTACCTGCCACGGCGACGTGGAGGTGGATTATCACCACACCACCGAGGATGTGGGCATCGCGCTGGGGCAGGCGTTCGCCCAGGCGCTGGGCGATATGCGGGGCATCCACCGGTACGGCAGCTTCTATCTGCCCATGGACGAAGCCCTCATCCTCTGCGCCGTGGACATCTCGGGCCGCTGCACCCTGAACTGGGACATCCATTGCAGCACCGAAAAAGTCGGCGACTTCGACGTGGAGTGCGCCAAGGAATTCTGGCTGGGCTTTGCCCGCAGCGTGCCGGCCACCGTCCACTTCGTTCAGTTCGCGGGCGAGAACAGCCACCACATCCTTGAGGCCGCGTTCAAAGGCGCTGGCCGTGCGCTGGCCGATGCCGTCCGCATCGACGCGGCCCATCGGGACGAAATTCCTTCCACGAAAGGACTGCTGGTATGATATGCATCATCGACTACGGCGTGGGCAACCTGTTCAGCCTGAAATCGAGTCTGGCCCATCTGGGGCTGGAAGCGAAGGTCAGCGCGGACACCGCCGACATCCGCGCCGCTGACCGGCTCATCCTGCCGGGCGTGGGCGCTTTCGGGGACGCGATGGCAAAACTTGAGGCCACCGGCCTTGTACCGGTCATCAAGGAAGAAGCGGCGAAGAAGCCCCTCCTCGGCATCTGCCTCGGGATGCAGCTGCTGTTTGAAAAGAGCTACGAGTACGGCGAGCACGACGGCCTTGGCTTCGTGCCGGGGCAGGTATGCCCGCTGGCTCCCGACCTCGGCGACAAGAGCCTGAAAGTGCCGCAGATCGGCTGGAACGCCGTCCACATCCTGCGGGACGACCCGCTGTTCAAGTACGTCAGGGACGGCGAGTATTTCTACTACGTCCACAGCTACTACGGCAAAAACTGCGCCGCCAACACACTGGCCGTCAGCGACTATTCCCTGCCCGTCACCGGCGTGGTGAAGGCGGGCAAGGTGTACGGAACGCAGTTCCACCCGGAGAAAAGCGGTGACGCAGGGCTGCGGCTGCTGAAAGCGTTTGCGGAATTATAAGGAGAGACGAATATGCAGCTATTCCCAGCCATTGACCTGCGGGGCGGCAAAGTCGTGCGCCTGACGCAGGGCGATTACGACCGGATGACCGTCTACGGCGAAGACCCCTGCGCCCAGGCGCGGGCTTTTCTCGAAGCCGGGGCAAAAAACCTCCACGTCGTCGATCTGGACGGCGCAAAGGACGGAACCCTTTCCAATTACGACACCATCGCCGCGCTGGCAAAGCAGGGCGGCCTGTATATCGAAGTAGGCGGCGGCATCCGCACCGAAGAGCGCATTGAAAAATATCTCTCTTTGGGCGTGGGCCGGTGCATCCTCGGCAGTGTGGCCGTGACGAACTTTGACTTCACGGCCCGGATGCTGAAAAAGTACGGCGAAAAAATTGCCGTGGGAGTGGACGCCAGGGACGGCTATGTGGCGATCCACGGCTGGAAGGACGTCAGCGCTGAGCCGGGCGTGGCCTTCTGTCAGCGTCTGGCTGAGGCTGGATGCAAGGCCATCATCTACACCGACATTGCCTGCGACGGCGCGATGAAAGGCACCAACCTTGCCCTCTACCGCCAGCTTGCAAAAGAAGTGCCAGGCGTGGCCATCACGGCCAGCGGCGGTATTTCCTCGGAAAAGGAGCTGCTGGAACTGGAAGAGATGGGGACTGCCGCCGCCATCCTCGGCAAGAGCCTGTACACCGGTGCGCTGGACCTTGGGCGCTGCGTCGCGCTGGTGCAGAAGTAAGGAGCAAGACCATGATAACAAAACGCATCATCCCCTGTCTGGACGTCCGGAACGGACGGGTCGTCAAGGGAACGAACTTCGAGGGCATCAAGGATGTGGCCGACCCGGTGGAGATGGCCCGGATGTACAACGCGGCGGGCGCGGACGAGCTGGTGTTCTACGACATCACGGCCAGCGCCGAGGGCCGCGCCCTCTTCACCGACATCCTCACCCGGGTGGCCAGCGAGATCTTCATCCCCCTCACGGTGGGCGGCGGCGTCAACACGCTGGACGATTTCGACCGGGTGCTCAAGTGTGGTGCCGATAAAGTCAGCGTCAACTCGGGCGCACTGAGAGACCCCGGCCTCATCCCGGCGGCGGCCAAGCGGTACGGCGACCAGTGCGTGGTCCTCTCCGCCGACGTCAAGCGGATGGACGGCCAGTTCCGCGTCTTTGCCAAGGGCGGGCGCGAAGACACTGGCCGGGACGCGCTGGAATGGATAAAATGGTGTGTGGACAACGGTGCAGGCGAAGTGTGCCTCAACAGCATCGACACTGACGGTGTCCGGAACGGCTTCGACCTCGAGATGCTGGACGCCGTGGCGGCCCGGGTGAACGTCCCCATCATCGCCAGCGGCGGTGCGGGCAAAAAGGAAGACTTCCTCGAGCTGTTCCATCATAAAGGCATCGACGCGGGCCTTGCGGCGGGTATCTTCCACCAGAAGCTGCTCACCATCCGGGAGCTAAAGGAATACTTAAACGAAAATGGCGTGGAAATGCGGCTCTGAGCCCTTGCGTTTGCCCGCCGAATACGCTAAACTATAGCTGTCCCCCTGCGGGGAAGGAGAAACATTATGGATCTGAAATTTGACGAAAAGGGCCTCATCCCGGCCATCGTGCAGGACCACTACACCAAAGAGGTGCTGACCCTCGCCTACATGAACGCCGAGACGCTGGCGCTGACCATCGCGGAGGGCCGGACGGTGTTCTGGAGCCGCAGCCGTCAGGAGATCTGGCGCAAGGGCGAGACCAGCGGCAACGTCCAGCGTGTGGTGTCCATCACCGCCGACTGCGACGCCGACGCGCTGGTGGTTGAGGTCGTCAAGAGCGGCCCCGCCTGCCACACCGGTGCCGAGAGCTGCTTTTTCAATGAAGTGTATGTTTCCCCGGAGCTGAAGCAGTTCAGCTGGCAGGGGCTGTATGACCTCATCAAGGGCCGCAAGACCAGCCCCAAAGAGGGCAGCTACACCACCTATCTCTTCGAGAAGGGCAAAGAAAAGATCCTCAAGAAGGTGGGCGAAGAGTGTACTGAGGTCATCATCGCGGGCGAAAAGGAAGACAAGGCCGAGACGGTCTACGAGATCAGCGATTTGGCATACCATGTGCTGGTGCTGATGGTGCAGGCCGGCATCACGGTGGAGGACATCACCCGCGAGCTGGAAAAACGACACGTTATCGACCACAAGGTCAAACAGGAAAGGATGCAGTGATTCACTATGGCAGATTATAAGAAGTCCAGTGTCCATTGTCACTCGACGATGTGCGACGGCAAAAACACCTTGCAGGAGATGGCCTCCGCTGCGTGTGCGCAGGGGCTGACCACACTGGGCTTCACGGGCCATAGCTATACCCAGCGCGACCGTGAATACTGCATGAGCCCCAGCCGCACGGCCCAGTACAAGGCCACTATTGCCAAGCTCAAGACCGAGTACAAGGGCAAGGTGGACATCCTCTGCGGCATCGAGTGGGACCTGCTGAGCGAGGACAAGCGCACCGGCTACGACTACTGGATCGGTTCTGCGCACCACCTCTACGGCAAGAACACCGGCAAATACTACGAGATCGACTTCCGTCCCCAGGACCTCCACGACTGCATCTACGACGACTTCGACGGCGACCCTCTGGCCGCTGTGGAGGCATACTTCGCCGAGGTGGAGAAGGTGGCGGCCATGGGCCCCGACATCCTCGCCCACATCGACCTCATCAAGAAGCTGAACGCTGCCGGTGAGTTCTTCGACGAGGAGTCGCCCCGCTATAAGGCCGCAGCCCTCAAGGCGCTGAATGCTGCCAAAGAGCACGGCTGCCTGCTGGAAGTGAACACCGGCGGCGTCTACCGCGGCTACCGCAAGGACTTCTACCCCGGCGCATGGCTGCTGGGTGAGTGGCAGAAGATGGGCGGCAAGGTTATCATCACCTCCGACGCCCACGATGTGGACAGCCTGACCTTCGGCTTCGACGAGGCTGCTGCCGCCGTCAAGGCCGCAGGCTTCAAGAGTGTGGAAGTGCTGACCGTCAACGGCTTCGAGACGCAGGAGCTGTAACGATCTGAAAATATTGAAAAGGGCTGTTGTACAGCGGAATCAACCTCTCCGTCAGCGCTGACGCGCTGCCTGAGAGGTCGTACCTGTACAGCAGCTCCTTTTGGTGACTATGGAGGAACGCTTATGACCCAGTCCCCCGCGAAAAAATCATTCTTCAACCGGAACGTCGATTTGATGAACGGCCCCATCTTCAAGAGCCTGCTCATCTTTATGCTGCCCATTCTGGTGTCGTGCCTCTTTCAGCAGCTCTATAATACCGTGGACACCATGATCGTCGGCAATGTGCTGGGCGATACCGCCCTTGCCGCCATTGGCGCCTGCGGGGCTATCTACGAGCTTCTGGTCGGATTTGGCATCGGTATCGGCAACGGCCTCGCCATCGTCGCAGCGCGCGCCTACGGGGCCGGAGACGAGGACCAGCTCAAACAGACCGTGGCGGGTTCCATCGTCATCGGCATCATCGCGTCGGCGGTCATCACGCTGGCGGGCGCGGCGGGCCTGCATCCGCTGCTGGAACTGCTGGACACCCCGGCGGAAATTTTAGAGGACGCCTACGGCTATATCATCATCATCGACTTCGGCGTCATCGTCATGTTTGCCTATAACCTCTGCGCCGGCCTGCTGCGGGCCATCGGCAACAGCTTCATGCCGCTGGTCTTCCTCATCCTCTCGTCGGTGCTCAACGTCATCCTCGACCTCTGGTTCATCGCTGCGCTGGGCATGGGCGTGGCCGGTGCCGGTGTGGCGACGGTCATCTCTCAGGGCGTGTCGGTGGCGCTCTGCATCCTGTATGTCTTCCGCAGCGCCCGGCTGCTCCTGCCTGAGAAAAAGCACTTCCATGTGGAGAGCCGCCTCTATTGGGAGCTGTTCAGCCAGAGCATCTCCATGGGCCTCATGAGCAGCATCGTCTCGGCGGGCTCCGTCGTTTTGCAGTACGGCATCAACAGCCTCGGTACGCTGGTCATCGCGGGCCATACCGCGGCCCGAAAGATCTTCGCGTTCACGGATATGCCCCTGACGGCGATGGCCTCTGCCTGCTCGACCTACGTCTCCCAGAACTACGGCGCGAACCATCCCGACCGCGTCCGCCGCGGAATGCGGGACATCTATTTCTACGGTGTCGTGGTGGCTGTGACGGCTATCCTGCTTATGAGTGTGGGTGCGGAGTGGATGGTGAAACTGGTGTCCGGCTCTTCGGAACCGGTGGTGCTGGAAAACGGCGTGCGGTATCTGGTCTGGAACGCACCCTTCTACGCCGTGCTGGGAATGCTGCTCTCCACCCGCTACGCTCTGCAGAGCATGGGCGAGAAGGTGTTGCCCCTGCTGTCCAGCGTCATCGAGTTTCTGGGCAAGATCGTCTTCGTCCTGCTCTTCATCCCCCGCTTTGAGTATAACGCGGTCATCCTCTGCGAGCCGGTCATCTGGTGCTTTATGACCATAGAACTGCTTATAGCATACCGGCATAATTCCTTCGTGTTTCCGAAGATGAAAAAATAAAAACAACGAGGCCTTGCGTTCGCAAAGCCTTGTTGTTTTTTGTCAGAAAATATGTTATCATGAAACTGCCGCTTTTGGCGGCGGGGCGCTGTGCCACAAACGCAGGCGGCTTTCTCCTTACCGGCACCTGAGTGCGCCGGGCAAGGCGATTTTCTTGGATTCTCGCTCCCCTGCACGCTCAAGGGCGGAAAGGGGGGATGCACCATGACGTTTGAACAGGTCGTATTATTGCTTTCACTTCTCGGTGGAGCAATTTTTGTGACGTTTCAAATCACATGGACTGTTTCTCACAGTAATGATAAAGACAAGAAAAAATGACCGCCTGACTCTCTACATCTGTGCGGTCATTTTTTCTTGATCCACTAAAGTAAGGAGCAAGCCGTTTGCAGGCTGGCGCCTTTCTTATTTGTAGTATAATCATTTTTCAAATGGCTGTCAAGGGCAATAAAATGCCTTTGACGGCTCTTTTTTATAATAGAACTCCCCGCCATGCAGCTGCACAGCGGGGAGAAAGAGGGAGGAAAATTTCAGATTCAGAGGGCCGAATAGCCGAAGCTGTTCACCAGCGCGTCGATGTGCTGGCCGGCCTTGCACATGGGGCAGTCGCGGCTGTCGAAGCTGGCGTAGTCGGGCAGGCTGGAGGGGTCGAAGATGGAGGTGACCGGGATGCCCAGACACTCGTGGGTGGTGGCGAAGATGGCCGACAGGCCCGCCACGGTGCCGCCGTAGTAGTTGACCGCCTCGATGGCCGCCTGCACGGTGTAGCCGGTGGTGATGGAGGCCGACAGGATGAGGACGTGCTTGCCCCTGACCATCGGGGCGAGGTTGTCGCGGAGGATGATCTGGCTGCCGCTGGTGTACTCGGGGGTGATGACGTAAATCGTCTGGTGGGCATTCATGTTGGCAAAGCCGTCTTTGGTCAGCTCGTTGGCCAGACAGGTGCCGATGACCTGTGTGCCGTCCAGACAGAGCACGGTGTCCACGATGGTGCTGTGCTGATAGGCAGCCACCAGCTCCTTGGCGACAGCCTTCGCCTCCGAGAGGCGGGCTTTCTGGGTGGTGACGTCGATGTAGTAGTTGATGTGGCTGTGGCTGGTGGCGAAATGGCCCTTTGCCACGCGCAGGAACAGACTGCTCTTGTTGGTGGGAAGCTTTACCATATTGATCATAACTGCACACTCCTGTTCTTGTGAAATCAGGCAGGACGCCCATCCCGAAAAACAAAACCGCGCGGCGGCACATCTGTCCGGCCGCTGCGCTCCCCGGTTGGTATGCTCTTATTGTAGCAGGAAAGGCACCTTATGCACAAGACACAAAACCACTAAAAATCCTTGCTTGCGTTTTGGCAGAATGACGGAGAAATGCAAACAAAAACGCCCAAGGCGTAAGCCTTGGGCGCAGAGTGCAGAAAAGGGATCACACGAGAGTGATTTTACCGGTAGTGGCGTCCTTCTTGGCAGTCATCTTCCAAGTGCAGAAAGCACGGGTGTAGCCGCTGTTGCCGCTGCTGGCCTGAATGCGGGGCCAGTATTTGAACTCGACCTTGTCGCCGTCCTTAAGAATAACGTCAGCAACAGTAATATCGAAATCCTGTGCACCGTCATCAGTCGTCAAATCAAACTTTCCGCCAGAAGATCCTGCACCTTGACGCTTGACAGTGATGGCATTATCCAGATAGTCTACGTCATCCTTGCTCTTGCCAGTGCTGTTTACAGTAAGCTCGAAGTTACCCTTAGTCACGCAAAGAGGAACCTTGTCCGTAGTGCACTTGATGCTCAGCTTGCACTTAAAAGTACCGGTGGCAGGAGCAGTGGCAGTGGCAGGAGTGGTGACGGTGTATGTAGGAGCATCGGGGCTATCATACAGCGTGAAAGTACCCATCAGCTTCAGGGTGCTGCCGATTTTACCGGTCTTCTGATACTCATCCTCACCACAGCCAACGAGCAGGCTGGAACCAGCCACAGCCACGGCAGCAGCGGCGCTGTACTTCAGGAAAGAGCGGCGGTTGAATTCTAAGGACATGATCGTTCCTCCTTTATGTAGAAACACAGAAATCATTGTACTGCCCCGAAGGGCGTCTTGCCTATACAATAGGCGAAAAATGAGCAGATGTCAATGCTTTTCACAAAAATTTTGTGGGGAAGCTCTGCCCTTTATGACGGAATTTCGTCTCGGAAAAATGCCTCAGGCCTGCGTCAGGTCAGAAGAGTTCAGAGAGAAGGTGAGGCTCTTGTTTGCCACGAAGGTCGGGGTGAAGGTGACGCTCAGCTTCTGCCAGCCGGTGGGGACACAGCAGATCAGCTGGATGTAGCCTGCGCCCTGCGGGGGCAGATTGGTGGACTCAGAGAAGCTCTGAGCGGCAGCATCATAGAGCTGGATGTAAGCGCCGACCTCGGCCTCAGCGCCGTCGCAGACAGCGGTGAAATCGGTGGTGGAGGCAGCCAGAGCGTGGAAGTACTGACGGGCGACATCGAGCTTGGTAGCCTCATCGTCCAGCGGATAGGCGGCATCCAGTTCGGCGAGGTTCTGTGCGCCGATCTCAAACGTGGTAGCGCCGGAGCGGTTCACAGCGGTGACGAGCACAGCGACATACTCGTGGTCGGGCAGGTCGGGAGTGTTGGTCATGGTAAAGACACTGGTGAGCTGGACGCCCAGATTGTTCCAGTTGCTGACCTTGTCGCCGACCTTGACTTCGATGGCGTTACTGGTGCTGGAACCGCAGCCGCCCAACATGGCAGCAGCGCCCAGAGCTGCTGCGGAGGCACCGGTACACTTGAGGAAGGTGCGGCGGGAAATTTTATTGGACATGGATGTGTCCCTCCTTGAATTCGCTTTATTATGAAGTACGATGAAAATGTTCTATCTTGTTTATAACATCTTTTGCACGCAGATGCAAGCAAAAAACGGCAGAATTTACACTAGTTTCACAGAGACTTAAGTGCGGTCCTCTCCGGTCAGTTCCCGGGCGCGGGTCTCACTGGTCTTGACCAGATTGAGCAGGCTGGGAGTATACAGCGGGTATTCCCGGGTCAGGCTCTCGGTGGTCATGGCGAGGCAGGACGGGTCGGCCACGCCTTCGCCGCCGGGCAGCGCTTCGCCGGCCAGCAGGGCCTCCACATTGGCCTGAGCCGAGTGCATCACAGCGTCGGAGTAGCCGGGCCAGCGCCGGGCGTCCACGCTGAACATGCTGGGGGCGTTATGGGGTTCGGCGGAATAGAGCAGACGGAACATCTTGGCCACGGCGGTCATCAGGTAGGCGCTCACCTCGGTGGTCAGGGCCTTGCTGTGGCACTCGCCTATCTTGGCGTAGAGCACGTTCAGACTGTTGGAGATGAGCTTTTTGTTCATCGTGGGCAGGACGCTGCCGTGGTAGATGTTGTCCTTCATCTTGTCGGGGTTGGGGATGTCCTCTGCCGAGAGCATCATGCCGTTGCGCTCTGCCGAACGGCCCAGCAGATAGTCGCAGGAAACATTATAATAGTCTGCCACCCGTACCACAAAATCCAGGCCGCACTCCCGGATGCCTTTTTCGTAGTGGGAAAGCAGGGCCTGCGAAACGCCCAGATCCTCTGCCGCCTGTTTCTGGGTGATGCCGCGCTCCTTGCGCAGCAGTTTGATGATACGATTGAACTCCATGATGTTTGGCTCCTCAGATAAAAATAGGACTTCCTTGATTTTTGGTTTACAGCACGTTGATTATACACAATGGAAAACGACTTGTAAAGCGAAAAAGTGACGGTTTTTCCGCCGGAAATTCGGCGTTTTTGTCAAAGGGGTTGCTCTTTCTACCATATGTATGTTAAAATAAACCTTACCGGCATATATTTAGTGTCTGATGGTGCCGGAAAAATCAGCAGAAAAGCAAGATTTGTGCGAATCAGCACAGGAATAGATAGCTCATAAGAGGTGTTTTTACATGAAAACCTTTAAGCTCCATCTCATCCGCCACGGCCTGACTTCCGGCAACTTACAGGGCCTTTACATCGGCAGCGGCACGGACATCCCCCTGTGTGACGAGGGCCGCGCCCAGCTGGCCGAGCTGAAAGAGAGGTTCGAGTATCCGCAGGTGGATACCGTCTTCTCTTCCCCGCTCATGCGCGCCGTGGAGACGGCCAACATCCTGTTCCCCAATGCGACCCACCAGTTCTCGGTGCATGACCTGCGGGAGGCCGGTTTCGGCGTCTTTGAGAACCATCCCGTCAAGGAGCTGGTGAAGAACGAGGACTTCAAGAAGTGGATCACCCCGGGCTCCGGCTTTGTGCCGGAGGGCGCAGAGCCCACGGAGCAGTTCCACGCCCGCTGCTCGGAGACGCTGCTCAAGCTGTTCGAGTATATGATCCGGATGGATGTCACCGAGGCCGCCTGCGTGACCCACGGCGGCGTCATCATGAGTATGCTGAGCCAGCGCGCCCTCCCCTCCCGCCACCCCGAGCAGTGGATGGCCGACCCCGGCTGCGGCTACACCGTCCAGACCGACGTTCAGCTCTGGATGCGCGACCGTCTGGTGGAGGCCATCGACATCGTACCCTTCGGTTATGCTGACACCCTGCGGGGTCAGGCGGAAGCCGAGGAGAATGAAGCATTCGAATAAGAAAGAACGCTCTGCCGCCCTGCGATTTTGCCGCCGGGCGGCATTTTTGTACTCTTTTGGTACAAAATCAGCAAAGAAAACGCAAAACCTGCGGCGGAACGCTTTCAAACCCTTGACAGGGGGCAAAGAAACCGATACTCTATAAAGTGAATTATTTTTCTCGCTGCAAGGAGGAGTCCCCGATGTCTCAGTCTCTTTCCCGCCGGTCGTTCCTGAAATGCGCCGGTTCGGGCGCGGTCAGTCTGGCCGCTGCCCTGCTCACAGGCGTTTCGGCGGCTGCGGCACAGCCCCGCGTGATGGGCCAGCCTGCCCTGCTGGACGGCAAGGCGGCGGTGGAGCTGCTGGGCTATGCGCCCGCACCCGGGCTGGGCGGCGTGTTGGTCTACCTCTCGGTGGAGAACCTCTCGGCCCGCACCCTGCCGGTGGGCGCAAGCTACCTCCACAGCCGGGATGTCTCGACCCTGAAGGAGCTTTACAGTCTGGACAGCGGCGTGACCGCCCGCTGCGGGGGCGAGAACGTCCCCTGCGGCAGCTTTGCGGCACCGCTCTACGCGGAGAACGCCGCCGATGCCTCGGCCTTTACGCTCAACCTCGCCGCCGGGCGCGGCGCGATGCTCCATTGCTTCTGCGCTGTCCCGGAGGATTGGGAGGCGCTGGAGCTGAGCTATCGCCCCGCCTTTGCCGCCGGACAGCCGGTGGAGTTCGTGGTGCGCCGGGACGCCGACGCCGTCCGCCTCGGACCGGTGCCGGCGACGCCGGCGGAAGTCGGAAGCGTTGTAGATTTATAAGTTCAGTAGGACGTAACACCAGCTGCGGAGCAGCAAATCGGAGAAGTGAGAAAAATGCGTTTAGCGAAGCGGCTAGCATTTTTCCACTTCGACTTCCCCTTCGGGGTCTGAAAGGGGCGAGCAGCCCCTTTCCCGTGCCCGCGCCTCGGAAAAGCGGTGCTTTTCTGGTTCTCTTTTGGCACGCAAAAGAGAACAATTAGCCTTAATGAAAAAGCGCTCTTCCCCGCGCACCGGCGCGCGACGCCGCTCTCCGTCACATTAGAAATGCCCCTCAAAGTCCCCTTCGATTTCATAGGGCCAGCTGAGGATGCCGCCGAGGTCGTAGATATTGGTATAGCCCAGCGCATCCAGCTTCTGGACGGCGTCAGCGCTGCGGCGGCCGGTGCGGCAGTAGACCAGCCAGGGTGCGTCCTTGTCGGGCAGCACCTCGGCAGCGCGGCTCATCACCTCACCCAGCGGCAGCAGCTTTGCGCCCGGGATATGGCCCACTGCGTACTCGTCCGGCTCCCGCACGTCCACAGCCTGTGCCTTTTTCGCGTCCAGCAGACGGATGGCGGCTGCGGGCTCGATCTTCTGTATCATAAGTGTCTCTCCTTATATCTCTTGTTGCATCATCTTATGATAACAGATATTTTTTGTTCTAGCAAGATGACTTTTCGATATTTCCGTGTCCGGAGCAAAAGGCAGGTTTTTTCACTTTCCAAAAGCGGGTAGTCGTGGTATACTGGAAGGCAAGCAAGGAGAGAACCGCTATGAAATTTTCCACCAAGAGCCGCTATGCGCTGCGGCTGATGGCCGAGCTGGCCCGCTACGCCCCGGGTTCTACCGTCTCGCTGAAGGAGATCAGCGAGCGCCAGCAGCTGAGCCTGAAATATCTGGAGCAGATCGTCACCCCGCTGGCCCGCGTAGGCCTCGTCAAGAGTGAGCGCGGCAGTCAGGGCGGCTACCGCCTGACCAAAGCCCCCGCCGACTACACCGCCGGTGAGATCCTGCGCGCCATTGAGGGCAGCGTCGCCCCCATCCCCTGCCTCGGCAGCGAGACCAACGAATGTCCCATGTCTGACCAGTGCTTCACTCTGCCTTTCTGGGCCGGGCTGGACGATGTGATCAACCAATACATCGACAGCGTCACCCTCGAGCAGCTGGCCCAGAGCCTGCCCGCCGTCAAAGAGGGCTGCGGCTGCTGCGGCACCAAGTCCTGATTTTTCCACCCCCCGGGATTGACTCCGCGTCCAAAAAAAGGTATACTATCTAAGTATCACCACCGGGGTGTTGCGCAGTTGGTAGCGCGCCTGCTTTGGGAGCAGGAGGCCGCGAGTTCGAGTCTCGCCACTCCGATATGAACAAAACCCACGATGCAACGCTTGAAATGCGGCGTTTGTCGTGGGTCTTTTTGTTCGATATGAGGGGCAAAATTGCCCGCTTGTGCGTTATTTGTGCGTTATTGCCTTAAAAACTGCCCTGCGCGGCGCTCTGGTCGCCCTGAACACAGGACACAAGAGCGGCATATCTGGCCTTGAAGATGTCCATAAGGACTTGCACCGCTCGGCCCTGCTGCACCGTGTTCCCCTCCTCGGTCGCGTCGTCCACCATCTTGATGCACACAGCAACATCTCCCATTGCAATAACAGCGCTTTCAACATCTACTCGGTTCATTGTGAAAATCTCCCTTCAAAACAAATCCCGGCGGGCTTTCTCTGCGCCGCCGGGTCAGCGGTTCAATATCAGGCGTTCAGGGGCTTCACTTGGGAGGCTCCAAAGAATGATGCACGGTAGGTTTTACCGTCTCCCCTGCTGCTGTGGATGAGAACCACTTGGAACAAAGCCTTTGCACCGTGCAGGACTTCAAGCCCGGCGGTTTTCCATCCTGTCCATGTGTTCACCTGCTCGGCCACGCCTGCGGCCTGCTGGGCTTTCTCAATGCGCTGGGCGTTGATGGGTTCGGCCTTTGCGCTGTTCCATGCCCTGTGCAGGCACTCACCAAAGGCGGCAACGCCTTTCCGGTACAGCTTCCACGCCTTGTGCATGATCTCCGAAAGATTGTATTTTTTCATACTGTCCTCGCTTTACATTGCGGGCCAGCCCTGCTATACTGGGCTTGACCCTGTTGTTGGGTTTGGCTCGGTGTTGTAGTTGGTAGCTCTCACCGGGTCATTTTTCATATACAGCGGCGGGAGTGGGTTACTGACTTAGCATGCGTTCACGGCTTACAGCGCTTCCGGTTCTTACTTCGCCCCTTGCCTTCCGGTCGTGCTCCCTTGCTGTGATTCTATTATAGTACTGTTTACCGTACAAGTCTATTGACAGATTCAACAAGGTTTACAGTGTATTTCTGTGCATATTTGTACTGTAAACCGTTCTGCTTTTATGGTATACTGTTTACAGAACAGGAGGGAAAGCAATGGTTACTGAGGCAAGAAAAAGAGCTAATGCCAAATGGGACAAAGAAAACATGGTCGTTCTGGCCTGCAAGGTCAAGCGGGAAACGGCGGAACAGTTCAAAGCCGCTTGTGCTGCGCAGGGGACAACGTCCAATGCGGTCTTGCAGCAGGCCGTGAAAGCCTATTTGGAAGAACACCCCGCGCCGGAACAACCCCACACCGCCGGGAATGCCCCGGACGATGACACAGAGGCCCGGCGGGCCGCACTGCTGGAAAGTATCAAAGGGCTGTAAGGCTGGGAAGGATGTTGAACGATGCCAGACCACGCCAAACAGGTAGGCGTACTGTGCCAGCGCGTAATTGATCTTCTGGGGCTGTCCATGACAGAGGGGCAGAGTATTCTACTCGGTGAATCTAATATAGCCCACATGGTTAGCCGCCACCCGGCGGATTTTGCCCTCTATGGGGAATATATCCCGCTGATTCTGGCCGCACCGGACTATGTGGCCCTGAACGCAAAGGACGGCTCGATTGAATACGTCAAGGAAGTGCAGGTGAACAGTGTCTATGTCAAGGTCGCCGTCCGCGTTTCTGCGCGGGGTCAGCTCTTTGCCCGGTCGGTCTACCGCCTGAATACAAACCGCGTTCTAAACTTCATTGAAAAAGGCACATTGAAACGATACTAAACGAACCAACATGAATTGACATTTTTTCGTGTTCTGGTATAATAGACTTGCAAAGAGAACCAGAGGACGGAACAGGCAGCCGTCACCCATCGTTAGGAGATGCGGGAAGCGTCACCCCGCCTGATTCTCGAACAGAAAGAGGCCGTTGCAGAGATGCAGCGGCCTTTTGCTATCACTATGGGGTGAGCCAGATGCACCCCACCGGTAGGGAGGCGGCATTGTATGAGAATCGTAAAAGTTGGAGAAAGCTATATCTGTCCGGTCTGCGGCAAGTACACGTTTGAGTATGCCGGGGACTTTGATATTTGCCCGGTGTGCAACTGGGAAGATGATCTTTGCCAGCTCGAAAACCCGGATGAAGAAGACTGTGCCAACCACATGAGCTTAAATCAGGCCCGCGAGGCGTGGGCGCATGGTCGGCGGGTCGATGAATGGGAAGACGAATAACCCGCCGGGCGGGTACAGTATGGAGGTCGTAACGCTGCGGCCTCCTTTTTGTTTTGCCTGTGCATACTCTCGCAACGTCTGGCAAGTGCCTAGAACGGGCGATGCACTGCCCGGCGGGAAAGTTGATGCAGACATAAAGAAAAGCCCTCACGCCTCTGTTTCTGAGGCCGTGGGGGCTTCGTGGGTCATGCGGCGAGTAGGTTACTCACCCACAACGCCGTTGTTGCAGGTTGCCGGGCCGGGGTTGTCGTGGTACTCCATGCGCAACTGTGCCTTGCCGTGTTCGTCGATGTAGGGGAGAATGCAAAGGGTGTCACACTGGATTACACCGTCTTCGTCCTCCCATGCCGCCATCTCCACGAACAGTGCGCCGCACTCCTCATGGATGGCAGCAATCTTTGCGCCCTGCACCAGCTCTTCAACTTCGGGCAGCGTAGTGTTTGCGTATACGGTCATTGTACAACTTCCTTTCTCTGTGTGGATGTATCTTCAGAGATGCCGGATTGCATCCCTTGAACCTGTTTTGTGGGGCTGTCCGCCGGACAGTCACGCGGACTGTCTGTGGACGCTGAAAAAATTTGCTTGAAAATTAGTTGATGCTATGGTTGATGCTATGATAGAATAGTAGATGATATAATTATAGCAACGGGACTTCTTCATATCGTTCCGGGCATGAGATAGGAACCAGCGGTGCTTTGGTAGGGTGAGCCGCTGGTTCTTTTTTTGCCCTTTTTCGGTGACGGCACAGTTTTGTGCAGTCGGACGGCTCAGGCTTGAGCAGCCTAATGGGCGCAAGATTGCGCCCATTGAATACCGCAAGATTTGGCGGCGTTCACACTCCGGCGATGGCTGCGCCCTCGGTGGAGCTGATACCAGTGCGGATGTATGAGCCTGCGCCGGTGTTCCCGGCGGCGCTCAGATACGGGGTCACTTCCTCGAAAGCATCAAGGCAGGCCCGCAACTCGCCCTTGTACTTGCTGTATGTCCTCAGATGCCGCAAGGCCCGCCGGTGCGCTTCGCTGGCAGATGCCCGGCTACTGTAGCCAGCAAGTAAGGCAGCAGTAACCAGAGGGACGTTGTGGAAATAATGCTCGGCCAACAGGACGCGGTAGCCGTCGGGCAAGCCGTCCAGCGCGGCCAGAATGACCCGCCGGGCGTAAAGAACAAGGTCTCTGTACTCCACGCTTTCCAGCTCTGCGGCTGCGCCTGCATCCTCCAACGTGTCCTCAAGGGTGATACTGTCCTCGTTCGAGTATAGGGCCTCTGCGGTGCTGTCGGCATATTGTAGGCCATCCCGGCGGCTGGTACGCACCCCTGCTTCTTCTGCAAAGCGCTTTTGTAGGAAGTATTTCAGCAGGGTCAGGAAAGATTTCTCTCTCGTCTCGTCGAATGCCTGCACGGTGTCATAGACGGCGAAAAAGCCAGCTTGCACAAGGTCTTCGGCGGTCGTCATGCCGGCTGTGTGGTTCTTCGCATAGTAAACGGCCTTTTTCTTGACAAAGCCTTTCACCGCGTTCCATAAGTCCAAAAGCGTTTCCTCGCTGCCGTCTCTGGCACGGACAGCAAGCGCATTCAATTCCGCTTTCTTCAGATTATCGCCTCTTTTTTCGGTTATACGCGTCCATGATGGCGTTAAATTCTTCATCGCTCAGGTCTTCCATAAGATGAACAGCGCCGCGCAACTCCTCATCACTCCAGCCGTCAAACTCATGCCCTGCACCGCTCTGATCGCTGTTTTCTTTCCGGGTACGTTCTACTATCAGCGCCTTTGAAAGAAGTTCGGAGGCTTTCAGGCGGTCAGCCGGTTTTGATGCCTGATCTCTCATTGTGACCGTCCAAAAGCTGTATATCTCCTCAAGGGTGGCCGTGTTCTCGGCGATGATCTGAGCGTTACGCTGGGCCAGATATTCCCGAATGTCAGCAAATGTCAACAACCGCTGGCCGATGCTGCGGGCGCTTTTGGGGCTGTACCCGGCTTTTATTGCGGCCTCGGTGGCGTTGCCGCTGAGAAGGTAGGCTTCACAAAAAGCCCGCTGCCGCTGGTTCATCGTGTACCGTCTCCCGGCGGGTCAAGTGTGGTCTGATCGCCGCACTGGGCCAGCGCTGCACCGACTGCCGCCAACTTTCTGAGGCTGGCAAGTCCCCGCGCCTGTTCCCGATGATAGAACCGGGCCAGCTCTTGACGGCCTTTTTCTCCCTCCGCCGGGCGGAAGTACCCACCGGGGCGCGTGGTGGTGTACAGCACAAAGAGGCCGTTTTCCAGCTCCTGCGCTGCCATTGCCCGGCGCTCTCTCCTCGTGATACCTAACCGTCGTCCTATCTCCTCGCCGGGAATGGCGTTTTCTTCCCCTACGGGCAGAATGTCATAGATTCGCATTGTGCATTCCCTCCTGTCTGGCCGCTCGGTGTCTGATGGTCACCGGGTGGCTTTATGTTTTTTCGCTCCCGCAAAATGCGGCCTATCTTCCTGCAAAATGAGGGAACACGTTCCCGCAAAATGCGGTAGATGTTCCACAACCTTCCCGCAAAATGCAGGAACCAGTGAATTTTTTGCCGTTTTGCCTTCCCGCAAAATGCGGGACATATTCTAGATATAGCCATGTATGCGGTTTTGAATGGACAAAATCTAAGGCGGTTCTTTCTGCTTCTATTCTATCGAAAACTGGTAGAGGTCCGCTTTCCGGAGATTTGAATTGTGGGCACAACATTTGATGAAGCCTTTTTGCTCTAGTTCTTTTACGGCCCGGCGCAAGCTGTCCTCACTGATGCCGTATTTTTCAGCAACCCGGCGGGGGAATGCGAATGCAAAATTTTCGCTCTGTTGGCCGCGCTCTTTCATCATGCCGATGTAGGTTTTATATGCGCTCCCTGTCAAACCTGCAAAAGCTGGGTCTTGGAGCAGGTCAGCATACAACTCAACGTACGGCAATCGTGAACCGTTCGGACTCTTTCCGCCGGTGCGGCCGGTTTTCCAGAATGGCACATCTTTCTTTTTCGTTGAGGACATTTTTATTTACCCGTGACGGCTTTCCAGCTCCGCCGGATCGTCGCCCTCGTTGAAGTAGTCGGCGAGGCTGTCCATGTTGATCAACCAGCGGTTGCCAGCACAGACAAAGCGAACCTTACCAGCGCGGCAGAGATTCCGCAAGAAGTATTCAGAGATGCCGAACTTGGCGGCAGCGTCCTTCACCGTTGCCATAGTCGGATATTTAACCGCATTACTCATTGCGTTCACCTCCGTTTAGCTGCTTTTTGCTTTCTCGGTCAAGTTCTTCATTCAGAAGTGGAACATTGACCAAAAATTTCTTTCCGCACCAGATGCCGGGGAGCTTTCCTTGTTTGTGCATCTTTCTCAACCTCGACTCAGTCAAAAAACCGCTCTCGGCTAGTTTTCGTATCGGCACAAACTTTTCTGCTTCAGTCAATTTTTATCATCTCCTGTTGTTGATTTTTGTTTTGTGCTATGCTATTATTGTGTCACGGAATGTTGATTTTGTAAACATTCAAAATTTAGTTTGATTGATTTATCAATATAAAGTTTTCTTTTCAAAATAATAAGAATGTGGTGACTAATCATGCAGAACAATGTTGATTCCTCCGAATTGAACAAGAAATGCGGCGAACGACTCAAACAGGCAATATTGTCAACAGGTACGTCACAAAAGGATTTTGCGGAAAATATCGCCCATGTTACGCCTGTCCATCTTTCTGCTGTCATTCGAGGAAAGCGTAAACTCACGGAACAGCTTGCCGCTTTGGCAGCAGATGCAGCCGGAGTGCGTAAGGAATGGCTTTTGTGTGAAGATGATTTCAAAACTGAGGCAGAGAAGGAAGAAGCCGAACAGTGGGAAATACTCCGCCCTGATGGGCCTGCGGTGACAACGCTTTTACTCAAAAGGCTGCTTGATAGAATACTTGCAAGTTCCGCAAAAGATTACGGCATTCAGGTAACAGAAAATCAGCAAAATTTGCTTTTTGCTGAAGTTTATCACTATACGGATTATCTGATTGAACGAATGATGAAGGAGGCGCTAAAGAATGGCTCAGATTGTGAAGCGAAAGAATAAAAACGGCTCAACATCCTACCTGTTCCGGGTGTCTACCGGGTATGATCGGAACGGCAAACAGGTCACAACGTCCCGCACCTTCACCCCTCCGCCCACCTTGACCGGGCGCAAGCTGGAAAAGGAAGTGCGCCGGCGGGCAGATGAGTTTGAACAGGAAGTACATAACGGTCTTGCTCTCGATGCAGATATGAAGCTGGATGACCTGATAGACCGCTGGTTTTCGGAGTACATCGACAAAAAGTATAAGCCCAAAACCGGGGTAGAATATCGGTATCTTAGGCCGCGTATCTCTGCGGCGCTGGGTCACATGAGGGTAAACCAGATAAGACCCTCGCACCTGATGGCCTTTTATTCCAGTCTGGAAGAGGCGGGAGCGCGGCGGGATTCTGTATATCTGGCAACGCCTGCCCTTCTCAAAGAGCTGCCACGCGGTAAGCGGCAGAAGACCGCAAAGGCTGCGGGCATGGGTGGGCGCACAATGACCTGTGTTTGCAACGGTACGCCGGTAAGCCGTGCCTCAGCTGAGAAGGTAGCCCGCGCTGCCGGGGTGATCTTCTCCAAAGCATTCACCGAACAGGCCAAAGAGGGCGGCAAACTCAACGGGAACACGGTGCAGCACTATCACCGGATGTTGTCCAGCGTCTTCACAAAGGCTGTGCAATGGGGCATTGTGGAGGATAACCCGGTAAAGCGGGCGGAACCGCCAAAGGGAGAAGCTGTTGAAGTGTCCTATCTGGAAGAGGCCGACGCCGCGCGGCTGCTGGCTGCGCTGCATGATGTTCCGCCACAATACAGCGCTATGGTGCAGCTTGGTTTGTTCACAGGGATGCGCCGGGGCGAGATTTGCGGCCTGCGCTGGTCTGATATTGATTTCAATGCCTCCACCATCTCCGTAAACCGCACAGTGGAATATATCCCGCATGAGGGGCTTATCTTCACCGCACCAAAAACCAAAGCATCAAACCGCACCTTCAAGGTGGGCGCAAACTGTATGGATATGCTGAGGGAGTACCAGCTCTATCACAAAAGGCGGAACGGCTGCGCGTTGGGTCGATGTGGGCGCGTACTGTGCAGGTGGAGAACGGAAAGACGGTGCAAAACGATCTGTTGTTTACCAGCTGGGACGGAACACCCTTTGATCTGGAAAGATTGACAACATGGTTCCCGCACTTCCTGCGGGCGCATGATCTCCCGGCGGTGCACTTCCACAGCCTGCGGCACACTTACGCAAGCCTGATGATAGCCGCCCATGTTCCCATCACAACGGTTTCGGGCCGTCTGGGCCACGCTCAGACCTCCACCACAACGGACATTTACGCGGGGTTTATCCGTACAGCAGACGCGGCAGCGTCGGACGCAATGGAAATTGTTTTTGACAACATCCGCGAAAAGAGCCGGGCATAAAAAGAGCGGGCAAAGGCCGCTGTATAATACCCCTGTCCGCTTTATCGCACCGCTGTTTTGTGCGTTATTTGTGCGTTATTCATCCAAAATGAAACAAAACCAAAGAGAACCGCTTTGAATAAATATGACGGTGATTCAATACAAAATAAGACGATTTGCAACCATTCAATCCGATTTTGGGCATATTTGGGAGCAGGAGGCCGCGAGTTCGAGTCTCGCCACTCCGATAAAAGGAAAAACCGCGAAGAGCTGCAGGAACATCTGCGCTTTTTGCGGTTTTTTGTTCTGTATTTTTGCTTAAAAGCCGACTGGAATACACATAAAAAGTGTGATATACTTATCTCACTAACTAACCAAAATCAGGAGGTATCCCGCCATGCCCAGACCCAAAGGAAGCAAGAATAAAGTCAAGGCCACTAAAGTGACCGCCGACTTCGCCGCACAAATCGCAGCAAAGCAGGAAGAGAAAGCCGCCGTGGAGGCTGAGATCCTGAAAGTGGCTGCCAGCATCGAAGAGCTGAAGACCGACGTCAAGTCGCTGAACGCCGACCTGAAAGCCAAAAAGGCCTCTGTCAAGAAGCTCGACAAAGAAGTAGCCAAGCTGGAAGCCAGGCAGGCCGCTGCCGCCCAGAAAGCCGCCGAGGCATCCAAGAAGGCCGAAGCCGAGGATGTGCTGAAAAAGCTCCTCGCCAGCGGTGTGAGCGCCGACGAAATTCTTGAGAAGCTGAAATAATATGATTCGTGACATCTGCAAAGACGAGCTTTTTCTCGCCCGAAAAGCCGCGCCTGCCCTGCCGGAAGACCTGCCCATCGCGCAGGACCTGCTGGAAACGCTCATCGCCCACAAAGACGGCTGCGTCGGCATGGCAGCGAACATGATCGGCGTCGCTAAACGCATCATCGCATTCGAGAGCGAGGACGGCTATCTCGTCATGTTCAACCCGGTCATCCTCAAAAAGTCCGGGCCGTATAAGACGGAGGAGGGCTGTCTCTCCCTCACCGGCACCCGAAAGACCAAACGCTGGCAGACCATCAAGGTGCAGTGGCAGAACGAAAAGTTCCAGCCCCGCATCAAGACCTTCTCAGGCTGGACAGCAGAGATCATCCAGCACGAGCTCGACCACTGCGACGGCATCATTATCTGAGATAACAAGCGGGAATGCTGCAAAACACAGCATCCCCGCTTGTTTGATTCCCTCTAAAATATCCAAAAGTTTCACGTTTTATCTATTGATTTCCTTTTTCAGGGATGGTATCCTTATCATCAGTCATTTCGACCCGATCCTCTGAAACAGGAGTTATTCTATGAAGAAAAAATTGATTTCCCGCATCGCTGCGGCAGTCGGGATGTGTGTTGCCGTTGCAGTTGCGATCCCTGCCGTCTCCGTACTCAATATGTTCCGCTCTGTGTCCATCTCTGCCGAGCCTTCTGACGTATCCAGTTCGTCCGAAGCCGCATCCGAGAGCGCCGACGCATGGGACCAGCTCTTGACCGACACCAGCAACAGTGAATTTGCCTCTGTCATCGAGCTCGTCGCAGAGGAAAAGGCCGCCTCGGAAGAAGCCGCTGCTTCTGAAGAGGCCGCCGAAAGCGCCTCTGCATCCAGCACTTCTGCTGACAACAACTCTTCCAGTGCAGCTTCTTCCTCCAAGGCGGCATCCGAGGCATCCTCCATCAAGCAGACTGCCGCACAGGAGCCGACTGCCTCCCATCCGGCTGCTTCCTCGTCTTCCTCTTCCGCTCCCACCCCTCAGAACGAGTGTGACGCACAGCTTGCACAGTATCTTCTTCAGATGGAAAAGCTGCAGAAGAAGTTCCAGTCGCAGCTCTATTCTATCATCTGCGACGCCTACGATGAGTACATGGAGTACCCCGCCGAAAAGCACAGCCTCGGCCTGAAAGTCTCCATCGTTGTTTCCAAGGGCGGCAAGCTGACCTCCATGCAGAGCGCCTGCGACAAGGAATTCAATGCGCTGCTGTCGGAAATGCGCACCTGCCTGCGGGAGAATGGCCGCGACCAGTCCCTCGCTGACAATGCACAAAAGGCCTACGAGAGCGCCAAGGCTTCCATGGTCAAGGAACTGAAAAACGTGGTCTACAACACTGCCGTCGGAAACGGCAGCGGTGGCTCATGGATACAGTCCCACCGCAATATGGCCTGAGTGCACAAAGATGATACGACAAAAGCCCTGCGGCACGCCGCAGGGCTTTTCTGCTGTCTGATTTACTTAGGCTGACGGCCGATATAGGCGAGGATGCCGCCGTCGGCGTACAAAATCTGACCGTTCACGAAGTCGGAGGCGTGGGAGGCCAGGAAGACGCAGGGGCCGACCATATCTTCCGGGTCGCCCCAGCGGCCCGCCGGGGTCTTGGCAGTGATGAACTGGTCGAAGGGGTGACGGCTGCCGTCGGGCTGGACCTCACGCAGCGGGGCGGTCTGGGCGGTGGCGATGTAGCCCGGACCCATGCCGTTGCACTGGATGTTGTACTCGCCGTACTCGGAGGCGATGTTCTTGGTCA
>OLQB01000657.1_pt1 | contig 26544 bp, 29 predicted proteins | sample 1672681 | NCBI WGS metagenome assembly OLQB01 (sample SAMEA3136713, study PRJEB25190) | human gut metagenome | reverse complement strand
GAAGTTTTTCCGGTTCCATGACTTTGCGGAGTGCCGTGGAGCGCTCTAAGAATACGATTGCATGGAAACTGTTAGAAGAGCTGACTCCGGAAACAGGTTTAGAGTACTTAGAAAAAATGAATTTTTCTAAATTAGATGAGAATGATAAGCGTCCGGCATCAGCACTTGGCGGATTTACCAACGGTGTCTCTCCGTTAGAAATGGCAGCTGGATACGCAACGATTGAAAATGACGGATATTACAGAGAACCGACCTGTATCCTGAAGATCACCGATTCCTCAGGAGAAAAAATACTGAGTACGAAGCAGGAGGAAACGGCTGTTTATAAGGAAAATGCGTCCCGCATGATGACGGATATTTTAAAGGGAGTTCTGACCAATGGTACCGGAAGGGGACTTGCTTTAGACGGAATGCCATGTGCAGGAAAGACCGGAACCACGAATGAAAATAAAGACGGCTGGTTTGTCGGTTACACCCGCTATTATACGACCAGTGTCTGGGTTGGATATGATATGCCAAAGAAACTCAGTGGATTGTCGGGTGCATCCTATCCGGGACGTATCTGGAAAACATTTATGCAAAAGATCCATGAGGGCTTAGAGCCGCAGGAATTTTTGTCCTATGAACCGGAGCAGTCTAAGACAGAAGAAGCTGTACCACAGGAAAATCCAGGTGCAGAGACCCCGGAAAACACAACCGATCAGGACCAGGAGACAAAACCGATCGATATTCAGGGAAATGTGACCGAAAAACCGGAGAATAAGAAGGATAACAAGTCCTCAGAAGACCAGGAAAATCCTTCGGATTCTGATAACAACCAGACCGATCAGAACCCGACGACAAACCCGGACGACAATCAGCAGCCGGAAAACCCGACAGAAGAATAAGAACCGCTAAATCCAAAGAAAGATGAGAACAAGAATAACATTTGTCATCTGCCTGTGCCTGCTGCTTGCAGGCAGAGCTTCCGCCCAGTGGGTGGTGAGCGATCCGGGCAATCTGGCGCAGGGCATCATCAACGCCTCGAAGAACATCATCCACACCTCGAAGACCGCCACGAACATGGTGAACAACTTTCAGGAAACGGTGAAAATATACGAGCAGGGCAAGAAGTATTACGACGCCCTCAAATCGGTGAACAATCTGGTCAAGGACGCCCGCAAGGTGCAGCAGACCATCCTGATGGTGGGCGACATCACCGACATCTATGTGAACAACTTCCAGAAGATGATGCGTGACGACAACTTCAGGGTGGAGGAACTCGAAGCCATCGCCTTCGGCTACACGAAGCTGCTGGAGGAAAGCAACGACGTGCTGACGGAACTAAGAAACGTGGTGAACATCACCACGCTTTCCATGACCGACAAGGAGCGCATGGACGTGGTGGAACGTTGCCACTCGAAGATGAAGCGTTACCGCAACCTCGTGAGCTACTACACCAACAAGAACATATCCGTGAGCTACCTGCGTGCGAAGAAGAAAAACGACCTCGACCGCATCATGGGGCTGTACGGCAGTGCGAACGAAAGATACTGGTAGCCTATGGAGTTCGACAACCTTCATCAGATTCTGCGTTCGCTCTACGAACAGATGATGCCGCTGTGCGCTGACATGGCTGGCGTGGCGAAAGGCATTGCCGGGCTGGGCGCGTTGTTCTACGTCGCCTACCGGGTGTGGCAGTCGCTGGCGAGAGCCGAACCGATAGACGTGTTCCCGATGCTGCGCCCGTTCGCGATAGGCTTGTGCATCATGTTCTTCCCGACGGTGGTGCTCGGCACGATAAACAGCATCCTCTCGCCCGTCGTGCAGGGCACGGCGAAGCTGCTTGAAACACAGACGCTGGACATGAACAAGTACCGCGAGCAGAAGGACAAACTGGAGTACGAGGCGAAGCTGCGCAATCCCGAAACCGCCTACCTCGTGTCAAACGAGGAGTTCGACAAGCAGCTGGAGGAACTCGGCTGGTCGCCGACGGATATGTGGACAATGGCAGGGATGTATATCGACCGGGGGATGTACAACATGAAGAAGGGCATCCGCGACTTCTTCCGCGAGATACTGGAACTGATGTTCCAAGCCGCCGCCCTCGTGATAGACACCATCCGCACGTTCTTCCTCGTGGTGCTGGCGATACTCGGTCCGATAGCCTTCGCCATATCGGTGTGGGACGGCTTCCAAAGCACGCTCACGCAGTGGATATGCCGCTACATTCAGGTCTATCTGTGGCTGCCCGTGTCGGACATATTCAGCACCATACTCGCCAAGATTCAGGTGTTGATGCTCCAGAGCGACATCGAGCGCATGCAGACCGACCCCAACTTCTCGCTGGATTCCAGCGACGGGGTGTATATCGTGTTCATGATAATCGGCATCATCGGCTACTTCACCATTCCGACGGTGGCGGGCTGGATCATTCAAGCCGGGGGCATGGGCGGCTACGGGCGCAACGTGAACCAGATGGCGGGACGCGCCGGAAGCATGGCGGGCAGCGTGGCGGGTGCTACCGCAGGCAACATGGTCGGACGTGCCGGGAAACTGCTGAAATAATCAATGTGCAATTATAAACGGAAAAAGTAAAATGGAATTCAAGTCACTCAAAAACATCGAATCATCGTTCAGGCAGATACGCCTGTTCGGTATCGTCTTCCTCTCGCTGTGCGCCGTGATAACGGTATGGAGCGTGTGGAGTTCCTACCGCTTCGCGGAGCGGCAGCGTGAGAAAATCTACGTGCTGGACAACGGCAAGTCGCTGATGCTGGCACTCTCGCAGGACTTGTCGCAGAACCGCCCGGCGGAAGCGCGGGAGCACGTGCGCCGCTTCCACGAGCTGTTCTTCACGCTCTCGCCCGAAAAGAGCGCGATTGAGCACAACGTGAAGCGTGCCCTGCTGCTGGCGGACAAGAGCGTGTACCACTACTATTCGGATTTCGCCGAGAAGGGGTACTACAACCGCATCATCGCTGGAAACATCAACCAAGTGCTGAAAGTGGACAGCGTGGTGTGCGACTTCAACGGTTATCCTTACCGTGCCGTGACCTACGCCACGCAGAAAATCATCCGGCAGAGCAACGTCACCGAGCGCAGCCTCGTGACCACGTGCCGCCTGCTGAACGCGTCCCGTTCGGACGACAATCCGAACGGGTTCACCATCGAGGGATTTACCATCATCGAGAACAAGGATATACAAACGATTAAACGGTAAAGTCGGAAACAGACAATCACTTAACACCTTATTTATATGGAACAGACGAAGAATGAACCTAAGATTGAAAATACGGCTGCTCCCGACAAGGAGAAGCCCAAGAAGGAACGCAAGCCGCTGACCGAAGCCCAAAGGCTGAAACGTCAGAAAATGATAGTACTGCCCGCTATGGCGCTGATATTCATCGGGGCGATGTGGCTGATATTCGCCCCGTCCTCCGACGAGGAACAACAACCGGGAACGGGCGGCTACAACATCGAGATGCCTGACGCTGACAAGGAGGACAAGCAGATTATCGGTGACAAGGCGAAAGCCTACGAACGGGAAGCGATGGAGGAACGGAAGGAAAACCGCAGCCGTGCCATGCAGCAGTTGGGCGACATGTTCGACCGCGAAACGGAGGATGCGGAAGGCGGCAGAGACTTTGACCTCGCCAATCCCGGCGGCACGGAAGAGGCGGCGAAGCCCGCTTCGCAGACCATCCGGTCCTCGGCAGCCGCCTACCGTGACCTCAATGCCACGCTCGGCAACTTCTACGAGCAGCCCGCGCGGGACAATGCGGAAATGGACGAACTGTTGGAGCGCATCGCCTCGCTCGAATCGGAACTGGAAAGCGAGAAAGGCAGAAACTCCACGATGGACGAGCAGGTGGCACTCATGGAGAAATCCTACGAGCTGGCGGCAAAGTACATGGGCGGTCAAAACGGCACGCAGGCAGCAAAGCCTTACCCCGTGCAGAAAGCCGGAAAGAACACGGCGATGCCCGTAAAGCAGGTGACGCATCAGGTAGTGTCCTCGCTCGGACAGCCCATGAGCAATGCCGAGTTTGTCGCCACGTTCTCGCAGGAGCGCAACCGGGGCTTCAACACGGCAGTGGGCGGAACGACCGTATCGGACAGGAACACCATATCGGCGTGTGTCTATGGGGCGCAGAGCGTGACCGACGGGCAGGCGGTCAGGCTGCGCCTGCTGGAGCCGATGGCGGTGGCGGACAAACTCATTCCCCGGAATGCGGTAGTAGTCGGCGCAGCCAAGATTCAGGGCGAACGGCTCGACATCGAAATCACGTCGCTGGAATATGGCGGTACGATTATTCCCGTGGAGCTTGCGGTCTATGACACCGACGGGCAGCCCGGCATCTTCATCCCGAACTCGCTGGAGCTTAATGCCGTCAAGGAGGTTGCAGCCAATATGGGCGGCTCGCTGGGCAGCAGCATCAATATATCCACCGATGCCGGGGCGCAGCTCGCCTCCGATTTGGGCAAGGGGCTGATACAGGGCACGAGCCAGTACATTGCCAAAAAGATGCGCACCGTGAAAGTGCATCTGAAAGCCGGGTACAAGGTCATGCTCTATCAGGAGAAGAATTGAAACAAACAACCATTCTAAAATTTATTTACCACTAAATCCAAAGTAAAATGAGAAAAGTAATCATGATGTTTGCCCTCGCTATGGGCATCGTAACTGCAAATGCGCAGGAGAATGTAACCGTTGAACAAAGCAACGGAAGTGAAAAGCAACCGACCTTGACAAAGGAGGTCTATCCGCAGAAAGAGGCGGACGGCGACCTGTATCACGGGCTGACGAAGAAACTGGGCTTCGACCGCATGATACCCCCTCACGGGCTGGAAGTGACGTATGACAAGACCGTGCACGTCATCTTCCCGGCAGAGGTGCGCTATGTCGATTTGGGTTCGCCCAACCTGATAGCGGGAAAAGCCGACGGCGCGGAGAACGTTATCCGTGTGAAGGCTACCGTGAGGAACTTCCCGAATGAAACCAATATGTCCGTGATTACGGAAGACGGAAGTTTCTATACCTTCAATGTGAAATACGCCGAAGAACCGCTGCTGCTCAACGTGGAGATGTGCGACTTCATCCACGACGGAGAGGCAGTGAACCGTCCGAACAACGCGCAGGAGATTTACCTGAAAGAACTTGGCTCGGAAAGCCCGATGCTGGTGCGCCTTATCATGAAATCCATCTACAAGCAGAACAAGCGCGAGGTGAAGCATATCGGCTGCAAGCGTTTTGGCATCCAGTACCTCCTGAAAGGCATCTACACGCACAACGGATTGCTCTACTTCCACACCGAAATCAAGAACCGGAGCAACGTGCCTTTCGATGTGGACTACATCACGTGGAAAATCGTGGACAAGAAGGTGGCGAAGCGTACCGCCGTGCAGGAGCAGATTATCCTGCCGCTTCGCGCGCAGAACTACGCCACGCTCGTGCCGGGCAGAAAGAGCGAGCGCACGGTCTTCACGATGGCGAAGTTCACCATCCCCGACGACAAGTGCCTCGTGGTGGAACTGAACGAGAAGAACGGCGGTCGCCACCAGTCTTTCGTGATTGAGAACGAGGACTTGGTACGAGCCAATACCATCAACGAACTTCAGGTACGATAACCATGAGAGCGTTTATCATCACACTGGTAGCGTCGCTTGCCCTCTTTACGGGGCAGGCGCACGCCCAGCGATGCCTGCCGGGGATGCAGGGCATCGAGGTCAGGGCGAACATGGTGGACGGCTTTACTCCCGGCGGGAGCGACGGCGGGTACAGTTTCGGGGCGGCTCTCTCCACTTACACGAAAAAGGGGAACAAATGGGTGTTCGGCGGCGAATATCTCTTGAAGAACAACCCGTACAAGGATATAAGAGTGCCCGTCGCTCAGTTCACGGCGGAGGGCGGTTACTACTTCAAGATACTCTCCGATGCCCGTAAAATCGTATTCGTCTATGCAGGGGCTTCGGCTCTCGCCGGATATGAATCGGTGAACCGGGGCAGGAAGGTCTTGTATGACGGCTCCACGCTGCACGACCGGGACGCCTTCGTCTACGGCGGCGCGCTGACGCTCGATGTGGAGTTTTACATAGCCGACCGCATCGCCCTGCTCGCCAACCTGCGGGAACGTTGCCTGTGGGGTGGCGACACTAAAAAGTTCCATACGCAATGGGGAGCGGGTATCAAGTTCATCATCAACTGATACGCGGAGTATGGAACGGACGGACATCGACATCATGAGGCAGATTCCCCTCGTGGACTTTCTCGCACGGCTGGGGCATGAGCCTGTAAGGAGAAGCGGCAACGAGCTGTGGTATCGCGCGCCTTATCGGAACGAGCGCACGCCCTCTTTCCGTGTGAACGTGGCGAAGCAGCTTTGGTACGACTTCGATGCGCCCATATAGGCTACACAATAAATATCTCTATGGCAAGAGATTAGGTTAGAGTTCAACAGACCTATCCTCAACGACTTAGCTGGAGGAGAAATCCAAAGGTGACAAAAGCATGTCGGTAAAGTCATTAGTCAGCTAAATACCAAGCTGCGACTGCATGGCGAGAGGAAAAGACAGACACAAGGATGAAGCCTGATTGGTTGAACGATAGTTCTGCTGCACACGTACCAGCCCCGACGAAAGGTATTTGATTCACGTCGGGCTGAAGCACCCCATGTAAACCGAAATTACAATGGAGCAGGAGCTGGCTTCAGAGCAACCACAATAAGTGGAATAGGAACGTAAGTCGCATCCGACAGTCTGCCGAGCCAAACAGTTATTGTGAAAGCAAATGGGGATTCCCTAAATCAGAATGCCGTAAGGCTATGGGCATAGGACCCTGAATATCTGACATGGGAACGGAGCTTCCGTAGTAGTCCGAGCAAGGGAAAGCCTTGTACATGGCGAAGGGAAGCAGTTAGATAACTTAATACAAATAATGGAAAATGTGTGAGACATTATGAGAAGTCCTGAGCAAGTATTAAAAGCTTTAAACAAGCATGGTAAAGTTTCGGATTACAAGTTCGAAAGGCTGTACCGTATCTTATTCAATGAGGAGATGTTTCATGTTGCTTACCAGCGTATTTACGCCAAACCAGGCAATATGACACCCGGTACGGATGGGAAAACCATCAATCGGATGAGTCTTCAAAGAATAAACAAAGTCATTGCATCTTTGAGAGATGAGTCTTACAAGCCTAATCCGGCAAAAAAGATATACATACCCAAGAAAAACGGTAAGAAAAGACCGCTTGGAATTCCTTCCTTTGAGGACAAACTTGTACAGGAGGTGGTGCGCATGATTCTTGAAGCCGTCTATGAAGAGGTGTTTGCAAACACCTCACATGGATTCAGACCAAACAGAAGCTGCCATACCGCATTGACCCATATCCAAAAGACATTTACAGGTACAAAATGGTTTGTGGAAGGAGACATTAAAGGATTCTTCGACAACATAGACCACAATGTATTGATTGCAACTTTGCGGAAACGGATTGCCGATGATAGATTTCTAAGGCTTATCCGCAAGTTGTTGAATGCGGGATATATTGAAGACTGGAAGTTTCATAATACAAACAAGGGAACTCCACAAGGCGGTAATATCAGTCCTATACTGGCAAACATTTATCTTGATAATTTTGACAAGTATATGGAAGAATACGCCCTACGCTTCAATAAGGGAAAAGAAAGACACATCACCAAAGAATACAAGCAACTTAGCGATAAGATGCAACGTATCCTTAAAAGCATCAAGAACATACAGGATGCAGATGTCAGATTACAGCTTAGGGATGAGTATGAGAAACTGAGACGTGAAAGGCAAAAGATTGAGAGCAGAGACAGTATGGATGAAACATACAGAAGGCTTCGATACGTAAGATACGCAGATGATTTCCTCATTGGTGTTATCGGAAGCAAGGCAGAGTGCGTTAAAATCAAGTCGGACATTACCAAGTATATGGAAGAAAACCTCAAGCTGGAACTGTCACAGGAAAAGACATTGATAACAAACGCACAAAAGCCCGCGAAATTTCTTGGCTTCGATGTTTCAGTCCGTAAGTCTGATGCTATCAAGCGGGACAAGAACAATGTGCCAGCCCGTTATTACAACGGTAAGATAGTCCTAAAGGTCGCCATAGAAACGGTGCGGAACAAACTGGAAGAATACAGCGCCATCAGATACAAGGTAGAAAATGGCCGACAAGTTTGGTTTGCAAAGTTCAGAGGCAATCTTATGAAGAAGAAAATCGAGGACATAGTGGCGGCATATAACTCTGAAATCAGAGGGTTCTACAACTACTACTGCATTGCCAACAACGTGGCATACGCGCTCTCAAAGTTTGGATACATCATGGAGTACAGTATGTACCATACCATTGCAGGAAAAACCAATAGCACTGTAAGCAAAGTCATTGACAAATATAAGGTTGGGAATGACATTATAGTGCCATATCAGGATGCAAAAGGTAAATTACGGTACAGGAAATTCTATAATGAGGGATTCAAACGTAAACCACCAATGTACTATACGGAGGTAAACGACTTATCCTACACAATCGCAATTCCACAGCCGACACTTACTGAGCGATTGGATGCGAGAACATGTGAATTATGTGGAAAAGTCGGACCTGTAGTCATGCGTCATGTCAGAAAGCTAAATCAGCTTAAAGGAAAAACTGAATGCGACAGGCTGATGCTTGAAAAGCATAGGAAGACATTGGTTGTCTGTGAAAAGTGTTATGCCAAAATACACAGCCATGCTAAATAAAGTCATGTTATCAACGGAGAGCCGTATGCGTGGAGACATGCAAGTACGGTTTGGGGGCAGGTACGGGAAAACCTACTGCCGAAAGGCAGTAAGGCGTTCTGTACCGAGCCTACGCTTGGGCAAGGGCGGCGACATCTTCACGCTTGCCGGGGAGTTCATACATAGTAATGACTTCATGGCGCAGGGGAAGTTCATAGCGGAAACCGCCAGTGTGCCATTCACCGGAATAGAACAGCCGTCGTTTATACCGAAACCGTCGGAACCTGTCTTTGAGAACGTGGAATCCGTTCCGTTGCTCCGCTCCCCATTGACGGAGTATTTGGCGGAACGGGGCATCCCTTACGGTATTGCATCCCGCTATTGCTGCCGGCTGAACTACGGCGTGCGTGGGAAACGGTACTTCGCCGTCGGTTTTCCAAACGTGGCTGGCGGTTATGAAATCCGAAGCCGCTTTTTCAAGGGATGCGTGCCGCCGAAATCCATATCGTTGGTAAAGGCGGAAGATACCCCGGCAGACGTGTGCAGCGTGTTCGAGGGCTTCATGGACTTCCTATCCACCGCCACGCTCGGCATAGGCGGCAAGGGCGACCACCTTGTGCTGAACTCCGTCGCCAACGTGGGAAAGGCGGCGGGACATCTGGACGGCTACGGGCGCATCGACTGCTTCCTCGACCGTGACGAAGCCGGGAGAAGGACACTGGACGCTCTCCGGGAACGCTACGGCGGACGTGTCACCGACCGTTCCGCCCTCTATGACGGTTGCAAGGACTTGAACGAGTACCTGCAACGGACAGCTAAAAAACAAAATAACAACAAACTAAAAATCAAAGTAAAATGAACATATTGAACAACAGAAACAAGAAACCATCATTTTTCAAGGCGTTGGCAGTTTGCCTGTTCGCCACCGTGTCACTCACGCTCATGTCGTGTGACGACGACATGGACATTCAGCAATCCTATCCTTTCACAGTGGAAACCATGCCTGTGCCTAATAAAGTGACAAAGGGGCAGACAGTGGAAATCCGCTGCGAGCTGAAAAAGACGGGCGACTTCGCCAACACCTTATATACCATCCGGTATTTTCAGTTCGAGGGTGAGGGCACGCTGAAAATGGATAACGGCATCACCTTCCTGCCCAACGACCGCTACCTGCTCGAAAACGAGAAGTTCCGGCTGTACTATACATCGGAGTGTGACGAGGCGCACAACTTCATCGTGGTAGTTGAAGATAATTTTAACAATTCCTACGAACTTGAATTTGATTTCAATAATCGGAACGGGCAGGACGAACAGACCGTTATCCCCATCGACAACTTCAAACCTTTGTCAAGATGATGCGTGTTTTCATGGCAATGTTCTTTTCCTTTTTGGCGGTCTGTTCCGTGTCCGCACAGGACAGCCGTCACGAGGGGACGGACGGGCAGGCGGCAATCTACCGCCTGCCGCTCATGGAACGGGCATTTCTGTGCTGTCGCTATTTCGAGGGATGGCATGACCAAAGTTGTCATCCTTACGTCGGATGGGGGCATCGCCTGCAACCGGGCGAAAGGTACTCGGCACGCACCATGACGAAGCGGCAGGCGGATGCGCTCCTGCGCAAAGACCTGCGGAAATTCTGCGCGATGTTCCGTAAATTTGGGGCTGACAGCATTTTACTTGGCACATTGGCTTTCAATGTTGGTCCGGCGAAACTCTTAGGCAACAAGCGATACCCCAAAAGCACGCTGATACGAAAGTTAGAGGCTGGCGACCGGAACATCTATCGGGAATATATAGCTTTCTGCCACTACAAGGGGAAACGGCACGCCATGCTGCTTAAACGAAGGAAGGCGGAGTTTGCGTTGCTGTATATCCCGTGATACGGCAAATGCCTGACAAAAGAAAATCCGATGAAGCTGGGGCTTCATCGGATTTTTTTGCTTTGATATATCCTGTATTTGGATAACTATAAAAACTTGTTTTTGTGACCGACTATCGTAGATTGGAACTTGGGTTTCTTTGCTACTTTCTTTGTCCGCCATCCTGCTCACTGAAAGAAAGTAGGGCGGCTCTCGCCGCCACCACTTAAAAATGGGTATAAAGTCCCGTAACCATCGTGAAAATGTCCTCCAACATATCGCAATATATGCCCTCGTGCTTGGCTATGTCCTTCGTCTTGCACTCGAATGTCTTTTTGCTGAACGTCTTGCGGTAAAAACGCATATTGTAGAGGTCTAAACCTGCATCGTAAATGATGTCAAGGCGGTTTGCACTTGTCTTGTTCCTTGCAAGGCTCATGCGTAAGCCATTGCCCATATCTATGAAATCACGGCTTCCCGTCATGGCGGCAAACCGTCTGCCGCCTATCTGCTGTAAAATCGTCTTTGCTATCATATCCGTTGTTTTTTTGGTGTTTATGTGTTGGCGGTGCGAACACCGCCAACACGCTTAAATCAGTTGTCCTCCTTTCCTCTTTTTGCCGTAAGCCACTTGTCCCGTGTGGCTCGGCACTCGTCCAATGTGGGTTTGACACAAGAGAACAGTTCTCCGTCTTCGCTTCGGTAGTCGTATTGCACAAGGGTACGTTTACGTCTGCCGACACCTAATTGGAAACGCTCGTATTTCTCCGTACCTGCTTCTGTGCAGGTACTTACTCCGTTAATGGTCATTCGTGTACTCATAATCGTTTATTTTTGAATAAATCTTTCCAAATACTTCTCCTGTACGCCGAGTGCTTCGGCATAAACACTCAATTGGGCGGCATAGCGGGTGCGGTAATAGCTTCTCTCCATTTCATTTTTGGATAATCCGATATGCGCCCTTATATCGTTCAAATGTCTTTTGACGATATACTTGTAGTAATGATGTTTCCTTTTTCTGTCCATAGTCGTATTGTTAATCTGTTAGAAATGTACTGACAACACTCTGTTTCTCATCACCATTTCGGGATTGCTCGTATAGCGTTGATGCAGGTAGAAATGGTGAGAGCCAAAGCCGTAAAGGAAGAACTTGTCAAGTTCGTTCTTTTCGGCAAATGCCGTGACGCTGTTTCTTAACTGCTCCTCACTCGTTGCCAAAGTGAGGAGGTTTACAAATTCAAGGAGCATTGGGGGGATTTTATCGTCCCACAAGCAAACCATACTTTCAAATCTTACTTCCATATTATTCTGTATTATAGGTTGATATTATGCTGCGTTCATCCGTTCACGGATAAGGTTCACGTTGTTGTTCACAAGGCTTACAATGCGGTCGTGGTATTCCGTGTTGGAGTTGTTTACGCCACGACTTTGCACCACTTCCAATGTCTTTAAGGAAACCTCAATCGTTTCTATGCGCCTGCCGTCAATGGTGGCGGAAAGAATGAGGGAGTTCTTTTTGAGGAAATAGGAGTTGGAAAAGACACAGTGGTGCAGTTCCGTACCTTCCTTTGCAAACTCTGCCACGCTCTCCAATACACGCACCTGCAATGTGCCGTCCGTGAAGGCGATGCCGAAGAATACGCCTTTGAGTTTGCGGTATTCTTTTTCGTGCTGCTCTGCTTTGCGAATGCGTTCCTCCAATTTCTCACGCTCTATCTGCATATTGCGCTTGCGTACCAACCTGTCGTGTTCGGCTTTGAGGTCGGCAGGACAGATATATTTCGGGCTGTTTGTGTCCTTGCCGAAATGACGGAGCAGGTTTATAGTATCACGCCATATCGAGCCGTCTGAAATGGTGTAGCCGTTACGGATACATATCTTTATGGATGCCCAATATTGCCCCATGTCGAAAGAACTGCGTATGTAGTGGCGCAACATGGGGTATTGTCCTGCTTTCAAGAGCGTTTCCGCATGGCTGTCGGAAAGTATGGCTTTGAAAAGGTCGTAGGGCAAAAGGTTATGATAGTCCCCTTTGAAGCCGTTACGTTTCAGTTCGGGGATGAATCGCTGTCGGGGATAGGTGCAAATAGGGTCTATATCGTATGCCCGAAGTCCTCCATTCCTGCGTATCTCCATGTCGCTGTATTCTGCCCACAGGTCGTAGTAAAGTACAGACATGCCTCGAAGCCGGGCAATGGTCGTTGTCGTGCCGTCGGGGGCAATCCACCGTTGCACCACTTCGTAAATGGAATACTCGGCTGCTTGCCCTGCCTTGTATCGGGATTTGACGAAGAAGAAGCGTATCACTTGGTACTGCTTGCAGGTGGTGACGATGGAGAAATACTCGTTCCCGCTGAAAACGCTCTTTCGGGTGCGCAATGCTTCCAACTCCATACCGCAATGGGGGCAGGTGCATCCGCACAAGGCGTCTGCAAGGTCGTGTTCACTCTTCCACGATTGTCCGCACTCGGTGCAGATGTTCATGCCGTTTGCCCTCTTGATTGCGTAATGCTTGAAGCAATGGCGGAAAGCGTATGCCTTTTGCGTGGCGGTCAATCTCGGAAGTCGCTTGCTCAAACGTGCGACTTCCTGCTGTATGCGTGTTCTCGGTTTCATAATCAGAAATTGAATAGGTTAGGTTGTTGTACTTCTTGGTTGGTCGCTTTGGTGGCGGTTCTCGGCTTGTGGCGGTTCTGCAACTTGCGGAGTTCCTCCTCTTGGTATCTACGCATGGCGTTCTGACGTGCTTCCGCCTTTTCCTCCGCTGTGAGTTCCACCACGTGGTTCACTGCCACTTGGCAGTCCAACGGCTTGCCCACCTCTATCTCGTTCTCGTCATAGTAGTGTACGGCTTGCCCGAATATCTCCCCGTCCGTGAAGCCGTTGCAACCGCTTCTATGCACATAGTTCAGAATGTAGGTCACACAGTCGTCTATGTTCTTGGCGGGGTTGCGGTAGTTCTTCGCAAAGAGCACATCTTCCGCTGCACGCTGCTCCAAATACATCTGTATCGTTCTCTTGAAATGGTCTGTTCCTTTCATATCGCTGTCGTTTTAATGGTTCTTAAATGGTATGCTTGATAATCTCAATCAGGTATTGCGGATTGACCTCATAGAAAAGGAAGTCTATAAAATCCTTCCGTGCGTCCTTGCCCAGTTCGCGGTACAACCTGCGGAATGAGTCAAAATTGCCGTTGAGGTACACCTCCACCAAATACTCAAAGAAGTTCTCTACCTCGTAATATCTGCACTGCTGTGCTGCCGTCTTGCTGTTTCTCTTTGCCATATCAGTTAGAATTAAAGGGTGAATAACCAAAGGATAAATCCGAAGAAAGCGATGACGGAAAGGATAGCCACGATTACGCCTATCGCCACTCGGAACAATCCGTTTACAATCTCTATTCTATGATGATGCCCCAAAGGATGCCTAACACCCCAAAGGCGGTGCACATGATTAAGCCGCATATCGCAAGCCCTACGTACTGTGCCATTTGTTTGAATTTTGCTGCTGCTGTCATATCTTCACTGTTTTTGATTTTTTTTGTTTTTAATGCGGATTCAAGAGCTGAGGGAGTTGAGTTTCAAACTTTCTTATCTGCCTCTCGTTTATCCGACATTTTTTTTATGCGTCTTTCTGTCGCATCGGTCGTTTTCGTTTCGGGTGCTTAAAAAGGTAGGGATTAGGAAATGCAAGGTTTTTCGGGAAAAAGAATAGGATAAAATGAAGATTTGAGCAGAATTGAGCATTTCAACTGACTGTCAGTAGGTTTGGGCATAGGTTGGCACAAGGTGGCACAGATGGGGAAGACAGGCTTTGGGAAGAATATGGAAACAGATGCACTTCCAAATCATTACCCGATATCGGATGCACTTTTAATACTAACGGTCTATATTTCTGTGTTCTGCGTAGGTTTACATTCTGCCCTTACAACTCCCATAAACTAATTTTGCACCAAACAAAAAGTAAGGATTATGAGGAGTACATTCAAGACCGTGTTCTACGTGAACGCAAGCAAAGAGAAGAACGGAGTTGTCCCCATCATGGGACGTGTGACCATCAACGGGACTATCGCACAGTTCAGTTGCAAGCAGACCATCCCAAAAGCACTTTGGGATGCGAAAGGCAACCGCGCCAAAGGCAAGAGCAAGGAAGCACAGGCGGTAAACTTCGCGTTGGACAACATCAAGGCGCAGATAACGAAGCACTACCAGCGTCTTTCCGACCGTGAAGCCTGTGTGACCGCCGAAATGGTACGTAATGCTTATCAGGGCATAGGCACAGAGTATGAGACCTTGCTACGTGCCTTTGACAAGGAGAACGCGGATTTTGCCAAACGTGTGGGCAAAGACCGCTCCAAGCGCACATATCTGAAATACCTGACTGTCCGCAAATATTTGGCTGAGTTTATCAGAAAGCAATATAAACGTGCCGACATAACGATGAACGAACTTACGGAGGATTTCATCCGCGACTATTGCCTGTATCTGCGCAACGAGGCAGGGCTTGCACAATCTTCCGTGTGGATATACTCCATACCATTGAAACATATCGTCACCACAGCACACTACAACGGAAAGATACCGAGAAACCCGTTTGCAATGTACCACGTTGACCCCGACCACAAGGAACGTGGTTTCCTTACGGAAGAGGAACTTCAGGCATTGGGCGCAATCAAACTGGAGAATCCCAACTTTGCACTGGCAAGGGACTTGTTCCTGTTCGGATGCTGGACGGGCATATCGTTCATAGACATCAAGAACCTCACGACTGACAATATCGTGGAAATGAACGGTGCGCTGTGGATTGTGTCGAAACGGCAAAAGACAGGTGTCCCGTTCCAAGTCAAGCTGATGGACATTCCGATGCAGATAATCAAGCGTTACGAGCCGTTCCGAAAAGAAAAGAGGCTATTTAACATAGGCTCACTTGACATGGTAAACAAACGCATAAAGAACATAGCGAAGAAGTGCGGTATCGAGAAGCCGGTTTCCTTTCACCTCAGCCGCCACAGCTTCGCTGTCATGGCATTGAACTACGGTATGCCGATAGAAAGCGTGAGCAAGATACTCGGACATACGGACATCAAGACCACGCAAATTTATGCCAAGGTAACGAACACGAAACTAAACAGCGACATTTCCGCCTTTGAGAACAAAATAAGCGGACGTTTCGACATATAACCGCTTGATTATGGAACGGGGCATTATTACGATGAATGAGTACGGTAGAGTGACTATACCCACTTCTACAAATGTATGGATGACAGAGGCAGAGCAGTCCTCATTGTTGGGTACAATCGCCCCAACACTCCGTGCCGCCATCCGAGCCGTATATAAAAGTGGAGTGCTGAAACGACATGAGGCAGAACGGTATATCCGTTTGCCCGACGGCTACGGCATGGAAGTGTACGCCCTGCCTATGGTCGTGGCAATTGCATTCCGCATCAATACCCCATGTGCGGCAATGGTGCGCGATACCCTGCTGGAAAGGCTGTACGGGCGAAAAGAAAGACAAGTCCTGTGGGTGTCAATTGACAGACCGATGTGCGAGTGTTAGAGCGTGGGTACGTACCTACGCTAACTGCCCGAAGAAGCGACAAGGGAATGCTTCTTCGGGCTTTATTTTTTTGTTTTGCTGCACATTTTCTTATGTGCTTTTCTGCATTTTCTCGTCTGTCGGTTACGATTGCGCCATTCCGCTTCGTTTTGCGTATCAAGGTTTTAAGCATTATACCGTAGCTTTGCATCCGATTGTTTAACCTGTTGCCGACACTGCTGTCGGCGGCATAAAACCAAGCAAAGCCTATGGCAGAACAAGACGAATTCATCCGCGTGGGGACAACCCTCTACAAGATTGTTGACCAGCCACTGATTGACGGGGGCTGTGTGAAGAAACGCATCGCATGGAACTCCGAGACATTGAGGCAGGACTACGGCAAAGACCGCATGGCGACCGTGCCGAAGTATGACGGTTTCTGTACCGTCCCCGACCATGTGGGTTACAAGCCCGTAGTCGGAAAGTTCCTCAACCTCTACGAGCCGATAGGACACCGACCGCAGGAAGGCGGCTTCCCCTGCATCCGCTCGTTGGTGGAACACATCTTCGGGGAGCAATACGAGTTGGGCATGGACTACCTGCAACTGCTCTACCTTTATCCTATTCAGAAACTTCCTATCCTGCTGTTCGTGTCCGAAGAACGGAACACGGGCAAAAGCACGTTCCTCAACTTCCTGAAAGCCATCTTTAAAGACAATGTGACGTTCAATACCAACGAGGACTTCCGCAGCCAGTTCAATTCCGATTGGACAGGGAAACTGCTCATCATGGTGGATGAAGTACTGCTCAACCGCAGGGAGGACAGTGAACGGTTGAAGAACCTCAGTACTACATTGTCCTATAAGGTGGAAGCCAAAGGCAAAGACCGTAACGAAATAGGTTTCTTCGCCAAGTTCGTGTTGTGTTCCAACAACGAGCATCTGCCCGTTATCATAGATGCAGGCGAGACACGCTATTGGGTACGCAAGATAGGACGGTTGCAGTGTGATGACACCGATTTCCTGCAAAAGCTGAAGGATGAAATCCCCGCTTTCCTGTACTTCCTTATCCATAGGGAGTTGTCAACGAAAAAAGAAAGCCGTATGTGGTTTGCCCCGAAGCTGATTGAGACGGAAGCCCTGCGGAAGATAATCCGCAGCAACCGTAACCGTCTGGAGATTGAGATGGCAGACTTGCTGCTTGACATCATGGCGAAGATGGAGGTGGAAACGGTGTCATTCTGCCTAAACGACATCATCCCCCTGTTGCTGTGTTCGCAGGTCAAGGCGGAGAAGCCGCAGGTGCGTAAAGTGTTGCAGGAGTGCTGGAAACTATCACCGGCACCCAACGGGCTTACCTATACCACCTACGTGTATGGCGGTGACGGACGCTATCATACCCGTAAAGACGTGGGCAGGTATTACACTGTGACAAAAGTACTGCTGGAGAGCCTCTGATATTCTGTTGAATTGTTGAATAGATATAATATGATGTTGATATATAGCAAAATACAGGCTCAACAGAAAACCAACAACGCCAAACGGACGATGAAGAGGAAACATTGCAGTATCCGGTTCTGCCATCACTTTTTCTTTTCGCTGTCGTTTGTTGTGCATTATGTGTTTGTTGAGGATAAGTTGAATATGTATAACACAATGTTTCAATGTGTTACCATCCATTCTCAACGGTTCAACGTTTTTACATACCTCAACAAGTCCGCAGGGAAACGGTTGGACATTCCAAGTAGGTACGTATGCCGACATGACATCATCCCGACAAGCAGACATGGCAACATGACGGCATGACGTACCATCCCAAACTGGCGAAAGAGGGAAAAACATACGGCAACTACCGACAGCGTAGCGGATTTTGAGGAACGGAAAAGCCATAGCTCATTAGGGCGTTTTCTTCACGCACCGCTGCGCTAATGCTAAAAACGCCCCAATGAGCCAACGGGGTTACACCCCTCTGGACACCCCCGTTTTCATGCGGCACGACCGCAGCGGACGGGCATGAACAAACAAGTTTGTATAACCTATAAAAACAAAAGACGAACATGGGATACATAAGCATCCAATTCAACAAGGCGAAAGGCTCGGCGGACACGGGAGCGTCCGACCACATCGAACGCAAGACCATACCCAAGAACGCCGACCCTACACGCACCTGCCTCAACCGTGAGCTGGTGGACTTCCCCGATGGCGTGACGAACCGTACCGAGGCGATCAACCACCGTATCCGCACGGCAGGCATCAAGAGGAAGATAACGCCCGACCAAGTGAGGGCAATCCGCATCGTGCTTTCGGGCACACATGAGGACATGATGAAAGTGCAGGACGAGGGTAGGCTGAACGAATGGTGTGCGGACAACCTGCAATGGTTGCACCGCACGTTCGGACGGGAGAATACCGTTTCGGCAGTCCTGCACATGGACGAGCATACGCCGCACATCCACGCTACGGTCGTACCGATTGTAACGGGCGAACGCAGGAAAGCGAAAAAGAAGCAACAGGTGGAAGGCAAGCGCACCTACCGTAAGAAAACGGATGCCATTCGCCTGTGCGCTGATGACGTACTGACACGTGAGAAGCTGTCAGCCTATCACGACAGCTACGCGGAGGCAATGGCGAAATACAGCTTGCAGCGTGGCATCCGTGGCTCGGAGGCACGGCATACCACCACCGCCCAATACTACCGTGATTTGAAGCGGCAGACGGGAGAACTTGAAGCCAATGTGCAGCAGTTGCAAACGGAAAGACAACAGGCGGAACAGAAACTTGACGAGGTGAAGCAAGGAATCAAGTCGGAAAAACTGGAAGCCGCTAAGACTGAGGCGAAAGCCGCACTCGTGGCAAAGGTCGGTTCTCTTTTAGGCGGTGGAAAGTTGAAAGCGGAAAGGGAAGGGTTTCAGCATCGCATAACGGAACTTGAAAATCAAAATGCAAGGTTAGAGCAACGTATCAAGCAGATGGAATGTGAACACCAAACCCAATGCAGCAAGTTCGGTGAGTATATAGACAAGGTAAAACGATACTTTCCTCATGTGGATAAATTGTTGCCCCTGATAGACTTCTGTCGTAATACGTTGCACTTCTCCGAACAGATAATCCAAGAATTGTGCAAGTTGAAGAAGGTGAAGTTAAAGGGTGATTTTTATTCACCCGAATTTAACCGTAAATTCCATGCAGAAGGTGCGGCTTTCTCGTTTGAAGAAGATAAAAGCAGAACTGGACATTTCCGAATATGCGTGAATGATATTCCGCTTGTGCAATGGTTCCGGCAGAAGGCGCATGAATGGAGAAACGGTTTGGGGATTACTACCCAAAAGCAAAGTAATGGGATGAAAATTTAATGCACGCGCATAAATCCCGCTCAAACAGTCTCAAAAAGTAAAGAAAATCATTCAATGAAAGGAATTTATCAAGGATTTTAGCTACTTTTGCAATTGGATTGGGGAAGCCCTTTCCGAAACATAGAAAAAGAAGAAGCGTTATGCTTATCTTGTAGAACGGAAACCTGAGAAATTTCTGAATTGTGTACAAGGGTAGCATAGTGGTTCTCACGCTATAGCGTGGGCTGCTATTACTACATCTGTACACAGGGTTTTCTCAGGACCTCCGAACTAAGACGTAGCATCGCAGTGCCACGCTTCGTGTTTTGGATAAGTGTCAATAATTATCATTAAAATAGTGAACATTATGAAAAATGTTATTACCTTACTATCCTGTGCAGTTGCATTAGTTATGACTTCTTGCACACTCTCTAACGAGGAAAAAGCTGAGAAGTTGGTTAAAGAGACGCTTAAAGACTATCTCTATCACCCAGATTCTTATGAACCAATATCAACAAAAGTTGATAGTATGTTCATTGATGTAACTACTATTGAACCTATTATGAAAATTAGTGAGGACATCAAAGATTTGATGTCTAAAATAAACAGATGTAAAATGAAAGTCGAATCCGCAGAATCTTCTATGGATATTTTTGCTCCTAATGGATATTCTTCTCAATACTCTCGTGGAGAATATGCGCGGGCAAAAAAAGAGAAAGAAGAAGCCAAATCTGATTTGGATAAATATACCAAGAAACTTTCAGAACAACTTGTTTCTCTAAAAGAAAATGTTGCAAAATATCACAAAGGTGAATTTACAGGTTGGGCGGTAAGTCATAGATTTAGGAGTCTTAATGGCGCAGGCTCAATGACCATTCCGGGAGAAATGATTTTCTTTTGCGATAAAGAGTTTACAACTTGTGGCGGTTATGAAGTTGATAAGTTTGAGAACTTTGCAAAAATCTTGAAAGCTGTAGATGAAGCAACTTCTGATGAAGATATAATAGATTATTTTAGGGAGGATAGTTTTTTACTGTAACTCCCGTCTTTTAATAGAATAGAAAGTTAGCGTGCCTTCATGGCACGTTAACCTTTTATACAATGTAAACTTTATCAACGGCAAATCTTTCTTTTAGTATGCAGGCATTGTTTATTGGGGTAATTTGTATTATAACTATTTCAATTTGTTATATAGCTATAACAAGAACACGCCTAAAAAATAAGTCCAAGGAACTTTCTGAAAAGTTAAACCACATATCTTCTTATAGCAATAAATCCAATTATGAGCAAGCAAGAGAAAGATTGTCGGCATTAAACAACGGAGCATTTATTGATATTCCGTCCGACCTTAATAGCACTTTTTCAGGGAAGATAATATCTGCAACGCAAGAAAAAGATTTTGTCAATCATTATAAGCCGCATTTTCAAGAAGCATATTCACTTGTTAAGAAACTTGAAGCCTTTAATATCACTCCATCTGAAACCATATTCAAATTTATCAGTGACTTTGGGGCTATCAATAGACTTGTAAAACAACATAATGAGGGAATCATTACATTTCTACTTGACACGCATAAAGAGTTTTTCGACCATTGCCTAAAATATCCGTTAGACAAGCAACAAAGACGCTCAATCGTTTCAGAAGAAGAAAATTGTTTAGTAGTCAGTAGTGCAGGGAGTGGAAAGACTTCATCCATCGTAGGGAAAGTAAAGTATTTGACTGAAATAAAGAAAATCAACCCTCAAAATATTCTCCTTATCAGCTACACAAACAAGGCTGCCGCTGAATTAACAGAAAGAATGGGTATTGCTGGTTTGCGAGGGTACACTTTTCACAAACTTGCCCTTGACATTATCGGACAGACAACAGGACAAAAGCCATCAATATATGAAAATACGGACGCGCTCTTCGTGAAAATCTACCATGAATTATTGAACGACAAGAAATTCAAGAAAAGCGTAATAGAATACTTCATTGATTATCAAACGCCCGAAAAGGAGTGGGAAAAGCGGAAGAATGAGCGTAGGCAACAACTTTCAGAGCAAAAAGAGGTGCGTTTGAAAGCAACGTTTCCCGATATGGACGGAAAAACTGTTTATGTACGGAGTGAACAAGAGCAGAAAATATGCTTTGCGCTATCTTCCCTTAGCGTAAAATTCAGATATGAAGAGCCATACGAGCATCCATTGGTAGACGAGATGCACTCTCAATACAAACCGGATTTTTCCATTTATTTTGAACAAGGTGGAGAAACAAAGCGAATATATTTAGAGCATTTTGGAGTGGACGAGCATGGGCTTGTTCCTATATGGTTTGCCAAAGACAGAGGCATTACCTATGAAGAAGCAAACCAAAAGTACAACGATGGCATAACATGGAAAAAAGCGGCACATGAGAAATTCAGCACTAAGCTGTTGACAACTTCAAGTGCAGACTTTCATTATTCCGATATTCGGGAGAAGTTGAAAACCTTATTGGAAAAGGCTGATGTTTCCATCCAAGAGAAAACAGATGCAGAATTATACGATATGGTTCTTCCCCCGAACAGCAAGCATGAGAAGGCTTTTATCCGCCTTGTCGTGACTTTCGTGACATTGATAAAGTCAAGTTGCAAATCTGTAGATGAAGTATTAAGGCAAACTAAAAACGCAGGGGACGAACGCAGTACGTTCATTATCAAAAACATCTTTCAGCCCGTTTATAAACGGTATATTGAAGAATTGGCGAACATCAACCAAATAGATTTTACGGATGCAATTCTGCAAGCTACCGACATTTGTCGTTCCTCCCATCCTGTGAAGTATGATTATATCATTGTGGATGAGTTTCAAGACATATCAGTTGACCGTTACAACTTCTTAAAAGTATTGCGAGAGGGAAATCCACCCCCCAAGTTGTATTGTGTGGGCGATGACTGGCAGTCCATCTATCGTTTTTCGGGGAGCGACATGGCACTTTTCAATCAGTTTTCAGATTACTTCGGCCAGACAGAAATCAATAAGATTGAAACAACATATCGGTTTGGAGAGCCTTTAGTCAGCCTGTCCTCGCAATTTATCCAACGCAACGAAGCCCAAATTAAAAAGAACATCCATCCTTTTAACCCACAAGTTAAAACAGAATTACAGTTTTGCGATTATGAAAGACGAGATTATTGCAATGTTATCGGACAATTGGTCGCGTCAATTCCATTAGACAAATCAGTCTTTTTGTTAGGGAGATATTCCTTTGACGATTATTACCTGTCGTTCATGTATAAATCCGTGAAAGAGGGTAATCGCTTTTTCTATATCATCGGAGACAGGAAAATAGAGTTTCTGACCGTTCATAAATCCAAAGGACTTGAAGCAGACTATGTGATAATTCTTCAATGCAACAAGGACACATACGGGTTTCCCTCACTTGTAAGCGATGACCCTGTGCTTAATTATGTCTTGACAAAAAGCGACCAATATCCATACGGAGAAGAACGCAGGCTGTTTTATGTAGCCATTACCAGAGCTAAAGTAAAGACCTATATACTGTATGACAGACGCTTTCCTTCCGTTTTCGTGGACGAATTCTTGCATCCGGAAAAAATCACGGAAGAAAGTTATGCCAAGCATCCAAACGCCAACAAAAAGTGGACACGCAGTGCGGATAATTTTCTGCTTACCCTTTATCATGAAGGGAAAAGTATAAAATACATAGCCGAGAAAATGGGCAGAAGTCAAACCTCGATAGTAATGCGATTAGGAAAATTGGAAGGGAAACGGCAATAAAATACTGATTGCATTTCGTTTGTCGAAAATATATGTTACCTTTGCATAGAGTTGTTTGACAGCAATGTACTGCACATCGCAGAATTTATGACCGTTGCCAAGTCATTACCTCACTTGTGGCAAAAAGTGCGCAAGTTGCTTATTCCTAAATTATTCCTATCTTATAGCTGTATTTTTGGGAAAAATACTACCCGAAGGGCTGGAGATTTTTCCCGAAAACAGGAGGCTTGACCTTGCATTTCCGTTAAAATCCCGGAATTACCTTTGCGCCCAGGACGAAAATGACTACCTGATGCGGCTCACTGAAAGGCGCAAAAATGGAGGTAAACGGAAGTAGAGGCAGATTGGGAAGAAAAACTTCAGGGATAAATCCGTAAAAAAAGAAATCCCCAAAAGAAAAATGATATTGCCGGGAGCGTGAAACCGGGCAAACCACTGGCAAGGAAGTATGATTGTATCCGTTTGGCTAAACTCGTTTAGCCGGGCGGATGCTCATTCTTCCCGGTTTGCCCGCTGTGGGTGACGGCTTGTTCCATTCATGGGGCGAGCGGTCGCACACGGCTTTCCGCTTACGGCTCAAAGGAACAGCGAAAAAGAAAAATCATCTGAAAACCCGTAAAAGCACCTCTTAGGCATAAGCACAAAAGAAATGGGCTTTGCATCATCAGTCTAAACCATTGTTTAGGCGTGAAGCAAAGCCCTTTTCTCCGCTTATGCGGTAGTCGGGACACGTTCGTTCAAAACTCGTTTTGGGCGATGGTGTACCGACGGACAAAACCGCTTTTACGGAAAATCTTGTGTATGAGGGTGAAAAATCAGGAGATATATTTCAGAACCTCCTGTCTAATTGTTATTTTTGCATATGACACGTTAGCTCACTGAATAATTCAAATGGATGGAAACTGTCAGCAATGAAGATATTGACAAAGTACTAAGCAAGGTACTTGGAAAGAATTTGGAAGACTATTTATATGAATATAAACGAAACTTAGGAAAATATCATGGATGGGTTGAACGAGACATGGATGAAACTGGAACATCTATTCACGGGAGCAGTTGAATATTTCCAAACAAACCCCAAAGCTGGTTACCTATTTGCCATATTCTTACTATTAATATGGCTGATAGGGCTGATATTAGATTGGAAATGGACATATGCACGTCCCGGAAGCTGGGGAGGAAACTTTTTGTTGGATTTGTTGGGTCCTACCGGTTTTCGTTTCTGGATGGGAGTACTTATTGTAGTTATCATTTCTTTGTTTGCTCATTCATTTTTCAAGTCTTAATAGAAAAGTACGCTTATATCAAATACTGAAAGGTGAAAAAAAACAGGAGATTTATTTTAAAATCTCCCATTTATTTGCTACTTTTGCATACGAAGAGTTCTTTGAAGGTTACGCAACGCACAGAAGTATAATGCAGTAGATAACTAACTAATTCGTAACCTATTACTATCATGAGCAATTAATCTACGCTCATTTCCAATAAATTACACTCTTTTCGTAACTTCCTTATACAAAGATAACACATTTTTCTAGAATAAGTCCAATGGCCACCTCAATTCGTATAGATAAATTGCAAATTTCTTGGCTTGCATTATCACTATTTATGATATAACCCATATTAAAAGAAAAAAGTCACTAATATGTTACAGTGATTTTAGATGATTTTTACTTAACCTCATGAGCAAGACTAGTTGTAAAATATGTATCCTTTGGCAAGATACTTTAACGAGAAACTACTTTATAGGGGGCAGTAAGCCAATACAAAGACAACTTCTTGTTGAAAGGTGGCTCTTTACTTCGTGCCATGAATGAATTTAAACCCATCTTACAGTTTCTTAGACACTTTCCAAAAGCATTATCGGGCTTGAACAAAAAATATTCAATAAAAATCCTAATGATATTTGCAGAAATCGAACCTTTTACTTACCTTTGCACCGTCAAAGAGATAATGAATGTTGAATTGATAAAGAAAAGCGATGAATTTAGTGTAGGGCTAATTCAATGGCTTTTATAAAAGATAAAGTAACAAATGTGCAGTCACTCAAGGGATTAGAATAAACTGAAACAAAAGGTTCGATTCCTGGTGGCACCACTTTTTAAGAAGGCAAAACGATGTAAATCCCTGAATTTCAAAGAAGTTCGGGGATTTTTCTTTTCCAAGAGTAGGCAAAATAAGTGGGATTAGAGCAAACTATACGTCCTTATTCAAGGGACTGTTTTTAAAAGCCCGAAATGTTCCACTGCAAGGTATATACTTCATTCTTTTACAGCATGTTGCACCATTTTACATAACAGGGTTCTCGGTTCGATTTCCTAACTTTGTATCATTAAAAATTGAGCCGTATGGAAAGAAAAAGATTCAGCGTGTTGTTCTTCATCAAGCGTAGCAAACTGTTAAAAAACGGAGAAGCACCCGTGCGTGTGCGTGTCACTTATGACCGCTTATACGTGGAACTTCAACTAAAGCGGAGCGTAAAAGTCCCACTTTGGTCGCAGGAAAAAGAGAAATCGACAGGCAAAGACCGAAACTCCGTAGAACTTAACCATTACATTGACGCCCTGCGTGTGAAATTCTATCAGATTTACCAAGACTTGGAACTGGAGGGAAAGATTATCTCCGCACGTGCCATAGTGAACCGCTATCAGGGAAAGGACGAAACTTTCAAGACATTGTATAATGTATTCAAGGAACATAACGACAACTGCCGGAAGCTAATCGGGACGGATTATGCCGATATTACCGTAAGACGTTACGACAATTGCCTTAAATACCTCATGGAACTGGTTAAACGTGACTACGAGGTAGATGATATGCTGTTGCGTGAGGTAAACGGGGAACTGGTGCGTAAATTCGATTTATACCTAAAGACGGAGAAACATTGCGCACAGAACACCGTTATCCGGTACATGAAATGCTTCAAGAAAGTGATAAACCTTGCCATTGCCAACGAGTGGCTGACAAAGAATCCGTTTGCCGGAATCAAGTTTCACGAGGTAGAGGTAAACAAACAGTTCCTAAGCCAAGCCAAGATAAACCGGATATGGCAGAAAGAGTTCAAGATTGAACGGCTGGAACTGGTACGGGATGTTTTTATCTTTTGCGTATATACATTTGTTGCACTAACTAATGTATGCTTGATTATCAATAAATTGCAAACCAATAATAAAGGTATAGGTAATGGTTTAGAAACCACCTATCTTCATCATTTTGCATGATTCCCAATCATTTCAAATAGCTCAATGCGAAGATAATATTATTTTAAGAATTAACTGGCACTATAAAATATTTTGTGTAAATGTAAAATACGGGATTCAGTATGGGTTCCG
>OLQB01000651.1_pt1 | contig 26676 bp, 28 predicted proteins | sample 1672681 | NCBI WGS metagenome assembly OLQB01 (sample SAMEA3136713, study PRJEB25190) | human gut metagenome | reverse complement strand
CCTTTTTAACAACACTACTCCCATAACTGCAATCCTCCTTTATACCCCTTTATGTACCCTTAATTATAAATCAAAGGGAGTAAAGAAGGTAAAAGAGAATGCGTATCTGTATTAAGACCGTCTAAAGATGCAGGACTTATTCTTTTTTATCACGAGCTTGTGCCAGAAATTCAATCAGCCGTTTCCTTGTCAGAATCCCGCATAGAGCATTCCGGCCATCAACGATGGGGACAAAATTCTGATTCAGCATTGAAGTTACAACCTGCTCGGAATCTGCATCTATTTGTAACGCAGGGAAAAAATCTCTGCGAACAATGCTGCCAAGTCGGTATCCCTCCTGTACTTTCAAGTCTGTTGTCTGGCAAACAAGAAGGTGGCGGAGGAAATCTCCCTCCGTCATATAATTAAACAATTCGTCTTGCAGTATGCTGTACGAAGCTCGGAACATAGGTTTTCCGTTCTTTCTGAGAAGCGGATTGCCTTTTTCATCGGTCAGCGGAATATCCGATTTCCATTTCTTTGAATGGCTAATTTGATGAACAACTTCCTTAACTGTTCCTCGCAGTTTTTCATCTTTGCAACGCTTATGCCAAAGTACAGGAAACCCTTGGAACCATTTATCTGATGACTGCCAATCTTCCGCAAGCCAAAACACATTTTAAAAGAGCTTTCAAAATATATGAAAAGATCTGGACTGATGAACCAGAAATGATTGAAGCAAAATATCAGGAAATCCAAGAGTTATATCCACAGGTTGGTTTCTTTCTTGGACAACAGCTATCAGACTTTTTAACAAAACAGACATAATTTTACGGCGGACATAATTGTCCGCCGTAAAATTTCTTTTTCCCACTTTTGGGAGAAAGTACTTATTTCAGTTTTCCATATATCTCATCCGTTACTATTTCACACCATTCGGATGATGTTTTTTCTCCCGGTACTTCAATTGCCAGATGTGAAAACCATTCATCTGGTGCTGCTCCATGCCAGTGTTTTACTTCTGCCGGAATATTGACACAATCTCCAGGTTTCATTTCTACTGCTTCTTTTCCTTCTTCCTGATAGTATCCACGTCCTGCAATGCAGATAAGAATCTGTCCGCCTCCGCTTTTTGCATGATGAATATGCCAGTTATTCCTGCAACCAGGTTCAAAAGTCACATTGAAAATTCCAACCTGTGACGTAGACACAGGAGCCAAAAAACTTTTCCCTGTAAAATATTGTGCAAATTTATCATTTGGCTCTCCAATCGGGAATATCATCTTTTTAGCATGAGCTCTCATTGCTTCATCTTCATATGAAAGATCACCTTCGTCTATACTCCAGACATCTTTTGCAAGATTGAATGCCGCCCATCCTTTTGGCCACCCTGCATAAAATGCTATATGGGTAATCACGGCTGCAATTTCTTTCTGAGTCACTCCATGAGCTTTTGCATTTTCAAAATGATGTACTAAAGATGTATTAATCATTCCTGAAGCGATAAGTGCTGTGACTGTTATAATACATCTTGTCTTTACATCAATATCCTGATTATTCCAGTTTTCTCCAAACAAAACATCATCATTAAAATGTGCAAACTGTGGTGCAAATTCATTCAGTGCGTTTCTTCCTGCTGTCTGTACAATTTTTTTCACTTTAATCACCTGTCCTTATTTTAACTTTGCTCCATCCTTAAAAGCATTTCCCACACGTTCTCCAAGTCTGTAATATCCGTGATGTACCGGATCATATGTAATTGGTGTAAACTTACTAAGATCAATTTCTCCGTCATCACCGAGATATTTCTCATCTGCACTTACATTTTTAATTTCCGCAAGATACTTGCTGCCATCAATGACTTTTACAAGTTCACACTCAAGAGTCAATGGAAGTTCATTGATGACTGGTGCATTTACAAATTCACCTTTCGTTGTAGTAAAGCCTGCTTTTTGCATCTTATCTGCTTCTTTATTTGCAGAAACAATTCCCACATAATCGCAGGCAACCAGATGTTCAAGATCTGCCACCCCTACTGTAAAAGCCTTATTTTTTATAATATTGTCTGTTGTCTTATGGGCAGACAAATCTACAATAATCTCATTTGCACCTACAATTCCGCCCCATGCAGCGTTCATTGCATTTGCCTTTCCATTTTCATCATAGGTTCCCAGAATCATAACCGGCTGTGGATATAAAAATGGCTTTGCTCCAAAATTCTTTCTCATTGTCTTATCTCTCCTTATTCTTATCTACCGTCTACCGTTGGCACTGTTTTTTTATACATTTATTATAAGCAGTTTGCATATTTTTCAGAAGTTCCTGTTTGTTTGTCAGCCTTAACCTTATGGTTATTTGTTTATCTCCATCTTTATCTGCCCGATCCATTCTGTAATCACATCTTCCGAAGTTTCCAGATGGTCTTTACCCATAGAATCAAACTGAATCTGCATTTCATGTGCAAAGGCAGCTCCTTTGCACTTGTCCTTCATATCTTTAATTACATGTCCCGGCCATCCGCCATTTGTCATAAATGGAATTACTGTCTTTCCTGTAAAGTCGTTTACTGTTAGAAATGTCAGCACTGCAGGTGCCATTGTATACCACCATGTTGGCGTTCCAATCGCAAGTACATCATAATCTGCAAGATTTACAGATAATGGATTAATCTGAGGCGTAAAGCCTGCTTCTACCTCTCTTTTCCCCTGTTTAACCACCTCTTCATAACTACCTCTGTATGGCTCTGCTGTTTCGATTCTTGCGATATCTGCTCCTGTCTTATTTGCCAGCTGCTCTGCAATTTTTTTTGTATTTCCATTTGACCAGGAATAATATACAACTAACATTTTCTTCATTTTTATATCTACTCCTTTCTTTCCTATTACTGAAATCCTTATCTCACTGTTCATTCCAGAAAAATCGTAGTCCATTATACGTGTACTCATCACACGCCTTCTGATCATGTTCATAACCTTCTCTCTCCAAAAAGGAAAGATTACCGTCTGTCTCATTATTCGCGAACTTAAACATTCCATCTGAATCCTGCGCCATTGCCATGATTTGAGCTTTAAATGCATGATATGCAAAATCACTTGTTCCAGAAGCAGCGAAGATAAAGAAATCATCTGAGCCATATCCCTGCTGTCTAACCAAATCTGCCATATACTGTCCATCTGTGCTGTAGCTTCCACTCATTGGCATAAAATATCTGAAATAGTCCATGCAATAACGAAATGTATTCCAGGTATTTACAGAACCCATGGAAAATCCACCGAAACCTCTGTGATCACGTGAAGCCTCTAATCCTGCTTTCGTTACACTTTCCGCATAGGTACTGTATTTGCTCTCTACTGCCGGGATCAAGTCATTTACAATCTCGTTATGAAACTGATTGGTAAGCTGAATTGCCAGACTGTAATCCCCACTGTCCTCTTTGCTCGTATTGTTATAGGTTGGTAAAACAATAATAAGCGGCTTGATTTTTCCATCCTCAATTGCATGATCCAGCACATTTTTAAAAGAATGCGGATCTTTATCGGTTCCCATAATCGTCGTTTCATTGCTCCACCCGCCATGGCTCAGGTAGAAAACATTATACTTTTTATTTTCATCATATCCATATGGAACATATACCCATGCTTCTTTTGTAAGTTTCTGACTCTTTTGATCATAGGTAAAAGATTCCCATGTATTATAGGTGATTTTCTGGAGATTTCCCTGCTGATCTGCCGGAGCTTCATATCCATCAGGGATATATTCCAGCTCATCCGGTACGATACCACTCCCATAGCGTTTATCTGAATTTTCTGTTTCCATCTTTGAGTTTCCTTCTGCATTTAGATCTTTTGTATTATTTTCGTTTAACACACCAATCCTCTGAAGCCATTCTTTCACATCATCAACATCCGCTGCATGAATCCGGTATCCGTCCAGCACATTTGCTCCACTTGCAACCGCTTTTATATAATCCATACTGACGCTAATATCATTATCCTGGCTTGTGCAAAATGGAATTATTGTCTTACCTGACAAATCATAGCTTTCCAGAAAACTTCCTATTGCCATCGGTGCATTAAACCACCAAATCGGATATCCCACGTAAATTGTGTCATAATCATCCAGATTATCCGGTTTAGCAGCAAGTTCTGGTCTTAAATTAAGCAGCTCCTCAATCCATGCAGTAGCAGCTGTTCCCACAAAGGATCTTCTGTAGTAATGAGCGGTGTATATCTGATACATGTCAGCCCCTGTAAGGCTCTGTATCATACGTGCAGCGCCTTCTGTGTCACTGCCTTCCATGCCTTTATTAGAGCTTTGTGTTGCTGATGAAACTGCATCTACATCTCCCGGAATCACTCCCTGCCTCGTGAAATAAACAACCAAAGACTTTGTCTCTTCATCCCCCTTTATGACATCATTGCTTACATTTTTTATTTTAGCCCCTGTAAACAGATAGATATAACCCACCATGACTACCGCTAAGAAAGCCACTATTACCCCGATGGTTATCTTTTTCCTTGTTTTCATTGCTCACCTCTTTTATTTCTTCTGTATTTTTGAACCTCCAAACACCTGCGACATCGGCATATGGGCAAGCATCTCATCAATAGATTTTACTTCATCCTGAGTCAGCTTTATATCTGCTGATTCCATATTTTCTTCCAGTCTATTTACTTTTCTTGTTCCCGGAATTGGTACGATATATGGTTTCTTTGCAAGCATCCATGCAAGAGAAATCTGTGCAGGCGTGGCATTTTTTTCTTCTGCAATCACTTTCATCCAGGACATAAATTCATTATTTTCCTTTAATCCTTCTTCTGTAAACTGTGGCATTGCGCTTCGATAATCTCCCGGCTTTTCAAATTCCCCATGGGAATGATATGCTGCTGTCAGTAATCCATTTGCAAGCGGCGAAAATGCAACAAATCCTATTTTCAATTCTTCAAGCACCGGGAATAATTTCTCATAATCCCTGTACATCATGGAATATCTGTTCTGAATCGCTGTAACCGGGCATACTTTATGTGCACGTCGAATAATCTCTTCACTGGCTTCTGATAACCCCCAGTGTGTGATTTTTCCCTGCTCCATTAACTCCTTCATAGCTCCTGCCGTCTCTTCAATCGGTACAGTCATGTCAATACGATGAATATAATATAAATCAAGATGGTCTGTGTTAAGTCTCATTAAAGATCCCTCAATCGATGCTTTAATCGTCTCCGGTCGTCCATCAGGAATCAAAGGTTTATTTACAGTTGTTGCAGTTTCATCAAAACGTATCCCACACTTTGATGCAAGGACAATTTTGTTTCTATATGGCCTTAACACTTCCCCAAGCAGTTTTTCATTGTGATGAGGGTCTTCTGTTGTTCCGTATATCTCTGCCGTATCAAAAAATGTGCAGCCTTCATCGATCGCTTTTTCAATCAATTCTTCTGCTTCTTTCTGTGTTGAAACAGTTCCATATGCATGACTCATTCCCATACATCCAAATCCGATTTCTGATACTTCTAAGTCTCTTCCTAAAATTCTTATCTCCATCTTTATCTTCCTTTTCTATATTTCAAACTTTACTGTAAGTATAAGAAAAAGAGACTCCGGACAGAAGTCTCTCTTTGTTAGGCAGTTTAAACCTAAAGGTTATGTCTTACTTATTACGATTCCTCCAAATATTTTTATATTCTTTTATAATCCAAGACTGTCTATCCATGAACTGATATCTGATTCAGACGCTCCACCATGGAATCGTTCCCCTTCTTTCCAGTCACCTGTTCCTGTCATCTCTTCCAGAAGATTACCGCTGTCACCGATTCCCGAGGTCGCTGCTGTACAGAATGGGATGACTGTTTTTCCTGTAAAGTCATTCTCTTTTACAAAGTTATCTACTGGCCATGCTGCAATTCCCCACCAGATAGGATAGCCAATGTATACCGTATCATATGAATCCCAGTTATCAACTGTTGTAGACACCAGTTCCACATCTCTTAAGCTCTCATCATCATGTTCTCTTGACACCCGGCTGTCATCATCTGTCCAGTCAAGGTCATCATCTGTATATGGCTCCACAGGCTCTATTTCAAACAGATCTGCCTCTGTAATTTTTGCTATCTTTTCAGCAACATCTTTTGTATTTCCTGAAGCTGAATAATATACAACCAATGTTTTTCCATTTCCTGTTGATGTATTTTCTGTTGTATCTGTAGTGTTTTCGGAATTTGTATCCGCTTCTTCATTTCCAGACTGGTTTGTACTTGTAGACTGGCTGTCATTATTAGAAGCAGACTGGTTTGTATTGCTTGCTCCACATCCTGCCATCAAACCGATTGCCATGATGCATGTTAAGAGTACTGCTGCTATTTTCTTTGTTTTCATTCTAAGGTTACCTCCTGTCGTATAAAATGTTTGTCACGCTAATTTCTATCGGATGAAATTGGTAAATACAAAATCCGGTGCCTTTGGCATTTCAATTCCCATTTTTGTCGCAACATTTTTACAGTTAATGAAATATGCCATATTGTTTCCAAGGATCTGCATAACCTGCATTCCTTCGAGATCCTGTTTTACTTCATCCGGATTCGTCCCATGTACCATATTCCAATATCTCGATGTAATGATCGGCATCTGCATCAGACCAAAATATTTATTTACCTGGTCCCATGTGGCCGTTGTTCCGGCCCTTCTTGCTGAAATTACCACAGCGGCAGGTTTCAGGCGGAATCTGTCGCCGCCACCGTTTAAATCGGCATAAAAGACTCTGTCCATAAAGGATGTGATTGCACCGCCTGCACCACCCCAGTGTACCGGAGTTCCAAATACGAATCCGTCATAATCCCCTGCTATTTCCAGAAATTCATTCACGATATCATCCAGGATGCATTTATTTTTTTCCTGACATTTTCTGCAGGCAATACATCCTGAAATCGGCTTGTTTCCAATCCAAAAAATATCTGTACTTATGCCATTTTCATTTAATGCACTGGATACTTCACAAAGAGCTGTATAAGTACAGCCATTTTTGTGTGGACTGCCATTGACAAGTAATACTTTCATTGATTTTTCCTCTTATGCTTACCAGTTCTTTTTTTCTTTTGAACTGTCATTATTCTTTTTTCTTTCCTCAACCATCTTCACGAACCATTCCACCATATTCGGATCCTGATGCGAGAAGAAGGAGCTTGTCTTCTTGTCCAGTTCTGCAATAGTCTTCATATCTTCATCAGAAAGTGTGAAATCAAAAACATTAAAGTTTTCTTCCATTCTCTCAATGTGTGTTGATTTCGGAATAACCACTACCCCTCTCTGAATATGCCAGCGAAGCATAACCTGTGCCGGAGTCTTCTGATATTTTTCTGCAATCTCTGCGATGACAGGATTCTCAAAGGTGCCTCCTCTGCCCTCACCGAATGGTGCCCATGCTTCTAACCGGATATCATATTTGTCTGCCCATTCCTTCATCTCTTTCTGCTGATTGAAGATGTGGGTTTCCACCTGATTTACCATAGGTTTAATGCGGTTGAAGGATGCAAAATCAACCATTCTGTCTACATAAAAGTTGGAAATTCCGATTGCTCTGATTTTTCCCTCATCGTACAGATCTTCCAATGCATGGTAAGCACCGTAAGCATCTGAAAATGGCTGGTGAAGCAATACCAGATCCAGATAATCTGTCTTTAACTTTTTCATGGATTCAAGAACTGATTTCTTTGCTTCTTCATATCCATAATGTTCAACCCACACCTTTGTTGTAAGGAAGATTTCTTCTCTTGGAATGCCTGACTTTTGGATTGCATTCCCAACCTCTTCCTCATTAAAATAACTCTGTGCTGTATCAATCGCCCGGTATCCAACTTTTAAAGCATCAAGCACACATCTTTCACATTCCTCTTTTGTTACCTGATATACGCCATATCCCAGTATTGGCATTTTTACACCATTATTTAATGAAATATATTCCATTGTCGTATCCTCCTTGTTTTCTTTCATTCATCTTACATTCATACTATAATACTGATAGATTCCTTTGAGAAGTTTCGATAAGTTTTTCAGTCTTAACCTTTCGGTTTATTCTGGTTCTTACTGATTGAACAGCCATCCCATAATTTCTTTGTCACGACAAAACAGATAGCCACCGCCATGCTGATAAGTGACCGGTGTTCCTTCAAAGTAATCTTTATCTTTTACATCCAGTACCACCAGTTTATCAATCTCTGATTCCGATAATCCCTGTTCTTTGTAAAGCTCATGTATCTGCTGGTATGCCTCTTTAAAAGGTTCTGATCCATAGTATTCGTCGCTTTCGCCAATCACAAAATATACCGGCGTTTTCATCTCCACAACCGGCTCATATGCACCATCCCACTGAGAGCTGCACATAAGTGCCGCTGTATATAATTCCGGCTGCTTTGCCAATACCAGTGACAGGGTTTCTCCTCCTCCGGAATAACCATTAATATATACTTTCGATGGATTAATAATATAATGCGTCAGAAAATACTGTGTCAGTTCAATTGTCTGATCTGCTGATGTCTGTCCCCAGTCATTTAACTGTGGAGCTACAATAATCATATCGGTAATATACTTCTGTGCTTCAAATCCAAAATCTTCTGTCCGGATATTTTCTCCCACGCCCTGAAAATATAATCCCTGATATCCGGGTAATGTTACATATAATGCATATTCCTTTGTCCCGTCATATGCATCCGGAATATATACATTGTAATGAATGTCCCCTTCATTTGGAGAATGAAGAACATTATCCAGGAGGAAGCCCCGGTATTCTTCGCTTCCCGGCGTAACATTTTCCAATTCATCTCCGGATGTATTTTTTTCTGTATTTTCTTTTTTCTCATCTGTCTTCTGCTGTACGGTCTGTACCTGGTTTATTGTTTGTTGATTCTTCTTTTCATCCCTGCCAGGTTTTGAAAAGTAGATATATACCATGATTACCATTGCTAAAATAACAACTCCAATAATTGTAAGTACTAATTTCCGCTTTTCCATAAATACACCACCTTCTTTCAGTATGAACCTTTTCGTTTTCTCTTACCTGTTTTCTTTAGAAACACTCCACTATAATATCCAATAAATGCTATCAATATCATTACTGCCAGATAATCCAGCAGAAAAGGAAAGATCCCCTTTTCATAATCATAAAATACAAAATGCATCCTCATAATCAGATAATCTCCTATCTGTCTCCTGTAAAATGCATATAAACCATAACCTGCAATTGTGGTTGCGACAGATCTTGCTGCCCATGTTCTGATGACGGATGGATGTTCCCATAATCGTCCTGCCATTGCTACCGCTATATTCCAATGAAATCCGAGATGTAATGACATCACTACCAGTCCCCAGTATGCGCAAAACATATGTATCTGTCTGGCTGTCATATATGTTCCGGAAATCTTTATCCATTTAAATATGTGATTTGACAATAATATTCCACTTATCATGGAACCCATTATAAGAATAAGCATGATGATAACCAGTACTGTCTGTATCACTCTGAACGCATTATATTTTCCTTTCCTTACAGAGGTCACCCATTTATGATTCAGTATGTAATGTGAAATAAAAAGCACAAGCATCGCCATACCAATCCACTCATGTGCAGTCTCGCTGAGCAGACTATATGGCATAAGAAGAAGCAAACATATCGTCATTCCTATATCTATCAATATTTTTGCTGTAAATCGTTTATTTTTCATATCCTACCTCTTATCTAAAGCATTCATATTGTCTTCCCAGAAAGATATTGCACGATCAATCCATCCTTCTGCTACAGTCCCCTCTCCCAATCCAAATCCATGAGAAAGGCCTTTAAATACTTCTATTTTTGTATTTGGGCCATTTTGCTGTATCTGGGAAATATATTTTTCCATACTTCTGTATGATGCAATTCCGTCACTTGTTCCGACACAGGCATAGGTTGGCGGCTCCATTCCTGTCACCTGGGAAAGTCCTGTATACTGCATAATCACCGTAGCCGGTGCAGGATATTCTTTTTCTCCAAAGTAAGCTGTTCCATAAGAACCAAGCCAGGCCGCCATCCTTGCTCCTGCTGAGCCACCCCAGAGAGAATAATCCGTCATATCAATTTGTAGTTTCTCTGCATTTTCATGTAAAAACGCAATTGCTCTGGCAAGATCCTCACAGGCAGTCTGTGCTCCCGGACGATAAATAAGAGCAAATGCATTATAGCCTTTCTTTGACAATTCTAAGGCATGAGGAAAGCTATCATGTATTCCGGCTACATATACAAAGCCTCCTCCTGCATTGATAATCGTTGTTTTTGCTCCTGCATTTCCCCGAAAGAAAAATAAACCTGTATCCTTTTTATCCGCATCTGCCTGCATTTCTTCTTCACTATATATTGGATAAAAAATCTGCTCACCATTCATTGCCTGATTTTTCATATAATTTACGATTTCTACTGTTTTATCGGTGTTGACTTCGCTGTACCACGGCAAAATAGAGCTGACGTCTTTTAATTTCAGATTGTCCTCTATTTCCATATCTACCGGAAATATGAGTCTGCCATAATCATCGAAAGCTGAATCATGGATAACATCATTTATATTACTTTCTGCATTAAAACTTTCTTTTTCATTCATATTGATATCCTTCTCTGTCACGCTCTCTTGCTCTGTTTTTCCTGTTTCCAGCGTTTTTTCTTCCCCGATTGCCAGGTTCTGGACTGTTGTGCTACACCCACTGAGCAGGATAACAGTCATGATGATTCCTCCAAGAGCTATCCTCTTTATCTGCATATAGTATCCTCCATTTTCACTTCAGCTAAAGTATAACAAAACGAGACTCCATTAGAAGTCTCGTTTTGTTATTCAGTATTAACCTTTAGGTTTCTACTCGCATGTATTCAATTTTTATTTTACCTTGTTAATAGCATTTATCAGCCGCTTAACCTTAATGGACGGTTTTTTCGAATGAAGAATTCCAAACGGCATAGTATAATCCCACTCTACTGGAATGATTCTGATCAGTGGATGAACACTTTCCCAGCTCTTGAATGCCAGTAATACCTCATTATTGTTTTCGCATCGGTTAAATGCTTCTACATTGTACAGATTAAAGTCTACAATATTGATTTCAGGATGATTTTTCATCATATCATCCCTTAGCATATCGCCATAATAACTCCATCCTCTTTGCATGAGCATAAGATTTTCTCCAGCCAGATCATCAAGTGTAATTTTTTCTTTTTTTGCCAGCCTGTGATGAATTGATACCGCCACACAAAATGGTTCTCTTGAAATCTCAGTGCCATCACAGCCTCTGAGTTCAAGCATTGTTTCATCAAAGATTCCAGCTATCACATCAATATTCTTTCCCATATTAGCCAGTATCTCTCTTGCATTCTCTGGTGTATTTTCAAATGTAATCAATTTAAACTTCATCTCCGGATATATTTTCTGTATCTTAGGCCAAAGTTCCACAAAAACTTCCGGTGGCGTCATCGGAGATATTCCAACACGAATGATTTCTTCATTATGATTCATTGCTTCCTGCGCCCGTATCAACGATTCTTTTGAATATTGAATCAGATATTTTGCATCCTGATAGAGCGATTTACCAGCTTCCGTAATAATAAGACCTCTGTGTGTTCTTTCAAATAATTGCAAATTTAAGCTGTTTTCCAAAGAATTTATCTGTTTAATAACCGCAGGTGCACTTATATATAATTCTTCTGCCGCTTTACTAAAACTTCCAGCTTCTACAACGCAGATAAATGTATCAAGTTGTGGATTATACATCATGTAATTCACTCCTCTTTGTGATTTTAAATCATCTGAAATGCTTTCAAACACGATTCTGTCAAATTCATCCAGGGCATTTTCATTTTCCAGTGTCTGCCGAAGCTGTGACATGCGCTTGCTTATATTCTTCTGCTGTCCGATATTCTCTTCCAGATAAGCCTTTTCTTCCGTAATCTGATGAAGTTTCCGCTGAAAACTCAGTTTCTTTTCATCATAATCTTTCTGTTCTATTTTACCATCAATCAGCAGATCTGTTAACCTGCTTTTTTTTGATTCAATAATGGAAATGTCTTTCTCCAACTGTTTTACTCTTTTCAGTTCGGGCAATTATCAATTCCGTTTTTTGTAGCATTCATACACTGCCAGACAGGTTTTTTCGTTGTAGTCGTCTGATGTCTTGTCCTTCTGGATAATTTATGACCACAATACCCACATTCCAGCATACTGCTGAATGTGAACTGTCTTGTATAACGTTCTCTGTTTCCGGTTGTCTGCATCAGCTTGGGTTTGGCACGCTTCAATCGAATCTCTTCTGCTTTATCCCAGATTTCTCTTGATACGATTGCTTCATGGTGATCCCGGATATAATATTGATTTTCCTCTCCCATATTGGCAAGTCTTCTCTTTGAAATCGAGTCAACTGTAAAAGTCTTTCCAAGAAGCACGTCCCCCTTATACTTCTCATTTTTAATCATTCCCATAACTCCATGATCATGCCACTCCACTGTGCCACGCTTATTTTTAATTCCAAGTTCTACCAGCCGTTTGGCAATCGTACCACAGCCATTTCCTTGCAAATACATATCATATATGAGTCTGACTGTTTCTGCTTCTGTTTCATTTACAGTGATTGTCTTTGTATCCTGATGATAATCATAACCAAAACAACCGTTAAATCCAACCAGTTCTCCCCGTTTCATTTTCATCTGTAATCCCATTTTCACATTACTGGAAAGGGATTCCACTTCTTCCTGTGCCAGTGAACTTAAAATTGTCAGAAGCATTTCTCCATTCATATCCAAGAGAGAAATGTAATTCAAGCGAGGATACCGCTGTCCGTTACCATGATTCTGATAACTGGCCACAGACCTGCGACGATTGTGGGAAACATGAACCTAAAAGGAAATGGCGATCTGCAAATGCAAAACTGCGCGAAACTTAAATTCGTTGTATTTTCCTTTGTAGTCAAAGAAAAAGCACTATAAATCGTGATCAGCAAACGATTTCAGTGCTTTTTTACGTGTTATTCTATTAAATTTTACCTATTAGCTTATATAAATGAAACTTATCGATACTTAAATAGCCCGCTCTTAGAGGAAATTTAAAAGTTGCCGTCTGTGTCTAGTTATTTAACAGGAAGAGGAAGAATATATTTTCTCATCCCTCCCATTGAACCGTGCGTACGGGTCTCTTATACAGATCTACAGCTTATATTCCAACTTTAACTATGGTGTTGTGAAGTTCAATCAACTTTCAGCATCCGATACCCCACGCCAATGTGTGTTTGGATATATTGTGGAGAGTTCGGTTCTTTCTCGATTTTTTTACGAAGTGTTGCCATAAACACACGAAGGGAAGCAATATCATTATCCCAACTACTTCCCCAAATGCTTTGCGTAAGGAAAGTATGGGTCAGAACTTTTCCTATATTTCTTGTCAACAGGCAAAGCAACTTATATTCAATAGGTGTTAAATGCAACTCTTCTTCATTCAAATAAGCACAACCTGCAGCATAATCTACACGAAGTTTTCCGTTTACAAAAACAACCGCTTCGGCAGGGGATACTTTTTGCATCATCGATAACCTTCTTTGCGTGACTCGTAGTCTGGCAAGCAGTTCCTCAACAGAAAATGGCTTTGTTAAATAATCATCTGCGCCAGCATCCAACGCATCAATTTTATCGGTATCTTCACTGCGAGCACTGATTACGATAATTGGCATGTTTGACCAAGTACGGATTTTTTTAATAATCTCAACACCGTCTATATCAGGAAGTCCTAAATCAAGTAAAACAATGTCAGGATTGTGTGAAGATGTTTCTAAAATTGCCGATTGACCATCGGGTGCCGTCAGATATCGGTATTCGTGTGCTTTTAAGGTTGTTGTAATTAAATTTCTGACAGATGTGTCATCTTCTACAACTAATATTAGTGACTTATTCATATACTTTGACCTCCCCTGCCGGTAATGTAAATGTAAATACTGTTCCGTGCGGCAGATTATCTGAAACAGTAAGTTCTCCGCCGTGGGCGTTAATAATGGACTTGCACAAAGATAATCCGAGTCCTAAACTTCGGCGGCTGTCTGCAATTTGATTTGCACCGCTATAGAACATGTCGAATATCCGTGGCTTTATTTCGTCAGCAATTCCGTTTCCGTCATCCGATATAGATACGATTGCTTGTTTTCCCCGCTTTTCTGTCCGAATAACAATATGAGAGTTTTTAGGTGTATATTTGATAGCATTATCAACAATATTGATGATTACCTGAACAATAAGCTTTGCATCCATTTTTGCAAGAAGAAATTCTTCTTTGCTTTCAACGGAAATATGATGTTCTTCACTCTTTCGGTTAATATGATGTAACGCTTCTGTGATCACGTCATCCATCAAATCTTCCGTTATACGGAGATTCAACCGTCCTTCTTCAATCCGGGTTACAGCCAGCAAGTTTTCTACAAGGTTAATCAGCCACATGGAATCATCATAAATATCCATGTACAGCTGCTTTTTTGTATCATTATCAAAGGAATCGCCATTGGACAAAAGGTTGCTGGCATTACCGGAAATGGATGTCAGCGGTGTCCTCAAATCATGTGAAATAGCACGCAGCAGGTTCGCTCGCAACTGTTCATTTTTTGCAAGAATGGCCGCCTCCTGTTTCTCACGGGCATTTTTCTCATTTTCCAAAGCCAGGGCACATTCTCCGAGAATGGATAGTAGAATACTGTTTTCAAATGGATCAAGAGGTATTTCCCCCATCACGATTCCAATAACTCCATATACCATACTGCTGCTGCGAACAGCAAGGTACAGGCATTTTGCATTGGAAAGCGTTCCTGTTGTAGCTCCGGCACGTTTATTGTTTTTCAATACCCAGCCGGCAACGGCCTTTTCATTTTCGGAAATACACGATTCCAAATTTTCTTCAGTTACAGAAAAAATATGCGGCGTATCCAACACTTCTCCATCAGCTAAATAAAAAACGATATCTTTTCCCAAGAGTTTAATGAGCTGATTTGAAGTTGCAGATACAATTTCATTTTTATCTTTTGCCTGTTGCAATAGCTGGTTTGTATCAAATAACACTTTGGTACGGTAAGCAGATTGTGCCGCCTGTTTTGCTTGGTTTTTAATCCGTATAGCAAGAGAACCGGTTAAAAATGCCGCCAAAAACATGATAATAAAGGTAACAGGATAACCCTGATCATACGCCTGCAAGGTAAATTGAGGTTCCGTAAACAGGAAATTAAAGACCAAAACACTTACAATCGAGGAAATTAGGCTGTATATCTGATGTTTCGTGATGACAGCGGTGACAAGAATACCTAAAACAAAAACAGTAATGATATTTGCTTCGTCAAATCCAAATTTCCGGAAAATCATTCCGACTAAACTGGATAAAATCAGAATCGCAGTAGATTTTAATGTATCAGTGACAGAGAATACGATATGGTTCTTTTTCCTGCCCCCTCTTGACTGATACACTGCCGCATTAGAAACCGTATCCGGAATAATATGCACATCCAGGTTAGGGGCATAATCAATCAATTTTTCTGTCAGGGTCGGTTTGCTGAGCAAATGCCGTTTTGTAGCAGAACTACGTCCGATCACAATCTTTGACACACCGGACAAACGAGTAAATTCCGCAATCTGAAACGGAACATCTTCTCCGTAAACTGTTTCTATTTTTGCCCCAAGCTGCTCAGCAAGACAAATATTTGAACGCAGGCGTTTTACATTTTCCTCGCTCATCACCGAAAAATCTGGGGTTTCTACAAATAGAGCCGTAAACTCCCCTTTAAAAGCAGAAGCCATTTTTGCGGCGGTACGGATAATTTTCGCATTGGATGGAGAAGAAGATAGACATACAAGAATATGTTCGCCTGTGTGATAATCTCCATGATTTTTTATGCGGGTATTTTCTGTGAGGATATTCACCCGGTCCGCACATCGCCGCAGTGAAATCTCCCGGAGAGCTGTCAAATTTTCTATTGTAAAAAAATTTTCTACTGCCTGTTTTTCCTGTGTCTGTCTGTATACATTTCCTGTATTCAAACGGTTGATCAAATCCTGTGGTTCAATATCTATTAATTCAACCTGATCTGCATTATCAAAAATAGAATCCGGGATGCGTTCCCGTACAACAATTTCCGTAATGGATGCAACTGTATCGCAAAGGCTTTCAATATGCTGAACATTGACAGTCGTATAGACATCAATCCCTGCATTCAAAAGTTCCTTAATGTCCTGATACCGTTTTGCATGACGGCATCCTTCGGCATTCGTATGCGCAAGTTCATCTACAAGGATAAGCTGTGGTTTTCTTTTCAACGCCATGCCAATGTCGAATTCGTCCAGTATCATACCATTATAAAAAACTTCTCTTGTAGGAAGAACTTCTAAGCCATTCAAAAGAGCTGCTGTTTTGGGACATGCGTGGGGTTCTACATAACCGGCTACCACGTCAATTCCCTGCTGTTTTTCCATATGAGCTGCTTCTAACATGGCGTAGGTTTTACCCACACCAGCTGCATATCCGAAAAAGATTTTCAAATGTCCTTTATTACAGTTTTCTTCATCAGCTTGGATTTCCTTTAATAACTGATCCGGATTGTGTCTGCTTTCACTCATACGGTCATCTCCTTGTACAAAACCATTATCTAGAATAATACATAAATTTCAGAAAAGCATTTTAGCACTGACATTAAAATCGTATAAAGATTATACCATCTTTTCTTCTTTTTTTCCATTCGGGCGTGTAGCCGAAAGCAGAAAACGCTCCGAAAAATCACGCAATTTTTCGACAAATAGACCCTTCATACAATTAATGTCATTTTGCCATATCACTCTCGCTGGTTTCTCAATCGTGTTGATGGGATGTACCGCAATGTCTATAGAGCCTGGAGTAATGACACTTTGCTTTATTTGAAGGGATAAGGAACAATACTCATCTTTCAAAATATCGTTAGAATTTTCTATGATAAAGCCAAAATCAAGTTTATTATTTTCCAGCCCATTTATTATTTCACTTACAGAACCGTAGAACAGGTCCAGCTCATAGTTTGGGTATTCGCTTGAAAATTGTTCTAATAGATCTGCAATAGAATCTATGATTGCAGGTGTTTCAAATCCAATCCTGAGCTTAGAATCTGAAATAAGTTTTTGGGATTGATTTTCCTTGAGAAATTTATCCAGCTTTTCCATAAGAAAATAACCATAAATAAATGCTGCCAATACCACTATAAGTAAAACAAAGTCTTTCATATCACCAACTTCTTTCAAAAATTAAATATGAAAACATTTTTGAATATGTTTCGTCTCCCCAAGAACAAGCATGGTACTGTCCTTTAACAACTGCGTATCGGAACTTATTTTCAAATTCATAATATCATTTGTTTTCAGCGCCATAATATTGACATTATATTTTTTTCGTATATCCAACTGACCGATTGTTTTTCCTATCCATTCTCCCGGTATAGATATTTCAAAGATTGCATGTTCTTCATCTAGTTCTATGTAATCGAAAATATGATCAGCACTATAACGGATCGCAACCCAATCGGCAAGCTGCCTTTCGGGATAAACAATTTCATCTGCGCCGTTTCGTAAAAGAAATTTTGCATGAACATCACGAGCGGCACGAGACACCACCATTCTTGCACCGAGTTCCTTCAAAAGGGACGTTACTTCCAATGAATTCTGAAAGTTATCTCCGATAGCCACAATACAAACATCAAAGTTCCCAACACCAAGCGAACTTAAAAAATCCTCATTAGTCGCATCCCCAATCTGAGCGTTAGTTACAAAGGGAAGTACAGCATCAACTCGAGTATCTTCTTTATCTACCGCCATCACCTGATGATGCAATTCATCTAATTTTATAGCAATATGCCGTCCGAATCTTCCCAGACCGATAAGTAATATTGATTTCATTTTTTTATTCTCCTTAACCTACTGTAATTTTTTCCTGAGGATATTTTGAACCGTTAGGCTTTTTTTCAGAAATGGTAGCAAAAATCAAGGTCAATCCTCCCACTCTGCCAAAAAACATCAGGCAAATCAAGATTATATGGGAAACAAGCCCCAGGTCAGGAGTTATTCCCAACGATAACCCTACCGTCCCGATTGCCGACGCCGTCTCAAACAAAGCGGTCATAAGTGGAATATCTTCTGTTCTGCTAATTACCATTCCTCCGACAAGGAATAAAACGATATACATCAAAAAAATCGTAGCTGCATTTCTGATAGTGCCATCCGGAATTTGTCTGCCGAAAAAATGGGTGTGTTCCTTTTTTCTAAATACAGATAATGCCGATGAAACGAGAACTGCAAGAGTTGTCGTTTTCATACCACCTGCAGTGGAACCAGGCGAGCCACCGATGAGCATCAGCATAATGATAAGCATTTGCCCAACTTCACTGAGTAAAGTCAAATCTGCCGTATTGAATCCTGCTGTTCTCGGCGTAACGGATTGAAACAAAGAAACCCATACTCTTTCTGTAAGAGGCACATTTGAAAACTCAAAATAAAAAAAGTAAAGAGCCGGTAAGAATATCAATATTCCTGTTACCATAAAAATCACCTTGCTTTGCATCCGGTATTTTTTAAAATGCCATTTATGATTCTTTATATCCTCCCAGGTAAGGAATCCAATACCTCCTGCAATAATCAGCATCATAATTACAAGATTTACAATCGGCTGTACAGAATAAGAGGTCAACGAGGAAAAAGGGGTTCTTATACCGATTAGATCAAATCCTGCATTGCAAAAAGCAGAAATAGAATGGAACAGTGAATACCATATTCCTTTCCAAAACCCAAAGTCCCTGCAAAAAACAGGGGCTAAAAGAACCGCACCAATGATTTCGATAAGAATAGTAGTCCGAATAATAAATTGCGTTCTCCGCACAATACCACCCACCGTTGGAGCCGAAATTGCCTCTTGCATGGTACTTCGCTGCATCAACCCGATTTTGCGTCCGGAAACAACAGCAATCGCAATAGCAATCGTAATAATTCCCATACCTCCGATTTGAATCAGCAGTAAAATAACTCCTTGGCCAAATAAAGACCAGTAGGTTGCCGTATCATTAACAACCAGTCCCGTCACACAAACCGCAGAAGTTGCGGTAAACAAAGCATCCAAAAAGGAGGTACACTGACCGCTTTTTGTAGCAATCGGCAGCATCAAAAGCAGACTGCCTAAGAGAATCACGGATAAAAACCCTAAACTAATCACTTGAAATGATGTTATATGTCGATGTCTTGATCTGTTTGTCTGTTGCATAACTATATCCCCATAATCTTAATTTCTTTTTTATATTTTCTTTATTCTATCTTTATTTGTATTAAATGGGCGTAAGTAAGTTTGTTTTGAAATTAAGATTGTATAAAGATGAGCAGAAGTCCATTTTTCCCAATCTGTAATAAAGAGTTGCCGCACAACGAATCGCATCATCCGGGACAATTTTATCCGCATGATATTGATTGATACCAATTTCATATGCCTGCAGTGCCTCTGTCAATCGGTTTAACTTCTGAAGTGAGATGGATTTATTTATATAGATATATGCACCCATCTCTTCATCGCAATCTTTCAAAACATCTTCTGCAAATTCAAGATTTCTGATTGCTTCCGTATAGTTCTGTTCCGCAATGTACGTCAGTGCAATATTATTATACTCAAACGCATAATAAAACTTAGCACTATTTTCCTTTGCAATCTTTAATGCAATCTTATAAAAAAAGCGTGAAATACTGTATTCTGCTTCACAATGTGCTGCTACACCTATCAAATTAAAACATGACAATATTTTTGGTGTATACGGATAACTCTGATAATCCATTACAATTGATTCCATTATTTCTATCACTTTTCCAAAATTTCCATTCTGGTAAAACAAATGTCCATAATAAAAACTTGCATACACATAAAGCTCTGTTTTATCATGTTTATTTTTCAACAGTTGCTCATAGAATTTTTTTTGTTCTTCTATTGATAATTTCTCAATTTTTTCTTTTTCCTTCAAGAATTCATCAAAATTCATATTGATCTACTCCTCAAATACACATTCTAAATTAAAAGCAGCAATGACTTATCATCATTGCTGCACATTGAACGTTCCCAGGGGGAATCGAACCCTCAACTAGTGCTTAGGAGTTCGAGTTACCTTAGTTTCCACATGTCACCTGATGTCAACCAACGTCAGTATTTATCCGGAAAGTGGGCACTCCACTATAAACCTTTGTCAATATAGAGTAACAGGTATAATCCCATTTTTGATATTCTCTGTTAGCAGTTTGTTAGAAATGCTAACGTGTGGGATTAACTACTGTGTGCATCAATATTCATAAACATGACCATCATTCCCCTGTTACTGTCGGTAATGATTGATCAATATTTCTATTAGATTACTTACATTATATCGTGTGGTAGGTCGGATGTCGATGCTTTTTTGACCTTTTTTACTTATACCTAAAATGAAATTTTAAATTCCACTGCCCTACAGGGCGGTAGAATTTAGTCCTGCACAGTAGATATTTACTCTTTCATACATCAGTGTTATTGTAAAAGTTCCTTCTGACAGCAGTAGAAGGAAAATTATCATGAGTAAATATATCCCTGGAAACCAGAAACATCTAACACTTAATGACCGTATCTACATCGAAAACGAATTATCCAAAGGTGCGACTTTTAAAGACATTGCGGCATTCCTTTGTAAAGATCCTACAACCATCTCAAAAGAGGTTAAATCACGACGCCTTTCTGACTGGTACCACAAAGGAGCTTTCTACAATGCCAAAAACTTTTGTGTACACCGCTATCACTGTAAAAAAACAAATGCCTGTGGAAAAATCATGCTCTGCGGTATTAAATGTACATCCTGTCCAACCTGCAACCAAACCTGTAAGGATTTCGAAAAGGAACTGTGCTGCAGACTTGATAAGGCGCCTTATGTATGTAATGGCTGTCCAATGAAAATCAATCATTGTACCATTGCCCATAAATACCGCTATGATGCCCGTTTTGCCGACCGTAAGTACCGCGAATTATTAAGTAGTTCCCGTGCCGGGATAAATATGGCCCGGCATCAGCTGCACCAAAAAGACCAGATTGTTACTCCGTTGATCGCACAGGGACAGTCACCCTATCAGATCCTGATCAATCATCCGGAACTGGATATGTCTGTCCGCTCCATGTACACATACATCGATAAGGGACTGTTCACAGCCAGAAATGTGGATCTGAAAAGGCAGGCAAAATTCAAACCAAGAAAGTGCCACAAAACACAGATCAAAGACCGCGAAGTATTTACCAACAGAACCTATGCAGACTTCTGTTCTTTGGAATTAAATTCTTATGTACAAATGGACACAGTAAAGTCATCAAGGGACTCCCAGAAAACGCTGTTAACCATGATCTTTACAGAGGAAAAACTGTTTCTTGCATTTCTTATTAACCGGTGCACAAAAGGTACCGTCCGTGCTGTATTTGACCGTTTGGAAAAACGTATGGGAACGTATGAATTTACATCTGTTTTTGAAAATATCTTAACCGACCGTGGCTCTGAATTTGGGAACCCAGAAGAATTAGAAACTGGAATTACCGGCATACAAAGAAGCAGCATTTATTACTGTGATCCAATGCGTAGCGGACAAAAAGGAACCATCGAACAGGCGCATACCATGCTCCGCATGATATTGCCTAAAGGAACATCCTTTGAATTTCTAACCCAATGGGATGTCAATCTTATTGTGAATCACATAAACTCTACTCCAAGAGAAAGCCTTGACGGCAAAACGCCGTATGATGCTGCCCTGGAAACACTTGGAGAAGATGTTCTTAAAGCCTTTCAGCTCAAGCCGGTTTCACCAGGTGAAGTCAATTTAACGCCTAAGCTGATACGCTTTAAGAAGTAACTAATTAACTGATCGAAATCTGCTGTCAGACTGGAAGTAAACATTTCACATTTTTTAAATGTGGCTGGTGGAATTTAGTCTGACACACCGAATTCCAGTAGCCTGTTTTTCATGCCATAAAAACAACAAAATTTCGATAAGTTGGCTTAATTATAACAGAAAACAGGAGATTTTGTTAAAAAACCTCCTGCAAAATCAACAAAATTTAAAAGCAGATGGAATTTACTCTTGCACTGGAATTTACTTTTTCAAGTCAGCCAAATTACAACATAAAAAGCAGATACATAACTTCCACCACATATCTGCTTTACTAAAGTTCCAATTCTGCCTCAAGTTGGGGCAGAATTGCAATCGACTTCTAACACCGATACCGTATCCACACCGCATCACTGTCAAATTTTTTCACATCAATTAATTTTAAAATCACATATCTTATTGTAAATCCGTTTACCTATTCATATACAATATATATCGGCGTAATTGTTTCAATTATAAATTCCATCCCAATTTGTTCAAAACAAAAGACCGAACAGATTATCTCTGAGCGGTCTTTTGCCAGTTACACTATTTAGTTTTGATGGTCAAGAACCCATTGCAATAGGTCTTCATATTCTATTTTCCCAGCTGCAACATCAAGAATAGTTTCGTATAATTCTTTTTGCATATACTTAAGTTCTATCCCGTTCAAAGCAAGAAAAACCAACATTGAATGCGTTCCAATCCTTTTATTCCCATCTATCATACAATGGTTTTTAATCAACCCATATCCTAATCTTGCGGCTTTCGCTTGTATCGTAGGATACAATTCATCCCCTCCAAAAGACTGAAAAGGAGTTTCTAAAGCTGAGTCCAGTAAATTGTAATCTCTGACTCCTTCGCTTCCACCAGTCTGCTGAATCAATTGAGTGTGAAGCATAAGAATCTGCTTTTTGCTCAGTTTTTTCATTTAGCCAGTACCTCATATGCTTCCTTATTCTGCTCCATGAGCTGCTTTGAAATACTTAACACATCTTCATCAGATGCAGTAAAATCCTTATCTGCTTTACTAAAGTCTATAACAAGATATCTTGGTACATTATTCTTCAAAATCACTGCTGAACCGCATTCGTCCACTAATCTTGCTACTTTAGAAAAATTCTGGTTAGCGTCTGAAATAGACACCATTGTTTTTGTATCTATAGTCATATGATCACCTCCGTGATTTATTTACTATAGTATATACAAATTTTAGGATAAATACAACCTATTATTCACATTATATCTTTCCATCATAAACAGGAAAACCTCTGCATTTGTCTTCATAAGTTTTGTGCCCTGCAGCTACTTTTGATACTACGAAAAGTTCCTCTCTTTGCACGCCACCGGTGCGAATTCCTTCACCAACACCTCTCTTCTAACTCTGCAAAGAATGTGGTAGTTCCGTCACTATTAAAAGAGATGCCAAATTTTGTAATTTTTGTATCAGTATCTGCATTGCCGTTAGTCTTACTGAATACTCTTTCAAATCCGAACTGGGCATTGATTTCATCTGACATACGCAAGGCTCCCTCAATGCTATGCATTTTTTCTGCATAATACTTCGAATCTGATTATTTACACCTTCAAATCAACCTTGTTCTTTTTTATAACTTCTTTATGCTTTTTCATCGAGAATACTTCTTTTTCTTCCTTTGTATCCTTTGCTTTTTCCAACTGCTTCTGTAGGATTTCTTCGGCTTTTTCACTCATATTCTGGAGAAAGGATTTTACTTTTGAATCTTTATGTCCTATTGCCCATGAACTAATATTTCCATCTTTATCTATAGCCCATCCCTGTTCAACTCTCCATCCAATATCTGCTTGTTGCTTTGCAAACTGCTCATCTAATTTTTTCATGTTACCAATTTCTTTTATGTACTCATCTTCTAAGTCTGAATCATTTACCATTTTTGTTAAAAACTGAGGAGAAATCGCTACATTCGTGGTAGTTGATTTACCATATTTCATCCCCGGACTATAATTTGCTGATACAAAACTATAATTGTCAAATTTTTTAGAAAGATAGGGAAGTTCATCCGCTGCAGTTTTTCGGGTTGTCCCTGTCTTTACATCTTCTGTTTGCTCCACAACCTGCTTTTCTGTGGTTTCCTTAGCATTATTTTTCCGTATATTACCGGTATAAGCATTTGTGTAAATATTAGAGTAATTGTTTACACCTGTAACTGCCATACTAACATCCCTTTCGTATTACAAAGCTTTCATTACCTTTTATTAGCATAATAATCCCAAATACCATTAAGCATTTTCCGATCACCATCTGATACATTCAGATTTAGCCTTAAATCTTTCCAGTCACCCGAATACTGCTGCGATAATTTCTGGTTATCCGACTGGATGGCGGATAAAAATGCCTGATATGCCGAATTTTGGATAACCCCCTTTTCTTTAGATTTTGCAGTATTCTCCTGGTTCTCACCTATGTTCTGTTCATTTGCTGTCTGTCCACTTCCTTTATGGTAAACTACCGATGGGGTAAAATCCTGTAATTCTGACCAGATTTCTGTTGAAGTTGCCATAAAATTACTGTGATTTTCATATGCCTGATTCAGCATATCCAGTTCTTTTTCTTTGGTTAATTCCTCAATTTTGCCCGATTCTGTCACATAATACTCCGGCTCATAATCTTGTTCCGCATATTTTTCTTCAATGCTGTTTTTCATTTTGTTATATGCTTCTGCCATTCTGTTTACATGATGTTCAAAGGAATCAGTTTTTACACTCTCTGTATCTTCTTTGACAAATATATCCGTCACTTCCTTCTCAAAACGGTTCTGATAATCCATAGAACTGACAGAAGATAAATGTCGAAAGCTCTCCTGCCCTGTTTTGGAAATGGAAAGTGTATCTGTATACTGTGTCATTTTCTTTTCTAAATCTGCCGGAACATTTTGCTTTGTATTTTTCCTGCTGTTATGTTCGATTGCAGAATATGTAATATTTGTATTATTGTAAATCTTCATAGCTGTTTCCTTCCCAGATAAATACCATTAGACTCTAATATCAATCGGCACATACCTTTTAATTGTGTCTGTTTGTACCATTTCTGCTGCCTCTAAACTATCTGTAGCAAGCTGCTCCTGCAAAACCTCGTCTGGAAGTTCTTCCATATTCTCCACAGTTTTTTCCGTCATCTGCTCTGTCATTTCTTCGGTTGTCTCCGAAAGTTCGTCCATGATTTCAGACATCATGCCCTTGTTTTCCTCTGTTCCAAGAGCTTCATCCACCATTTCTTCCTTTCGTTCTTCTTCTGTTTTAGGCTTATTCCTCTCAGCAGCTTCCGCAATCTTTTCGCCATGTTCTTCTGCCTCGTCCATGACATGAAACATCTGTGAATTATTATACTCCTGATTTGCTGCCGCAATTTCATCCTCATAATTATGAAACATTTCCAGCTTTTCAGAGATTTCTTCCAAACTGTCAGCCTTTCGGTTTTTCAAATTTTCTTTTTGTGCTTCAAAAAAAGCCACCTTATTATCCCGTTCCTGCTGTCGCTGCAATTTTTCCTGTGTACTTTTCAACATATTAGAACTATTAAATCTATTTATCAGTAAACCTCCACCGGATAAATTGACTGTAAAACTCATCTGGTTCCTCCTTCCCGACAAATTAATACAAAAGATTTTTCTTCTTGTCATTTAGGCTTAACATACTATACTTCCTTATCTATCTTACTTGACGTTAGAGAGGAATCTTTTTTAGAATATGTACCATTGTTTGTATAAGTCGCACTTGCCCGATTCGCAGCATTTGATATACCAGCTGCTTTCTGGGCTGTTTTGCCTGCAAAGGAATTGTAACCTGTAAAAACCGTTTTCAATGAACTGATATCTGCTTTCTTCAATTCATCTTCATCCAGCTCCAACTTATTCCCCTTTCCTATGGTAATACCTATTTTAGAAAGTAAATGACTGGTTTTGTCTGTCATGCCTGTCATCCATGAAGCATTTCTAAGGACATCTTTTGTATTGGATTCTCCTGCCTCCTTAACAACGTCATTATAATCATCAATAAAAGATTTCACTTTTTTGGTAATTGCATCCCAGTCATAATCCTCTACCTCTGTTTCTTCCCCGGTCTTTTCATCCTTCTTTTTTATTTTCTTTTTTCCCAGAGTGACGCATCGTTTAGTGCATCTGCTGATTTTTTCAGGGAATCCGCACTTGTTTTCATCAGTGTAAGCTTCTGTGAAGTATCGCCTTTACCCGATAATTTTTCTGCATCCTGCTTTGCATAATATGCTTTCATAAGTTTTCCATAGCTTCCGTTTTTAATCGCAGCATAATCAGAAAGCATATTGGTGTTTCCTACGGATGAACTGTCGGAAGTTCCTCCAAATAATGCAGAATAATCTACATTGCTGTTATATTTACTTGTGTAATCACTAAAACTCTTAATCTCTGACATAATACCATTCTCCTTTACCAACTATAAACGAATATCAATCGGTGTATATGTCACCTGTGTTTCCCCTTTGATATCCGTATTCTTTACGCTGTCTGTCTCCTCTGCCGCAGCCCCCGCAGATTCCTGTGTTTTCTCGGATTTATCAGTATTGTTCTTTGTTGCAGTGTCTTCTGTATTGCTGTTCTCCGCTTTTGCAGCTTCTTCTACTGATTTATTTGCATCTGCAAGTGTAGACATCTGTGCTGCTGTCGCAGACTGTGCCTTTGCCTGCAGCTCTGCCAGTTCTTCTTCCTTCTTCTCAGTATTTCCTTTTCCGGCATCCTGTTTGATTT
>OLQB01000638.1_pt1 | contig 27048 bp, 20 predicted proteins | sample 1672681 | NCBI WGS metagenome assembly OLQB01 (sample SAMEA3136713, study PRJEB25190) | human gut metagenome | reverse complement strand
CAAAACTGCACAGTAGCTCTTGATAAAGGACTTACCCACATTCTGCGAGGGTTCTCCCGCAAAGGTTGAAAGCGGAATCGGGGCAAGCGCCGTATACATATACAGCTTAAAGAAACGCCCGTAAACAGTCATAATAAGCAGGAAGGAAAGGACTGTAATGAAAAGTCCGCCGATAAGCGTTACCGCCCATAGCGGAATACTCTCAAAAAAGCCACAGTCCTCTATTGTCGTTACCATCTCAGCCGGGAGCGTTGTCTGCTGCGGCGAACCGAAGCCTGCGGCGTTCATAATAGTTGTAATCGTACCTTGTACGATGTTAAACAGGGCAAGCATCAGCTCCATACCGTAGGTGATCGCACCTTTGGCAAGTGCGAACCTGATAAATAGCTTCAGTGCGTGTTCCGGTTTCTTCACATCGGAGAACGAACCGCAGGTTTTTACCATACCGACTACGAAAAATAAAACGAGCAGTGCCAAGCCGATAGCCTGGACAGCGCCGTTTATATTGACAATCACGCTCCATATACCGCCGCCTTTGAAGTTCTGCGGTGTAGTTGTGATAAGCGTCCATATTTCAGATAGCTTCTCATTCCAAGTTTCAAGGGCGTTTTCGAGATTTTGCACAACCCAGTTATCACTCAAATTGACGCACCTCCTTTACAAATTTGGGGCATACCCGATTTTTCGGATATGCCCCTTTTGAGTGTTTCCTTGCTTAACCTGTAATGAGAGTGAGGATTTCCTTTGCAAAGGTGATGATGACACCGCCTGCAAGGGTAAGGAAGCCGTTGGCTCTCTGCGAAGGATCGTGGGATTTCAGGGAAAGACCGACCTGAACAATACCGAAGCCGAGCAGGATAAGTCCGATTGCACGGATGAGTCCGAAAATGAAATCGGACAGATTGTTGATAACGGTCAGCGGATCTCCGCTTGCCGCAAATGCGGTCATAGACATACAGCCGATAAGTGCCATACAAAGCACAACGGCGCAGTAGGCACGAAAGCCCTTTTTAACCTTTCCGGTCATAGGCAGCTTCTTGGTTTCCTTGTTGTTGGTTTTCTTAAAAATATTCATTGTGTTTACCTCCATAAATTTAATCATTTTCAAAGTCCTCGTCTGAGAGGAGTTCGTAATTGGTTTCTGCCACTTCTGTTTCGGGAGCCTTGTATTTATCAAAGCTCAGAAGCTCGATGGTAGCGACATCGGACTTCACTTCGCCGTGTTCGTAAACGCCGGCTTTTCCGTCTGCGGTCAGCGCCACATTGGGGTGCTTGAGAATATCGTATTTGAAATCAAGCACCGGACGCTCGCCACGGATAAAGAGAATTGCGTAACGGTTATCAAGCATACGAACCTCGTCCGGGGTTAGCAGCTCTCGACCGCTGATTTGGTAGTTAGTGGAATAACTGCCGCTTCGACCTTCGCTTTTGCCGTAGGTGTTGGTATCAATCGTGGATTTACCGAGCAGCTCGCTCACATATTTGTGTGTGGACTGTTCGTTACCGCCTAAATACAAAAACTCGTCGCAGTTACCCACGATGCTTTCCCACTGCTTCTCGAACAGTGCTTTGAGCTGTGCCAAGTTCTGCAATATAATACTGACAGATACCGAGCGAGAACGCATAACGGAAAGTATCTTGTCAAAGTCATCAGGCAAGCTAACATTGGCAAACTCGTCCATCAGGAAATGAACAGGGATAGGCAAGCTGCCGCCGTGAATATGGTCGGCGGAATAGAATAACTGCTGAAAAAGCTGTGTGTAAAGGATAGATACCAAAAAGTTAAAGCTCGTATCGTTATCAGGTATCAGGGCAAATAGTGCCGTTTTCTTTTCACCGAGAGTTTCAAGCTCCAGCTCATCGGTTGAGGTGAGTGAAGCAAGGCTTTCAAGGTTGAATTTCTCCAAACGGGCGGCAAGGGTAATCTGAATGGATTTCAGCGTTTTTGCCGAGCCTGAATGGTAGGAATGATAATACTTGAGTGCGATATGGTCGGGGTTCTCATATTCCAGTTCGGAAAAGAGATTATCAAGGGGCGAAGGTCTTGGTTCTTCCTCGTCCTCAATCACGCCGGCTCTGAGCATTTCCATTACCATTGCAAAGTTCTGTTCATCTTCAGGAGCTTCGTAATGAAGATAGAATACAAGTGCAAGCAAAAGCATTGACGCTGCCGTGTCCCAAAAAGGATCATTGCTTTGAGAACCCTTCGGCGTGGTACTCTTGAAAAGGTTGGTCACAAGTCTTTGAATATCGTTGTCGTTCTGTAAGTACACAAACGGGTTGTAGCAATGGCTCTTTTCCATAGAGATAAGGTCAAGAACCTTAATTTCATACCCCTTCGCTTCAAGCAGCTTTCCGACATCCCGGACAATTTCGCCTTTCGGATCGAGTATCACAAATGATGAGTTGCACTGCATCAGATTTGGCTTACAGTAAAATCGGGTTTTGCCTGCGCCCGATCCGCCGCACACAAGGGTGTTAAGATTGCGCCTGTGCTTTTTGGCGTTAAGCCCGATGCTAACATTCTGAGTCATCAACTTATTTTCACTTTTGGGCGTTTGGCAGTATTTCTTATTGACAGCTCGTGCGTCGCCCCATTTAGCAGAGCCGTGTTCCTCCCGGCGTCTGTAATTCCTGCGTGTTGAGAAATAAATGCCGATACCGAAGCCGTAGCACAAAAGCAAAACGAGGACAGTTTTTAGGCTGTCCTCGCAAAGCTCTATTTGGAACGGGTTATTAAATACTGTCATCAACTTCGGAAGTATCTCCGGCAAGCCGCCTTTAACGGACGGTGCAATCAACAACGCAAGCCAGACTACGGGAAGTATGCCGATTACGGAAAGAATGACAGCAGACTGCTTATCATCTTGCTTCATCTCGGCGTTTTTCCTTTTCTATCACCTTGAACTTCTTTTGCGGGGCGTGACCGACCTTTACGATCAGTTCATCAACGGCGTCGGTAGACTTTCCCTCACTGCGAAGGTCGTTGCGCTTCTCATTGAGGGAGTCAATCACGATACCGTGTTCATATTCGTCCAAAGCGACAAAGTGCTGGCGTTCTCTCATTTCTCTTTACCTCCGTTATCTGCTGTCACGGTCTTTGGAGCGTTCCTGCTTTTGGCGGTACAGCTCCTCGGATACACGGGAATGGATTTCATTCATCGCCGTGCGGGTTTTGGAAAGCTCCGCACGGATTTCCTTCGGCTCTTTGTTCTTCCATTCCTCCGGGATACGGTTGATAGCAAAGTTTTTGGTGTCCACGCCATACTTTTTGCAGAGCATATAGCCGACGCACATTGCCTGAAAGCCCATATCCTTGCGGCTGTAAGAGTCGCTGTCGATAGAAAGCTGTGCGTGGCCGAGTTCCTGCGCTACGCACTGACAGAGAGCAACGCTGTCGCCAATATCTTTCTTGACAAAAAGCGTCTGCTTCTCATTATCATAAAAGGCTCCCATCTGCGGATGCGGAAGTTCGGGTGCGACCTCCACGATAACCGGAGATGTGTCAATCATCACGGCAACGAGAGCTTGCGGATCACGGTTGACGGTAGGAGCCGGAGTCTGTCTGCCTTTGGTCTGCGATACATCAAAGACCTTTTTGACATTGTAGGAAACGCCCGGTGTTCCGTCCGTCTTTGTGTACTCAACGGGTTCAAGAATGGAGATACTCTTTGCACCCTTATTGATAGATACCTTTTCCTCCGCCCAGTCACCGAAGTCTTTAAGCTGGGTGGCTTTTGGGTACTGGTTATAAATGAGCAGAGCGTTTGCGGCGGAATAGCGGTCGAGCCTTGCCTGTGTATCAAGAAAGCCTCTGAACTTTTCGCCGTCCTGAACGATTGCGGTCGCCGCATCGTCAATCATCTGATAAACGGCGTCCTTTTCTGCCTGTTTCTTTGCTTTCCATTCTTCGGTGGAAAGCTGCGGCTGTCTGTAGCCGCCCTTATTCGGTTTGAAATTATTAGTCATTGTAGATTACCTCGCTTTGTTTTTATTTCTGTTTTTCTTTTTCTTGGGTTGCTGATGGGTGGTCTGATTGGTACGGTTTTGGGACTTGGGTTTCTCTCCCGATTTATCAAGGTCGGTGCGGTCTGCTTCTTTTTCCGTTTTCGCCTGTGCCTTATACCGTTCGAGCTTTTCACGGACGGAAGGCTTTTCTTCGGCTGATTTGGAAATACCCTTATCAGATTTACCATCGACCTCGGCGGAGCTTTGCCTTGACGGAGGGTTTTTGTCCGTCTTGGCGACCGTGGGGTTTTCGTGAGATGCCCCGTCCTTCTGAATGGGCTTTCCCATTGCTTCCTCCACAATTCTTTCTCCCTTTGATTTGGTCGGCACTTCGTTTGCAAGCTCCTCACGCTGGGCAATACTCTTTTCCGCATTGGCAACGATGGAACCCTTGTCAACATTTCCGAGTTCAAAGCGGTCGAAGATACGCTGAATTTTTGAAGCGTCATCCGCACGGGCGATAATATCCACCGGAGCGTTATCGTCCTTGCTGTATTTGTCCCTCAGCACACAGTAAAGCACACCGTACTTCTTTGCCTGTTCGGTAAACTTCTTCAGGTCTTTATTCGGAACGGAAAAAACCTTGAGTTCCTTTCCCGATTTGAGCATATTGGTAAGGCGTGCTTTGCCTTTGGTTTTCTGTTCCTGCTTCAGCACAGAAACAAGAAGAACGGTCAGCTCCTTTGCCGCCGTTCCCGTTAGTTTTGCAGCTACTTCAAAGCCTTCAAGCGAGAGCCTGACAACCTGTTCCGCTGCGTCACCGCCTGTATTCATAATCACGGTTCTCCTTTCTGTTGTTCTTGATTTTTTCTTCATCTGCAAGCACCGCATTTAAGTTCTCCCGCATAACGCCGGAGCGCTCAGCGATACCGTCACAGAGCCGAACTTCCTTGCGAAGTTCTTTGAGCCTTTCGGACAAGGCTGAAATCTGTTGCCTTTTGCCGGACAGCAAATCATCATCAATATTTACTTTTCGTATTTCGTTTCGGAGATGTGTTCTGTCGGCAGTAAGGGTTTTGATTTCGTCCTCCACCTTTGACTTATATGAGAAAAGCTGCTCGGAGGTAGAGATGTGTTCTCTGCCGAGCAGCCTTACCTGTGCGGTTATTTGGTCGAGCTTCATCAGATCTTCACGGAGAAGATAATGGAGCCGAGCCGGATTTTGTTTTTGGTACTTCGGCAGATAGCCTAACTTATAGCAGTAATGAAGGTACAGTCCGTACAGCCCGCCGACCTTTCGTATCTTATGCTCCCGTGTCAAAAGGACATATTGCTTCGGGCGGTAGTAATAGCCTTTTTGGAACGGTTCTAACTGAACCCTGTTCCGGTTCTCATAGATACGCTCCTTTATGCGTTCGAGGGAATAGTCATCACCGAGCCTTGTCAGTCGGATATTCTTTTGGTATCCCTTTACCCTTAGTACCTGATACTTATGGTTCGGGGAATCGTCAAAGGACGCCCCCATCTGACGGAGAATATATTTGAAATCGGCATAACTGTTGCTCTTTGAAATCGCTTCATCAATCACAGCTTTTGCAGAGTCCACATAGTTGGGCATCCCTGCTTCGTGGAGCTTCTTGGCATAATAGTTTTTGCCTGTGCCACGCTTCGGATTTTCAATCACATCAAGCTGGTGCTGTCTGCAAAGCTCGTCTGCAATGTGCCGGAAATACCGCCAATGCTTCTCATTGTTCTGCATACGCTTTCCGTCAACAAAAGAAACGGAGTTCACAACAAAGTGGCAATGCAGGTGCTTGGTGTTCAGGTGGGTTGTTACCACGACCTGAAATCTGTCGCCCCACACACGCTTGGCAAATTCCGTCCCGATCTGCTGTGCCAGTTCGGGAGTGATGTTTTGTTCGTCCTTAAAGCTCAGATACCCGTGATAGGCTTGGATACCGTCGCATTTGTCAAACTGCTCCTTGACCGTTACGAACTGGTCACGGGCAGTCGAAGCATTACAGTTAATGCCGCCCACATAAAACTCACGCTCGGTCTTTTCCTCGTCCTTGGCGTACTGCAAAACATCGGCAAGCGCCTGATACTGCTCCGGCGAATAATCTTTTGCCGTCGTCTTTTCGGGATTGGTCGCATAGTCAATCACTTGGTCGAGGCGGGCTGTCACTTTCCATATCTTGCTTACTGCCATTTCATCTCACTCGTTTCGGGACGGAGAAACTGTCGCTCCACATCCGCCTGAAACTTATGCCAGCGCTCGGCTTCCTTCTGAAGTTTCTGTGCATCGACAAAGCTGAGTGAGTTCGCCTGTGCCGCAAGCTGATTGATGTTGTTGCCGATAGAGGATAACTGACGCATCACATCATAGAAACGCTCGTCAGGTCGCTCCTTCGGCTCGTACCCACGCACAAGCAATCTCACAAGTGCGGCTTCGGTCAGGCAGGTTTTCTTGGCTTTCTTTTGCAAGTCCTGTGCTTCGTCACGGGAAAACCAAAACTGCTTCTTAACAGTTCTTCTTTTCATTTGCTTCGACCTCCTTTTTCATAGAATCAGTTTTGTAAAGTCGGTTGATTTGCAGGCAGCACATAAAGACAACGCCTATACAGCCGCCAAGCAAAAGTCCGACGATAAAGAAGATAAATTCTGTCATATAGAAAATCCTTTCTTATTGGGGTATTAGGGGCAACCCCTAACAAGCGATTTACTGTTTTTTGCCCGATAGGAGTAAAAACAGTCTGCTTGCTAAGATAATGCAGACTCTCCGGGTTGCCCCGTTTCTCTTTGAGATCAGCGTTCCGCTTCTTTGGTTTTAGGCTTAAAAGGGACGGCGACTATCTCGCCGTTTACCTTTGTAATGCGTTCGGGATATTTGAATTTTCCCTTGTACTTCTCCGCAAGGTTCTTCGGCAAACTCTGAAAGTTTTCCGATTCGATAGGTGCATAAGCGATAAAGAACTGCCCGAAAATGATGTCGAGCATTTCACGGGAGTTCTCTTTCATATAGCACTTTTCAATCTTCCAACCGTTCTCGCCGCCGTGTTCGGCAGACATATATCCGTCCAAACGCAGGCAGGGATCAGTCCCGTCAAGGCAGGAAGCATATATGGAATAGCCGCCCATGCCGGACTGAAACGCCTTATTGTTTGAGCTGATTACATAGGTTCTGGACTCCTCGCTGTACGGTTTATCGAAGCTATCCTCGGTAAAAACGACATACCCGGTGAGGTGTTCCCCACGGTTATTCTCAGCTTCTCGGAAGCGTTTTGTCATCTCCTGATAGCTCATTTCCACCGTTTCCGGCTCGGCATAAACGGCACGGTTTGGCAGCATACCGTTCATCTTGCTTTCATCATTACAGATGATTGCGACCTCATCCTCAAAGGGCATATATTCTTCAATATCGCCGCCGACAATTTTCTGCATTGCTTCAAGGTTGTCCTCAATTTCAATCATCTTCGGGTACTTGTTCGGCTCAACAAGCAGTACGGAAATCATATTTTTCTTTTCCGTATCCGTAAAAGTCCTGCCGAGCTGACAGTCCTTCGGCTCAAAATCTATGGGCTTAAAGCCGACGCTGTCGCAGAAATAAAAGCAATGCGGGTGCATCGGATCTTCCATAACCTCCACCACATCGGACACCGAAAGGGAACGGTCTTTGTACCCTTCGGGGTGGTTCAGATTAAACATCTGATACACATCTTCGAGGGTTTGGCAGTCAACCTCGCCGTCAAAAACCTTATCGTAGATTTTGGCATTGACAGCTTGACTGCCTTGCAGCTTTTCCAAAAGCTCGTATCCCATAAAGGCGACATTGTTGGTGTCACGCTTCATATTAACCTGATAAATTCGTATATTCATCGTTCAAAACTCCTTTGCTTTGATTTGTAAATTCCTAATTTCATACAAAGAAAGTCATTGAAGTCCTTGCCGAATTTCGGTGGACTGTCAATGACTTCATAGCGGTCGGACAAAATGATTTGAAGCGCCTGCGACGCTTTTCTTCCGACCTCATCATTATCGAAGTGAAGCACGATCCGCTTGATTTCCGGGTGACTTTTTAAGAACCCTTCCACCGCTGCGGGGACTTTGCTTTCTTCGATTTTTTCTCTCGGTGCGTAAACACCGGCAAGGGAAACAAGGTTTTCTTTTCTCCAATCATCTCCGTTCATCTTCATTAAGGTCGCATAGGAAAGAGCGTCAATCGCACATTCGTACAGGTGGACTTCTGAATTGTTTGAGCCTTCAAGACGGAAAGAATAGTGCTTGTCACTGCCCGATGCGTCACCCATAAGTCTTGAATTGTTGGTGGCTCGGTAGGCGGCATAGCGTGGCGTTCCTTTCTCGTCCTTGCCGACAAACACGGCATTGTGATAGGGCAGGCTCTCAAAAATCAGCCCCTTTTGTATGCAGTGCGTGATGATTTCATAGTCGATGCCCCTGCTGAAAAGATACTCTGTAATCCTATCTGTGGAAGCACTTTTAGGGGGCAGTTTGAGTTCTTTTGGCGTTTCTTTTTTGGGAGTGCAGTAATCGGTCGGAAGTGCAACCTTGCAGCCCATAATCGTTTCTACGGCTTCAAGAAAGGAAAGACCTTTGACCTTTACAAGATAATCGAGGGCAGAATTGCCCCCGATACCTCTTGACCACCACATCCATTTGCCGTTGGAAATCTTCAAGCTGTCGTGGGTGCGGGTGGTGTAGGTGTTACCGGAAAACCTCACAAGCTCATTCGGCTCATAGGCTCTCAGGTAAGTGAGTAAGTCCATCCGCCTTGCTTCCGTAATGATTTCCGGCACAATATACGGCATTTACTTCACCTGCTTTCACGCTGTTTTTCTCTGCGTTCTTTTACAACATCTTTGGCAGTATCGTCAATCGAGTCACGCAGCATAGCTGTCTCGGATACATCCGATTTGAGCCAGTCCTGATACGCCCTGTCCAGAGGGTATTTTTCGAGATACAGTGCCTTTGCTTCTTTCTGATCACGCTGGCTATCCTCCAAAATGCAAAGAATGTTTTCCTTTATGACTTTCTCATAAGCTCTCTCAATGACCTGTTCACTCGGCAATTCTTTCAGCTCGGCAATCAGATCATCGTATTCTTTCTGCGCCTTTTCATAGAGCAGATCGTTATAATCAACCGCCATTTTCATCAACTCCTTTCATCGTTCACGGTCTTTGCTTTTCGGCGTCGGTTCTTCGTCGCCCTCATCAGGCTCGCCGCCGACAATCTCATTCTCACGCTTATCCACATTGAGAAGTGCGTTGAGTTCGTTCAGTCTTGCAGTTTTAGTTTTGAGTTCTTCTTCCTGATTGAACGGTTTTTCCACATCGACCTTTGCCGTTTCAAACTGTGTTTTAACATTTTCAAGCTCCTGTTCGTTTATTTCCAAACGCTTCGGAAGTCCCTCAAGGGCGTTATCCAAACGGGTAATATTACCGAAGGTATCTGTTCCGAGCGACACGGAATAACCGAGTTCGCCCTTGAGCTTGACCTTATATTCCTTTTCAAAGGTGTCAAAGGACAGCTCTATCTGAAAGCCACGGTACTCTCCGAGAGGAACCGGATCGGGACTCGTCATAGCCTGACACGCATCAAGAATTGCATTACCGGCGTCCGCTTTCTCGGAATAAAAAACACCCTTGACCGTCATTCCGATAAAGCTATCGTCAAGCGGTTTCGGGTGCTGTTTTGCTCTCTCTATATCGGATTTCAAGCCTTCTATCGTATCAGTCCGTCTTGCGATTTCCTGCGGATAGAACTTGATAATCTTATCTTCAAGAGCATATTTTTCAGAGAGGAAGTTGGATTTAAGCAAACGCAGTTTCTGCACCTGAATATCCAAGTCCATTTTCTCTTTGATATACGGATTGCCCGTCGCAAGCATTTTGATTTCAGCATAGGACAATGCGGTTTCGTCAATATCCTCGCAGGAACGGACGGGCGATTTGCTCGTCATAATCTGCGAAGCGAACTTCTGCTTGCCCTCCACAAGCTGATAGAGGTAAGCGTCGAAGGTTTCCTCGGTCACAAAGCGGTAAATATCTACCTCAAGGTTTTCGTTGCCCTGACGGATACTACGACCAAGTCGTTGCTCCAAGTCAGAAGGTCGCCAAGGGCAGTCAAGGTCGCTGGATGCGGCAAGTTTATTCTGCACATTTGTGCCGGCTCCCATCTTAGCGGTGCTGCCCATTAGGATACGGACATCACCTTTGCGAACTTTTTTGAACAGCTCCAGCTTCTTTGCTTCGGTGTCCGCTTCGTGAATGAATTTTATTTCTTCGGCGGGTACTCCACGCTCTATGAGTTTCTTACGAATGTCATCATACACGGAGAAATTGCCGTCGTTTTTCGGAGTGGAAAGGTCACAGAAGAATAACTGCGTCAGCCGTTTTTCCTTTCCATTTTCCCAAGTTTCAAACATTGCGTCCACACAGGCGTTCAGCTTACTGCCCTCAAAGTCGGGGAGCATTGGGTTAATCAGTCGTTGGTCAAGAGCCAGCTTTCTGCCATCGTTGGTGATTTTCAGCATATTATCTACGCTTGCGTCCACCATACCGTTGCGGACTTTTTCTGCTCGCTCTGCAAGCTCGGCTACCATCTGCTTTTGGATTTCAGACGGCTTAACCGAGATGTTGTGATAAACTGCTTTCGGCACGGGTAAGTCAAGCATATCTGCGGTTTTAATGTCCGCAACCTCTTTGAACATCGCCATCAGCTCAGGTAGGTTGTAGAACCTTGCAAACCTTGTCTTTGCTCGGTAGCCTGTTCCTTCGGGTGTCAGCTCCACCGCCGTAACGGTTTCGCCAAAGGTGGATGCCCACGCATCAAAGTGTTGCAGATTATTTTTCACAAGGGTGTTGTACTGCAAGTATCTCTGAATTGTGTAAAGCTCCACCATAGAATTGGAGATCGGAGTTCCGGTTGCAAATACCGTACCACGACCACCCGTAATCTCGTCAAGGTAGCGGCATTTCATAAAAAGGTCGCTGGATTTCTGAGCTTCGGTCTGTGCGATACCGCCGACATTCCTCATTTTAGTATAGAGGAAAAGGTTCTTGTAGTAGTGGCTCTCATCAATGAAAAGCCTGTCCACACCGAGTTCCTCAAAGGTCACAACATCGTCCTTTTTGGACTGGTCATTGAGCTTGTCGAGCTTCTGTTTAACGGATTTTTTCGTGCGCTCCAACTGCTTGACCGAGAAGTTATCTCCACGATTTCTTTTCAGGTCTGCAATGCCGTTGGTGACTTCTTCAAGCTGCTGTTCAAGGATGGCTCTCTGCCGTTCAATGCTCATCGGGATTTTCTCAAACTGAGAATGCCCGATGATGATAGCGTCGTAGTCCCCGGTAGCAATTCGACCGCAGAACCTTTTGCGGTTTTTGGTTTCAAAGTCTTTCTTCGTAGCCACCAAAATATTAGCGGACGGATAGAGCTGCAAGAACTCCGACGCCCATTGCTCGGTGAGGTGATTCGGGACTACGAACAGCGATTTACTGCATAATCCGAGCCGTTTCGACTCCATAGCAGCCGCCGTCATTTCAAAGGTTTTGCCTGCGCCGACTGCGTGTGCAAGGAGCGTATTGCCGCCGTAAAGGATATGCGCCACCGCATTTCTTTGGTGTTCCCGAAGTTCAATTTCGGGGTTCATACCGTTAAAGGTAATATGGCTTCCGTCGTACTCACGGGGACGAATACTGTTGAACTTTTCGTTGTAGAGCTTGCATAGTCTTTCTCTGCGCTCAGGATCAGACCATATCCAGTCCTGAAAGCCCTGCTTGATAAGCTCCTGCTTCGCCTGAGCGATTGCAGTTTCCTTTTTATTGAGAACGGCTTTTTTCTTGCCCTCGTCATCTTCGATATAATCGAAGATACGCACATCTTTAAGGTTCAGCGTTTCCTCAATAATCTTGTAAGCATTGATACGGCTTGTGCCGTAGGTACTGTACGCTTTGACATTTCCTCGGTCGTAAGATTTGCCCTCGATATTCCATTCTCCCGTGTACTCGGAAAAATGGATTTTGATGCTCCACTGTGCATATCTCGGCGTACCCAAGAACTCAAACACAAACTGCTCTACAATCTCAGGCGGAAGCCAAGTCGCACCGAGTCGGACGGAAATCTCACTTGCCGTCAGGTCTTTTGGCTGCACCTTTTGGAGCGCTTCCACATTGATACTGTATTCTTCAGGTGAAAGCTGTGCCGATTTCTTTGCCCAGGCAAGCTTCTCACGGACATTGCCGGAGAGATATTCATCGGCAGGGAGATACTTCGGCTTGCCGTCCTCTTCGCTTATGTGCATGGGGTTGAGGAAGATCACACCCTTCAAATCCTCAAACAGCTCCTGCTCGGTTTTACCGGTGAGTTGCGACATATATGGCATGTCGATTCTCGCTTTTTCCGCAAGAGACAGAGCATAGGCCTCGGAAGCCGTGTCAACCGACTGCACCGTTACCTTCTGCTTGATGGTTCGTTTGGAGAACATATCTGCCTTGCGGAGGAAGTTGCCCTCATCGTCCAGCACCTCCAGCGAGGCAAGCAGGCAGTAGGAGCTGTCGGAATTGAAAGCCGAATTGTTGGCTCTTGCGCTGATAAGCCCATATTTTTTGCTGAAATCATCATAGAGCCGATTGAGCTTTTCCTGCTCCGCCTTGATATCGGCATCGGGATAGTCCTCCGTCTGGTACTCAATCAGCGTCCGGACACAATCACGGATGGCAATCATGCCTTTGATGCGGCTTTCGGCAGTCGCGGAAACATCCACGGGATTCATGCGGCTGTTTTCACGGTAATAGATTTTACCGTCCACCACCGTGAAGCTGAAATTGCGCACATCAGGGTCAGCGGGAATAGAAAGGTCCTCATCCTCCGCTTCAAGATCGTCGATTTCAAATTCGGTAATCTCGGCATGAATGTTCTGGATGGCATCCCGCAAGAGGTCCCCAAGCTCTGCATTTTCATCAGCAATACAGGCGGACTCCATGCCGTGAGGCCCGCTGACCATCTGCATGTCGCCCAACACCATTTCAGGGTTGTCCACAAAATAGGCGTTCATCCGGATTCCATTGGCGTCGGTGGCCAGATGCACCCAATCGGGCTCAATATCCACCAATCGGTCACGCTTTTGGAGGAAGATAATGTCCGATGTGACCTCCGTGCCGGCAGCGGCCTTGAAGGTATCATTCGGCAGCCGGATAGCGCCGAGCAAGTCGGCTCTCTGGGCAATATACTTTCGGACATTGGGGTTTTCCTTATCCAGCGTACCCTTTGAGGTGATGAAAGCAATCACGCCGCCGGGTCTCACCTTATCCAAAGTGCGGGCGAAGAAATAGTCGTGAATGAGAAAGTTGTGCTTGTCGTAGCGCTTGTCGGGCACCTTGAACTGCCCGAAGGGGACATTGCCGATTGCAGCGTCAAAGAAGCTGTCGGGAAGGTTTGTATTCTCGAAGCCCTGCACTGCGATGCTGTTTTTCTGATAAAGCTGCTGCGCAATTCGCCCGGAAATACTGTCCAGCTCCACGCCGTAGAATTTCGCACCATTCATGCTTTCGGGAACAAGCCCCATAAAGTTGCCGATGCCGCAGGAGGGCTCCAGCACATTGCCGGTCTGAAAGTGCATGTTCTCCAGGGCACTGTACACCGCCTTGATCACCACGGGCGGCGTATAGAAGGCCGTAAGCGTGGATTCTCTTGCCGACGCATATTCCTCATCGGAAAGCACATTCTTCAGCTCGGTATAATGGGGATTGTCCTCCTTGAAGAACTCGGATAGACCGCCCCAGCCCACATAGTCGGCAAGCACACGCTGCTCCGTGGGTGTCGCCAATCGGCTTTCCGCATCCAGCTTATTCAGAAGCTGAATGGCACGGATATTGTGATAGAACCGTTCCAGCGGCGTGCCCACGCCGATATCATCGCTCTCGATTTGAAAGTTGGTTCGGTACTCGGTGCTGATTTCCGGATGCAGCACATGAGGCACGACCTTGGAAGACCTTTTCACCTGCGGAGGCGGAGCGAGCGCTTCTTCCTGGTCATCCAGCAAGGCTTCCGCTTTGGGGTAGGTCACGACCTCGCCGTCTTTGACGGTGTTGATGGGCAGAGCATCCAATTCTTCGTCCGTTAGGCTCTCAATTTCGGAATCGTCTTCTGCCAAATCTTCCGTTTCTCTGAATACCCGTGTGCCGTCTGCACCAAACTCCGCCTCATAGCGGTCAGTCTCTCGCGCTGCTTCCCGGTCTGCCTCTAAAGATAGAATATCCTCGTGAATCTTCAGGAGGTTTTCCGGCGTGAACTCGATATAATCGCAGTCCATCTCATAGTCATTTTCAGCTTCCATGAAGAACGGAGTATTGATGTCCGCAAGGAACTGATCCGACATTTCTTCAAGGTCATTTCGGAAGTCGGCGGCGTTTTCCGGATGGCTGGCAATGTCATACTGCTCGACAAGCTCTTCAAAAACAGAGAAATCAAGGTCACCGGAAACATACTGTCCACCTGCATCTGCATCAGGATTGAAGTAAATCCAGTGAACCTTGTTACTGCCGGTGTCAAGGGATATTCTCGCCTTCGTATTGTCTGCGACAGGGAGTTCTTCCACGACTTGCAGCAGCCTGTCATTCAGCGGATTTTCTTTGAGCCGGTTATCGAACTCTTCACGAGTCAGCTCCTTGTTAAACAGCGGGAACTGCGTATCAAAGAGGACGACCTTCTTCTCGTCAAAAGACAGCAGCTCGTATTCCTGTGTGCCGATATAGACTGCATCGCCGAGATGATAGCGGTATTCCTTCCGGGGCTCCGGGGGAGGGTTCAGCTCATCAAAGGTCGGCTCAAGCGGCTTTGCCACATCGCTGTTCAACGCTTCCAGCATAGCCTCGCATCGTGCGGTCAAGTGGGTGTTGTCCGCAATGATCGTATTCATTGCTTCGCGCATCATGGGAAGGATGAAGTCACCCTCCGCTGTACGGGCGTGCATTTTCTTATCGCCCACGCTGAACGCACTCCAGCAGCTTGACAAATAATACAGATTCAGCGCTTTGTTTTCCTCGCCAAGCTGCGCCACAAAGTCATTGTAATCATAGACAATCGACCGGAACTCCTCAGAGATTTCACCTCGTTTCCTCCGAGCTTCTGCCTGCTCCCGGTAGGCAGGATAGTTGTCCTTTTCTGCTTGGCTCAGATAGCGGTCGGCTCGGATCAGCTCCCCGATCCGCCTCTCGGCCTTATTCCACCGCAAAAGCATTTCTGCGTCGGGCTGGGAGATTCTTCCTCTGCTGATTTTGATGCCTTTAGCGTCGTGGTTCTCGTCGAGATTTCTTCCGGAAACGGCAGGATAGGCTCCGCCGATGCCGTATTCGTTTTTCAAAAAGGCGATATTGTTCTCAGAAGAATCCTGTTTGAGAAACTGCTCATAGATGCGGAATTTGCCCTGATGGATGCCGCTGCCCCGTGTCAGAATGGCGTCGATGTCCTCCTGAGAAATAGAAAAAGCGGAGGATTTTTCTTCCTCCGCTTCTGCGACAATTTCCTGCTGCTGTTCAACTGTGGGGAGCGTTACGCGTAGATCAGGTCGTTCAGAATCACTTCCTCCGCCGAGTGACGAATGGAATTCATTATCTGCACCCATTTCATCTGATCTTCCGCTTTCAGGCGCTCCGTCACGCACTGCTTCTCTGCCATCTGTCGGGTCAGGCGTTCCATCATCTCGTTGGCTTGCCGGTCCACTTCCTCCAGATGACTGTTCAGTGTTCCGTTCAGCAGCATCCCGGTGTAAATCCCATCCCGGTGTTTGCGGAGGAATGTCCGCCGCAGCATTCCATACTTCCCAAGCTTCGGGCTCTCCGGCACGGTCAGATCGGGAATCAGATAGTCCCCCTGCATCGTATAGGTCAGTTCCATGTTCGTTGCTCCTTTCCTTGTTTTCTGTTCGGTTCTTATGATACGCAGAAGAACCGGTCTGCGCAAATGTGCGAATCTTCCGCTTTTCCTCCTTCTCCATCTCCTTGACGGTTTCGCCCATTTCCCGGATGACCATCTCAGAAATATCGCTGACTGCGGCACCGAGCACGGAGATAACCTCCAGGGTGTTGAAGTCAAAGAGGTGGCTGAAATCCTCCCGGTCAAAATACTGCCTCGGCTCATACCCTGCACGGGAGAGCGCCATAAAAGCGACGCTGCTTTTCAGCGTGGTTTTCAGCCACGCTTCAAGGCTTGTGTCGTCCAGCTCCTCCAGAAAGCTGCCGGCTTTGACAGCGTTCAGTTCAATGAGATAATCTGAAAGATTATCCTCCACGGCATAACCGGAAATATCTATGAGAAGGTGCGGGAAATCTCGCGGCACCTCCACATCACCGAAGCTGGCCTGAAGGCTTTCCGATACCGCATATTCGTACTCCGGCTTCATCCGCCAAAGGGTGATGTTCCTTCCGGCACGGCTGTTGGTGTCGGAGATATCAAAGACATGTCTCAGCTTGTAGGGAACATCTCTGTCGATCAGCAGCGCGATGCCTTTCGTGCCCTTGTTTACCCATCTGCCGAGTTTATTCCATGTGTCGATTTCCGCACACGCCGTTGCATCTGGTTTCTGCGCATGGATGAGCAGCTGCTCCTTAAAGCTGTACTTGTAGTTGTTTGCCGCCGTAATCAGAAAATCGGTATATCGGTCGGCATTGGAGGCGATATCCCTGGCAGTCTGGGACGCCATCTCCAAAATGATTCTGTATTTGCTCGGCATGGGAACTCCCTCCTTATCTTACTTTGATCGTGACCTCAACGGTCTGCGCATTCTCTCCGAGGATCGATGCAAATAGAAGCCCGGTTCTGGCGTTGGACACCTTCGTCACAAGCTCATTCAGCCGGTAGACGGTGGTATTGATCTCTTTCTGGTTATCTGCGTAATAGTAGCCCGTTTCATCGCTGCAAATAGGAAAGCCATCCTGTCGCAAGGCGCTGATCTTGCGGCGAATGTTTCGTCCGTCAAGCAGAAACAGCTTTTCAAGTTCCTTGCTGTGGATGGCATTTTCTTTGCCAATATGATTTTTGCGGAGATATTCGCAGATGGCTTTCTTCTTATCCATAGCTTCTCCTTATCTCTCAGGTTCGTGTTCTTTTTTCTTTGGAGCCATTGCCGGAAGCTTTCTGTAAGGATTGTCCTCAACAGAAAGTCCCTTTGGCAGTGTATCCAGGTCGTGCAGAAACGCACGGGAAATGGTCTTGCCGTTCCGGTCTCGGTAGAGAACGACGCACAGCGGTTCACCGTGATAGAGCGACTCCTTCAGGTCTTCCAGGAAGCGCTGCTCATCGCTGTACGCAACGCTGCTGCATACTTTTCCGTTGAAAGCCAAATAGTCCAGTCTGGCAATATAACTTTTGCTCGGCAGTGCATGGTTCATCGTGCCTCACCTCGTTCTCTCTGTCGGGTAGGAAAGCTCCAGCCGTACACCTTCCCGATCTCATCGCCAAGCCTGCGGGTGACACGGGCAATATCTGCCCTGGTGGCTGTGCCGTTGTAGATTTTTTCTTTGAGCCGGTCCTTCTGCGCCTGGGAAACATTGTCCTTATATACCCGATAGAGATAGTGGTTTGTACCGTCATGGTGGGTGTCATCGCACCGAAGATCTCCGCTCTTGTCCACATACCATGTGGTGTAGTCGTAATCAGAGTAAAGGCAGTCACGGATATTGCCGCTGGGAATTTCTTTGTATCCCGTGCGCCTGCCATTCCAAAGCCCCAGATCGGCAACAACCAGTATCGGCTGCGAAAGCTGGATGTCCAAATTCAGGCGTTCGTCCTCAAGATAATGCCCATTTTCCTCATACATCATGGCGACGCGCTCGTCCTCGGAAAGCGTCGGATATTCTTCCTCCATCCAGTCTTTCCACTCCTCATAGTCAAGGTCAGCATTGGACCAGATGCGATAATCGTCCTTACTCATCGTGCATCACCTCTGTCCTTCGGCATCACAGGTTTTCCGTCCGCATCGTAATTTCTAGGGTCTGCGGCGGGCACCTGAAAGCCGAACATAGAGCCGGCCTTCATGGCTTCTTCCTGCGCCTTGCTGACGCCGAGCTTTGTGTTGTACTCATTTACGATGCTCCGGGCTTCGTCCTTGTCGGTAACGGGAATGTCCGTCTTGAAGTAGCCCTTTTCACCGCGCTTGATGATAATGATTTCGTCGCTGCCGGAAAGGACGCTGTAGCACTGCTCGGGCAGGTTGTCCCGAATCGGCTCGCAGGTATGGCCGCCGTATTCCATGCGCTCGGCAAACTCGCAAATGTGATAGAGGTTGCTCCCGATCTCCACATGGTAATCGTCGATATAGCGGCAGGTGCGGATCTGCTCTTCATTCCACGAATAGTGGATGTTCACCTTGCCGCCATCCGGAATGCGAAACAGCTCCTTGTAATGGCTGTCAATAAAACGGATTCCTTTCTCTGCGTCCTTCAGGTGCTGATCGAGCCAATCCCGGCGATAGCAATAGCAGTACAGGTTGTATTCGCCCCTGTCCGGGTTCAGGCGCAGAAGGTAGGCATACTTTTCGGTATCCACACGAACGCCATAGTAGCCCGGCTCCTCCTGCATCCGGCTTTGGGGTGTGCAATAGCAGTACTTGGCAAGCGCCCTGCGGTTATGAAGAATGTCGCCTTCCTCACGCAGAGAGTTGATTACATCATCAAACTCTGCCTTGAACTCATCGGTTTTCAGCTCCTCCCGGAAATCAAACCAGCTGCTGAAAAAGCCGTTGCCATCTGTATCCATGTCTGCCCGGAGGTGGCCGATCAGTCCGGTTTGCATGGAAATCTGCGTGCTCTGGCGAAAGGTATATTTGTCCTCCGCCTCGATCATTGCTCTTTTTTCATACTCGATCATCTTGCGTCACCTCTTTCTTTAGCCGGCTTCTTTTCCTGCGCGTGCATCTCTTTTGCTTTCTCCAAGCCCTTCTGCGCCCATTCGGGAAGCTTCTTTTCATCCATGACGCCGAGAAAATCCGTGCGGTAAAAGGAGGTCTTTCTCCCGTCGTACAGAGAAATACAGCAGCAGGTACGGCCTCGCGCATTGGCCTGCGCGCCGAAGCCGCCGGTACACAGCATAAGCTGGTGATTGGCGTGGCGGAACTCAGGCCGGAGAATGCTGCCCTTGACGACAACGACCTTGTTCTCAATGGAATCCTCGTAGGAAGCTGGTACACAGCTATCTGCTGCGAGTTCGTCATTCATACCGACTTCCGTGCAGGCTCTTTCGTTCTCCTGGATAATCTTCTCGGCGGCGTCCGCTACGCGCTGCCCGAAAACCTTTGCAATCTCTGCAAAATCGTCGCTGACCAGCACCCCGGAATAGCTCTCGAAAATGGCGTTGGTCTCTACGAAGCAGCACATATACCGTTCATCCTTGTCGGCGCTGGGATTCTCGCCCAGAGCAATATCCTTGTGCCCGATATACATGGAATACTTTACGGAGTAATCTCCGATTTTTCTTGTCTCTTCCATAGCGTCTCCTTTTGCAAATGGGGCGGCATCTTTTTGCGGATGCCGCCCCTTGGCGTTTTTACTTTCTGTTCTTCAGGCGAAGAACGATCAGCCCTGCGATAATAAACACCACAAGACCGATGCCGATAATGACCTTAGCGTTCATGCTTGCCTACCTCCTTCTTTTTGCGGAAGGTAAAGAAGGCCGCTGCACCTGCGCCGATTGCAGAGATACCGGCAAGTGCTGCCCAAAGAGGCATATTGGTGGTATCTCCGGTCTTGGGGATATCCGTAACAGGCTTGAGCTTGTTATGGAACTTGGCAACGACCGTCTTTCCTTCGCGAACGGTTACGGTGACATTTGCGGGAAGCTCATACTTCTCGTTGGCTTTGTTGGACACCTCGGAGATCACATAATCACCGATGCGCAGCCCCTCAATGTGAATCTGGCCCTTCTCATCGGTCACAAAGTCCTTGCTGAAGGCATTGCCGGTGATATCCGTGCCCTCCACGCGGAAGGTAAAGCCCTTCAGCATGCCGTCATCCGAAGTCTTTTCAATGCGAATGCCTCCGGTCTGTGCCTGGTTGACAAAGCCCTTTCCGGCCTCATTTTCCACGACGACGGTTTTACCATCTTCCTTAATGGAGAAGCTATAGGTTTTCTCATCAAGGAAGAATCCCTTGGGGGCCTCGGTTTCCTTCAGCGTGTAATCGCCGTAGGGCAGATCATCCAGCTTGTAGACGCCGTCGGACAGCTCCTCCATCTGGCCCACGAGCTTTCCGTCACGGTACAGCTCAAAGACTGCGCCGTTCAGGTGATGATCTGGATAGTCTTTATCCACCTTGGTCAGCTGAACGCTGCCGCGAATGAGCTTGTTGGTGATCTCGATCTCGATCACAGCGCCGTTCTGATCTACCTTCACGGTATAAGGCGTCTCATCCATCACATAGCCCTCCGGCGCGGCGATTTCACGGACCACATACTCGCCATAGGGGATACCTGTAAAGGAGAAGCTGCCGTCCTCTGCGGAAACAGTGGTCAGGATAGGCTCGGTGCCGTCTGTAAGGAACAGCCCGATGGTAGCCCCGGCCAGCGCCTTGCCGTCCTCATCCTTCTTCATGCCGTGGATCTCTCCGTAGATCATCTCGTTGGTAATGCTCTTTCCGTCATTGACGGCAAGCTCCACAACGGGGATTTCCTGACCGGCATAGGCGAAGGTCACAGGGTACTTCTCATCGGAGAGGATGTAGTGGCTGTCGGTGCTGATTTCCTTGACATAGTAGCTGCCGAAGGGAACATCGCTCTTGAGCACAGCCTTTCCGTTTTCATCAAGGGACATGATCTCGATGAGACCGTCCACAGGAATGACGGAGCCGTCTGCTGCGGTAAGCTCCTCGGCGGCATAGAAGCCGAAGGTCACGGCGGAAAGCTCGTTATTCATACCGATACCGAACTGCTTGTTCTGCTCCAGCACCTTGGAAAGAGAAATCCGCGCCTTCTGTCTGTCATTGCAGAAGCTGGCAGCGGTTTCGGTAATCTCAATCTCCTGCCCGGCATAGACAAGCTCTGCGGTATGGGCGTCCTTGTTAATGACCATGCCGTCGGGGGCTTTCATCTCGGTGATTTCGTATTTTCCCAGATACAGCGGCTTGCTCTCCGCCATGCCATCTGCGCCGGTGGTCACCGTATCCACCACCTCGCCGGCACTACAGCGCAGCGTACCATCCGGGGTGTAGATGTCCGCCGCGGCCTTGATCTCATAGGTCGCTCCCGCAAGGCCCTGTACCGCATAGACCGGCTGATAGACCCCGTCCGTCGCTGTAACAGAGGCAAACACCTCGCCGGTTTTGGAAATCTTGATGATGCCCTTCTGCGCGTAATTGCCCAGCTTCACTGCAACGACCGTCACACCGCTTTCCTCGGTGGAATTCTCTTCGGCCACATCGAACTTGACCGCCTCATGACTGAGCACATAGCCGTAAGGTGCGGAAACCTCCTTGAGGGAGTAGCCCTTGCCGAACTCAAGCTTTTCCGGAGTAATGAGCATGCCGGCATCATTGGTGTAGAAGGTGTCGATGGTGGTAACCTCCGGATAGGTAAAGGTCATTTCCACCTTGGAGCCATCCGGACGAAAGATTTGGAAACCTGCTCCCGCATAGGGAATGGTATTGCCGGTTTCTGCGTCCACCTTGATGACCTTAATGAAGGACTCGAAGTTGGCGTTGTTGATGAGGTAGCGGTAGGTCTCGCCGTTCTTAGCAATAAACACATCAAAGTCGCTCATCAGCTCACGACCCTCCCAGCCGGAGACCTGATGCACGGTATACACGCCGTAGGGCAGGTCCTTGCTTTGGGCAAAGCCGTTTTCATCGCAGGTCAGGTAGTCCCGCTCCGTATCCTTTGCCGCCTCATAGCTGCCTGCAGCTTTCAGATAGACAGCGAACACAGCACCTTCTTCAGGAGTTTCAATCTGCGTATCGCCGTTATCCGAGTGCTTGATGATGGCGATATTGCCCTTCTGCACCTGCTCGGCAACAGCCACAGCAGGCGCAGCGTTCAGCTCAACGGTGTAATTGGCCGCCTCTGCACCGACAGGATAAACGGTGCTGTCCAGAAGATAGCCCTCGGAGGGGCTGATCTCACGAATTGTCCAGTCGTCGCCGCAGACATAATAGCCGGTGGTGAACTGGCCGTTCTCGTCGGTGTAGTAGGTATCCACAAGCTGATCGCCCTTATAAATGCCGTAGGCGGCACCGGCAAGCGAAGCGTCGCCCTGCGCCGTTCCGACCTCACAGTCGCTCTTAGTGACGGTGACATTGAATTTCTTGAGGATGTTGGAAAAGCTCTTATTGGTTACACTGTTCCATTCCACTGCGGCGCTCTGACTGTTGGGAATCACATAGCGAATGGCGGTGTCCATCTCCTCCAGTGTGTAGCCGGTGCCGATGAGCACATCCCGGAAAGTCGCCACACCGTTTTCATCGGTGACGGCGTATTCATCTACAGGCAGACCGCTGAGGGAGGTTCCAAAAAGGTGGAACTTCACGCCCTGATTCAGCCCATCCTCGGAGGTCTTGGTCACGGTCAGATCGCCGCGACGGAGCACATTGTTGAAGGAAACCGTCGCCGTCTGCCCGGCAAGCACGGTAACACGGTGGCTTTCCTGGGGCTCGTATTTGTCATAGCTCTGCTCGGTGACGGTATAGGTGCCGGGCATCAGATTGTCGATGTGAATTTCACCGTTCCGGTCGGTGGTAACGGTCTGATTGACGCCCTCGCCGGTGATGGTGAAGGTAATGCCGTCCACCTTGCCGTCCTCGCTGGTCTTGATGATTTTCGCGCCGCCATAGCTGACCTTCAGCTTGAGAAACGCTCTTACAGGGTCGCTGACGGAGGCCGTATAGGTGATGGTATCCTGAACGCCGCCGTTGGGGCCGTACTTATAGTCCGTCCAAACAAGAACGCCGCAGCGGGAAGCGCTTCGACTTGCGGAGATCGTCACATTGCCGCTGGGAGCCGTATCGGTGGTGATAGTGAGCGTATTGCCCGACACGCTGAAATGAAAGCCCGTCTCACTGGCGGAGAAGGTAAACTGCGACAGCACGCGGTTGGTATCCGCGAGCTCTGCAACATACTGACTGCCGTCCCACGCAAGCTCAATGGTCTTTGCGCTGCCGCTGCTTCTGCTCATAAAGCTGGGGCAAACGGCATGGCTCTGTACGCTGGACTCGATGCTGTCATAATAATCCATGATTCGGCTATACAGCGGATGATTGGGGGAAACCAGCGACAGGATCTCGTCATAGCCGCCGGTGCTCACATGGTCAAAGTCCGCATCGCGCTCGCCCACAACCGTTTCCCAAACGAGCAGCTGGGTAGCGAAGGCGTGAGCCAGCTTATCCGCATCGGAATCGTTCTGCGATCTCCACGAGGTGGAAAGGTTGCCCTGATAGCCATACTGCATGATACGCCCCAGCAGCAGCTTAATATCGTCCGGCTCGATGGTGTTGTTGTACTGGCTGGGATAGTTATCCCAGAAATCCTCACCGAAGCCGTGGTAGGTATCGCCGACATTTCGGGAGAGGCCGGGCTCGATGCAATAGCATACCTTCCCGTCAAAGGAATCCATACAGTGCAGGGTGGTGTAGTTGCTGGAGCCTGTTGCCCAGCCGTTCATGTAGGTTTTCGCGGAGTGTCCCCATGCGTCCTCGGAGTAAATCTGAGCAGCGTCCCCGTCACGGGGGAAGGAAATCATATAGGACTCCGCTGTTTCGCTTGCGGCGAAGGCTGTGGTCGAGCCAAAGCCCGCAAGCACGGTGAATGCCATGAGGACTGCAAGCAGTCCCGACATTCCTCTTTTGAAAATCTTCTTCATTCGTTCTGTCCTCCTTCAAGGCATGAAAAAAGCACCGTGCTTCCACGATGCTCATTTCGGTGTATTGATTTGTTGATGCTTATGCGTACCCGATATAGATCAGGTAGCTGCTTGTGCCGACGCATTCGTACCAGATCCAGACCGCAGTTATCTCCCCATCCTTCGCATATCTGTTCAGGCGTGAGTTAATGTCTCGCTCCAAGTAGATGCAGGTCGGCTTCGCGGTGATCGGATTGTCCCAGCAATCGGTTGCCGAGCTATCCAAGGTCAGCCCCAAGCTCACCGCCGTGCTTTTTGCGTAGGAAATCCAGTGCTCGATATCAAATGCGGGTTCAGTTTCCGGAGTCGGTTCCGGCTCTCTTATCGCAGGAACGGACGGTTCCTCTTTCGGACTTTCTGCTTTCTCCGGCTTCTCCGGAAGCACGGGTGGCTGCTTGGCTTCCTCCGGCGTCGGCGCATTCGATTCTGTGGGTGCGCTTACCGGCTCAGAAGAAATAGCAGGGCCGCTTTCGTGCTTGTCCTCATTCGGCATGGAATCTGCGGGATCGACGGCTTCTGTGGGAGCGTTTGGTTCTGTGGATACCGGCTCAAAGGAAGCAGGCGTTCCTTCCTGTGGCGTTGGAGCTTTCGGTGTGTTTCCTGCTGTTTGCCCTTGCAGGGGTTCTGCGGCGCATCCGGAAAGCAATACGGCAAGTAGGAGCGCACACAACATGAGATTCTTTTTCATGGGATGACCTCCAATGACTGTTTTTTCTCATATTGTACGAATGCACTTGGTTTTCTTCAATTGTGCCGCCTGTATATTTTCCTTTTGAGCTGGTATTGCCGGTAAATGAGGGGGGAGAGTGTGAGAGGGGGAACGGCGCTGACGCAGCGTCAAAAGGGTAAACTGCCCCCTTGGCGAAGAACCTATCTTGCGTCATTCCGACTTTTCTGCCGTTCCTGATACCGGTGATAATATTCCAGCGCTTTCAGAATATACTCACCTGTTTTTTCGTAGGGAATGCTGGCGGGGATAAATCTTCTGGCCTCAGCGTACTTGATGTTGATCTTCTCCCTCTGGTTCGGCTTTTCCTCGCTCATAATCGACTCGATGACCTCGTTGGTCAGCTTCCCGTCCTGGGAGAATCGCTTCAGCTTAATGGCCTGGGCGAGGGACGGCGTGGCATCTGCGTAGGCGATTTGCTCCAGCAGCGCACCCTGTTCCTCTTTTTGCAGGTACGAAAGCTCCACCGCAGGTCTGAACGCAATGCGTCCCTCGTCAACCAAATCCAGAAGCTCCGGAATGAGCTCCGTGAGGCGGATATAGCGTCGCACCTGTTCCCGGCTTTCACCAGAGTCGTTTCCAAGCCTTGTAACCGATAGTGCTTCTTTTCCTGACAACTTCTCCACCACTGGTGTAGAAGTTAAATCTGTACGCTGTCCCTGTCGGTTCATAGCTTCAAGCCTCATCTTGTACGAAAAAGCTTTTTCACTCGGCAGTATCACAGAGCGCTGCAGGTTCGATTCCACCATCAGGATGATGGCCTCATCACGGGTCATCTCCCGTACCTCGGCCTTCACGGTATCAAACCCGGCAAGCTCGCAGGCCTTCCTTCTGCGATGCCCCGATACGATCTCGTACCGCCCGTCTTCCTTCGGTCGGAGCGTGACAGGGGTGATGATCCCGCGCTCCTTGATGCTCTGGACAAGCTGATCCATGTCCTCGTCCAGCTTCACCTTGAAGGGGTGGTCCGGAAAATCGTCGATCTCCGAGAGGGGAATGTTATAAATGCGCGGGAGTTTATTTTCCTTTCGCTCCGCGTCATTCATGAAAAGCTCATCGTACCCGGTCAAGCCCAGATCGATTTTTTGCACGCTCTTCAATCTCTGTCACCTCCTTCGTCAGAGCCTCATACGCTGCTGCGACCTTGCCGTTCCTGTCGTGAGAGAAGATGCTTTCTCCGGAAAGACTGCACTCCGCAGCTCTTACCGAAAAGGGAATCTCGGAACGAAACACGCGGATGTTCTCTCCCACGGTAGAACGAAGCGAGGAAATAATCGCCTTGGCGTTGTTGGTGCGGTTATCCACCATCGTCAGCAAAATGCCGTCAATCTTTAATCTCGGGTTGATCTGCCGCTTGATCTTTGAAATGGAGCGCAGAAGCAGGTTAAGACCTTTGGTTGACAGGAAGTTCGGCTGAGACGGGATAATCACACTGTCTGCCGCAACCAGCGCATTGACCGTCATCATACCCAGCGAGGGCATACAGTCAATCAGAATGTAGTCGTAGCTCTTTCTCATGCCGTCGATGGCGTTCTTCAGAACATACTCGCGGCTCATGACATTGAACAGGCCCGTTTCCATACCGGAGAGCTCAATGTTCGAGGGAAGCAAATCCACACCTTCCTGGTGCCGGATAATTGCACCCTCTGCAAGCGGCTCATCATCAATGACCGACTGCATAAGGGAAGACAGCGATACATCCAGCTCGTCTGGGTTCTTTATGCCGAGGCTCACCGTTAAGCTGCCCTGCGGATCAGCATCCACCAACAGAACCCGTTTCCCGGAGCTTGCAAGTCCCACGCCGAGATTGACTGCGGTTGTCGTCTTGCCGACGCCGCCCTTCTGATTCGTGATGGCGATCACCTTACAGTTTTCCATGGGGTTTTCCTCCTTTCTCTTTATTTGAATCATTTCTGATCCACGAAAGCCTCAAAATACCTTTTGGGGCTTTCGTCGCTGCATTTCATTTTTCCTCGAACCCAAAATGCAGAAAAGGAAGTCAACAGGCGTTCGGCTGCTGACCGAACTCATAGGAATCTCACCTCTGCCGGGTACTCCGCCAGCCCCATAGGGAAGTATCATTGTCCCTGAATCGTTTCATCGCCTTATCCGTAGCAAGCGGATATTTCAGAATGGTTCGGAATCGCTACCAACCTTGCTTTCCGTGATAACCCTTGTGGGCAGGAAGTTCGTGGCGCACCTTCATCCGGCTGGGGCTTTCGCCCCCGATCAGGAATGTACCTGTTGAATGTCTATTCGATTTTCAAGGTTCGTGAGGTTTTTGCCCTCACTAACCAACTGGGAAATTTTTTTCGATTTGTACGAAGTTTTTTTGAGATTTTTCAAAAAAATTTTTTCGACCACCTTTCAGGAACAAAAAAAGCCCCTATCACATCACAAAGATGTAATAGGGGCAGAAATAGAAAAAGCCCGCTGACCGAAATCAGCGGGCTTAAATCATATGAAATTATCGTATGCT